>Ga0209148_1000126_pt1 | contig 181590 bp, 184 predicted proteins | sample AraplaCol_mMF_r2_2_FD_184288 | JGI IMG/M metagenome (GOLD analysis project Ga0209148, IMG submission 184288) | Arabidopsis root microbial communities from North Carolina, USA - plate scrape CL_Col_mMF_r2 (SPAdes) (version 2) | ecosystem: Host-associated > Plants > Roots > Endosphere | place...
CTTGTCATCACAACGGGTATCCGGCGGCCCGTCTGTTCCTGAATTTCGGCTAGCTGTTGACGAACGCGGAACCCGATGTCGGGAAGGATAATCCTGTGGCCGGCGAGCTCATCCAACGAAATGCTGGGGCGCCCCGCCAGCTCATGTTCAGGCCGGCAGATCAGGCAGGTGGGCTGTGAGAAAGAGCTGATCACGCGCACCCTCGGGTCACCGGTCGGCCCCATGACGACACCAAAATAGCATTCATCCTCAGCCACCAGCGGGATGATTTCCCGCGAAGACAGGCTGCGAACCGAAATCGAGATCTGAGAATAACGTTTCGAAAAACTTGCCAGCGCCTCGGCGAAGATCGTCCGCAACAGTCCAGTCCCGATCGCCACGTCGAGATGGCCGCTGCGCAGGCCCTTCAGGTCGTCAAGTTCCGTGAGCAGAGTCTCTCGCTGTGAAGCTCGATCGCGGTAGTATTCCAGAACACGCGCACCGGCCGCCGTGAGGCGCACGACGTGACGCCCTCGCTCGATAAGCTCGATCCCGAGTTCTTCCTCGAGGCTGGCTATGTGCCGACTGATCGAGGAAGGGGCAATGTCCAACGACTCGCTGGCCGCGCGCATCGTGCCGAGCCTGTAGGCTCGATACAGATAATCGATGCGTTCATCTTTGAACTCCCGCGACGTCTTGCTCTCAAGGGAGATATCGGACTTTGCGCCTGTGCTCCTCGTCGACTTCAGTGTTTTCTCCTGCCTCTGCAATTCGGCTGGTAGTCGCTGGTTACCCGGTGGTTTTGCCGCCGAAGAAATCCTTGAACGACGCTGCGCCCCTCGCAACCAAACCAGGCTGGACAGCGGCCTTGCCGCCTAGAGGTCCGCCGAGCGCGTTTTGGGCAGCCTGGGCGAGCGATTTGATTTGCCGATTCGCCAAAGGGATGAGGATGCCTTGCGCCAACGAGGCGAGTTTGCCGCTAACGATCGCTTCGACCGTCCAGTTGACGCGGCTGCCGCCGCCCAGCGGCTCGATCTCAAACATCATCTTAGCGTCCATTATGCCCAGCGCATGACGCCCACTCAATTGATATTTGACGAACTTCGGGCGCTCGGCGCCGATTCGCTTGGTCTGGACATCTGATTTTCCGCGAATCTGTGGCACGCCGACTTCCAGTGTCACTGTGAATTCGGTTTCGGACGTCTTGGTGAGCCCCTTGAAGTAGGGGAGGATCGGCGCGAACTTGTCCGGGTCGGTTATGAAGTCATAGACTGCTTCGGGATCGGCTGCGGCCTCGAACTGCCCGTTCAGATTAACGTTCATTGCTAGTTCTTTCCCATCTGGGATGCAGCGAGTACTGCATCGACTATTGGCGTGTAGCCCGTGCAGCGGCACGTGTTGCCGGCGAGACCCTTGCGAACGGCCGTTTCATCAGGGCTGGGATTCTCGGCGAGCAGCGAGGTGGCCGAAATCAGGAAGCCGGGCGTACAAAAGCCGCATTGCAGCGCGTGATTTTCCGAAAAGCACTTCTGGAGGATGCTGAGTGTGCCGTCCTTGGCGGCTAGTCCCTCCACGGTACGAACCGCCTTGCCGTCGGCCTGGACAGCCAACAACGTGCAGGATTTGGCCGCGCGCCCGTCCAGGAGAACCGTGCATGCTCCACAATAGCTGGTGTCACAGCCGATGTGGGTGCCGGTCAGTTCGAGGGAATGCCGGAGGAATTCGACCAGCAGCATCCGGGGCTCGACTTGCGCTTCGATGGCCTTGCCATTGACCGTGAGCCGGATTGTCTTCTTGTGCGTGTTCATGGCGTGCGGACTATCCATAATAGTGGTGGGTATCCCTGACCTCGATGCCGGCTCGCCGGCGTGCGATGACGTCGAACGCGCGAATGACAAGACCGCGTGCCAGATTGCGCTTGTAGGTTTCCGAGCCCTTGTTGTCGGAAAGCGGCTCAACGAATTGTGATGCCGCGTCGCCGATCCGCTTTGCAAGTGCCTCGTCGAACACCTTGCCGGCGGCGAATTCGTTGGCCGCGTCGAACGGCAGGGCGGTGAGACCCAGGCAACCGAATCCGATTCTCAGCGAACGGACAATGTCGCCATCCAGATTGACCTGCAGGGCGCAGCTGGCGGTCGGATATGCCGGCGCCGAGCGCTTGAAGGCAACGAAGGTCCCGAACCCGTCGAGCGATTCACGCGGAATAGCAATGCGCGTAATGATCTCGCCCATGGCGAGCGCGGGCGTATAGGCGTCAGCCAGAAGAGTGCGGATCGGCTGCACGCGGGTACCCTCGGAGCCCTCGCAGAGTGCTACGGCATCGAGGGTCGTCAGCAAGGCCGGCCAGCAGGCGCAGGGATCAGCCTCGGCGATACTCCCGCCGATGGTGCCCATGTTGCGGACCTGGGCGTCGGCGATGCCCAGCGCGCAGTCCTGAATGATGGGAAAGGTCTTGGCCGCCTCTGACTTGCCGGCAACCGCATGTCGCGTGAGCGCGCCAATCTCGATCAGGTTGTCGCCGAGCGTCACCTCGTCTGCACCTTGGATGCCGCTGAGATCGATAAGGAGTTTGGGCGCGAGAAGCCGGAGCTTCATCATCGGAATCAGAGTCTGGCCGCCAGCCATCAACTTGGCGTCGGGCCCCCCGTCTATCAGCGCAGCCGATGCTTCCGAGAAGCTTGCCACTTTGATGTAATCGAATCGGCTTGGATACATGCGCGACCTCTGCCACCTGTTTGGCACGATTTAGCCATCGAACAGGCCGGGTATCAATGCAGCCGCGTGGCTTGTTGGTTGCGCCGGCCGCAATGCGAATGAATGCGCATTGCGCAACAAATTGTCCGGACGCCGGCATCGAATGGCCTGCGTGGCCTGTCGTATATCCAATTCAGGGCACGACGATGCCGTGGCATTCAACCTATGACGAAGCTGGGACTTTTGTAATGACGTTAGCGCCGGATGGTCTCGAGCTTGGTCCGATCGGGGATAAGATCATCTTTGAGAACAGCCAGGTCCGGGTATGGAGCCTGGAATTGGCTCCGGGCCAACTCCAGCGCTGGCATGAACATCACCACACCTACCTCGTCATCCCGATCACGGCAGGCGAGAACGTGATGGAGTTTGTCAGCGGCCGCGTCGTGAACACGCATGAGCAGCCGGGGCAGGCGCTTTACCGGCAGCCGGGCGAGCCGCACCAACTGCGCAATACGAGCACCTTCCACTATCGAAATGTCCTGGTCGAACTCCTCGATCAGCCGAAGGCCGCCGTCTAGGTGATCCCGCAAAACAAACGAATGACGGAAACAGCAAATGGCGAGTTCTGACGCAACCATTCCAGGCACGCCAAACGGCATGCCTTCACTCGAAGAACTGCTCGTGAACACCAACGAGATGGAATGGCGGGCGAAGTCGTTGCCTGGTGTTTTTGAGAAGATGCTCTGGCGCGATGAGGCGACCGGCGCCTCTGTTGCCCTTATCAAATTCGCCAAGGGCGCCAGCATCCCTTCGCCGCACATGCACGCGTCGAACCAAATGATGTTCTGCCTGTCTGGGCATTACGAATACACGTCGACCGGCGTGACGCTGAGGGCGGGCTCCTTCTACCTCAATCCCAAGGGCAATGTGCACGGCCCAACACTCGCTCATGAAGAGACGGTCGTCGTGGAAATCTATGACGGCCCTCATTATCCGAAGATGCCGGACTGGTACACGGACGAGCAGGACGCACGATGACCAAGCACCGGGTGCCTGTCGCCGATCTCGTCGCGTTCGCGGCGTCGCTCTTCGCCACGAAGGGCGTACGGCCCGACGATGCCCGCTACGTATCGCAATGCCTTGTGTTGGCGGATCAGGAGGGTGTCCCGTCCCATGGCGTCCTGCTCGTGCCGATGTATCTGTCGCGGCTAGAGGCGGGCTCGGTTGATGCCAGGTCACAAGGCCAGGTGGTCTCACGCAAGGGCGGCGTTGCCGTCGTCGACGCGGAAAACGGGCTAGGGCAGCTGACCTCGCGAACGGCAATCGCTCTAGCGCTGGAAGGCGCCCGCGAGCACGGCCTCGGGGCGGCCGCGGTCAGGCGTGGCTTCCACTTCGGCACAGCCGGGCATTGGGCGAGCGAACTCGCTCGGGCAGGCTGCATCGGCATCGTCCTCTCCAACACGCGTCCGCTGATGCCGGGTATTGGCGGCTCCGAGCCACTCGTAGGCAACAACCCGCTGGCAATCGCGGTGCCTGCTCCGGACGAGCCAGTCGTCCTCGACATGGCGCTGAGTGCCGCCGCGATGGGCAAGATCAGAATCGCCGCCGCAGCCGGCCGCGCCATTCCCGGGGACTGGGCAACCGACAAGAACGGCGTTCCCACAACCGATCCCGCCGCCGCCATCGAAGGAATGCTGCTGCCCGCGGCTGGCCCGAAAGGCTTTGGACTGGCGGTGATGATTGATCTGCTTACTGGCGGCCTTTCGTCCGGCGGCGTCGGCTCCGCGATCAAGCCTTTGTATGGCGATCCAGGCCAGCCCTATGACTGCGCGCATTTCTTCCTTGCAATTCAGGTCGGTGCCTTCCGTTCGCCTGCGTCTTTCGAGGGACTGGTCGGCGAGGTGGTGCAGCGCATCCGGACCTCGCGCCCGGTTGACCCGGCTTCTCCAGTCATGGCGCCGGGCGATCCCGCCAACAATGCGCGGCGGCTCGCCGAAAGGGACTGTCCGGTTGATCCGGCGACGCTGCGTGCCCTTGAGCAGGCGGCTCAGCGAGCCAACGTGCCATTTCCGTTTTCCATTCCAACCTAGCGAGGCCGACATGCCCAAGAAATCCATCACATCCAGCAAGCTGGCAGTTCCGAACGGCCATTTTTCGCAAGCCAGCATCACGGAAGCCAAGGGCAAGCTTCTGTTCATATCCGGCATGACCGCCCGCAAGGCAGACGGCACAATCGCAGGCATCGGCGACGTTTCGATCCAGACGCGCCAGGTTCTCGATAACGTCAAGGCGGCCGTGGAGGAGGCCGGCGGCACGCTGGAGGACATCTGCCGGGTAGACGTCTATGTCCGCAACATCGAGCATTTTGACGCGATCCATAAGGTGCGCCGCGAATATTTTCCGAACGAGGCCCCTGCGTCGACAATGGTTGAGGTCAGCAAGATGGTGAAGCCCGAATATCTGATCGAGATCAGCGCCATCGCTGTACTTTACTAGTCGGAGTTGATCCTCAATGCGGTTTGCATCCATTCGGCACAAGGATCGCGTCCTGCCGGCACTCATCGATGACGGCGAGGCTGTGCTTCTGGAGGATGTCGCTCCGGACGTCGTTGGCATCATTGAAATGGGTGCCCAGGGACTGGCGGGCGCGAAGGCGGCGCTGGCCGACGCGTCGCGGGCGCGCGTCGATGACTTCACCTTCGCCGCGCCGATCACGCGCTTCCGCCGTGACGTGCTGTGCTGCGGCTGGAACTACTGGGACCATTTCGAGGAAAGCAAGGGTAAGCGCGAAGGCCAGGATGTGGACCGTCCCAAAGCACCGACCTTCTTCACAAAGAGCCCTTCGACAGTCATCGGCCCTTACGACCCAATCGCTTATGACCCCGGGATCTCCGCAAAATGGGACTATGAAGCCGAAATTGCCATTGTCATAGGCAAGGGCGGGCGCAGCATCCCGCGTGCACGGGCGCTCGACCATATCTTCGGCATCACCTTGGCCAACGACGTCAGCCAGCGTGACTTGCAGCGCCGGCATGGCGGACAGTGGTTTAAGGGCAAAAGCATCGACGGTACGATGCCGCTGGGGCCGACCCTCGTCACGCTGGACGAAATTCGCTTCGAGGACCTCTGGATCGAGTGCCATCTCAACGGCCAACGCGTTCAACATGCGTCGACCAGGCAAATGGCTTTCCCTATCGACGAACTGATCGCCGAACTCTCGTTCGGCATGACGCTGTATCCGGGCGATGTGCTGCTCACGGGTACGCCGGCCGGCATCGGAAATGCGCGTGAACCGCCGGTCTTCATGGGCGAGGGGGATCGCGTTGTAGTATCGGCGGACGGCATCGGAAGATTGGACAATACGCTCGTCCACATGGACCTTCGCGGACAAAGCGAAGTGTCGCTCGCCTGATATGCGCTTTTCGCAGTGGCGGCAGGTTAGGCGATATCATTGGGAGCGTTCGACCTTGAACACCAGCTTTGATTACATCGTCGTGGGTAGCGGTATCAACGCGCTGGTCTGCGCCGCCATGCTGGGCGGCAAGGGACAGCGCGTGCTGGTACTGGAACGCAATGACCGCATCGGCGGCTGCATGCGCAGCGACGAGATTACCGCGCCGGGCTTCGTCCACGACGTGATGGCAACGACCTTCATCCTGTTTGTGACCGGCCCCGCTTATTCCGTGCTAGGAGCAGATATTGAGCGCCTTGGCGTCGAGTTCTGCAACACTGATACCCCGCATGCGGTGGTCCTACCCGACGGCCGGCATCTGGTCATCCGGCGCGACCGGGATGACAATGTCCAGGCTCTGGACGCGCTCGCCGCGGGCGATGGCGCGAATTATCGTCGGGACATGGAAGGAATCGAGAAGGATGCCGCTTTGCTGTTCGGCCTTCTGGGCGGACGCCTGTGGAGCTTCGCGACACTCAAGCTGCTGCTGACGGAGGCCTGGCGGCGCGGGCCTCTCGGGCTCAAAGCCGTGATGGGCAATGCACTGACGCCAGCCCGTTCCTGGCTCGAGTCAAGCTACCGCTCCGATGTCGCCAGGGCTTTGTGGGCCCCGTGGTCGCTTCATGCTGGTCTTGGTCCCGAGGATGCTTTTTCTGGCCAGATAGGCAAGGTGATCGGATTCTCGCTGGAGGCTGGCGGCTCGCCGATCGTCAAGGGCGGGGCGGGCAGGCTGCTCTCTGCCTTCTCGAAGCTGATCGCGGAGCGCAGCGGAACGATCAGGACGCAGGCAGACGTGGTGAGCGTGATCAGGACGGGAGGTCGCGCCACGGGAGTACGCATTGCCTCGGGCGCGGAGTTTTCCGCTGCGAAAGGGGTCATCTGCTCGATGACGCCGACCCAGCTGTATGAAAGGCTGCTTGGTGGCGCCCAGGTCATGAACGAGCCGGACGCGGTCGCGAACTATCGCCACGGCAAGGGCAATTTCCAGATGCACTATGCACTCGATCGGATGCCGGCCTGGAAGAACGCCGAACTGGCCCAGGCTGCTTTGGTGCATCTCACCGCCGGCATCGACGGGGTTTCCAAGGCTTGCAACGAAGCCCTGCGCGGTATGCTCCCGGAACTGCCGACGATCTGCGTTCAGCAACCGCATGTGCTTGACCCGTCGCGCTGCCCGCCCGGCAAGGCCATCTTGTGGCTGCAAATGCCGGAGGCGCCCCGCTTCATCAAGGGCGATGCGGCCGGCTTGCTGGGTTCGCCGGAAGACGGACGGTGGACCGAGAGCCTGCGCGAGGCCTATGCCGATCGGGTGGAGGCTATGCTTGCCGCGCATATCGACGGATTCCAGGAATCCATAATAGCACGTCGAGCCTATTCGCCCGCTGATATCGAAGCTATGAATATCAATCTGGTTGGCGGCGATCCTTACGGCGGCTCTTCCACCATCGATCAAGCGTTTCTGTGGCGGCCGTTCAAGCATAGCGTCAACCACAAGACCGATGTCGAAGGTCTTTATCTGATCGGAGCTTCGACCCATCCAGGATCCGGACTGGGCGGCGGTTCCGGCTTCCTGCTCGCGCAGCATCTGACGGGATGACGACTAGGACCTGCCCGCCGCGCCTAGCCGAAACGCGAGCAAGCAGCTTGGGTGGCCCCGAAGGGACACCGGCACTCACTTCTGGTGCTTTGCCTGGAATTCGTCGTGGTAGATGACTTCGTCGAAGCGCAATTTGAGCCCGTGCTTGCCCAATAGTTTCTCGACGATTGCGTCGAGCGTCTCGCGATGCGCTTTCGCGCGTGCCTGCACGTAAGCCTCGCGCACCTGCGGCTCTTCCTCGGCAAGCACGAGATTCATCCGCTCGCGAATATATTGCTTAAGGTTGATGTGCTCGATGTAAACTTCTCGCACACCGACATCCACCGGCCGGCCGAACAATTGATCCAGCAGATCAGGCCTCTCCGCAAAGTGCGGCAGGAGCGGGCCGACAAAGGCGAAGGTAGGGATCCCCGCCTCGTGTAGAGCGGCTATCCGCCGAGCAGAGTGGCGCTCCAAGCGTTGTGGTCATACCTTCCGGCAAACAAGGACCCATTACCGCAGAGCTCGCACGTCCATTCACTCGAGGGCTGCGCGAACCAATCGCATCTAGGGCGAGACCATCTCCGCGCCATCGACAGACCGTCGCTTGCTGGTGATCAAGCAGCCGATCGGCGTCGTCGGCACGATTACGCCATGGAATTTCCCGGCTTCCATGGTGGCGCGCAAGATCTCGCCGGCCTTGGCGGCGGGCTGCACGATCGTGCTGAAACCCGCTGAACAGACGCCGCTGGTTGCCGGTGCAATGTTCGCCCTTGCGCATCAGGCTGGCTTTCCCGAAGGCGTGGTCAACCTGATCTACGCGTCCGAGGGCGATGCCGTTGGACGCGAACTCTGCACAAACCCCAAGGTCCGCAAGCTTCACCGGCTCGACCGAGGTTGGACGGCTTCTCATGCGCCAGTGCTCGGACCCAGATCAAGAAGGTCAGCCTCGAGCTCGGCGGCAATGCGCCTTTCATCGTCTTCGACGATGCAGACGTCGATGCGGCGGTCGACGGTGCGATCCAGGCCAAGTTCCGCAACGCCGGCCAGACCTGCGTTTCCGCGAACCGCCTTTACGTCCAATCGGGCGTTCACGATGAATTTGTCGAAAAATTCGTGGAACGGGTTCGCCAGCTTCAGGTGGGTGACGGTTTCAACCCAGGTGTCGCCATTGGCCCGCTGATCGACAGGCAGGCGCTCACCAAGATCGAATCACATATCGCCGATGCCGTCGCCAAAGGCGGTACAATTCGATGCGGGGGCAAACGCATTGGCAAGGACGGCACGTTTTTCCAACCGACGGTCCTCACTCAAGTCTCCAGCGAGATGACGATTGCGCACAGGAGGAGACATTCGGGCCGCTGGCCCCAACCATTCGCTTCGACGATGCGGATCAGGTCGTGCACGAGGCAAATGACACGATCTACGGCCTGGCCGCCTACTTTTATGCCTCGAACCTGCAGCGTGTGTGGCGTGTGGCCGAGGCCCTGGAATATGGCATGGTGGGCATCAACACCGGACGCATGTCGTCGGAAGCCGCACCCTTCGGCGGGATGAAGCAGTCCGGCATCGGGCGGGAGGGTTCGCGCCACGGGCTCGAGGACTACCTCGAAATGAAATACCTCTGCATGGGCGGCATCTGAAGCGCCTGGTTGAAGTTTGCAGCTGGGTAATCGAGCGAGCAATCCGACAATGTGTGAGTTTAGGAACGCTCTCGTCTCAAGCGGCGTTGAAGCCGCATTTCCCGCCTGTTTAATCATTCGTCCGCGCAATCAAAGGGTCGCGAATAAGTTCCAACAAATTCCAGTCTGCCAATTGTTCGACTTTCATCAATCAAAGTTGATATTTCCTAATATTTTAAAGTCTGAATGGCGATTATTGCGAAGTTTTGCTGATTGCAATCGATGCACACCAATCAGTGTTGTATCAGTAATGTTCCTCTCTAACTCTCAGGTTCGACAGATCAATGTTAATCAACATCACCTCACCGCCTGATTGAAACTGGGCTGAAGACTCTGAACTCTTCTGAATCGCCGCGTCCCAAGTCAGACCATATCGGCCTTCGCTCGCCTCCCCTCTTAGCGCACTCACTTGTGCGGCATGCAATAGACTCCCTCGGATTCCATGAGTACCGCGCCACCCTTCAACTCGCCGGCTCGGCCCATGGGCAAGACTCGTCCCCCGGTAATGCCGAAGCCGGCGCCGTCGTCTTCAGGAGGTGCATGGCCTGCCACAAGGTCGGCCCTGACGCAAAGAACGGAGTAGGTCCGGTTTTGAACGGGGTCGTCGGCCGAGCGGCCGGTGTGTATCCGGATTATAGTTATTCCGCGGCGAACAAGAATTCGGGCCTGACCTGGGATGAACCGACGCTGACGACCTATCTGCACGCGCCGCGCAAACTGGTGCCCGGCACAAAGATGACATTCGCCGGTCTCAACAAGGACCAGGAGATAGCCGATGTAATCGCCTATCTGAAACAGTTCAACGCTCAGGGCCAGAAGGTCGGCCCCTGAGTCAGACGAGCGACCTGTCCCGGCCGCAAAGCACAACCTTTATGAAATTCCTCCTGCATCAGGGTCTGGGGTATTCCACGGTCCATCAGATCGGTGACTACCTGCGCAGCCATGGCACCAGCCATCACTGGATCGAGCGATATCGCGGCGACATCTTCGTTTTCGCGTCGGATGCAGCCGACCAGGCAATCCTTAGAAAAGAATTCTCAAACCTTCTGGACGTTGTCGACGCCCCGGAGACGGACGGGACATGACCTCTTTATCGATGTGTCAGCAAAATCTCCCTGAGAACGACGGCATCGTTGTGCGTCTCGTCGTGAGCCGAGTAGACGAGCGTGACTGTGCCTTCCCGCATCAGGCCGCGCATCCGGTCGAGTTCATTGCGATGCTCCTGGATTTCCGCAGCGTATCGGCGTCGGAATTCCTCCCAGCGAGCTGGATCGTGTCCAAACCATTTTCGAAGCTCGGTGCTTGGCGCAAGTTCCTTCATCCAATGGTCGATCGCTGCTTCGGTCGTCTTGACCCCGCGCGGCCAAAGCCGGTCAACCAACACGCGTATGCCGTCGTCGGCAGCCGGGCCTTCATATGCCCGTTTCAATCTCACTCTCTCGTCGGAGATTTTTTCACTCATGACGACGCTCCTCACTATCCATTGCCTTCAAGTACATAGGGCGTGCGATCACAACTGCGAGAGCGAAATCATCTTTCCCGAAACCAAACTAAAGAAAATTAATCAAATCATTCATGGACGTATTCACGTTGAGGAGAAACAATGAAGTTCTTTATCGATACAGCCGATATTTCTCAAATTCGCGAGCTTGCTGCTGCTGGTTTTCTCGACGGGGTGACCACGAACCCGTCCCTCATCGCAAAGACCGGCCGACCGATCAGAGATGTGATCAAGGAGATTTGCCGGACAATCGAGGGCCCGGTTTCAGCGGAGGTCACCGCGACCGACTTCGACGGCATGATCGCCGAGGGAGTGCGTTTGGCTAGCATTGCCGCCAATGTGGCCGTCAAGGTGCCATCCACCTGGGAAGGATTCAGGGCTTGCCGGGCACTCAGTCAGCTCGGACACAAGGTCAACGTCACGCTGTGCTTTTCAGCCAATCAGGCGTTGCTCGCAGCCAAGGCAGGAGCGATCTTCATTTCGCCGTTCGTCGGCAGGCTAGACGATCTTGGTCTGGACGGCATGGAGGTTGTCCGGGAAATCCGCAAGATCTACGACAACGACAAATCCTTCACGACGGAAATCCTCGCGTCCTCAATCCGCACCCCTCTCCATATCAAACAGGCCGCGATGGCAGGCGCCGATATTGCGACCGTACCACCAGCAGTGCTCAGAAATCTCGCCAAGCACCCACTCACCGACCGGGGACTTGAGTCTTTTCTCGCCGACTGGGGTAAAACAGGGCAAGCGATCCTGTAGTTTGTCCGCAGCGGAATCGCCGAGTGAAGCCATCATAAAAATTGCACTCAACTACCGATTAAATTCGTTTGCATGATACCGATGATGGCGGGAAACTGCAGTGTGAAAACCACTCGGCCCCAAGGCGTGGCGTGGTCGGAATATTTGGCGCAAATGGTGCCGAGAATCTGAAGGCGCACTAGCCACGCAGAAGATATCCCGAAGCAGCGGGGATTGCCGCTTCGCCGCACGAGCGATTTTGAGACCGGATCGCCAAGGGAGAAGAAAATGGCTGAGCCCCATACCAAATTAAGCGGACCGGATCTGGTCCAGGGCGTCGCGTTCTCCGATCTTCCCGATGGCGGAAAGCTGGTCGGCCGTTGCGGCGATGAGCAGGTGTTGCTGGTGCGCCGCGGGACCGAGGTGTTCGCGGTCAGCGCGACATGCACACATTACGGCGGGCCGCTCGCTGACGGTCTTGTGGTGGAGGATACTGTCCGGTGTCCCTGGCATCACGCGTGTTTCGATCTGCGAACGGGCGAAGCGTTGCGCGCTCCTGCCTTCAATCCTCTGGCCTGCTGGGCCGTCGAACAGCGAGATGGCAGGATATTCGTCGGCGAGAAGCTCAAACGGACGGCTCCGAAACCGCGCTCCGGAGGCTCCGGTCACGCCCCCAAGAAAATCGTCATTGTCGGCGGCGGTGCGGCTGGTTTCGCAGCGGCCGAAATGCTGCGGCGCGAACAGTACCAGGGCAGCATCGTCATGATCAGCGACGACCATGCGCCGCCCGTCGACCGGCCCAACCTCTCCAAGGACTACCTCGCCGGAAAGGCCCCGGAGGAGTGGATTCCGCTCCGCGGAGAGAAGTTCTATTCAAAAAACAATATCGACCTGCGTCTCAATATGAAGGCCGTTGACATTGACCTGCGTTCCCGCGAGGTCGTCCTCGCTGATGAAGGAAGGGTTCCTTACCACAGACTGCTGCTTGCGACCGGCGCCGAACCCGTCCGCCTGACCATCCCCGGCGCCGGACTACCGCACGTTCATACGTTGCGCTCGTTCGCAGACTGCAGGGCAATCATCGAGCAGGCCGCTACGGCAGGCCACGCGGTCGTGCTTGGCGCCAGTTTCATTGGCCTGGAAGTTGCCGCGGCTCTGCGCGCGCGCGATATCGAGGTTCATGTCGTGGCGCCTGATAAACGCCCCATGGAGCGGATCCTGGGTCCGCAAATGGGCGCCTTCATCCGCACCCTCCATGAGGCGAATGGCGTTGTATTCCATCTGGAGGAAACCGCGAGCAGCATCGACAGCGGGAAGGTGAAACTCAGTGGCGGTGGTACCTTGGCGGCGGATTTCGTCGTCGTCGGCATCGGCGTACGACCGCGGATCAAACTTGCCGAAACGGCGGGGCTGGTCGTTGCCCACGGCGTTGTTGTGGATGCCTTTCTGGAAACGAGCGAGCCAGGGATATTCGCGGCCGGCGACATTGCGCGCTGGCCCGATCCCCATAGCGGTGAAAACATTCGCGTCGAGCATTGGGTGGTTGCCGAGAGACAGGGGCAGACCGCGGCGCTCAACATGCTCGGACATCGCGAGAAATTCGACGCCGTGCCGTTCTTCTGGAGCCAGCATTACGATGTTCCCATCAACTATGTCGGCCATGCCGAAGGATGGGAAGAGATCGCGGTCGATGGAGACATCACAGCCAAGAATTGCCTGCTCCATTTCAAGCGCGAAGGACGCACGCTGGCTGTTGCTTCCATTTTCCGCGACATCGAAAGTCTGGGGGCGGAGATGGAAATGGAGCGTCAAATGGCAACCTAGCAAGCGCTCTCGGGCACCGCGATCCGGAGAGAGCGCAACCAGCATGGCGCAGCGGTGCGTCGTCCTGACCGAAAGGAGTTCGACTTATGTCCACAATGCAACAGGAACTTAGCACCACCAATGGTTTGGGCACGGTCGCGCCCGCTCAGCATTATTCAAAGATTGTCGAGTTCGCCAAGGAGGTTGCCAGGGAAGCGTCCGATGAAACGCCGACCTCGGTTGAAATCTTCTCCGACAGCGGCCACTGGTACTGCCGGGTCCGTCGCGGCCATGAAAAGACCCGGCCGATGGGTCCCTATACCAAACAACAGGCTGAGCGGATCCAGGAGGCTCGGAGAATGTTGATCGCCAAAAGAGGTACCGCTCGGATCATGTTCGAGTAAGCGAGGATCTCACGATCACGCCGGCCGACGCACTCACTACTTGATCGTTCGTCATCGAATTTTTTGAAACGTTGCGGGCAGACCTCAGGGTTGCCGCATTGCGAAGCCGCGTCTCGCGGCAGGATGTCTTTGTTGGACCTTAGCGGCCCGGCATTCTAGCCCATGGAAGGAAAACCCAATGGGCTACAAGTCAATCGTTCTCAATCTCGACATCGACGGTATGGTCGCTCCTGTTATCAAGCTCGGTGTCGATTTGGCAGCGATTCAATGCGCGCCTGATAGGTGTCTCGGCGGCCGACGTTCCGCCGCCTGTCGTGATGGAAGGAGGAGTGGCCTTTGAAGGCGAGAGCATGATGCACCAGCGGAAGAACAGTGAGCGACGAATTGAGGACCTCCGCGCGGAGTTCGAAGGCCTTGCTGGCGCAACGGTTGATTCGGAATGGCGTGGGGCTGTGGGCAATCCGACCCGCTTGGTGATCGAGACGGCGCGGGTGGCCGATCTCATCGTCACAGCTTCGCCCGAGGGCGCCTCTTCTGGTAACGTTCATCGTTCCACCGACCTCGGCAACCTGATCCTTCAGGCAGGACGGCCTGTATTCGTCGCCTCGACCAACCAGGAAAATTTCCGCATCAACAAGGTTCTTGTCGGAAGGACACGCGTGAAGCCAGGCGTGCGGTTACTGATGCCATGCCCTTTTTACAAATGGCTCAGAAGGTTCGTGTCATTACGATCGACAATGACGCAACCGACGAAACCGGGAACAGTCTGGACGATGTTGTCGCCTTCCTTTCCTTTCACGGCATAAGGGCGACGGCGGAAGTTTTTCCGGAAAAATCCGATGGCGGAACGATCGCCGATGTGGCCGACGCGATGCATTTCTGATCATATCCGGGGCCTCGGATTTTCGGCGGTGCTACCCGCTCGCTGCTTGAAAATGATCGACTGAACCGAGTCATGTCGAATTGATCGCAAGACACCAATAGTGGATGCGCATTGTCAAAAGCTGACAAACCCGCGCATGCCGCCCAGTGCTCGGGTAGTGCCTCAGTTTGGATTTCGGTGGGTGGGCAGAGCCGTCATTCGTCCCGCCCGGTGCGACGGCGGCAAGAGATCGAGAGCCGCTATTTTGCTTCTGCTCACGCGACCATGATTTGTCACGGCGCGTAGTCCCGCGAATGGCCTGTGCCAATTACAGCGTGCAAAGGCGAAATGCGGAGGATGTTGGCGACTATCGCGGCGTTCTCGACCTGCGGGTCTGATGAACATTCAATCAACACTTCAGCAATTCCCAAGGGTAGTCATCAAACATGATCTGGGGGCGGGCCAAAAAGGTGATCATAAAACCCGGACGGATCAATGTACTCCTCTTCCGTTAGCAATTCATCTTCTTTGCGAAGCCTCTCGGCCTCGTCGGTCGCGTAGTCTATTGCGGAAACAATTGCCCAGTCCGTTGTACGCCTCCATCTGTCGGCCTGCAGTGCGGCAGCGTCAATGTCGAATTGGCGAGGAGACAAGCAGCAGGTTGATACCAGGAGCACGCGCATCGCTCATGGTTCTGGCAGCATCCCGCAGATTGATACTGTCGTCACCGCTGATCCACTGTTGTAACGGTTGGAACGCGACGTGAGCCCAAGTTCTGTTGTATTACGCACTATTCGTCCAAGCGCAGGCAGAATTAGCTTTAGCCGAGTCGAGTCGCTTGTCGAAATCGCGGGGAAGGCAAAGCAACGCGTCGACCGCGCCGCATATCTCGGCCACGTCACCGCCATGGCTCCCGCTCATTGTATTTGAACAGCATTGCACGGTGGTGTCTCAGTTTGAAATTTTAGCGACCTCAGAACCGACCATTCAGCCAAGCCTCGCGATGTGCTATGATTCGTCTTATGGGCAAGAAGGCGAAGCAGAAGGCCAAGCAGGCGATTGATGCGCCGTTAGAGGGTGGGCTTGAAGCGGAAGCCGCCTACTATGCCCGCAAGGTTGGCATAACCAGAGACGAGGCCGCCAAGATCATCCGAGAAGCCCACGGGCCGAAGCTCTCGATAGTCCGCAAGGACAGCGTGAAGGGCAGATAGCCGCTTAGGCGACCTTCTTTTGTATGGACCGCGCTTACCCGGCTTCGGCGCTACGACAAGCAGCTTTGAAACCGTGGTGATCGACACATCGGCAACGCGGGAGATCGACCGTATGGACGATCCCTCGCAGAGCATGGCCTCGGCTGTCAGGCAGGCTTATCGGACGTACTTGTTATTCGCCTTCCGTGGCGATCAACATCCAATTCCGCTTCGTTGACTGGGTTTCACAGGCGAACGTCCACGTATCGATCACCTCGACGATCTGCTCGGGATCGCCGGCGACGATCGCATCGTTGGCCGAGCGTGTAACGCTGACCACGTCGGAAACGTACCGAACAACAACCTCAGCGGTACCGTCCTCCTCGAGAGTATCGACGACCTTCGCTTCGCTGGTGCCGATGAAGGTGAGATGCAGCGTCTCGTCGCGATCGCGGCGTCCGGCAATCGCTCCTTCGAATGTATCAAGCACTTCCGGTCCGACAAGGCGCTTCAACGTCTGGATATCGCTATCCGCATAGGCCCGCAGGATGGTTTCATAGGCCGTCTTGGCGCCGGCCAGAAACGCGGCGACGTCGAAATCCGGGCCGATCTTTCGAATCCCCTCCAAGGAAGTGTCGGCGGAGGACGTGCCTTCGTCACTGCCGGTCCGTTGGTCCGTCGGCGCATCGTCCCGCTTGGCCTTGTCGTCGCCGGAGCGCGGCACAAGTTGACCCCAACTGCCCAGCAATGCCCAAGCCCAATAGAACGCGATGATCGCCACGAGCAGTATATGGTTGTTTGGATCTGTGATCTCGTTCATGTCGTTCTCCCGACAAAATGTCGAAGTGACTGCAGGCGCCGATTTGGAACAGAGACGAAGCTAGAGAATGCGCGGCAGCCTCTCCCACTGATGGAAGGGCGGCGGCGATGGCAGTTGCCATTCGAGCGTGGTCGCCCCTTCGCCCCATGGATTGGCGCCAGCCTGGCGTCTGCGGCTGAAAGCTTCCGCCACTGTGATGAAGAAGACGACAAGTCCGGCCGTTGAAATGTAGGACCCGATCGACGAGATGAAGTTCCAGCCGGCAAAAGCGTCGGGGTAATCGGCATAGCGTCGCGGCATGCCGGCCATTCCCAGAAAATGCTGAGGGAAGAAGACGAGGTTGACGCCGATGAACATCAGCCAGAAATGCAGCTTGCCCATCCTTTCATTGTACATGTAGCCGGTCATCTTCGGGAACCAGTAGTAGAAGCCTGCGAAGATGGCGAAGACGGCTCCCAAGGACAGCACATAGTGGAAGTGGGCGATCACGAAATAGGTGTCGTGCAACGAGCGGTCGATGCCGGGGCTGGCGACCATGATCCCGGTGACGCCGCCGATGGTGAAGAGCAGGACGAAGCCGATAGCCCAGAGCATCGGCGTCTTGAACTCGATCGACCCGCCCCACATCGTGGCCAGCCACGAGAACACCTTCACGCCGGTCGGAACGGCGATAACCATCGAGGCGAAGGCGAAGTAGCGCTGGCTGTCGAGGGAGATACCGGTCGTGTACATGTGGTGCGCCCAGACGACGAAACCGATCATGCCGATGGCCACCATCGCATAGGCCATGCCGAGATAGCCGAAGATCGGTTTTTTGGCGAAGGTCGAGATGACATGGCTGATGATGCCGAAGCCGGGAAGGATCATGATGTAGACTTCGGGGTGACCGAAGAACCAGAACAGATGCTGGTAGAGGATCGGATCCCCGCCGCCTTCGGGGGCAAAGAAAGTCGTACCGAAGTTGCGGTCCGTAAGCAGCATCGTGATCGCGCCGGCAAGCACGGGCAGCGACATGAGAAGCATGAAGGCGGTGACCAGCATCGACCAGGCAAACAGAGGCATCTTGTGCATCGTCATGCCGGGTGCACGCATGTTGAAAATGGTCGTAATGAAGTTGATCGCACCGAGGATCGATGACGCTCCTGCAAGGTGGATCGAAAGGATGACGAGGTCGACGGCAGGGCCGGGCTGGCCTGAGGTCGACAGTGGCGGATAGAGCGTCCAGCCACCGCCATGGCCGAGCGTGCCGGGTGCTCCTGGAACGAACATCGAGGTGATGAAGAGGATAAACGACATCACCAACAGCCAGAAGGAAATGTTGTTCATGCGCGGAAACGCCATGTCGGGCGCACCGATCATGATCGGCACCATCCAGTTGCCGAAGCCGCCGATCAGCGCCGGCATGAGGACGAAGAAGATCATGACCAGGCCGTGGGAACTGACGACGACATTGTAGGCAATCGGATTGCTGAATATCTGCAGGCCGGGCTCCTGCAACTCCATGCGGATCAACACGGAAAGCGCCGTGCCGAAGACCCCCGTCATGATCGAGAACAGCAGGTAAAGCGTCCCGATATCCTTGTGGTTCGTGGACCACAGCCATCTGACGAGAAAACGGGGCTTGTGGTCATCCAAGACTGTGGCTGGATTGGACATGATGTGCTTTCTGCTCTTCACTGTTGGCAGACCGGCAGGCTTGACGACGGGCGATTTGGGGATCCGCGGTCACAAGAGGATCAGGCCTTGCCCGCACTCATTCAATCATCCGTGACGATCACATCCATCGGAATGTCGTGTGGCTGGGGATAGATCGTCTGGATCCTGCTGCCGGCGTAACCGACGCCGACGACGAGCGGCCGCTTCGGCGCGGCGGCCAGGGTCCGGTCGAAGAAGCCGCCGCCATAACCCAGGCGATAGTTTGCCTGGTCGAAACCGACGACGGGCGCGATGACCACATCCGGCTGGACCGATGGCCCGTGTGACGGGACAAGAATGTTCCAGACGCCGCGTTCGAGCGGGTCTCCCGGCCCCCAGATACGAAACTCCAGCGGCCAGCCTTTTTTGATGACGACCGGCAGCGCGATTCGTCCGCCGCGCTCGATCACCTTTATCGCCCAGTTGCGCAGATCGGGCTCGCCGCGGAATGGCCAATAGCCGCTGACGATCCGCCCGCTTACCCGACCGACAGCCAGATCGAGAGCGGAAGCGATGCGCAAAGACCTCGCATTGCGTTCCTCGGCGTGAACCGCGAGACGCCCGTCGATCAGGCGCTTGCGCTCCGCCTTGCGCCATTGACAGACGTCGGGCCATGCGTCCTGGACGGCAGGCTCAGTGCCGAACCCAGGGACAAGCTCATGCATGAAGCACGGTGGAGAGGCGTATTCTCTCGTCTCCGGGTGAACATCCTCCTGGTCAGACATCGCACGCTCCATATCCGTTGCAGCGGAAACCCGCATCGCCTTGCCCTAAACGTTGCGCTGCATAAAACAGGAAGGCAAACGGAATTAAATGCTGTATTGATGCAAGATTATTGCACTAAACTGGGAGCAGTGATGGACATCGACCGCGCTCGCACGTTTTTAGAAATCGTCCATTCCGGCAGCTTTCTGAGGGCTGCCGACCGACTCCACGTCACCCAGACCACGGTAAGCGCGCGCATACGCACGCTGGAGGAAGAACTCGGACGTCAGCTCTTCATCCGGAATCGTAATGGCGCGCAATTGACGCCGGCGGGTCGGGAGTTCGAACGGTTTGCCCAGTCATTCGTCCAGATATGGGAGCGCGCCCGCCACCAACTCGCCATCCCATCGGGACGAACAAGCGTCGTTGCCTTGGGCGGAGAGCTCAGCCTGTGGAACCCGCTGCTGCTCGATTGGCTGGTCTGGATGAAGAAGGCCAAGCCTGAAATCGCCATCCAAGCCCAAGTCGGCGTACCTGACCAGCTCCTCGAGCAGCTCAGGACCGGCGTTCTGGACATTGCAGTGCTCTATGCGCCGAAGCTGCTGCCGGGTTTCAGGGTAGAGCTTCTCGTCGAGGAGCAGCTCGTCCTGGTTCAGACCACGGACAAAGACGGGGAACCTGTCGGCTCCAAGGACTATGTCTATGTCGATTGGGGGCCGCTGTTTGCGGCCCAGCATGGTGCCAGTTCCTCGGCCTTCGGCGAGCCGGGATTAATGGTCGGCCTTGGTCCGCTTGGGCTGAGCTACATCCTGCGCGCCGGCGGGATGGGTTATTTCCGCAGGGGCGCCGCAGCGCCCCATATCGAGGCGGGGCAGCTCGAGGTCGTGGAAGGCGCGCCGGAATTCACCTATCCGGCCTATGCAGTCTATCCGGAAGCAAGCGAGGCGCGAGCCGACGTGCAGGAGGCGCTACGCGGATTGAAGCAGGTTGTGAAATGATCGTTCGTCTAGACGCGAAGCCACGGTTCGCGTGACTGAAAGGATGGATCGTCCAGGATCGATCGAACATGCCTTATCCGTTCCACACCATCGGTCACTCGACCCGTTCGATTGCCGAATTCGTCGCCCTGCTGAGGGTTGGAGACATCGCCCTGGTGGTCGACATAAGGACCGTCCGGCGATCGCGGGCGAACCCGCAGTTTAACAGCGAGGTGCTCCCGGAAAAGCTGGCAGCGTTCGGGATCGGATATGAATTCATTGCCGAGCTTGGCGGTCTGCGCGGCAAGGCGCACAACATCCCACCAACGCTCAACGCATTCTGGATCAACCAGAGTTTTCACAACTACGCCGACTACGCGCTGTCGGCGGAATTTCTTGACGGCTTGAACCGACTTGTGTCCCTCGGCAGGCAGCGGCGATGCGCTATCATGTGCTCGGAAACGCTCTGGTGGCGCTGTCACAGAAGAATCGTCGCGGACTATCTCCTTAGCCGCGGCGAGTCCGTTTTTCATCTGATGGGCCATGACAAGGTCGAGCCGGCGAAACTCACCGACGGTGTGAAGGCAAGGCCCGACGGAACGATTGTCTATCCGCCTTCACAGCCTTCGGGATAGACGAGCCATCAGGCGGCCGACGGACCCGGGTCGTCGAACCCGGTGTCGAATGTCGCCACAACCTTGTTGTCTGCTTTGTCCTGTAGCTCATCGGAACGATGGACGACGCGCAGAACCGGGCCGCCCAGCCGCCATGGGGCCGACGCTGCATTCCCAGTTAGCCTCAATCTCTCGCGCCTCGCGGCTTCTGGCTGATAGACCACTTCATGCACGGTCAGCGTTTCAAGGCTGCCGTCCGCAGCCGGAATGGTTACGGACTGACCTTCGGCCAGGCCGAGCAGCGCTAGGCCGCGCGGATTGGTGATCGGCAAAAGCATGCCAACCAAACCGCGCATCTCGTCATGTGCGACGATGCGTGTTTCGGCAGGGCCGTCGTTTACCCGATAAGCCACGCGGGTGCTGAGTGTCACGACAGTTGCCGGAATGTCCTCCCGAAACATTACAACCGCGCTCGAGATCTTCCGTTGAAGGATAGCCGAGAAAGGATCGTCGACGGCAGGATGGCGCTCCTGCATCACTTCAAGAATCGTGTAGTCCTTGGTGGTCAGTTGGCAGCTATCGATAGTGGGCATGGTGCGTCTCCAAGCCGGACACGTGAAAGGGATCCGGCGTCAAGCATTTGATCGGATGTGGAAAGCTACCCCTGTGCCGGACCTGGATAGGCCGGCGCAGGGGTCAGACTCCCGCGATCAGGCTGCCCGCATGATTGAGGAGACGGATGGAAACGCCCATGTCTAGGCGTCCGCCGCGATCGCCGAAGACGCTGGTGCGCGCCGATCGACTGCATCGCCTTCCGCAGCGGGTTGGCCTACTGCAAGCACCGACAGTTCGTGCCTGCGCCCATCGCGCGCGGTCCACATGATCGATTGTCCGGCCGAGAGGCCGATCAGGGCCGTGCCTATCGGCGTGAGGACTGAAACCTTGCCTTCAGAGATATCCGCATCACCCGGGAAAACCAGCGTGACGGTTTTGGCGTCGCCCGTGTCGGGCTTGAATGTCACCGTCGAGCCCATCTGAACGATGTCGGCGGAGACCCAGCCATCGGCGACGACGCGCGCGCGCTCGAGTTCGGCGAGCAGTTCATCGGACGCGTCCGGATTTCGTGCCGCCACAGTGCTCGCAAGCACTGACAGACGCGCGTGGTCCGACTGCGAGATTCGGATGTTCGGCTTACGCCGGGTTTTCGTATTGTCTTGCATTTGAATACTCGTACTTCTGCTCGGACCAGCCGCCCACAGAGGGTGCCGGAACCGAGCCAATTCGTGAAAATCTTGATGGAACGCCGATGCTCCGGAGGCTTGAGGCCCTGCGGGACCATCCCATGTGAGTAAACGCACCGCCCCTCGGCTCGGGGCGCGCATGGCAGCCGAGCCGGGGGTTACAGTCCCGCGATGGGACAAACCCGGAAAAGAAAATCGCGACGAATTTTGACGGCGGCGTTCATAAGACCATAGTTGGTGAAGCAATCCGGGAAGTCAAGACAGCCACCCGGTGAAACTTGGCGAACGTCAATTCTGAACTAGTCAGAGCGAGCACCAAGCAAAGTTCTTATCACCAGCTCTCTTCCGGTCCTGTTTATCCCGGTCCCGCTCGGCCTTTCTTCCGCCAGTCCGAGGAAAACAAGGCGTTCGGCCAAAACTTTCGATAAAGATGGGTAAGGTCCGCGGTTCATACGCTTGAGTGCCGTTTGCTCCTCTTCGGTGAGATCGTCCCAGATAACCGTCATTGAGGGCCACCTTCATTGTTTGCACTGTCAAGCCGATGCCGATTCTGGATTGTCCAGCGATGGGCTGCGACCGTGAATTCATTGAGCCCCGAAGACCTGCCGCCTATGGGACGGCATCCATACCGACAATACCGCCTTCATTCTCCAGAACGCCGATCCGCTTGACTTCCGAGCGGTTGAGTTTCAGGCGAACGCCGATACCGCCGCCGTTCTCGGCGATGAAAACGGCGCCGGCGTTTTCAAGCGCGGTTTGCAGCGTGCCGCAGACATCCTGGTCGGGAAGGCTGATCCGGCGCTCGAATTCTTCGATGATCAACGCATCCACACCTGAATTGCCGGAGAGCTTTTCACGGGTCCACTCGACAAGCGCGCGCGGCACGGCATTGAGCACCAGTGATCATCATGAATCTCCTTCTAGATCGCTTTCGGGAGCGAAATCACCGCCTGCTGAAAGCCACGACGCTTCGGCGCGACGACTTTATCCATTAAAAATGCATATCGAATCCGAAAAGGGAAGGGCCGCGTCATTTGTCGGCCCCGATATTCTGATGCAAAATAATTGTGCTAAAGCGGCAATAAATTTCGTTTGTCTTGCATGTAAGGATGAATGAAGCTTCGGCGCAGCGAAATTGACAGGACCGGGTGCCAGCAGGTCTCAACGTCAGGGGGGAACTCCTGGCGATATCGCGCGAAGGGCACCTTGGGCTCGGCGATGATGATAATGGACAGGCTTGAACACGATTTCGGCAGAATACTTTCCGGCCCGGGCATTCGACGTCATGTGGTCGGCCGAATGGTATCTGCCAATCGCCTTGACGCAGATGACGGGATCCCAATCGCACCTACAGATGACAACGCTCTCAAAATGCGGCTGCGCGATGAACTGCTCCTGCAAGCACAGAGCCGGCTGCCGATCACCTATGCAAGACTGGCCGAGAGCATGGTCGGTTCGGACGCAACAGGCGTGATCCGGGATGCGCTCGAACAACTGATGGACGATGATGCGGACGAAGGCCTGCCATTGCTTGCGGCAGTTGCCGTAAAGGCACTCGAACCTGGTTTGCCCGCTCCCTCGTTCTTCCGGAAAGCCGAGGACATGGGGCTGTTCGCCGGCGATCCGGCCGATCTGGAAGCGTACGCTTTCCATGCAAGGGAGTTCTATCGCGCGATCCATCTCCATGCTGGCAACGGGCAAGGCTCTGGAACGACCTTGCCGCCGGTACTGCCGCCTGCAGACCGGTGAAGGAGAACGAAATGCTGATCGCCAAGGATGTCATGACGTCACCGGTCATCGCGGTAGGGCCTGACAGTACGGTGGACGAGGTCGCCGATATTCTTCTGTCGCACGAGATCAGCGCTGTGCCGGTGATTGATCGCGGTGCGCTGCTCGGCATCGTCAGTGAAGGAGACCTGATCCGACGGGCGGAGATCGGCACGGCCCGGCAACATCGTTCCTGGTGGCTTCGGCTTTTCGCCAACAACGCCGCTCTTGCGGAAGGCTATGTCAAGTCTCATTCCGAGCATTTGACCGACGTCATGACAAAGCAGGTTGCGACTGTGGTCGAAAGCACGCCAGTCGTCGAGATCGCAACCCTGCTTGAACACAATCGGATCAAGCGTGTTCCGGTGCTGCGCGACGGACAGGTGGTGGGGATCGTCAGTCGTGCCAATCTGGTGCGGGCCCTGGTCGTCGCCAGGAAAGGTTGGCGCGCTCCGGTCTCGCATGACGACAGCAGCATCAGGCTGGAGATCATTGACGCCTTGCGATCCGAATCATGGCCCTCGACCGGAAGTTCGGACGTGACCGTGACCAACGGCGTGGTTACCTTCTGGGGAGCTTACCTGTCAGAGCAGGAGCGGAAAGCCTCGCTCATTCTGGCTGAAAACACCGCTGGCGTGCGCGCTATCGATGATCACCGCGTTTCCCTCGATATGACCTACGTCGTGGTCTGAAGGGCCGGATGAGCGCTGGACCAGAGCATGCCCTTGACACAGACAGCCCCGATTTCCGAAGAGCAGATTCGCCAACTCGTCGACACCTTCTACGGCAAGATCCGCACCGACGCGGATCTCGGACCGATTTTTGAGCGCGTCCTTCGCGACGATTGCGAAACACGTCTGGCGAAAATGTATGATTTCTGGTCCTCGGTCATGCTGACGACAGGGTTCCACAAGGGAAGTCTCGTCGCAGTCCGCAAGCACTTGGGTGGGTTGGAGATCGGTCTGCTCGACCGGGGCCTCGCCTTGTTTGGCGACAGCTGCGACGAGTTGCTTGACAGCGAGACTGCGGGACTCTGTTGGCTGAAGGCCGCCCACATCGCTGAAAGTCTGAAGCTGTTCTTGTTCTATAGCCCTGAACGGCCATGGCTGGAAAACGCCGCATGACGTTCGTTGTCACCGACAATTGCATCAGATGCAAATACATGGACTGCGTGGAAGTCTGCCCCGTGGACTGTTTCTATGAAGGCGAGAACATGCTCGTCATCCATCCCGATGAATGTATCGATTGCGGCGTCTGCGAACCAGAATGCCCGGCGAAGGCCATCTTTGCCGATACCGAGCCTGGTCTCGACGATTGGCTCGCGCTGAACGCCGAGTATGCGTCGGTGTGGCCCAATATTGCGATCAAGCGTGATCCACCCGCCGACGCCAAGGCGTTCGACGGCGAAGCGAACAAGCTTGCGAAATATTTCTCGGCGGAACCCGGGCTGGGCGACTGATCAAAATGAACGCATATGCGCACCAGCCGTCGCCTCTGTATCTGGGCATCGACACCGGCGGCACGTACACCGATGCCGTGCTGTGGTCGCAATCCACCGGCATCGTGGCCAAGGCCAAGTCGCTCACCACTCGACACGACCTTGCCGTGGGCATCGCCGGCGCTGTCGACGCTGTTTTGTCCGGGGCTGCCATCGAACCCGGCGCGATCAAGCTCGTCTCCATGTCGACAACGCTCGCGACCAACGCCCTCGTCGAAGGGCAGGGCGGACGGGTCGCGCTGGTGATGATTGGCTTCACTGAAGCCGATCTTGCCCGGAACGGATTGTCAAAAGCCCTCGGCTCCGATCCCGTGATCTTTTGCCCAGGCGGGCACGACGTCCACGGCGATCCGCGTCAGCTGGTGCTGGACGCTCTCGTGGCGGCGCTGCCGTCTCTCGCCGATACGGTTTCAGGCGTCGCCGTGGCCGCTTATTTTGCGGTTCGCAATCCTGAACATGAGATCGCGGTACGTGACGTCATCCGCGAGCGCACCGGGCTTCCGGTGACCTGTTCGCACGAACTGTCGTCAAAACTCGGCGGCCCGCGTCGGGCGCTGACCACGCTTCTCAACGCCCGCTTGATCTCGATGATCGATCGCCTTGTCGACGCTACCGAGGGCTTTCTGGCAAGACGCGGGATCGTCGCTCCGCTCATGGTCGTGCGCGGCGACGGCGCGCTCATTACCGCTGAATTCGCCCGCGCACGGCCGATCGAGACCATCCTGTCAGGCCCAGCGGCAAGCCTGGTGGGCGCGCGGTACATGACCGGTATCGATGATGCAGTGGTCTCCGACATCGGCGGCACCACCACCGACATTGCCGTTCTGGACGGCGGCCGCCTTCGGCTCGATCCGGAAGGCGCCACCGTCGGCGGAATGCGAACCATGGTGGAAGCCGTCGCCATGCGCACCTTTGGCCTCGGTGGAGATTCGGAAGTCTCGCTTCATGAGCAGTCGTTGGCCTCGACGATCGTGCTCGGGCCGCGCCGGCTGGTACCGCTGGCGCTCGCCGCGGTGAAACACGGCAATGCCATATACGAAGGTCTCAAGCGGCAATTGCTCAGCCCCAACACCAGCCGGCTGGACGGCCGCTTCGCATTGCGCACAGGTGTGCCCGATCGGCTGGCTGCGGGCCTGACGGTTACCGAGACACGGCTCTATGCTGACATTTCAACAATTCCCGCCGCGCTTGATCGGCTGCTCGTATCGACGTCCCAGGTCGCGACACTCAATCGCCTTGTCGCGCGCGGTCTGGTGCATATCGCGGGCTTCACGCCATCCGATGCGGCCCATGTGCTCGGTCGGCAGGACAACTGGGATCCTGTCGCGGCTCGACTGGGCGCCGAATTGTTCGCACGCAAGCGCGACGGCCAGGGGCATCGTGTCTCCAAAGGCGCCGAAACATTTTCCGAGATGGTCCTCACCGCCGTCACCAGGCATTCTGCGGAAGCCATTCTTGAAACAGTCTTTGCCGAGGAAGGGCTGGATGGCGGTGTCTCCGTTGCCAATCCGCTGGTTCGGCGGGCGCTCGGCCGACGAGGCGGCATGGTGCAGCTGTCGATCGCACTCGACCGGCCGGTGATCGGTCTCGGCGCTTCGGCATCGCTTCACTACGCGGGGCTGCCGCCGATCATCGGCAATGCGTGCAAGATCGCCGAACACGCCGACGTCGCCAATGCGCTAGGCGCGGTGGTCGGGCAGGTACGGATGTCGGCGGAAGCCCGCGTCAGCCAGCCAGAGATCGGGCTTTTTCGCCTCAATTCCGGCCTGCGGTTGGATGACTTTGACACCGAGGATGAAGCAATGGCCGCCGCCGAAGCCCACATTCGCGCCTTGGCGGCAGGTCTCGCCGAGCGCGCCGGGACCGATCAGGCACGGATCGAGATCTCACGGGACATAAGGGTTGCCACAATCGAGGGCGAGCGGAGTTTCATCGAAGCCATCGTCGTCGCGACAGCCACCGGGCGGCCGCGGATCGCGTCTTGACGTGGACTAGGGCCGCGCCCCGTCACTCGTTAGGCGGTCTCGACCCACCGGCTGTCCTTACGCAGCACGATACCTGATCTGAGAAACCACAGATGGGCGTTTCTTAGCCAAATGCTGCAAAATTCTTGCATCAAACTAGCAATATCATTCGTTTGTCTTGGGCAAAGCTCGAATGCAATGGTCGCGCTTGGCAGCCGGCAGGGCATCTAGGATGAGAACTCCCTATCTGGCAAAAAAACGACCGGGACTGTGTTGAAGGAAGCGATCAGATGACTGTATTTGAGTTTCCGGGTCCGGGCCTTACGGCCGAGCAATGGGAACGGATTGATCTCGCTGAAGTCCGGTCAGGCGAAGGAGCGATTCCCCCAGGATTGGAAGGAGCTGCGGCCTCGCATGGGCCAGCTACTGAACTGGTTCCCGACCAACCTTGGCTCAGCTAGTGCGAGAGGGTCGTCATGACAAAGCCCCAAGATCCACGGACCATTGCGGCGGCAAACGGCATTGCTGCCGACCGTGGCTTTGGTGCGGTCACGCTGCCGGTGTATCTTTCAAGCACCTTCGTTTTTCCGGGCTATGACGAGGCGGGGCGTTACGAATATACGCGAGCCGGCAATCCGAGCCGCGACATGCTGGCCGACACGCTGGCCAGGCTCGAAGGTGGCGCTGGTGCGGTCGTCACCTCCTCCGGCATGGCGGCGGTCGACCTGCTGCTTGGGCAATTGGGACGAGACGAACTCATCGTTGCGCCGCACGATTGCTATGGCGGCACCTACCGTCTGCTCTCGTTGCGTCGCGACAAGGGGCATTTCGACGTCCTCTTTGTTGATCAGGGCGACGCAGCAGCGTTGTCCGCAACGTTGTCAAAGAAGCCAGCTCTCGTCCTCATCGAGACGCCGAGCAACCCGCTGATGCGCGTCGTCGACATCCGCTCGATCGCTTCTCAGGCAAAGGCCGTCGGCGCTAAGGTTGCCGTGGACAACACCTTCCTGTCGCCGGCTCTACAGCGGCCGATCGCGCTGGGCGCGGATTTCGTCGTCCATTCGACCACAAAATACCTGAATGGCCATTCCGATGTGGTTGGCGGCGCCATCGTCGCGACGCAAGCGGGCGATGTGGACGCACTCGCCGACTGGGCCAAGATCACCGGCGTGTCAGGTGCGCCTTTCGATGCCTACCTGACACTCAGAGGCCTTCGCACGCTGTTCCCGCGCATCGAGCGGCAGCAAACCAACACAGCGGCGGTCGCCGCATTCCTGCAAAGACAGGCACAAGTCAGCGCGGTCCATTATCCGGGTCTCGAATCCCATCCAGGCCATGCGATCGCCAAGGCCCAGCAAGCCGGGTTCGGAGCGATGCTGAGCTTCGAACTGGCTGGAGGCGTTGAGGCGGTTCGGCGCTTCGTCGAAGCGGTCGAAGTCATCACGCTGGCCGAGTCTCTCGGCGGCGTCGAAAGCCTTGTTGCCCATCCGGCTACCATGACCCATGCGGGAATGGGCGCCGAGGCCCGAAAGGTCGCCGGAATAAGCGACAGCCTGCTGAGGCTATCGGTCGGCCTCGAAGCGGAGACTGATCTGATCGCCGACCTTGAGCTGGCGCTTGCCAAAGCCGCTGGTTAGGAGGGGCCGATCTGATGGGAGAAGAGGTGGTCAAAAAACGGCGCTATCGACATCGTCGCTGGTTGCTATAGCGTGACGACGGCCTGAAGACGAGCCCTGTCCACTGTCGTGGCTACGGCGCAGTTGGATTCATGAGGCAAGCTCGTTTTCGTTTGGAGAGACGAGTGATGGACTTCGATCCTGCATTCCTGTCGCGACTGCAATTCGCCTGGGTCATCGGCTGGCACATCCTGTTGCCGGCCATCACCGTGGGATTGGCCGCGTATATCGCGATGCTGGAAGGCCTCAATTTTTTCACCAGGAAGGACATCTATCTCCGCATCTCGACGTTCTGGATCAAGATATTCTCGATTGCTTTCGGCATGGGCGTCGTCACCGGGGTCGTCATGCCTTTCCAGTTCGGTACGAACTGGAGCCGCTTTTCCGACGCGACCGCAAATGTGCTTTCACCGCTTTTCGCCTATGAAGGCTTGACGGCGTTTTTCCTAGAGGCGGCCTTCCTTGGCGTCCTTCTTTTCGGACGGCAACTGGTGCCGCGCTGGGCGCATTTCGTTGCCGCGTTAATGGTGGCGCTCGGCACGTTGCTGTCTTCCTTCTGGATCCTGTCTGCCAACAGCTGGATGCAGACGCCGGCCGGCTACGAGATCATCGATGGCCGTTTCTTCCCGACGGACTGGTTCAAGGTGGTCTTCAATCCTTCCTTTCCCTATCGGCTGGCGCATACCGTCGTCGCGTTCTTCGTCACGACAGGCTTCGTCGTCATGGGCGTCGGCGCCTATTTGATGCGTCGCGGGCGGTCCGTTGAGGAAGGCCGAACGATGCTGTCGATGACGCTCTGGCTGCTGACCGTGCTAGTCCCGCTGCAAATGTTCATCGGCGACCAGCACGGTCTGAATACGCGCGAACACCAGCCGGCCAAGCTCGCCGCGATCGAAGCGCGCTGGGAAACTGCCCGACAAGTGCCGCTTACCCTTTTCGCCATTCCGGACGACAAAGCCGAGCGCAACCTCTTTGCCATAGACCTTCCATGGCTTGGCAGCCTCATCCTCACCCATGAGCTTGACGGCGAGGTGAAGGGCCTCAAGGACTTTCCGGCCGATCAGCGTCCGCCCGTCGCGATCCTCTTCTTCGCCTTCCGAATCATGGTCGGGTGCGGCATCCTGATGCTTGGCCTCGTCCTTGCCGGCGGATGGCTTCGCTGGCGCAGCCGTCTGGACGCCTCGCCGGCCTTTCTCGCGATCACCCAGATCGCGGCGCCCATCGGCTTCGTGGCGGTCATCGCAGGTTGGATCACCACCGAGGTCGGACGTCAGCCCTGGACAGTATACGGCCTTCTGCGCACGGCGGACTCAGTGACACCTTCATTGACGGGCTTTGATGTGATGCTCTCGCTGATCGGCTACGCAGCGGTCTATCTCATCATCTATCCTGCAGGCCTCTTTCTCATGCTGCGTATTGTGCGCAAAGGCCCGGCAATTGCTGCCGAGATAGATGTGGAGATCGAGGGAGGACGGCCCGGGGCGCCGGTTCGCGCCGGAGCCGTCGAACTTCGAGAGGGAGAAGTGCGATGAGCCAGGTCCTCGATTTCGTGCCAATCTGGACGCTGATCCTCGGCATGGCGGTGTTCTTCTACGTGCTGCTGGATGGCTTCGATCTTGGCGTCGGCATGCTTTACGGCTTCGCGCCCGACACTGCATCCCGCAACACGATCATGAACTCGATCGCGCCGATCTGGGACGGCAACGAGACCTGGCTGGTGCTGGGCGGCCTCGGGCTTCTGGCGGCGTTTCCGCTTGCCTTCGCCATCATCATCCCGGCGGTGTATTTTCCGGTCCTGGTCATGTTGCTGGCGCTGGTGTTCCGCGGCGTGGCGTTCGAGTTCCGGTTCCGCGACGCTGAGCACAAGACCTTCTGGGATCATGGTTTCTGCTATGGCTCGGCTGTCGCCACCTTTGCTCAAGGGGTCGTGCTCGGCGCCTTTATCCAGGGTTTTGAGGTCACCGGCAGGCAGTTCTCCGGCGGTTCCTTCGATTTTCTGACGCCATTCTCGCTATTGACAGGTTTCGCCCTTTTGTTCGGCTATAGCCTTCTGGGCGCCGGCTGGCTGATCCTCAAGACCGAGGGGGAGGTGCAGGCGGCGGCGCGCCGCCACGGCCGCATGTGTCTTGTCGGCGTCCTCGTCGGTATTGGCGTGGTCAGCATCTGGACCCCGTTCATGAGCCAGGCCATCGCCGCGCGCTGGTTCGCCTGGCCCAACATTCTGTATTTGGCACCGGTACCTGTCGCGACAGCGGCCGTCGCCTTCTTCACCTGGCGGGTACTGGGCAGTGCAAGTGAGACGAAGCCTTTCGTCGGCGCCATCGGCCTCTTTGTGCTTTCCTATGTCGGGATCGCCATCAGCCTCTTCCCGATGATCGTTCCCTACCATTTCACGCTTTGGGAATCGGCCTCTTCAGAACGCACCCAGGCTTTCCTGCTCGTCGGCACTCTTGTGTTGTTGCCCGTGATCCTGATGTACACTGGCTGGTCGTATTGGGTGTTCCGCGGCAAAGTTCGCGCTGACGTTGGTTACCATTGAATAGGATTTCGAACGCTGACGACACAGTTGCTCTCATATTTACATGGTATCTAACTGGCTCGGGCAAGAAGCTGCGTGTCGCGACGAGCCAATGCCAATGAAGTCGACCTGTTCGGATCATTCGTCGCCACGACGCAGCAAGCGTCTCAGCATCGGTTCTACCCGCGAAAGCTCGTCGAGATGCGCAACCGAAAGGTCGGCCAGGCGGTCGTCGGCACGCGCCGTTAACTGCAGCAGAACACGACGGTGGTCGTCCTTGTCCTGATCCCGTGCGACCAGCCCTGCCTCGCCAAGACGATTGACCAATTCGACGGCGCTGTGGTGGCGGATGCGCAGGCGCTCCGCGAGGTCGCCGACCGTCACCGGTCCACCACCCGGATATCCCTTGATCGCAAGCAGCGCCTGATGCTGGCGTGGGGTCAGCCCGGCATCATGTGCCTGGACCTGGCTGAATTCGAGGAAGCGACGGATCAGGTAACGAAACTCCGACAGCCGCTGGTAGTCGGCCTGGCTGATGGCGGGGCGTGGTTTTTGCTGCGGATGCGTCATTTTTGACACTTGTTCCATTCCGATCGGTTTTAGCAAGAACGGCCTTGTCTATTTATATCGTATTACGATACATAGCGAACCGACAAGCATGCCGTGTCCGCCGACACAGTCACCCGGCACATGCGATGCGTCCGCAGAATGAGAGCAGCAATGAAACCTGATCACGCCAGCCCCGACCATCTCCGAGATTTCACGACCGATGCCAGGGTGCTGCTGGTTGCCGCGATAGCGGTGGTGGTAGCGACGGCGGGGCTGTTTGCCGGCATTGCGCTTTTGAAACTGATCCGGCTGGCCACCAACATTGCCTATTTTGGCCAGTTCACGCTCGCCGACCTGAAGCTCGAGGACACTCCGCTGGGCTATGCCTCCGTCATCGTCCCTGTGATCGGTGCGTTGATCATCGGCCTGATGGCGCGCTTCGGCAGTGAGAAGATCCGCGGCCACGGCATTCCCGAGGCCATCGAGGCGATCCTGCTGGGACGCTCAAAACTCGACGCCAAGGTGGCGATCCTGAAGCCGCTGTCGTCGGCGATATCGATCGGCTCCGGCGGACCGTTCGGCGCCGAAGGCCCGATCATCATGACGGGCGGCGCGATCGGCTCGCTGATCGCGCAGATGCTGCCGGTCAGCGACAACGAACGCAAGACGCTGCTGGTAGCGGGCGCGGCAGCGGGCATGACGACGGTCTTCGGAACACCGATCGCCGCCATCATGCTGGCGGTCGAACTGCTGCTTTTCGAATGGACCCCGCGCAGCTTCATTCCGGTGGCGGTCGCGGCTGTTATCGCCGAGGTCGAGCGCACCATGCTGCATCTGCCGGGGCCGATCTTTCCGTTTCAGGGCGGCATGGAGGTGTCCTTTGTCGGTCTTGCCGGCTGGGTGGCGATCGGCGTTTGCGCAGGACTGTTGTCGGGGCTGCTGACGCAGATGGTCTATGCCTGCGAGGACGGTTTTCAGAAACTGCCCATTCACTGGATGTGGTGGCCGATGCTGGGCGGTCTGGTGGTCGGCATTGGCGGGCTGATCGAACCGCAGGCGCTCGGCGTCGGCTATGACAACATCGCCAACATGCTGGATGGTCGTACAATCGCCGCGGCGGCACTCCTCCTGCTGGTGGTGAAGGCCATCATCTGGTCGGTTGCGCTTGGTTCGGGGACATCGGGAGGTGTGCTGGCGCCACTGCTGATCATGGGCGGTGCGATGGGGGCGGTGCTCGCCGGTTTCTTGCCAGCGGCGGACCCGGGCTTCTGGGCGCTGCTGGCCATGGCCGCCACCATGGGCGGCACGATGCGGGCGCCGCTGACGGCCACTTTCTTCGCGGTCGAACTGACCGGCAACACGCATGTGCTGGTGCCGCTGATCGCGGCCTGCGCGACGGCGCACGCCGTCACCGTGCTTCTGATGAAGCGTTCGATCCTGACCGAGAAGATCGCCAGGCGCGGGCACCACCTCGTGCGCGAATACCGCGTCGACCCTTTCGCCCTGACGAGGGTGCGCGAGGTGATGACGGCGCAGGTCGAGAGCGTGCCGGCGACGATGACGCTGCATGGCGCGGCGGCGTTCCTGACCGCGCCTGAAACCCGGCATCCGAGCTTCCCGGTCATCGACGAGAACAGGCGGGTGCTCGGCCTTATCGATCCGCCGGCCATCCTGCGCTGGCGCCGCGCCGGCAAGCACAGGACGACGACGCTGGGCGACCTGCTTGCCGGAAGCAAGGTGACGCTTGCCTATCCCGACGAATATCTGGAAGGTCTGTCGGACAAGCTGTTGGTGGCCAATGTCTCGCATCTGCCGGTCGTCACCCGCGAGAATCAGCAACTGGTCGGCTATGTCGGCTGGAAGGATCTGATGCGCGTGCGGTCGAGGAAGCAAGCCGAGGAGCGTGATCGTTCGGCATTGCTGGCCTTCGGCACCCGCCGTAGAAAACAGGATGGCGCTGAACAAGACCGCGTTGGTTGAACACCTAGTAGATGCGAGCTTTCTCCAAACGCGGTCGATCTACCTCGCCAGCAATTACGCGGCTCTCAGTCGCGATCTGGTATCGTAACCCTTGAGGGATTTTCGAATGGCCAACTGACTGGAAACCTTCCTGCCGACGAAAGGACCTTCGAGGCCGACCAGGAAACCGGCGCGCTAGCTGTGCTCTCATTCAACCAAAATATGCGCCTCTCGGGCGGCTTCGACAAAAACTTCTCTTGCAACATCGGCGGAAACGCCGCCGTTTACTGCCTGCTGGCAAGCTCTCAACGCGGACCGATGTTTTTGACTTCCTGCATCGCGCCAATTGCCTCCAAGCAAATCTAGCGCCTGTTGAGCATTCAAGAGGTTGCGAATATTTCCGCCAATGCCGGCGGTGACTGTCACCGGCTTGGAAAACCACGCTTCGTACATGATGGAACCTCAGATGGACCGCACCGGACAAAACGCGCGTGTCGACGAACGGTTTCGTTGAACAGCTATCACCGTTGCGTGAGCAGGTTTGGACTGCGTCGCCGCGAAAATTGCATTGTCTACCCAACGGGTCACGCCGATCATGTCGGGCCCGTTGCCAAACGGCGATCTCGGCCGCTCATTCGGACAAACGTCAGGTAAAGTAGGCCACCCACGGCCGGGTAGCGCCGTACGCTTCCGACAATCAATTGGTAGGAACCTATACCGCGTTGTGCGCGTAATAGTGCGCAACCAGCGGGGCATTAACAAATGATGGTCGGGACGGTTCTGGTCGTTGAAGATGAGCCACTAATCCTGCTCGATGTCGAGACGGCGCTACATGAAGCCGGCTTCGAAGTCATGGCTGTCACAGATGCGGTACAAGCGTTGGCCGCTTTCGACGCTGAACCTTGGCAAGTTCAAGGGCCTGATCACGGACATACGGTTGGGCAACGGGCAATCCGGGTGGGAGGTAGCCAAGCATTTGCGGCAAGCCAATCCAACCATCCCGGTGGTCTACATGAGTGGTGATAGCGCGATCCACTGGGGCGCGGAGGGTATCCCTGAAAGCGTTATGATCACCAAACCGTTCTTCCTGCCGCAGATCATTACAGCGCTGTCTACGCTGCTAAATCAGCAGCCGATGAACCTAGGCAATTCGGATTTGGCTGGGTAGCGCTCAGATAGGATTGGTCTGCCAGCCATTTGAGGCACTATCGAGCGCCATCCTAATATCGTCCGGGCTATCAATGCCGTCGCCGAATAAAGCGATGAGGCGGCGTGCCAAATGCTGGCGCGCAGGATGCGAGCCTTCAATCCCGGCCTGCTCGCAATAGTCGTCTAGGATTTTGGTGAGTGCCGCCAACTGTATTTCGTCGGCCGAGCCGCGAAAGGTCATCTCGCATACCTCAAGGGCGAAAGCGTGATCGACTCTTTCAAGCGCCCGTATGCCGTTAGAGGCGGGCGACCTAGGGACTGTACACTTCCGACATTCGGTTAGCGAGTCATTCCAAACGGGCAACCAGTAACGGCAAGCTGCGTTATGCTAGGCTAGCCCAGTATCACGCTTGGCTAATATATCGGAACGTCCAACGAATGTTAACGGAACCAAAGCGGTAACGTCAGACTTTTGTTCGGCTGGAGTCGAGACTTTAGTCCTGCCGTCTCAAAATTTAAGATGGAAGTTAATCGACACGACATAGGGCCGCCTCGCAACGGATCAATACCTGACTGCACTCTTGGGGACATGGTGCGATTGCGAAACTCTCTGGACGGCCCGGCTGCGCATTCCTTCGGGGAGAGAGCAGCCGGACCATGCCGGGAAATTTGGAGAGCTCCCAGCGGTCAGAATATGCGACAAATCTAATGTAACAGCAACGTTGTCGGGTTGGGCCAAGCCTGGTGAAATATTAGCCCTTTCTAAAGGTGGTGCGCGCGCCTGATATGAGCGCCGACAATATCAGCGCCTTCTATGACGGCCGATAAAATCGCCGCCGACGCCAACGCCATGCGGTCCAGCATCTATGCCAAGGCGATCGTCACCGAGATCGGATTGGAATGGCGCATCTGTCAGCTGCGCAACGACACCGCGCGCCAACTGATGATCATCGGCCGTAAGATGCGCCATTCGGCAAGCGGCGGGGCGGCTGATACCTGCTGAGATCCACCTCGAAATGTCCGGCCTAAGGGTTCGTCTACTGCATTTGATGCATTGGATCGCGATCCGCTTCGCTCGCCATGGCTTCCTCCCAATTATACTGCCACGCAATCCAACCCCATTTCGAACCCGTGAGAGTTTAGCGGATCAAACAGGGGTCCGTTTCCGAAATCAGGTTGTGGACCCGTCAATGGGCGGCAGGTTGGAACAGTTCGATCACGTTGCCGGACGGGCCCTCTAGCAAGATCTGCGAGCCACCAACGCCGCTGATGATGATCTCGTTGCGGAATGGCAGCCCGGCACCTTTCAGCCGTTCTACTTCCTCATTCAGATCTTCGACAAGCAGCAGGATGCGGTTCCATCCGCCGGGCACCGGACGGCGACCGTCCGGACGCCGCGCTCCGGAACTTGCGGTCCCGCTCAACAGCAGCCGCAGGGGACCACGGGCCACTGATGCAAAGGCCGTCCGTGCGTCCTGCTCGATAGTGAACCAAAGGCGCCGTGTGTAGAAGTCGACGGAGCTTGCGACATCATCGACAATGTACCGGACATTGGCTGGCGTCATTATGCTGACCTTTCAAAGTCCACCAGGCCAATTCTAACAGAGGCAACTTCGCATGAGCCGCGCCACCGACCAACGTACAACAGCGGGGGTGCAAGCGCCGAAGCGCGGGTCCGCAGGCGAAGTCTTCCTCGTGTTCCTGAGGCTCGGGCTGACCTCGTTTGGCGGGCCTATCGCGCATCTCGGCTACTATCGCAACGAACTGGTGCTACGCCGCAAATGGCTAGATGAGCAAGCATATGGCGATCTCGTCGCCCTTTGTCAGTTCCTTCCTGGTCCGGCGTCCAGCCAAGTGGCCTTCGCCCTCGGCGTCTTCAGAGGTGGTGGCCTGGCAGGTGGTCTTGCAGCATGGCTAGCCTTCACCTTGCCGTCGGCACTGATCCTTGTGGCGTTCGCTTTCGGTGCGGCAGCGCTTCATGGGCCGATCGCAGACGGCGTATTTCACGGGCTCAAGCTCGTGGCCGTTGCCGTGGTGGCACAAGCAATCTGGGGCATGGCGCGAACGCTGACGCCGGATAAGGAGCGCGCCGCCATAGCGCTTCTCGCGATTGCGGTTGTCGTCGGCTTCGGCGGATCGTTCGGGCAAATCGCTTCAATCGTCCTTGGAACCCTCGCCGGGCTGTGGCTTTGCCGCGACGAAGCGACCTCGGTGCCTGGTCATTTGAGTTTTCCCTTGTCGGTCCGCAGCGGCGCTGTTTCGCTCGCCCTGTTCACTGCACTCCTTATTTTTCCGTCGCTGGTGGAAAGGGCTACAGGAAGTCACGCTGTTGGCTTCTTTGACGCCTTTTACCGCTCGGGAGCCTTGGTCTTCGGGGGAGGCCATGTGGTGCTGCCGCTGCTGCAAACGGCGGTCGTCAACACGGGCTGGGTGGCGAACGAAGCGTTTCTGCAGGGCTATGGGCTGGCGCAGGCGGTACCAGGGCCGCTCTTTACTTTCGCTGCCTATCTGGGGAGCGTGGCAAGCCCCGTTCCGAACGGCCTGGCCGGCGCGGCGATCGCGCTCATCGCCATCTTCCTACCCGGTATGCTGCTTGTTTACGGCATGTTGCCGTTTTGGGACGCCCTGCGGTCGCGGCCAGGCGCCCAGGCTGCGATGCGCGGTGCGAATGCGGCTGTGGTCGGCATCCTCGGGATGGCTCTCTACGATCCGGTATGGAAGAGCGCTGTCGTCACGCCAGGGGATTTTGCTCTGGCTGTGACGGGGTTCTTACTTCTGGTCGTTTGGCGGATGCCGTCGTGCGTTGTGGTGGTGTTTCTTGCCGCCGCCGGCGCGCTGCGCGCCGCGGCGATATGACAATGGCCTTTGCAATGGCGTGTCTGAATCCGGGCGTTGGCGAAGCAGCCGCGAACATTTGGTCGCATTCCCGTGAACCATAGACCAGGCAGCGTCGGGTCATGATCGCCGCCATTAGAAAGCGGAACGCCTTTGCCGTCCAGAACGCCGAGCTTGCCCACCATCGGTTCGAGGCCAGTGCGATAGCGCGTCGTCGCTATCACGATTTCGAGGCCGACCAGGATTGCCATTGGCCAGGATCACGCCACGCGGGGTAAATCGCGCACCGCAGGAAATGACTTTGCGGACCTCTATGGGCTCGACTGCACAGTCGTCGGTCGCAATCGCGGTGTGCACCGATGCGAAGGCGGATCGAGCAGTGCCGACCGCAAAAAAACGAGCAAAACTGATCCGCAAGCCAAAGCCATAAACCCGTCACTATGAGGCTCGGTCGGGGGTCTTATGGATGTGATTTTGATTGCATCCATCTTTTAGAAATCCATAATATAGGGCGCATTGAATTCGGCTTTTTTGGGGAGGAAGTGTCATGCCTAAGGTTTCGGATCTCTTTTTTAAGACGGCTATCGTGTGGCTCATTCTGGGGATTGGCGCCGGCCTGCAAATGGCGATCTCGGGCGACCATGGTGCCTTTCCGGCACATGCACACATCAATCTGCTCGGCTGGGTTACATCTGCAATCTTTGGCGGGTACTATGCGCTTAACCCGGCAAAGGCGGCGCGGAGAATCGCGATGGTCCACTACGGCGTGTATAACGTCGGGCTGGTAATCATGCTGCCAGCGCTTTATCTAATGCTGCAAGGCAATACGGCACTTGAGCCGGTCGTCGCTGGCGGATCGCTGATCGTCGCAGCCGCTGTGCTGCTTTTCGCACTCGTGGTTTTCTCGAGCGGAAGCGTGCGCTCGGTGTCCGAGTTATCGCCCGCAACACGCTGACTTGACCGCGGAAGTCATTGCGCCAGTGCGTCAGCAAAAGCCGCGCCCGGCAGTAGCTTTCCGACTGGATGTAAGCCTAGCGGCCCCGCGCGCATCACGTGGGCGATGCCAGCGCATCGGCCTTGTCGGTCTTGTTGCGCTGCGCCGACATCGATACACGCACATGTTGAGCCTCCAAGCAGATGGCCGGTCCCTATCGGTAACCGACCCCCGATATGTAATCGCGGAGAAGTTTATCTTCGCTTTCAGATTCGCCTAATAATGCTTGCAGTGCATCTCGTGTGTAAATAATGCCGATTGGCCTTTGTGCCTCATCCAGGACCGGAATGCGCTGAAGACCGCGTTCATTCATCACCGTCCACACATCAAGAAGCCCCTCATTCTCCCGGCAATAGGTAACATCGCGCGTCATGATGCTGTCTATACTGGCCGTACAACCGAATCCGAGGCACTGACTGATCTGGCCAACAATATCTGTCTTTGTAACGACGCCGACCATGTTCCCTCGCTCACACACCACAACGAGGTCGGTGTGCGGCTTGGACATCATCTTGGCCGCTTCTTTAATCTGAGCCTTTGCTTCGATTACCGCGAGCCGCTCGAACGCGCGTGGCAACATCTTCTCGACCAACATCGTTCGTACTCCTGTGAAATCGCTTTGGCGTGAAAATCCGTGGGCGCTCAGGATCGTCCGTAGGGTAACAGCGCCCCGTTATCATCGGCGATCAAATCGGCATACGATAGCCGTAGAACTCATGATCCTCATTGTAACCGCCCTGACCCGCGCCGAGGTCGGCGAAATCGCGCACGAACTCGATCGCTGCGACCCATTTGACCATCTTAAAGCCCAACTCGTTTTCGCACCTGAGCCGCAAGGGCGCGCCATGTAAAACGCTAAGCGGGGCGCCGTTCATCTCGTAGGCGAGGATCGTCAGGTCATGGCTCATGTTTTCGATCTTGTGGACGTCGTAGTAGCGACCACCATCGGCACCATCGGCCAGCGAGTAGAACACGGCGTAGAGGGCCGCTGGTGTCGGCTTCACCAGGTCCAGAATATCGCGCATGGGCATGCCACCCCATTCGGCAACGCCGGACCAACCCTGGATGCAGAAATGCGTAGTGATCTGTTCCTGCTTTCGCATTGCCCTTAGATCGGCCAGGGAGAAGTCGCGGGGTGCTTCGACGAGGCCGCCGACGTGGAGTCGGTAGCTGGCGAAATTCTCGGCCACGAGATCGTCGAATTCCTTCGAATTCGGCATCGTGCCGTTCGGCCAAAAATAGGGCGAGATATCCTTCTTCGTCAGTTGCGAGCGCGGATCCCAGCCCTCCGCCAGCCCCATCAGCCAGCCGATCATGAACGCGCCGGTGCGCTGCACCAATCGGGCGTGGCTGATAGTGAAGGGTGAGACGACTAGCCATGCTGCGAGGAGGATGGCCATCGCCACGAGGAACAGGGGGAAACCCGTCCATGAAGCGTCGTCGATGCCGGCGAACATATGGTTGGTATTCTGCCGGATGCCGGTGACGAAGACCATCGCGCCATGCGCCAGGATGAAGCCGACGAACCAGCCGAACGAGATGAAATGAACCGATCGCATGGCCTGCCGGTTGAATAATCGGCCAAACCATCCTGCCGCATTGGAAATCGCGGGGCTCTGCATCAGCCCTGTGACGATCGAGACAGGCGCAGCGATGAACACGGTGACGAAGTAGCTGAGCTGCTGCAGGCCGTTGTAGCGGGTCCAGCCCTCATCAACCGGGAAGTTCAGCGAGGCATACTGGATCGCCGTCGAGAGCGCGGCCGGGAAAACTTCCCAAGTCATGGGCACCAGCCTGCGCCACTGATCGGTTGAAAAGAGTAGAACGTAGAAGGCTACTCCGTTGATCAGCCATAAGAGATTGATTGAGAAATGCCACCAGCGCGACAGGCCGAGCGTGTGCCGGAGCCCCGGAATGCCAAGCCATGTCGGCAGCGTGACGGAATCATCCTTCGCCGTCCAGACGCGGTCCTTCGGCACCGGCACCTGGAAACGAAACCAATCCGTTCCCGGCGTGCAGTCTCGCCCCCAATACAGTCGTGGATGGTCGGCCAGGATTTGCAGGCCGGACCGCATGATGAACAACATGAAGAACATGTTCAGGAAATGCTGTAGCTGCAGCCACCAAGGGAAACCGGAGTCCACCAATGGTGTCGATTGAGCGATGCCGGGGTGGTTCTGGATGAACGCCTTAACCTCGGGAAGCTCGCGAAGGCTTTGCGCGAGCGCGATCAGACATAGCAGCACCGCCGCTCCGATGGGGAGCGCCCATAGTGTATTGATCCACTTTCGCCCGACCCGTATGCGTGGAAAAATTCCTTGCTGTGGCGGCATCCAGTGATCGAGTCGGATGCGATCGTCGGCGTCGCTGAGCTTTGCACGGAGCGGTTTGGGGGAAGGAGGCTGCGTGTTGATGGGCATCGGACAACCGCTTTCTTTGATCGATCGCATCTGGCGAAAGAGTCAGTCGCGAAGTCTGGCGAGCGCCGAACCCTTGTGGAAGGCGATGTGCTCGGTCTTGCTGCTCTTGATCTCGTATTGCGGCGCTTCCGCACTCGCATGGTGTGTGTAGCCATGGACCTGGAAATCACGTGTGTGTACACGAGCGATCGTGCCGCTGACGCGCCCGGCTTCCGAATTCCAGCTCACGTGATCGCCGACTTTGAATTTATCCGCCATGAGGCTCGGCCAAGGGTAACAAGGATTCTCGCGGAACCACGACGCCGTTTCGCACCTGGATGGCGCGATCGACCAGCGATGATCCATCACTCAACAGTCGCGCTCTAATTCGGTTCCAGTGAATCGCTTCCCGCTGCAGGGCCTTTTTGATCTGGGAGATAAACCGGCTACGATCCACACCGGGGTGCCAGGTCGCCATGCGCCGAAAGATAGGAACCGAAACGAACAGCTTCTATAGGGCATTCCACGCGCACGATCGTCGAGTTCGGCGAACTGCTTGCGCAGTCTCGTGTCGATTTCGTTGTCGATGTGCGCTCGATGCCGCGTTCGCGCACCAATCCGCAGTTCAACGGCGAAAGCCTTCCGGGAGCGTTGGCGCCGAGGCGGATCGGTTATGAGCATATCGCTGCGCTTGGCGGCTTGCCGGGTAAGGCGCGTGGGTCGGGACCTTCCCCCAATAGCTATTGGCGCGTAAGTGGTTTTCGCAACTACGCCGACTTTGCGCTGACCGAGCCGTTCGCCAAAGGCTTGGCGCAACTGCGAGAGCTTGGCGGCCAGCATCGCTGCGCAATCATGTGCGCGGAAGCCGTCTGGTGGCGCTGCCACCGCCGCATCATTGCCGACTATCTGCTCGGAGAAGGCGAACGCGTCATGCACATCCTTGGGGCTGGGCATGTCGAGGAGGCCAGTTTGACGCCAGGCGCTGTCGTGCGCGAGGATGGAACGATCGTCTATCCCGGGGAGCATCTCCTCGGGAAATAGGTATCGATCACCGCCAGCGGTAAGCCGATTCAGTTTCCTTTGGTTGCCCCGAGCGCATGGTCGACGATCGTCTGTGCCTCGGAGAGGATGGCGCGCAGATGGTCCTGTCCGCGAAAACTCTCTCCGTAGATCTTGTAGATATCCTCGGTGCCTGACGGGCGCGCGGCAAACCAGCCGTTTTCCGTGGCCACCTTGACGCCGCCGATTTCGGCATTGTTGCCCGGCGCCCGGCTAAGCACCGACTTGATCGGTTCGCCAGCCAGGGTCTTCGACGTGATCTCATGCGGTGAAAGCTTCGACAGTTTGTCCTTTTGTGCTGGGGTTACGGTTGCCTGGAGCCGATCAGCGACCGGTTCGCCCAACGTCTTCGTCAGGCTGCGATAAACCTCGCCGGGATCGCGACCCATGCTTGCCGTGATCTCGGCCGACAGCAACGCCGGAACGATGCCATCCTTGTCTGTCGTCCAGACGGCGCCGTTGCGGCGCATGAACGTCGCACCAGCGCTTTCCTCGCCGCAAAAACCCAGCGAGCCGTCCTGAAGGCCCTCGGCGAACCATTTGAACCCGACCGGCACTTCATACAGTCTGCGCTTCAGCCTGGCGCTGACGCGATCGATCATCTGGCTGCTCACCACCGTTTTTCCAACGGCGGCGTCCTTGCGCCATTCAGGGCGATGCTGGAACAGGTAATCAATCGCCACCGACAAGTAATGATTGGCCGGCAGCAGCCCGGCACTGCGCGTGACGATGCCGTGCCGGTCGTGATCGGTGTCGCATGCGAAAGCGATGTCGAATTGGCCCTTCAGGCTGATAAGGCCTTGCATGGCGTAAGATGAAGACGGGTCCATGCGGATCTGGCCATCCCAATCGACCGTCATGAAACGAAAAGTGGGATCGACCTGCCGGTTGACGATGGTCAAGTCGAGCTTGAAGTGGTCGGCAATGGCGGGCCAGTAGTGCACTCCCGCGCCGCCGAGCGGGTCGACGCCCATGCGGATACGCGCTCCGCGAATGGCATCCATGTCGACGACATTGCCGAGATCGTTCACGTAAGCGTTCAGGAAGTCGTGTGCGTGGGTTGTCGGCGCACGGAGGGCTTTCTCGAACGGTATCCGCCGCACGCCTTTCAGGCCGTTGCCAAGCAGATCATTGGCCTGTTTTTCGATCCAGCCAGTGACATCGGTATCCGCCGGCCCGCCATTGGGCGGGTTGTACTTGAAGCCTCCGTCGTCGGGCGGGTTGTGCGACGGCGTGATGACGATGCCATCGGCGAGCCCGGTCTTGCGGCCGTTGTTGTAGTTGAGGATTGCGTGGGAAATGGTTGGGGTGGGCGTATACTCGCCACCGGCCGCCATCATCACCTCCGCTCCGTTCGCGGCCAGCACCTCCAGGGCGCTCGCAAAGGCTGGCTCCGATAGCGCATGGGTATCGATGCCGACGAATATGGGACCGTCGATACCCTGTCGCTTGCGGTAGAGGCAAATGGCTTGGCTGATTGCCAGCACATGCGCCTCGTTGAACGTGTTCTCAAACGCCGTGCCGCGATGCCCGGACGTCCCGAACGCCACCCGCTGCAAGGGGTTGGCAGGGTCCGGTGCCTGGCTGTAATAGGCGGTGACGAGCTTGGCGACATTGACCAGCAGGTCGGGCGGGGCCGGCCTTCCGGCCAATGGACTGATTTTCATGGTCATACTGGTCGCCTCATTCGGTTCGGGCAATCCCGACCTGTTTGGTTGACGGGCGGCCCGCAATTTGCGCCTTGGCAGCCGCAACGACGTGTGCCGGCTCGAATCCGAAGTGTTGTGCGACGACCCTCGATGGAGCGGACAGGCCGAAACTATGCAACGCGAGAATGGTGCCGTCGAAGCCCGTATAACGCTCCCATCCGAAACCGGACGCTTCCTCCACTGCCACGCGGGCGGCTATCGTTGGCGGCAGGACGGTGTCGCGATACTCCTTTGGTTGGCTTTCGAACAATTCCCATGAGGGCATGCTGACGACGCGTGCCTTGATGCCCTCCACTTTTAGCTGTTCATAGGCGGTCACGCACAGCGCGACCTCACTGCCGGTCGCCAGCAGCAGGACGTCGGGTCTGCCGTCGGGAGCGTCGGCCAGTACATAGGCGCCCTGCGCCACGCCGCTTGCGCTTGCATAGGTCGAGCGATCGAGCGTCGGCACCGCCTGTCGCGTCAGCACGAGGCAGACAGGCCTGTCCTTGAGATGAATGATGACCTTCCATGCCTCCATGACCTCGTTCGCATCTGCCGGCCGTAGCACGACCATGCCGGGCATGGCGCGGAACGAGGCAAGTTGCTCGATGGGCTGGTGCGTTGGCCCGTCCTCGCCGAGGCTGATGGAATCATGGGTCCAGATGGAGATGAGCGGGAGTTCCATCATCGAACTCAGCCTCAGCGCCGCGCGGCAGTAGTCGGTGAAGATCAGGAAGCTGGAGACGAACGGCCGCAGCTTCGACAGGCTCATTCCGTTGCCGATGGCACACATGGCATGTTCGCGCAGGCCAAAGTGGAAATTCCGCCCGCGGTAGCTGACCGCCTGTTCACCCTCGGGGGTCTGAAAGTCGCCGGCAAAGTCAAAATCGAGGTTTGTCTTGGTTGACGGCGACAGGTCCGCCGCGCCACCCAGCAGCCATGGCAAATGTTCCGCAATGGCGTTCAACACCTGGCCGGACGAGTCGCGCGTTGCGAGTCCTTTCGCATCGGCTGAGAAGGCGGGCAACGCGGCGTCCCAGCCGGAGGGAACTTCGCGTCGCTGCATCTGGTCGATCTGTTTGGCCAGGTCGGGATATTGCATCCGGTAAGCGGAAAATAATTTCCGCCAGGCGGCATGAGCGGCGTCCCCACGCTTGCCCATATGTGCGCGGAAATGCGCCACGACCCCTTCCGGAACCTTGAAATCGGCGTCCGGATCCCAGCCGTAGAATTCCTTAGTCAGCCGAACTTCTTCGGCGCCCAGTGGCTCGCCGTGGGCTTTGTTTGTGTCATGCTTGTGCGGCGCGCCATAACCGATATGGCTTTGAACGATGATCAGCGTGGGGCGGTCATGCGTATCGACGAACGTCTGATAAGCCTTGTCCAGCAACATCAGATCGTTTGCATCGCTTACCCGCTCGACATGCCATCCGTACGCGAGGAAGCGGGTTGCCACGTCTTCGGTGAATGTCAGGCCAGTCGGCCCCTCGATGGTGATGTGATTGTCGTCATAAATCCAGCAGAGGTTCGACAATCTGAGGTGTCCGGCCAGCGATGCCGCCTCGTTGCTGAGCCCTTCCATCATGTCGCCGTCACTGCACAGCGCATAGACGTTGTGCGAGAACAGATCATAGTCGGGTCGATTGTAAGTGGCCGCCAGCCACCGTTGCGCAATTGCCATTCCGACGCTTGTTGCCGCACCTTGTCCGAGTGGCCCCGTGGTGGTTTCCACGCCCGACGTCCAGCCATATTCTGGATGCCCCGTGCAGTGGCTGCCTGCCTGGCGAAAACTCTTGAGATCGTCCAGCGTCACGGCAAGCCGGTCGCCCGATGGATAGCTCGCGCCCTTTGCCTTGACGCCGCACAGGTGAAGCAGGCTGTAGAGCAGGGCGCAGGCATGGCCGGCCGACAGCACGAAGCGGTCGCGGTTCGGCCAATCGGGGTCGGCTGGGTCGTAGCGAAGGAAGCGTTGCCACAGGCAATAGGCCATCGGCGCGGCATCCAGCGGCGTTCCGGGATGACCGGATTTTGCTTTCTGGACCGCATCGATTGAAAGCATTCGCAGCGTGTTGATGCTGAACTGGTCGAGTGGCACCTGTTTCATGGGGATCCTTTGATCGGATGTAGGCAACCCGATCGTCCAAGTGCTGGCTGGGTTGCGCCGCAGTATGTTGGTCGGGGCCGTAGGCGCGGCCGGGCTTAGCGCCCTTTACTTCTTCGTTTTCGGAACCGGCGATAGCGCTCGATCAAAGCGTTGGTCGAGCTGTCATGTTGGAGATTTGGGGCCTGGGAGGTTTCCAGTTCAGGGGCTGTTTTCTCGGCCAGGGCCTTGCCCAGCTCAACGCCCCATTGGTCAAAAGAGTCGATGTTCCAGATGACGCCTTGCGTGAAGACGCTGTGCTCGTAGAGCGCGACCAGGCTGCCCAGCGTCCTTGGGTTCAGGCGCTCGGCAAGTAAGGTATTGGTGGGGCGGTTGCCTTCGAAGGTGCGGTGCGGAACCAGCCAGTCCGGGGTCCCTTCGGCCCTGACCTCCTCTTCCGTCTTGCCGAAGGCCAGAGCCTCGGTCTGCGCGAACAGATTTGCCATCAGGAGATCGTGGTGGCGTCCAAGCGGGTTCAATGCCCGACAAAACCCAATGAAGTCGCATGGAACCAGTTTGGTGCCCTGGTGAATGAGTTGGTAGAAGGAATGCTGCCCGTTGGTGCCAGGTTCGCCCCAATAGATCGGCCCTGTCTGGTAATCGACTTTCGTGCCGTCAAGCGTGACGTGCTTGCCATTGCTTTCCATCGTCAGTTGCTGGAGATAGGCAGGAAAGCGCTTTAGATATTGCTCGTAGGGTAGTATCGCGACCGTCTGCGCCTCGAAGAAATTGTTGTACCAAACTGCGAGCAGGCCCATCAGCGCCGGCAGATTCTCACCGAACGGCGCGGTGCGGAAGTGGTGGTCCATCTCGTGGAAGCCCGACAGCATCGCCTGGAAATTTTGCGCTCCGACGGCGAGCATGGTGGATAGGCCGATCGCCGAATCCATCGAATAGCGACCGCCGTCCCAATCCCACATGCCGAACATCTGTTCAGTGTCGATGCCGAATTTGGCGACGTCTTCGGTATTGGTCGAGACGGCGACGAAATGCCGGGCCACCGCCTCCTCGTCGCCCAGCTTGCGCAGGACCCATCCACGTGCCGTATGAGCGTTGGTCAGTGTTTCCAACGTCTTGAACGTCTTCGAGCAGATGATGAACAGCGTTTCTTCAGGATTCAGGTCCCGCGCCGCTTCTGCGAAATCGGTACCGTCGACGTTCGAGATGAAGCGGAAAATCATGTCGCGCCGGCTATAGTGGCGCAGCGCTTCATAGGCCATGACTGGCCCGAGGTCCGAGCCGCCGATGCCGATGTTGACGACGTTGCGAATTGGCAGGCCTGTATGGCCGCGCCATGCGCCGCTGTGAACCTTATCCGTGAAATCGGCCATCTTGCCGAGCACCGCGTGCACTTCCGGCACGACATCGTTGCCATCGACTAAAATTTGCTCGTCGATGGGCGCGCGAAGCGCCGTGTGGAGCACCGCGCGCTGCTCCGTCACATTGATCTTTTGACCGCTGAACATCGCTTCGATGCGCTCGCGCAACCCGCAGGCCTCGGCAAGTTGAGTGAGTAGCTGGATCGTCTCGGCCGTGATCCGGTTTTTCGAATAGTCGAGATAAAGTCCGCAGGCTTCGATGGCGAAACGCTTGCCACGCTGGGGATCATCGGCGAAGAGCTGTCGCAGATGCAGAGGGCGCACTTCCTGGCAATGGGCCAGCAACGCCTGCCATGCTGGAAGTTCCGAGAGCGGCAATGTCCTGGTCGCAAGCAGCGCGCTCATCATCCGCCGACCGAAACGTGGCGATGTAACTGCTCGCTCTTCGACGCAATCACCGCCATCAGATCGGCCCATGATTTGGTGAAGGATTGGGCGCCTTCCAATTGGAGCTGTGCGGCAAGCGCCTGAATGTCGACGCCGGCTTTTGCGAAGTCGGCAAGCACGGTTTCGCTGTTGCCACCGTCCTCCCGCATGACGCCGTTCACCGCCCCATCTATCGAATAGGCAAGGAGCGTTTTCTCCGGAATGGTGTTGATGGTGTCCGGCGCGGCGAGCGCTTCGATGTAATAGGATTGCGGAAGCTGCGGATCCTTGGTGCCGGTGCTCGCCCATAGCAGACGCTGGGAAAGTGCGCCGGCATCGGCGAGCTTCCGCCATCCGGTAGAGGCAAGCCGCTCCCGGTAGGCTTTATAGACTTGCCCGGATATGGCGATGCCGAGACGGTTCCGCAGCGTGGGGCTAACCTTATCCATGACCGCCTTGTCCCAGCGGCTGACGAAGATCGAGGCGACAGAGGCGATCTTCGGGTCGAGCCCGGCATCGATCCGGCGCTGAATGCCTCGGCAATACGCGTCGGCCGCCGCCACATACTGCTCGCACGAAAACAACAGGGTGACATTCACCGGCACGCCGGCGAAGATCGATTCTTCGATCGCCTCAACGCCCGCGGACGTACCAGGAATCTTGATGAACAGGTTGGAACACTGCGCCTGCGCGTGCAATCGCTTGGCAGCCTCCACAGTGGCGCCGGCATCGTTAGCCAGCAAAGGCGACACTTCCAGGGAAACCCAGCCATCGATACCGCCCGTCGCTTCATGGACCGGCCCGAAGAGTGCCGCGGCCTGCGTTAGGTCTTCGAGAGCCAATTCGAAGAATAGCTGCTCGCCCGCTTTCCCTTCTCTGGCTTTTCGATGGAGGGCCTCGTCGTAAGCTGTGCTGTTTCTGATAGCCTCATCGAAAATCGTAGGGTTCGACGTCAATCCTGTCACCGAAAAGTCGGTGCAATAGCGTTTAAGAGTGCCGCTGCTCAGCAGATCGCGGGTGATGTTGTCCAACCAGAGGCTCTGGCCGAGTTCATGCAATCGGGTTGTTGCGTTCATGGCGACCTCGCTGGTGGGCGAGAAAGTGATTCACCTCGCCAGTCTCATAATCGGTGCGCAGCTCACTCTACCAATATGCGCGCTTCCCGAGCTGCGTCGATGAAGGCGTCTCTCGCGACGTCAGCCGAAACACTGCCGTTCAAGGCCTGCTGGCATGCCCGTTTCGCGGATCGGTGCTTATCGCTACCTCCGTCACGCCAATGCTCGTTAAGCAGGTCAAAAGCTTGTCGAGCGTTGGTCAGGTTTCGGATGTCGCCGCTTATGCCGGTGGCAACGGATATTGGCTTGGAAAACCACGCATCATACATGGGGCGACCCGCCTCGAACTTGCTGAACTCTCACAACGCGGCTCGCCGCATGAAGTTTCATAGTCAGGCATCACCCTTGCGTGAATAGCAGCGGCGCGCGTGACAGCGGTTGCGCCGGAAAAGGCAGCAAGTAGGCGCTGTCCAGTAGAGCCGAGCAAATGCACTCATTTTCTTGCGACTCTGATCGGGAAGGAGTCAGCTGCGGAAGACAACGCAGTGTGTTAATTGATGGAAGCGCCGAGCAATGTTGAGGGCCAGATTGCCGTCGAGGTGATATTCCCGCGAGTCTATAGCGGGCCGCTGTTCGTTAGGATCCGTTCTGCTCTGACGGAGCCTGGGACGAAGCCCTCGCATCCGATCGCCCGGTCGTTCTCGAGGTCAAAACCGATCCAGAAGTGGAAGTGCCGCCACTCCCGCGCACTTCACTTTCAGCAGATCAGGAATCTGACCTAGTCCTCCCCAAGGACGGCGCCGAAGAGATGGGCGGTCATCCGTGGAACCGTCCGACAGGTGCCAAGTTCTATATTGCCGGGGCAAGACTGAATGGTCGGCGATTGGACGTCGGCACGTCCACGAACGAGGTCGTGACGCGCCAGTGAAGCGGGGCCGAGCGCGGCCTCGGCTACGCGAGCGAGGCGGAAATGACATCAAAGACACGGACGCCAACCATCCGACCATATGAGGGACCCGCTGGCGGCTGGGGGTCGGCAAAATCCGTCGCAGCGATTATCGCAAGAGAGCATGTCCCCTTGCGGGATCCAAAGCTACTTTCGATCCAGAACAAGCCTGAAGGGTATATGTGCGTCAGCTGCGCCTGGGCAAAGCCTGCTCAGCCACATCCGCTTGAGTTCTGCGAGAACGGCGCCAAGGCTACGGCGTGGGAGACGACGTCGCGTCGAGCCGGTCCGGCATTCTTTGCCAACCACACGCTGAGCGAACTGGAGACTTGGTCCGATCATGACCTTGAAGAACAAGGCCGCTTGACACATCCCATGCGCTGGGATGCGGGGAGCGACAAATACGTTCCGGTTGCTTGGTCTGATGCCTTTGATGAGATTGGGAGAGAGTTGCGCTCCCTCGATCCTAATCAGGTTGATCTCTACACATCCGGCCGTGCTTCGCTCGAGACCAGCTACATGTACCAGCTGTTCGCACGCATGTACGGCAGCAACAATCTGCCTGACAGCTCCAACATGTGTCACGAGAGTTCGTCCGTGGCGCTCCCGGAAAGCATCGGTTCATCCGTCGGAACGGCGATCTTGTCCGATTTCGAGAACACCGACTGTATTTTCTACATCGCGCAGAACGTTGGAACCTCGTCGCCTCGGATGCTTCATGATCTCCAGGACGCAGTGAATCGGGGCGTCAAGGTCGTCACCTTCAACCTGCTGCGCGAACGGGGGTTGGAGCGCTTTATCAATCCGCAGTCGCCACAGATGCTGACCGGGAAAGAGACAAAGATCTCGTCGGAATATTATCAGGTGAGGAACGGCGGCGATATCGCGGCATTGTTCGGGGTATGCAAGGCGCTGATTGAAGCTGACGACGCCCTCAAGGCATTAGGCGCAAGCCGCGTAGCGGGGCAGGATGGGAAGCCGAAGGACCAGGACAATGCGGCGATGGTCGCCTTTGCGGCCTCGATGGCCTCGGCAGACAACAAGCACGTGCTCGATCACGATTTTATCCAGGAACACACCACTGGCTTTGAGGAATTTGCTCAGGCCGCGCGAGCCCATCGGTGGGACGAACTCGAACGCGTCTCGGGGCTGAGCCGCGCGGAGATTATGCAGGCTGCTAGCACCTACGCGAACGCCAGCGCCGTGATGATGATTTACGGCATGGGCCTGACGCAGCACCTCATGGGTGTCGAGAACGTTCACATGGTCTGCAACCTGGCGCTGCTGCGCGGGAATATCGGCAAGCCCGGAGCAAATATCTGCGCCGTCCGGGGCCATTCCAACGTGCAGGGCCAGCGCACCGTCGGGATCACCGAGAAACCCGGTCTGGCGCCGCTGGACAAGCTTTCCCAGCTCTACGGCTTTGAGCCGCCGACATGGACGGGCCGCTCGACGGTCGAAACCTGCGAAGCAATAATCAACGGCCAGTGCCGCGCGTTCATCAGCCTGGGCGGAAACTTCCTGAAAGCCATACCTGATACGGCCGCCATGGAAGAGGGATGGCGGAAGCTGCATCTGAGTGTTCAGATCGCGACAAAGCTCAATCGCAGCCATGTTCTGCATGGAGAGGTCGCCTATCTGCTGCCGTGCCTGGGGCGCATTGAAGTCGACCAGCAGGCAAGCGGTCCGCAGGCGGTATCGATTGAAAGTTCCATTGCTCATTTCCATGGCTCTCGCGGCAAGGCAAAACCGGCCAGCTCCGAGCTTCTTTCCGAACCTGCCATCGTTGCTGGCATCGCGAAGGCTACGCTCGGAGAAACGAAGGTTCCGTGGGACGCCTGGGTCGGGAACTATGGGCAGATACGAGACGCCATCGAGCGCACTTACCCAGAGACGTTCAAGGACTTCAACAAGCGGCTTTTTCAACCTGGCGGATTTGCCAGGCCGTTGCCCGCGCGAGAACGCAAGTGGGTGACGAAAACGGGAAAGGCCAACTTCATCACGCCGCACAGATTGTTTCCCGAGTTCTCGACATCGGGGAGAGCCGACGTCCTGCATCTTTCGACACTGCGATCCAACGACCAGTTCAACACCACGATCTACGGATACAGCGATCGATTTCGTGGCGTTGAAGGCACCCGTCGGGTCGTGTTCATGAACGGCGAGGATATTAGCCGGCTGGGCTTCGTCGATGGCGAGTACATCGATGTGACGACGGCGATCGACGATAACAACATTCGTAAAGTCACTGGCCTGAGGATAGTGCAGTACAACATTCCTAGGGGATGCTGTGCGGCGTATTACCCCGAGGCAAACCCGCTATTCCCTTTAGCTCACCATGACCCGAAGGCAAAAACACCTTCCTATAAACTTCTGCCTGTGCGCCTTACCCGATCGAGCTTTAATCCCGATGGCTAACCAACTTATGGGCTGAGGGCCCCTTGATAGACACAAGAAACCCACACTGGGCATTCGTGGCGGCGGCGTTTCTGCTGATCGGTGTTGGTGCCTGGTTGGGCTGGTTTCGGCAGGCCAGGGAGCTTCGCACGGATCCCCCCGTTGCGGCCGATCTCGATCAATTCCGCCTCATGCCCAATGCGATTAGCGGAACACCGCCACAGAGTTATTTTGCGCAGGGCAAGCTTTATGAAACGGACGCCTATAATCTGAGCCAGGGCAAGCGCCTTTACGCTTGGTTCGGGTGCTCGACATGCCATGGAGATGGGCGCGGCGGTGTCGGCCCCTCCTTCCTTGATGGCTGGTGGCTGTATGGTCCTGAAATGGTCTCCATCGTCGCCTCGATCCGTGATGGCCGCCCGCATGGCATGCCCGCCTTTCACGACCGCATGACCATCGAGCAGATCTGGCAGCTCGCAGGTTATGTCCAGACGATCGGCTCCTATACGCCGAAGACAGCGGCGCCTAGCCGCAACGATGACAAGCAGACCCGCCCAGCCGAGAACCGCGGCCCTGCGAAGATCCTCTTCGATGAGGGCCCGGTGGGTGTCCATCCAGATCAGGGACCTTCGCCGTGAGAGCCCCTCGCATTGGTGTGTTGTCGACTGGTATTCTGGTGTCAGGCTGCAGTGGTAGCCAGTCTGCGCTTAACCCCTACGGGGCTCCCGCCATTCATGTCGAGCATCTGATCGTCGGGATAGTTGTCCTGTCCGGAGTGATCTGGTTGCTGGTAATGGTCATGCTTGCCCTGGCGCTCAGGCGGGGGCGTCGGGCCGAGGCGGAAGGCCAGACATCGGAAGGTCGGCTCACAATGACGGTCTCGGCCGCAGTCGCGGTGACGGTGGCCACTATCGCCGGCATGACGATTGCCAGCTTCTACACCACCCGCAGCGTCGGGCTCCCGGAAAGTGCTGCCGTGACGATCACCGTGAGAGCACAGCAATGGTGGTGGCAGGTCATCTACACCGGTTTCGACGGCACTTCCACCTTCCAGACCGCCAACGAAATCCATATCCCCGTCGGTCAAGATGTCCGGCTTCAGCTTGAAAGCGCGGACGTCGTCCATTCGTTCTGGGTTCCCAGCCTGGCCGGGAAGCAGGATCTCGTTCCGGGTCGCCCAAACGATTTGCTGCTTCGGGCGGAAAAGCCTGGCGTCTATCGCGGCCAATGCGCCGAATTCTGCGGTCTGCAGCATAGCCATATGGCGGTTATGGTCATCGCGGAGGCTCCGTCCGATTACGCGCGCTGGATCACATCGCAGCGCGCCAATGCGATGATGCCGGCCGATCCCGATGCCGCCTCGGGGCAGGCGACCTTTCTGGCAAAGCCCTGCGCGGCCTGCCATACGATCCGAGGAACGCTAGCCACCGGTACGACGGGACCCGACCTGACGCATATCGGGAGTCGTCAGACAATCGCTGCCGGATTGGTGGAGACCACGCGCGGTTCGCTGGCGGCCTGGATTGCCGATCCGCAGACGCTGAAGCCGGGGAACAATATGCCGATGGTCCCGCTGACGAGCATCGAGCTCCAGAATATCTCCGCCTATATGGACAGTCTCAAATGAGTGCAGCATCGGATCGCGAAGGCGTTCGGGACACCGGGATGGAAGCCGGCGAACTCGATCGTCGACTTGCCGCGACCTGGTCAACGCCCCCTGGCCTTTGGGGTGCCCTAACGACAGTCGATCATAAGATTATCGGCCGCCGCTACATCGTCACGGCGTTTGTCTTCCTGGCGCTTGGCGGAGTGCTGTCTTTGCTGATGCGGCTGCAGCTGGCGCAACCTGAAGCCCGGTTCATCGGGCCCGATCGCTACAACCAGATTTTCACCATGCACGGCTCGAACATGATGTTCCTGTTCGCCGTGCCCGTCATGCAGGCGATGGCCATCTACCTCGTGCCCTTGATGGTGGGGACCCGACACATCGCATTCCCGCGCCTCAACGCGTTCTCCTACTGGATGTACCTTGCCGGCGGCCTGCTGTTGTGGATCGCCTTCGCCGTTGATACCGGTCCGGACGTTGGGTGGTTCGCCTACGTACCGCTGTCGGGGCCCCAATATGCGGCCGGGAAGCGTGCCGACATATGGGCCCAGATGATCACCTTTACCGAGGTTTCCGCTCTCGCCATCGCCGTCGAAATCGTCGTCACCGTATTCAAGCAACGCGCCCCGGGCATGTCGCTGGACAGGATTCCGCTGTTCGTCTGGTCGATGCTGGTCACGTCCTTCCTGGTCATCCTCGCCATGCCGGCGATCATGATCGCCAGCACCAGCCTGATCCTCGATCGGCTCGTGGGGACGCATTTCTTCAACCCAGCCGAAGGCGGTGACGTGCTGCTGTGGCAGCATCTGTTTTGGTTCTTCGGCCACCCTGAGGTCTATATCATCTTCCTGCCGGCGGTGGGCATGGTCTCGAGCATCGTCGCCACATTCACACAGCGGCCGGTGTTCGGTTATCTGGCCATGGTGATGGCCTTGATCGCGACGGGCGTTCTGGCCTTCGGGCTGTGGGTCCATCATATGTTCGTGGCCGGCCTTCCGCGGCTGGGCGAAAGCTTCTTTACCGCCTCAAGCATGGCGATCGCCGTTCCCGCAGGCCTGCAGATCTTCTGCTGGCTGGCGACGATCTGGGCCGGACGGCCAATCTTCAAGGCGCCGTTTTTGTTCGTCATCGGGTTCATCGTCGTCTTCGTCATTGGTGGACTGACCGGCGTGATGGTGGCGTCGGTTCCGTTCGATACCCAGGTTCACGACACCTATTTCGTCGTCGCGCATTTCCACTACGTCCTGGTCGGTGGCGCCGTGTTCCCCTTGCTGGGCGCGGTCTATTACTGGTTTCCGAAACTGACGGGCCGAATGATGAGCGAGTCGCTTGGCCGCTGGTCGTTTGGGCTCATCTTCTCGGGTTTCAATCTGACTTTCTTCCCAATGCACATTCTCGGCCTGCAAGGCATGCCGCGGCGCATCTACACCTATCAGCCGGAGATGCCGTGGGCCGGCCTGAACATGTTCATCAGTCTCAGCGGGATCGTTCTGGCCGCCGGTTTCCTGCTGTTCTTCATCGACGCCATACGCAGCGCCAGATCAGGTCCCATCGCACCAGCCAATCCGTGGGGCGCCTCGACGCTGGAGTGGGCGACCTCATCGCCACCGCCGTCCTATAATTTTGCGCGGCTCCCGGTGGTCGAAAGCCTAGAGCCCTTGTCGGACAGAGCGGATCCACTTGGATTCGTCGAGGGTCTGCACACGGACCGACGCGAAGTGCTTATCACCAGTGTCGTGGAAGCGCGTGCGGAAGCGCGTGAATCATCTGTCGGGAATTCGATTTGGCCGCTCCTGGCGGCGCTCGCTACGTCAGCAATGCTGATTTGGTCGATCTTTACCCCATGGGCCGTGGTCTGGGGCTCCATACCGATTGCAATAGCACTCATTGGCTGGTTCTGGCCAAAGGGCGACCCGGAGGACGAGTCATGAAGCATGGTGTCGTTCTTGACGTGACGAAGCTTCCCGCGCATGGCCTTGGCACCGCCAGCCTGTCTTGGTGGGGAACGCTCGCCTTCATGCTCATCGAAGGCACCGGTTTTGTCCTCTCGATCGTGATTTATCTCTATCTGATGAGCCTGGCACCGCGGTGGCCGCTGGATACGGCCCCGCCTGATCTGCTTGCAGGAACGACCCTGACAGTCGTTCTGCTTGTAAGCCTCCTACCAAATGTCTTTGTCACACGCTGGGCGCGCACCCAAGACTTACGGAAAGTCCGAATTGGCCTCATTGTCATGTCGCTGTTGGGCGTCTTGCCGCTCATCCTACGTGTTTTCGAGTTTCCCGCCATGCACATCAAGTGGGATCAAAACGCCTATGGATCGATTGTATGGGTGATGCTCGGCCTCCATACGACACACATCCTGACCGACCTGGGTGAGACTGTCGTGCTGACCAGCCTGATGTTCACGCGCCATGGCGACAATGCACGGCGGTTTGGCGATGTGGACGACAATGCGATGTACTGGAACTTTGTGGTGCTGACGTGGTTGCCGATGTACGTCTGCCTTTATTGGGTTCCACGACTTTGACCAGACGCTGGCTGCGATACATGGGGTTGGTCGTGCCGTCTGTCGCTTGGGCGGTCACCACCCAACTTGGACAAATCACGCCCTACATGGATTGCCGTCAGAATTTTCCGTGGACGGTTGTTTTTTGTGCGGCGCTTCTAGCAGCCTCCATCGCTGGTGTCGTCGCATCACGCACGGGCTCCGCCGGATTGGCGAGATCCGAGCGATTTATCACCGACGCGGGTTTCCTAATCGCGCTGGCATTTGTGCTGGCGTTGTCGTTGCAGGGGGCGGCTACGATGCTGCTTGATCCGTGCCAACGCTGATCCGCACGCTTGTCTTCTTGATCATCGCCAGCCCGGCTATGGCGCATGGGAACGAGGCGCACGGTTCGACTTACCCTTGGACATTTGACCCGTGGATCGTCGTGCCGCTAGCTGTGATTGTCATACTGTTCTTCGTGGGCGTCATAAGGTTGACCTGGCGGCTCACGAGACCGGGCATGATGATGATCCGCGTCCTGCCGTACTGCGGCGGCATGCTGGCGTTGGCAGGTGCGCTGCTTTCGCCGCTTCATTGGCTTGGCGAACACCTCTTTGCCTTCCATATGATCGAGCACGAGATTGTCATGGCCGTGTCGGCCCCCTTGATCGTGCTGGCGCGGCCGGCGGGTATCCTGCTTTGGGGATTGCCCGGAAAAACGCGTTACGCCGCTGGCTCGGTGATGCGTATGGCCGTTGTCCGCAGGGCATGGGACTGGTGGACTGGCGCCACCAACGCGACCATCATTCACGGCGTCGCCATCTGGGTATGGCACGTGCCCGTCCTGTTCGACGCCGCCGTGACCGACACCTCCCTCCACCGCCTCCAGCATCTGAGCTTTTTCGCCACGGCGATACTGTTTTGGTGGGCAATGGTCTGGCGAAGTGATTATGGCGCCTCGGCATGGCATTTGTTCCTGACCATGATCCACACCAGCATCCTGGGCGTCTTGTTGGCGCTTGCCCCGCGCGTGCTCTATGTCGCGCAGACCCAAACCGCGACGGACTGGGGACTAACGCCGCTGGAGGACCAGCAATTGGCGGGCATGATCATGTGGGTGCCCGCAGGCGCGGTCTATGCGGCCGCGGCAATGACCATGCTGGCGCTCTGGATCCGGCACTCGGGCGGAAGAAAGACGCAAAATGTCTAGCTTGGTGGTCTCTGTTCCCGGTCGAGCAGCCTTAATGGCCGGCCTTATCGTGGCCTCAGCTGCGTTCGTCACGGCCAACATCGCGCGTGACAATCATACCCGAGCCGCGACCGCGAAAACGATGACCGGTGGCGATCCCGATCGCGCACCGGCAATCTTTCGGCGCTACGGTTGTTCCGGATGTCACGCGATTTCCGGAATCCCGGGGGCCGACGGCCAGACCGGCGGTCCGCTCACCGGATTATCAAAGCGCGTCTACATTGCCGGCGTGTTGGAAAACCGTTCCGACAATCTTGTCGCCTGGATCGTTTCGCCGAGTAGCTTTTCCCCCCGGACGGCGATGCCGTCCACCGGTATCTCCGAACAGGAAGCACGAGACCTTGCAGCCTATCTCTATGCGCAATGATCTACGGACCAGGCGTTGCAATCGCAGGAAGCGCCTTGACGTGGCGCGCGATCGCCTGGCGGTCGCTATCAGGCAGCATCGCAGCGTTCGTTACCACATCAGCCATGGATGATCCCACGCGTCCGTGATTGGGCGTCTCGCCCGTCTTTAGCATCGTTGCGATGTCCGCCTCGCCCCAGCTGCGCAATCTCTGCTGAGTTATGTTGGGCACGAACCCCGTCCCCTGCGGATCGACGCCACCTGCGAAAAGGGTGCCGGACTTGATCGCTCCGAACACGTTGCGGCTCGAGTGGCACTCTGCGCAGTGCGATACCGTTTCAACAAGATAGGCCCCGCGATCACGCGTTGATTTTCCGCCGGTGTCTGCGGCCGATTGCCCTTGCCGAAAGAACAGAAGTTTCCAGAACCCGATTGACCGGCGGACCATAAACAGAATTTTGGGATCGTGGGGCGGCGGCCGGCCCGAGACCGCCGGAAGCGTACTCAGGTAAGCATACAAATCCTTTATGTCCGCAACCGTCATTCCCGTAAAGCTCGTATAGGGAAAGGAGGGATAGTAATGCTCGCCGCTTGGCGAGACGCCCCCGACAAGTGCATTCGCCAAGTCGGTCGCGGTCCATCTCCCTATACCGTCGACCGGATCTGGAGAAATGTTTGGCGGCCGGAAGGTGCCGAATGGCGAGCCAAGTGCCATCCCGCCGCCGAGCTTCAGCCGGTCCGATTGCCCCGGTGTCGCATGACACGAAGCGCAATCGCCTGCCGCGAAAACGAGCTTGCCAAGCGAGGCGTCGCCTGTGCCTTGAAACTGCGGGTCGTCTTGAGAAAAAGGAGGGCGGGCTTTCGATAGATACCACGCAGCCACGGCAAGCGCGGCCCCTGCAAGCAGTAAGGCAATAAAAGCGGATTTACGTGAACCGCCCAGCATGATGCTCCCACGTCCGGGTCTTGATTGCACGGCACTTTCCCCCGTGACCGCGGAAAGTCCTGTGTCCCCCAAACAGATGAATCTGATGACTGCGCGCAGATCCAAACGTGGGTTTGAGGTTTTAGTTCCTCTCCCGCCGGCGCTGAATCAAGGTGGTCGTCAGAGGTCCGTTGACCGCCGAAATGGATAACGGTCCCGAATGCAGTCATTAAAAAAGCGGCCTTTCGCGAAGGCGCTTCGGAATGCGGCGTAGACCTCGACGGGAACTTCCTCATAGTCATAGCGCTTGCCGCTCGCGACAAACCAGACGGAGAGAACTTCGCTCTCGGGATCGTATTCACTCTTGCGGATCGACGTCGAAGGCATGGTGTCGACCTAGACGAGCGCCATTGGCATGTAGCGGATGATGACTTTATCCTGCCGGAATCTTCGTTCGAGTGCCGCACGGCACTCGAGCCAATCCGCCAGATCGACTTCCTCCGTCATCACCTCGAAGATAACGATCTCGTCGCTGTCGGATTGCGCGCCTTGCCGCCACAGACCCTCCGCAGGAGCCTGAAGATTGGCCGTGACGCCTTCAAATCGGCTCGCCAGTTCCTCCTTGACCCGATCGAAATCTTTCCGCGCGAAAGGCTGGCCGGCCTTATCGGTGAGGGGGAGGAGGATCTGGAAAAGGTGCATGCTCCATGCTCGCTGACCGGGGTTAACGATAGCGAGCCTACCGCGTTCCCTTTTGTTGAAGGCTTCTGCTACCCCAGGCCCTGCTCAGTGCGCGCGCGTTCGTCGAATGGGTCGACGCCTTCTCGACCTTATGCGCGCGGTGCTGCCAACGGACTCCGCGTTGGCAGCCGCAGCGGCTGGCAATGAAAGCGCCGGCGATGAGGGAGAGTGCACCGATAAGACAAACGGTTGCGTCGGAGTTGGTGCAGCCGAGTACGGCAGTGCCGTTGCATCCGCCTAGCACCGGCCCGTAAGTGCGTGGCGAATGACGGCCCCAGCGCTGGTTTCAATGAGATGGCGCTGCAACCCCAAACGTCGGGCCGGGCAAGCAACTCAATGAGCTCCGCAAAACGATGGTAGGCGGATCGCGCCCAACCCCGTCGGCCATTCCATCGATGGCGTCGACGAACTGAAGCCGCGCGTACGATACGCATGTGACGTACTGGCGATGTCGATCAAAAAAATTGAATCTGCCCTCTTGACCCGGATTTCGGGTCTTCCCAAATCGTTCTGCGTCGGGGCTTCGGCCCGACAGATTTTGGCGTCGCAGAGACGCTGCGGCGCTTGCTTGTAACCCATGTTGCTTTACGGAGGATATGGCTATGAGAAGCTTCGATTATACACCTCTCTACCGCTCGACGGTCGGTTTCGACCGTCTCTTTGACATGCTCGACAATGGCGTGCGTTCGGAGTGGCCGCCCTACAACATCGAAAAGCTCGGCCCCGACGACTACCGCATTACGATGGCAATCGCCGGGTTCAGCACGGATGAAGTCGAGCTTACCCAGCATGGCCCCGAGCTGATTGTCACCGGCCAGAAAAAACCGGAGGAGGGCGACCGACAGATTCTCCACCAGGGACTGGCCATCGGCAATTTCAGGCAGGCTTTCAAGCTGGCGGACCATGTCAAGGTAGCACGCGCCTCGCTTGAGAATGGCCTGCTTTCGGTTGACCTGGTGCGCGAGATTCCTGAGGAACTAAAGCCTCGCCGCATTGCCATCGGCTCGACCGGCAGCGGCGCGTCAGGGGACGAGACGGCGACGAAGAAGCAGATCAACCAGGATACGGGTCGGCAGCGCAACGCTGCCTGAGTTTCGCACGGACCTCAAAGCTGCGATTTGCCTCCCGGCAGCGTCCGGGAGGCACGAATTGCGGAGAAACGGAGATGACAGGCTTTATTAACTTTCCAGACACGGGCTATCGGGACGCTCCGACACTCCAGCGGCCCGATATAATCGTCAACGATCCGGCAATGAGCCGTGCGGAGAAGCGGGCGCTGCTGGCGTCGTGGGCATCCGACGCGCGCGCGGTTCGTGGCCGGCCATCGATGCGTGAGTTGGAAGACGGCTCGCGCATCGGAGTGGATGAGATTCTCCAAGCGCTCAAGGCGCAGGATGCGCCAAGCACCGGCCGGCAGGCACCAGGTCCGTCGCGAAGGCAGGCCCGGCGTCGCGGTAGATTGTGTTTCCCGCATTGGGCTCGCATCAGGCGCCATCGCCGGCGCGATGACGATGACGACCCGCCGCCTTGTCCTGCCTTTGCAGCCGTTCCGCCGAGAACTGGCAGTGGCGGGGCCTTTGCTCATCCCGAGCCCGAGCTGGCGTAACGCCAGCGCGGGCGTGCCATTCGGGGAACATGTCGCCACTCCGAACATTCCTGCTTCTAGGCCGATGTGGTCCGTGCTCCGAGGGCATCGAATGGCGAGCGACAAGCTAACAACATACAAGGCCAAGCGCGATTTCAAGAAAACGCAGGAGCCGAGCGGTCAAGGTTCGGTCATGCCATCCAACCGCCGCCGTTTCGTCATCCAGAAACATGACGCGACGCGGTTGCATTACGATCTGCGACTAGAGCTCGGCGGCGTTTTCAAATCCTGGGCCGTGACGCGCGGCCCCTCTCTCGTTCCTCATGACAAGAGGCTCGCCGTCGAGGTGGAAGATCATCCGCTCGACTACGGGGACTTCGAAGGCACGATTCCAAAAGGCCAGTATGGCGGCGGCACAGTCATGCTGTGGGATCGCGGCTATTGGGAGCCCGAGGGAAAGAAGAGCCCCGAGCAGGCTCTGGCCAATGGCGACTTCAAGTTCACGCTGGAAGGGGAACGGCTGCATGGCGGTTTCGTGCTGGTGCGGATGGCTAACGACCGCGAACGCGACAAGCGCAACAATTGGCTGCTGATCAAACATCGCGACGAATATGCCGTGGAGACAAAAGGCGCTGCAATCCTCGACAAGAATGACACCTCTGTCGCGTCTGGACGAAAGATGGAGGCAATTGCTGCCGGCAGGGGCCGCGGCCCGAAACCCTTCATGCTGAAGGGCGGCAAGGCCGAGGCAGATGCTGTTTGGGACAGTCGTACAGGCCTTGCGGCGCAGGAGCGGAAAACAAACATCCGCGCAAAGAGGAAGAAGCACGGGACTGTCACTGCGGCCGATCTGCCCGACTTCATCGAGCCACAGCTCTGCCAGACGCTGGCGCGGCCGCCCGCCGAACGCGGATGGCTGCACGAGATCAAGTTCGACGGCTATCGCATCCAGATGCGCGTCCTGGGCGGGGAAGCGATCTTGAAAACCCGCAAGGGTCTCGACTGGACGGCCAAATATCCGGCCATTGCCCGAGCCGCCGCCAAGCTGCCCGATGCGATTATCGACGGCGAGATCTGCGCGCTCGACGAAAACGGCGCCCCGGACTTCGCCGCCCTCCAGGCAGCGCTGGCAGAGGGCAAGACCGAGGGGCTTGTCTACTTCGCCTTCGACCTGCTGTTCGAAGGCTCTGAGGATTTGCGTGTCTTGCCACTGAGTAAGCGCAAGGCGCGATTGCATCGGTTTCTGACCGACACGGTTCAGGATGATCGCATTCGCTTCGTTGAGCATTTCGAAACTGGCGGCGAGGCAGTGCTTCGCTCGGCCTGTCGGCTGTCCCTCGAAGGCATCGTGTCGAAGCGCGCCGATGCGCCCTACGTTTCCGGCCGCACCGAGACGTGGGCGAAGTCAAAGTGTCGTGCGGGCCATGAGGTCGTCATCGGCGGCTATGCCACAACGAATGGGAAATTCCGGTCGCTTCTGGTGGGCGTCAATCGCGGCGATCACTTCGTCTATGTCGGCCGCGTGGGCACAGGCTACGGCGCAGGCAAGGTCGGGGACCTGCTGCCGAGGTTGAAAGCTGTTGCGACCCGGGAATCACCCTTCACCGGCATCGGCGCGCCGAAAACAGAACCTGGCGTGATCTGGTTGAAGCCGGAGTTGGTGGCCGAGATCGAGTTCGCCGGCTGGACGTCCGACGGGCTGGTGCGCCAAGCCGCCTTCAAGGGTTTGCGGGAGGACAAACCAGCGCAAGATGTGGAAGCCGATAAGCCTGCCTCGCCGGAGAGGACTGAGGTGCCCCAGCCGGGTGAGCCGACCTCAGCAAAACCTTCCCGCCAAGGCGGAAGGGCCAATGTCATGGGTGTGCTGGTCTCAAACCCGGACAAGCCTCTGTGGCCAGATGCCAATGACGGCACGCCGTTGACCAAGGAAGATCTCGCCCGCTATTACGAGGCCGTAGGTTCCTGGCTGATCGAGCACATCCGCGGACGTCCATGCTCAATCATCCGCGCGCCGGATGGTCTCGGCGGCGAGCAGTTCTTTCAGCGTCATGCGATGCCGGGAACGTCAAATCTTCTCGAATTGGTCAAAGTGTTCGGCGACAAGAAGCCTTACCTGCAGATCGACCGTGTGGAGGGCCTCGCCGCCGTCGCCCAGATCGGTGCGCTGGAATTGCATCCCTGGAATTGCGAACCACAACAGCCGGAGGTGCCGGGCCGTCTCGTCTTCGATCTTGATCCAGGTCCCGACGTCCCGTTCAAGACGGTTGTCGAGGCGGCCAAGGAAATGCGCGCGCGCCTCGACGATCTTGGGCTCGTCAGCTTCTGCAAGACGACCGGCGGGAAAGGGCTTCACGTCGTCACCCCCTTGGCGGTCGCCAAGCGCAGCAAGCTCACCTGGCCGGAGGCAAAAGGTTTTGCCCATGATGTCTGCCTGCAGATGGCGCGGGACAATCCCGCCCTTTACCTGACCAAGATGGCGAAGAACCAGCGCATCGGCCGCATCTTCCTCGACTATCTGCGCAACGATCGCATGGCTACCGCCGTGGCTCCGCTGTCCCCGCGAGCGAGACCTGGCGCGACCGTCTCCATGCCGCTCACCTGGTCACAAGTCAAAACCGATCTCGATCCGAAGCGTTTCACCTTGCGTACCGTCCCGGCGCTGCTGAAGAAGAGCACGGCGTGGAAAGACTATGGCGAGGGTCATCGCCTGCTCGAACCATCGATCAGGCGCCTGGCGCGATCGATGCGACGGGCGGCCTGACGCGCGCCTTCTAGCGCTTGCCGGGACGATTCTGCGCCTCGACGGACTTACGCAGCGCATCCATGATATTTATGACGTTGTTCGGCGTCGCCTTCGGCTCGGAGGCCTTCGCCTTGGCCGGGCGCTTTATCTTCTTCCGCTTAGCTTCGATGATTTCCAGCAGCTTATCCTGCACCGGGTCGGAGACCAGCTTGCTGTCCCAATGACGGGTCTGCTTCTTGATGAACTGCTGGATGAGGGGCATCATCTCAGGATCGGTCTTGTCCCCATCGATCCCCTCGAAATAGGTGTCCTCGTCCCTGACCTCGTCGCCATAGCGCAGCGTCCACAGCACAATGCCCTTGCCGCGGGGTTCCAGCATCACCGCGCGCTCGCGCCGCGTGATCACCAACCTGGACATGCCAACCATGTCTTCCGCCGCCATGGCGTCGCGGATGACCGAGAAAGCTTCCTGGCCAACCGGATCGTTTGGCGAGAGGTAGTACGGGGTATCGAGCCATATCCATTCGATGGAATCGCGCGGCGAGAAGACATCGATATCGATCGTCCTGGTGCTGTCGAGGGCGACGCTCTCCAATTCCTCGTCTTCGAGAACTATATACTCGTTCTCACCACGCTGATACCCCTTGACCTCGTCCTCCTCCTGGACCTCCTTGCCCGTGACGGCATCGACGTAGTGGCTGACCACGCGGTTGTTGGTTTCGCGGTTGAGCGTATGAAAACGGACCTTTTCGCTCTCCGATGTCGCCGGCATCATCTGCACCGGGCAGGTGACCAACGAGAGCTTCAGATATCCTTTCCAATAGGGTCGAACGGCCATGATGGTCTCCGATCAGGCCGCGCGTCTGGAGCCGGCGGCGCGCTTGGGCTGCTTTCGGTTGCGGTCAGCCTTGGCGCCAACAGCGCGCTTCGGCTTCTGGGTGGGTACCAATCCGGCGCTCTTGCGCAAGGTCTCCAATAGATCGCTGGCCTTGGAAGGTGGCGGCGCCTTTTTCTTGGGCAGCGGCTTGCCTTCCATCTTTGCCTTTACGAGCTCGGCGACCGCTGCATCGTAGCGGTCGTCGAAGGTCTTGGCGTCAAACGAGCCTTTCTTGGTGTTGATGATATGTTTGGCGAGGTCGAGCATTTCACCCTCGATCTTGATCTCGGGAATATCCGCGAACGCCTCCTTCGCCGAGCGCACCTCGTAGTCGAAGTTCAGCGTGGTGCCGATCAGGCCGTTGCCATGCGGGCGGATCAGCACCGTGCGCAGCCGCCGGAACAGGACGGTACGGGCCAGCGCAGCGACTTTCGCCTGTCGCATGCCGTCGCGCAGCAGCTTGAATGCGTCGGCGCCCATCCGGTCGGGTGCGAGATAATACGGCTTGTCGAAATAGACGTCGTCGATCTCGGCGCAGGGCACGAAGGCCTCGATCTTAAGCGTCTTGTCGCTGTCCGGGACCGCGGCCGCGACTTCCTCGGGTTCGAGGACGACGTAGTCGCCGTTCTCCATCTCGTACCCCTTTACCTGATCATCGCGCTCGACTGGATCGCCAGTCTCGCTGTCGACAAACTCACGGCGGACGCGGTTGCCAGTAGCGCGATTGAGCGTGTGGAAGGCGATGCGCTCGGACGACGACGCGGCGGTATAAAGCGCCACCGCGCAGGCAACGTCACCGAATTTGATGTATCCCTTCCAGTTCGCTCGTGCTGCAACCATGACACTCACACTCCGGCACAACCTTTGCGAGTCAATAAGCTGCTGGCGGCCGATATGGTTCCAGAACCGAAAAAAATCTGGATTCAATGCGTGGGCGGCGCGCGTGGATAGGATCGCGAGGCGTCCCGGCAGACCCTCGACAAGCGCATGGCGGCGCCTGATGCGGTCGCGGAGGCGTTTCAGTCCGGCTGATGTTGGCGGGGACGGGGATGAACTGGAGGCCAGGCCGCGGCCTTCAGCAGTGTCCCGATCGCTTGAGCCGAGACCGGTTTGCTGTAGTGGTAGCCTTGCATCTCATCACAGTTGTTCTTGAGCAGGAAGGCCACCTGCTGGTCGGTTTCGACGCCCTCGGCGATAACCCTCATGTTCAGCTTTTGACCCAACGAAATCACGGCGCTGACAACGGCCTGGTCGTTTTCGTCTTCAGCCACGTTGTCGATGAACGATTTGTCGATCTTCAGTCGCGCCACCGGAAACGTCTTGAGTGCGCTGAGGCTGGAATAGCCCGTCCCGAAATCGTCGATCGAGATCTGAACGCCCAGCTCCTGCAGCTCGTGCATCGTTGCGACCGCCAGCTCGATGTCCTGCATGATGAGGCTCTCAGTCACCTCCAGTTCGAGATGTCTGGCCTCCAGCCCACTGTCCCTGAGCGCATTGACGACGCGACTGACCAGGTTCCTTTCCCTGAATTGCCGGGCCGACACATTTACACAGATAGTCACCCGCGGCAGACCGGCATCCTGCCAGGCCTTATTCTGCCGACAGGCTTCATGCAAAACCCAGTCGCCGATCGCTACGATCAGCCCTGTTTCCTCGGCGGTCGGAATGAACGTCATCGGCGCCATCACGCCTTGGGTGGGGTGGGTCCAGCGGATCAACGCTTCGACCGCGATTACGCGCCCTGACCGCAGATCGACTTGGGGTTGATAGAGAAGGCTGAATTCCGAACGCACCAGAGCGTTTCGCAACTCCCCTTGGAGAACGAATTTTTCATGAGCCCTCGAATTGAATTCGGGAGTGTAGAACTGGAAATTGTCGCGGCCGAATTCCTTCGCCCGATACATGGCCGCGTCGGCATTGGCGATCAGTGTTTGCGGGTTTGCCCCATCCTTGGGGTAGTTTGCAATGCCGATGCTGGCCGTCGTCCTAAGGCAATGCTCTGCAATATGGATCGGCGCGGCGATCGCTTCCCGGATCGTCTGCAAGGACTCCGAGATGAGATCGACATTCGTCGGCTGGTCGAACAGCACGATGACAAATTCATCGCCGCCAAGCCGCACAACCGTGTCGGTAGCCTTTACGCACTCCACCATGCGCCTGGCGAGTGTCTTCAGGAGTTCGTCTCCGGCGTTGTGGCCGAGCGTGTCATTGACGAGCTTGAAATTGTCCAGATCGATAAACACCACCGTGACCCAGCGATCGTATCGCTGCGCGTACAGGACCGCTTGCGATAGCCGGTCCTCAAGCAAAGCGCGATTGGGAAGTCGTGTCAGGACATCGTGATTTGCCAGAAAGTGGATCTGATCTTCAGCCAGTTTGCGCTCGATTGCGATCCCTGCGATACGGGTCGTGAACTCAATCAGGCGGGTCTCGGCCTCGACTGGCTCGCGTACCGTCATCGAATACATCGCAAAGACCCCCAACACGTCACCTTGATGCGACAGGATCGGGGTCGACCAGCACGAACGATAGCCGTAGGGGGTCACCAATTCGCGGTAGTCCTCCCAGAGTGGGTGCTGCATGATGTCGGTGACGATGACGGGTTCGCGTCGATAAACGGCGGTTCCGCATGAACCGACCTTGGGTCCGACGGCGATTCCGTCGATGAGAGCGGTATATTCTTTCGCCAGGCTTGGCGCCGCGCCATGCCGTAAGTGAGTGCCGTCCTTGTCGAGCAGCAAGACGGAACCGAATATTCCCGTCAATTGGGATTCCACGAGGCGCATGAGATGATCGAGCACCTTCTCTAGTGGCGCGCTCATCGCGATCATTTCCAGGATCCGCGCTTGCCCGTCGCGCAGGACATCCTCTCGCTTGCGGGCCGTGATGTCGTGGGCGATGCCGACCAGACCGATCAGCTCATTCTTGACATTGCGCAACGGTACTTTCGTCGACGAGAGCCATTTTACAGCGCCCGACGCATCGACGACAAACTCTTCTTCGTCGATCATCGGTCGTCCACTGCTAAGGACGTTTTGCTCGACGAGGCGAAATTTCTGGGCAAGTTCAGGAGCATGCAGGTCGAAATCGGTCAAGCCGATCATGTCACTGGTCTTGTCCCGGCCACTGTCAAGGGCAAGAGCCCTGTTGGCCACGATGAAGCGGCTTTCGGTATCCTTGACCCACAGATAGTCAGGTACCCAATCGATCAGCGTTTGCAGCGAGATGCGCTCGTCAGCGATCTGCCGGCTGGCGGCAAGCTCCGTGATATCCTCATGCGTGGAGACCCAACCGCCGCCGGGCATAGGCTGATGGCAGACCTTGATTGTTCGGCCGTCAGCGAGTTTGGCGGTCCAGATCCTTGAAGTGGTGCCCGAATTGACAGACCGGGCCAGCGCGAGATAGGCGTCGGCCGCCATAGATGATGTCCCGGCAGCAAGGCGTCGTTCGACGAGTTCACTTAATGTCAGACCCGCTTGTAGCTGCTCGGGCGCAATACGATAGATTTCCGCGTAGCGCCGGTTCGACAAGATGAGCCGCTCGTCAGTATCGAAAAAGCAGATTCCTTGCGAAATGTTGTTGATCGCCGTCTCGTAACGCAGCGCCTGCGCCTCAAGATCTTTTATTGTGGCCTGAAGCTCCCGCTCGAGAGTTTCATAGGAGCCGGCGGCGAGTTTTGCCAGTGCCACCATACCTGCCGACTCGGACGTTGCGGCCGGGCTCTTGGACAATTTCCTGACCAAACAGTTCCTCCGCCGGTCGTGCTTTGGATCGGTGCAAAGAGAGGTTGGATCGCACACTGAAGTGGCAAAGGTTATGCCCAAAGTACTAATCGTGGATGAATCGGGGTACCCTAAGCATTAAGCCGCCATGTGCCAGTCATTGGGAATTTGTCTGGCGCATCGGGCAATCCGATCAAATCGGGAGCAAGATTTTACGGGCGCGCCGCGAGATGTAAAAGAGCCTCGATCACGCGATGCCGACGCCCGCGCGGCCGGCGACGCTCAAACTGCTTGCATGACCGCCTCCCGCCAAGGCGAGGGCGGTCACCTCATCGCTCTGCGCCGAGTGATCTCCCAGCCATTTGGGTCAGGTGTAGGCGATCGGGAATGCGGTCTCCCGCGTGGGCGCGCCGATGAGGCTGAGGTTTCTGAGAAAGACCTTGAAGGCGGCTGCGAGAGTTTTCGGCGGCGACGTGGTGCCTGCTTCCAATTCCGTAGCCTCGCACATTGTCGGCCCGGTGCTTCCAGATTGCGATCGGATAGCCACAGATCTGCTCTAAATCGTCATTGAACGACCAAGGATACAGCATCGGATAGCGCACTCTCCCGAGCTGCCTGTCGATCTTCCAGCCTTAAGCCGAAGCCGCCGATCGGTACGTTAGGCAAGACGTTGTTTCTTGCCGCTGCCGCGCAAGTTATTGCTCGCCGAAGCCAGTCATCGAGGTAAACCGGCGACGGTATTGCCGGGGTCAACATAGCCTCGCCGTCGCTTTGCGCGCTCAAGCCGAATAAACGCGCAGCCGACATCTTGTGGCTCATCAAAGGTCTCGATTTTGATTTGGCCCTTCGTTCCGATCCGTCCCCAGTTGCGGATGAGTGATGCGCCACCGAACAGGGTCGGTTGAATAGCCAGCGAATAGAACCTGGCCATGTTGCGGGCGTCGTCAATGCGGTGCAGATGGGCCGGTCGTGTGTCTGGGATAAGCATGCTGCGGAGTCTCGCTCCGGAGCGCCGAAGCGTCCAACGAGTTCGATGAATCGATCACACTCAATTGATTCACAATTCTGATGGGTTTGAGGGGTGCGTTTGTGGCGCTCCTCACGTCGAGTTGACCCGTGCATTGTGGATCAGTGCTCGTGAACCTAAAGGCTGCGGAAGGCGTTCATGGGAACGAAACGCTGTCGATCAGGACGATGGAACGCCCGAACGCTCATCACGTGCCGCGGCAGGGGAATGCTCCCGGCGCCGAAGCTCGCTTTGCGTTCGACAGAATGGCTATCGAGCGATTTAGGCGCGCCTTTCCCCGAGCGAGGTGGAGTGACGAGCGCAAGAGTTGGTTCGTCCCCGGAAAGACGGCCACGCGGCGGATCGACCGCTGGTTGGCGCAAGAGGCAGAGTTGCTCGCTCTCCACGGCGACAGTAAGGGTCGTGATGTTTTCGCCTTCGATCCGATCTCTAGCTCATATCTGGAGGTTTCCGACGACCTGCGTGTTCGCACGCCTTATTCGAAGACCGTCCTTGAGGAATTGCAGGCAATTCCGTGGGCAAGCTGGGACGACGAGCTGCGAGCCTGGCGGGTGCCGTTCCGTTCGTTTGAGGAGCTTCGGCGCCGGTGGCCGAGCATCGAAAAGGCTGCCCGACATGCCGAGCCCGAAGAAAGGAAGCGACGCCGAGAAGCCGCAAGGGGCACTGAAGCTCACAAGGCTTCGAAAATGCGCAAATGCCGAACGTCGGCGTCATCGCTATCCACTGCCGGCCGAAGATTTGCCGCCTCTAGGCCGGCCGGTTGCGACAGCGCAATACGGTATCGTCGTTTTCATCGAAGTGACAGGTGAACTTGCTGAGTCGTCGGACTTGATGGCTTCATATCCAAACGCAATACGTCGCGAAGGCAAACGCATTTGGGGTAGGTGGCGTTCGGCTACGCTCGCCGAGTTGGTCAGGACATGGCCCGCACCCCATCGACCAGGACCGGATGAACTTCTGCGCGGCTGGTGGCAGCCGACGCTTGCCGAACTGAGGGTCGCCCGTCGAAATGCCCGGAGCCTTGAAAGGAAAAATCTATGTCGCAAGGTTAAGACGGCTGGCTGACTTGCGGTCTGAACGAGACGGATCAGCAAGGCAACAACGTATCGGGCGGTTCGGTAACTGCCGGTTTCAACATATGGCGTGGCAGGAAACACCGGGTCTTGGAGCCAAAGATTACGAACAGCCGAGGGCCAAGAATGAACCTGTTCGGGTGCTCAAGAGACGGCCCGCTGTTCGCCGAGCATCCTTGTGCCACGCGCTATTCGCCGATTGCGTTCGCCATTTCATCCTTGAAGCTGACTTTCGTGCCTTTTTGCACCATGGAGGCGAGATCCTCGGCATCCCAGTTGGTCAGCCGGATACAGCCATGCGAGAAGGTCGCGCCGATCTTGCCCGGTTCGGGCGTGCCGTGAATACCGTAGCTCTCGATAGACAGATCAATCCAGACCGATCCGACGGGATTGTTCGGTCCGGCGGCAATCGTGAACGGCCGCTTGGCCTTGACGCCCTTGAAAGCGAAGTGCGGATCGTAGTGGTAGGTGGGATTGTGCACGACGCGCTTGACTTCCGCCTCGCCACTCGGCGCCGGCTTGTCGGCGCTGCCGATGGAAGCGGGAAAGATCGCGAGCCATTTACCGGAAGAATCAAGAACGCGCACCAGGCGTGCGCCCTTATCGACCTCGACGCCGGCAATTGTGGCGTGAGAATCCCCCCGGTCAACATCCGGAACCAGCAACTTGGTGCCGGCCTTCCTGAAGCCGATGCCTGGATTGAGCCTCCTGAGCAATTGCTCGCTCATGTGGAAGCGCTCGGCCAGCTTTTCCGTGATGTTGTGATAGCCGAGCCTGTGCAGGCGGGCCATACTCTCCATGCGCGCCGGAATGCGCTTGGTAAACGGTCCGCTCAAATCCTTGCGCGTCAGCTCGTAGCTAACCAGGACTGGATTGGTGGAGGTTGCCGTCAGCCTGTCCCAGGTCTCCTGGGAAAGCTTCCCGTCGGAGGGCAATCCGTTCGCAATCTGAAAGGCTTTGATGGCCTTCGTGACGTTTTCTGAGAAGCGTCCCTCGATCAAGCCTGGCGAGAAGCGGGCGCGATCCAAAAGTATCTCCGCTTTTAGGAGCGTCGAGCTGAAGCCTTTCGATCTTTGTGGTGAGAATTGCGCTTGATTGACAGTGGCGAGGTCCAGCTTGGCGGCCGTTGTCCCGCTGCAAGTGAGCCCAAGCGCCGCGGTCACGACGAGAAGAAGCCTGAGCATAGATGCACTCCACCAGAACCTGTTTCTATGACGCATCAAGGCCGATATGGTTCCGCCCGGGAGGCTACTCATTGTGGGTCCAGCGCTCGCGACCTGCCTACTGGGCCGTAATAACGGGATCGACGGTGCTCGCGATTAAGAGACGCGGTCATTTTCGCTTTCGCCGCAAAATGATGCTGCCGCACGACGCCGCCTTGAGGCCACCTCGAGGAAGAATGAACCGGACCGTCAGAGGCGCCACCCTCAAGCGCTCTTACGACGATGAGAGCTAAGCAATCGTCGCGCCAAGTCGCCGTCCCCTACAACTTCGTCGGCAGGAGCAGCACCCTTGAGGTTTGACCTGCGAGTGCAATGGGGCACCGACAACGGGAAGGTTTCAAACTCGACCTGATCTAGCGAAATGCCGGGACTGAACATTCTAGGAACAACGGTAGGGAAAAAGGTTTTGCTCCAATTGCGCCGTTGGCAGGAACTGGCGCGGCTGCGCGACGTTTCCAGGAACACGCAGTCAAGGAGTGCTAGAATGCAAACCTCACCAGCGAGTCCCGAGTATCCTCCGACGGCGCCTGCCATCGTTCCCTTTCATGGTACCGTGACGGTCAGATTCTCTGACGCCATTGTTGCGTCCAGCGAGCGCGCAAAAATGCTCTGCAAAGACGGGCGAGATCCGGTTTTCTACATCCCGTTCGAGGACATCTATTTCGAGCTTTTCGAGAAGACCAACGCCATCTCGGAGTCCGCATTGGGCACGGCCGCCTCTTGGCGCGTTCATGCAGCCGGTGCATCGGCTGACAATTTCATGTGGGCCTACGAGACTCCCGAAACGGCCGCCCTTGCCGTCGCCCGGCACGGCGCTTTCGACCCGCACAAGGCCCGCATCGATGCTGATCCGGTCGAGGACAAGCAGCATACGCCGCACCTTCCCGAATAGGCATTGAATGGAAAGCAGATACGGACCGCCGAAATCTCGATTAGCAGCGCGTCGGTTGACCAACGATACATCGATGGTGATGCGTCGATCCTTGGTTTGATAGGCAAAATTCTGCTCGCGATCCTGTCAAAGCGCAGCAGGCCGAGAGAGCTGGCTCCGTCGGCCGGCGCGCTGGAAGAGAGCCCCGCGCCACACCGATGAAAACTGACTTCCGCGACACCGCGCACGGTTTCCTGGTCTGGTCCCTCGCCGGCGTTCTCGGTTAGGCGCTTTCAGCAGTCTTGAATTCTGACGTACAGGCAGTCTCGACAGTAGCCCGCAGGCGCCGCGACCGGGGCTTCGGCTGGTGCCGCGGCCAAGGGCGGTGGGGCATTCGATAGCACATCTTATCACGCCGACACTTTGTTTCGCCCGACCGATCCGACCAAGCTTGCCGGGGCCAATCCCGAGAGCGACGCGGCGGCGGTTGCGCAGGCTTCACGTATCGTGGTCGCCAGTGGGGCGGGCGAAGTAACGGCTCAGGGCTCCATGGACTAGCCAGAAGAAAAACTCTGCAACAAAAATTCAGGTTCAGCGGTTCCTTTTGTTTTGGAGGAGCCGATGCGGCCGACCGTCGATAATGGAGATGAAGCCGAACTCCAGCGAAAAATGTTGGCGGATCGACTGGCAGGCAAACTGGTATCAGCGAGGAAGAAGCCGGGCGACTGATCGAGCTCATCGGGACCGACTGGAATTCGCTGCTTCGCGAAGCCAGGTTCCTGAAAGGTCGGCACTAAGATACTGGGCGGCACAGAAGACCGAGCGGCCAGCCCGTGAGAGCGGCAAGCACAACCTTGTCGAAACGTTTGTCTGCACGACCATGCCGCTTCATTTGAGCCGCCTACCGACGTGCTTAAACTATTCCAGCAGAACTGGCTCTTCTTGAGAAGAGGCAATGCCAAACTCGGGTGCACCGGATGCCGCCGGTTGGGATTGGCTTCGGCGCCGAAAGCGAGGCCGCCGATCGAATGTAAGACCTGTTTCGACTGTTGATCTGGTCGTTTATTCAGGATTATCGAATTGTCTAAGGGGCTGAAGTGAGCCGTTTAGCGCCCAAGTACATTAACGCCGAAGCTACACGAGTTCGATTCCAACCGGCAGCTGCGGCGCGGTTTATCAGCTCGTCAACATGTGGCCCTAAGGCATCCTGGCAATCAGCGTCATACGGAATTGCGTTTACCTCATGAACTGGAGGTCTAACTACGGCTTCCTTTGCCATCAACGTTCTCGGGAAAAAACAATATTGAGGGGAAAGGCGGCCGCTGACCATGGCAACCGCCTTTTGTTGTCTTTAGACGTGGCTGGGCGTCCACCTTGCAAGGGACGGGGGCGTGACCCCATCGTCCATCAGTATGTCTTTCTTGCGAGCGAAGGCTGTAAAAACGCCTCGTGCGGTCTCTGGGTCGATATCCCCTAACAACGCCGCTTTGCAGGCTCGAACAGCCGCTTTTTGTTCCGGGCTATTGCCGCACCATTCCACTGCAAATTGATAGGCGTCGGCAACTGTGTTGAGCTGTCGGGGAAAGCCTAACCCTACCCACACGCGTACCGGTTTTTCAAAAGATTTTGATAGCATCGCGAACTACCTCCCTTCAAGCTCACGCGGCCAATCCGCCGCCACGGCTTCGGCCTCCAGGGACCACCCACGGCGTGGCGGTTATTTGTTCATGGATATTGGCTGACTTCGCGAATCCACAAAATGCTTGCCGGGCGGCGGAAAGTGGATAGTCACTGTCGAATGCTCTCTGGCAGGCGCGAAGCGCAGTCTGGTAAATAGTACCCCGTCTTTCTTTCGGCCACTCGTACAGGAATTCCAGGGCGTCCTCGAGATCAGCAATTTCCCGTACCAGATTACCGGCGCTCTTCACGAAAACAGGGCCGTCGAAAATCCGATCGTTCATAGGATCCTCCAAGTCGAACGAACAACTGAGTTTCTGATGCAGGCGCGCCGTACCGTCAGCGCCCGACGGCGATATGGGTCCGAGGATTTTGGCCGTCAAGACCGGTCAAAACGCGGGTGAAAAAAGTTAGCGGAACCGTTGGCTTCCACCTCCACAATCCCTGCGGCCGTTCGTGACCGCTGTACCGAGAATGCCGGCACACTTGCCTAGCTGCCCGTGCGGCACCGTTTTTTACACGATGGGGGTCCGCATTTTTTTGGAACACAGTCACGCTGAAGAAATCGGGGCCGCTGCGACCCTTCAGTGCTCCTCGTGAGAAACTTGCCCGCTGCCGCAGGCGTCGGGCTTCTGCCTCGCCGTTAGGAACCACGGATTCAAATAGGATTTGTCTTAATCTCGTGCCGGGTTCGCCGCCGCGCCGATCCCAGACGACGGGGCGGCGTAAGGTTAGGCCGGGGGCGCCCCTGCCACCTCGTCGGCGAGGTTGATGCCGACCCTTGGCACAATGATGGAGGTAGATATAGCGGCGCCAAAGAACGGCGAGGACTTATTCCACGGCTCGGTCGGCTGGCATAGCAGAAGCCCGCCGCAAAGGAGCGGCGGGTCATTCTCTTACCAGCCTTGCCTGTTGTACCAGTCGTCGATATCCCGACGGGCTCGGTCGCGTTCGATGCCGTAGCGCTCCTGAATCTTGCCTTCGAGTTGATCGCGTTTGCCAGCGATGCGATCAAGGTCATCGTCAGTGAGTTTGCCCCACTGTTCTTTGACCTTGCCTTTCACCTGCTTCCAGTTTCCCTCGACGCGGTTCCAGTCCATCACGACCTCCTTCGCTAGAAAAAGATCGAACGTCGTTTCGCAGCGGAAGTTCCAGGCTCCCGGGCTGTTGGACCGCAGCCGTCGTTTGAGGCCGTGGGGAGAAGGGCGCCCGATCGCGCAAGCTATCAAGTCCGCGGTAGGAGTCGCGATTTGTTTGGGTTGCTTGCATTGCGCTCCCGTTCCGCCGCAATGCGGCCTCACGGAACGATTCAATAGGGAATTTCAGAAAGGGAGACTTCAAATGACCATTCACGAAGCCACGGCCGCGATGCTAATGAGACCGAAGGCCGGCAGCGGGCAGCCAGCGGCGCCCTGCTCGGCGCCGTCGTAGGCTCCGCCACCACGCCGCAGCGGCGCGGCGAGGAAATGTGCCGCTACCAGGACCGCTACGGTCGGATCTATACGGCGCCTTGTGACGACCGGTACTACAACGGTAATTACTGAGCCGTCGCAGACTCCTTCTTCGCGAAGGCCCAGACCATCAACGGGTATTCCTCGTCGTTGCTGAGGTCCCGCCACAAGCCGTAGGCGCGTACCGGGCCGCCGATGTGAGCCCGGGCGCAGGCCTTGTTGCCCCAGCCATGGACCTTGACGTTGGCTTCGGCAAAACCGCCCTCTACCATCAGCTGCTTGAGGCCGGCGGGCGTCCATCTGTTGTAGTCGTGCGGCCGGGCATGGACCCGGAACAGGAAGGGCGTCGCCACCATCGCCCAACCGCCGGGCCTGGTCATGGCGTGGATGTTTTGCACCGCCGCCTGCGGCCGCCGGACATGTTCCAGCACCTGGTCGGCGATGACGATCGAATATTGTTCCTCGGTGCGGTTCTTGCAGAAGTCGAAGGCCGGGAAATCGACCGAGCGATAGTTGGGGCACATCGCCCGCCAATAGCGGTTCCAGCCCGGCGAGATCTCGATGACGTCGGAAGCCTTGCGGTTGCCCGCTTCGAGAAAGAGCGTGAACGCCTCGATCTGGCGTATGCGCAGCCAGTTGCGGGAATCATAGCCAAGCAGGCGTTTGGCCACCTGTTTGCCGCGGTTTTTCAGGGTGCCGGCAAGGCTTGTCGTCATCAGATCGACCTCCTCCAAAGCCCGCCGTGAAAACAGCCTCGCCCAGGCAAATGGGCAAAAGATGTCAGGACAGTCGATCTCTCAAAGAGTGCCGGGAGGGGATCAGCACAGGCGCCCTTCCCAAGGCCTATTGAACGATCCAGCCGTTTGGCCACGATTGGCCGTCCGGGCTTCCGTTTCGGGTCGGGGGTAGATTCCTGCGCTGTATTTCGATCAGTCGACCGCATAGCCTCCCTGATCATCCATTTCCCGAGATCGACACCGCGCTCTACATCTCCTTGATTTGGAACATTAGCTGTCTCTAAAAGTTGATGCGAGCGGCAGGTGGTGCCCTTCATCGCCTGCCGAAGATCGGCCTCCGATCGGCCCGCGCTGTTTGCGCCAAGGAGTGCGGTTTTTCTACATTACAGTGGGGCAGCGATGGTCGACAGGCCTGCAACAACCTACGTGGTGAGCGTCTTCGAGAAGCCGCACTGGCGCACCGTTCTGACCACCAAGGACAAGCAGAAAGCGTTCGATATGGCGAAGGAGATCGGCGACAAGGTGCGGATCCAGGAGATCACGCCGCTGCCCAAGAAGCGGTAGGCCACAATCCTCAAAGCGCGAACGCATCAAGTCCGCCGTTGTATTCCATAGCCGCTCTGCGATGTCCGAATGCCACGGTCGTTCAAGGCGGTCGCAGGCCGCGCAGGCTGGGGACGCCGCAGCGAGATGCCGGGAGACACTTCGAACCATCGCTGAAACATTTTCCTTAAGTTCGCTGCGCGATGGCCTGGGCTCCGCTCTCCACTCGCTCAACTGTGATCGCGGCGGGGGTGATGCGCTGCTCCTTGTCGAAGACAGCGTAGGGCAGGGAGAATGGCTTCCACCAAACATCCAGACGACCGTCGGCGAAATCGTAAAAATTGCATATCTGCCCGACCAGGCAGCATCAGATATCGTTCGTCGGAGAAAGACAATTGCTGGCCGACATAGCGCTGCTCGCTTTGCAAGGGGAAGTGCCATTGCTCGTACAGCAGAGAGTCACATAACATACATTATGGAACTACCTGTTTTTATTTTAAATCAAGTAGTTATATCGGTCCAGGACGTGGTCGCCACCTAGCAATGATGCTGGTGTCCAGTCAGAGAAGCGACATCCACTGCCGGCCGCAGCGTTCAGACGGCAGACTGCTGCAATCAAGCCGGTGACAGTTTCACCGGCTGTTGCAGACCGATGAATCACGACACCCAACAGGTTCTCGGTGCCGAAAGCCTGGATTTGCTGGCGTCAACGGTTGGTGAAAGCGAAAGCATGGCGCTCTTCACTCTTTTCATCAAATGTCTTGCGCTGCGCTGAGCGGCCAGGAAAGCTTCCTCTTAAACTTTTACGCTCACCTCTCTCGCCCAAAGCCGCAGCTTTCTGCAGGATTCCACGTACGCGTCCACGGCGCCGGCGTCCGTTAGCGGGACGAGGCCTTCGTCGGCGGCGGGATCAACGCCAGCTTTGATAAGCAGAGGCAATGCTCCCGGTGTGAACCCGATGAACTTGCAATGCGCGAACGCGTCCGCCACGAAATCCCGCGCGGCCGCTTCCCTCGTCAGCAGCTCCGCACCGTCGTCCGTCAACAGCAGAGCAACCGCGTCAAAGAGCACTGATGGCCCGCCATCCACGGTGTGCCTGGCGACGATCGTGGTATCATCATCGGCGACCACCCCGCCTGCTTTCAGCGCGATCACCTCCATTGTTGCTCCCTCCGCCTCCAGGGCCACTTGCAGGGCGGTCAAAAGTGCAGCATCCATGCCATTGCTGACGAGCACACCGACCTTGCGTCCTTCAAACCTATCAGGACCATTTGCGATGATGCTCAAGGCAGGAGACGGTTCCAGATCCTTTCGCGGTGTCACGGCCGCGTCCGCCGCTTTAGGCATGTCGGCGATGCCCAGTTTGTCTGCCACCGTCCGTGCTAAGCCCTCATCAATGTTGAGGAGATGAGAAATCATTCGCTCTCGTATAACCGGTGCCTCGACCTTGCTCAGTTCGAACGCCAGAGCCATCGCGATGTGGCGCTGTTCGACAAAAGTCTGGCTGTTGAAGAACTGGGTTGCCTGGCTGTAATGATCCGCGAAACTTTCGGCGCGCAGTCTCACCTTCTGGCCGTCCTCGCCGTCGGCAAAGGATCGGAACCCTCGGTCAGGTGACTCCCTCGGCCCTTCACCAAATGAGTTCGGTTGGTAGTTAGCGCGCCCTGTGGGGTTGTGCATGGCCATGTGCCCATCCTGCTGGAAATGGTGGAACGGACATTTCGGCGCATTGATGGGCAGGTGGGTGAAGTTGGAACTTCCAAGGCGCTTCAATTGGGTATCGAGGTAGGAGAAGTTCCTGCCCTGCAAGAGGGGGTCGTTGCTGAAGTCGACGCCGGGAGGGACATTCTGCGTCATGAATGCGACCTGCTCCGTCTCGGCAAAGAAGTTGTCGGGCATCCGGTCGAGGACCAACCGGCCAACGGGGATCGGCGCAACGACCTCTTCGGGGATCAGCTTCGTCGCATCAAGGACATCGAAGTCGAAATTGTCCGCAAACTCCTGGTCAAAGAGCTGAACGCAGAGCTCCCATTCCGGGAAATTGCCCGACTGTATCGCATCCCAAAGATCCCGGCGATGGAAGTCCGGATCGGCGCCGTTGATTTTCACGGCTTCGTTCCATACGACAGACTGCATGCCGAGCTTTGGTTTCCAGATGAATTTCACGAAAGTGGATTCATCCGACGCATTGACCAGTCTGAACGTGTGAACGCCGAAACCCTGCATGAAGCGGAACGAGCGTGGGATAGCGCGGTCCGACATTACCCACATGACCATGTGCATCGATTCCGGCGTCAGGCTGATAAAATCCCAAAACGTATCGTGTGCCGACTGCGCTTGCGGAAATCCCCTGTCTGGCTCAGGCTTCACCGAGTGGATCACGTCGGGAAATTTGATGGCGTCTTGAATAAAGAAGACCGGGATATTGTTACCGACGATGTCCCAATTGCCCTCCTGCGTGTAGAGCTTGACCGCGAACCCCCGTACATCGCGAGCCAAATCGAACGAGCCCTTGCTTCCCGCGACGGTGGAAAATCGCACGAACGCCGGTGTCTTCTCGCCGGCGCGCTGGAAAATGTCCGCGCGGGTATATTTGGCTAGCGATTTGTAGGTCTCGAAAAAACCGTGCGCGCCATATCCACGCGCATGCACCACCCGCTCCGGGATGCGCTCATGATCGAAATGAAAAATCTTCTCTCGGAAATGGAAATCCTCGATGAGCGTTGGCCCGCGCGCGCCGACCTTGAGAGAGTTCTGATCATCGGCAATTGGGGTTCCCTGCGCGGTGGTCAAGGCCTTGTCGCTGCCTGCAGCAATTTGGTGTAGCTCCCCGCCCTCCCCTCTTACCAGGCTCTGATCATGGATGGTTGCAGTATTGGTCTTTTTGGTCATCGCCCTGCGCGCCATACGGTCCTCCTAGGGAACAGTTTCACTGAACAAGCTGCTCAGCAACCAGCGTAGAAGCGACAGGTTCCGACCTAAACTGCGAGTTCGTCGGATTTCTTTAAGTGGGCTCACGGCGCAGGGATTTTTTTGTGGGCAGCTGCCTTCACTGCGCCTGCGCGCCAGCTTCATATCGATATTCGTTCTGTCCGCCCTCACACATCCTAGTGAAGCCGACCTGGCGACTGTCTCCAACGCAAGACTTCGATCGCCGCGGCGTGAAGCACCCCACTCGGATGATGGCGGGAGCGTTTGTCCTTTGGAACCAAGCAATCGCCGGGAGGTTTGGCTGTCATCGTCATCTGCAACAAAGGAGTAGCTGCATGAGAAATACCTTTCGTCTGGCGTCTCTGTCGCTCGTCACCTCGTTGGCGTTTGCATTGCCGTCACTCTCCGCCGAGACTGCGCAAGGCTTCGTAAACAAGGCCGCGATTGGCGGAATGTTCGAGGTCCAGTCGAGCAAGGTCGTCAAAGACAAGCTTCAGGACCAGACGCTCAAGGACTTCGCCCAAAAGATGATCTCCGATCATGGGGCTGCCAACGCGAAGCTCGAAAGCATCGCCGGCGAACAGAAACTGCAGGTGCCTGGCGATCTCGATGCTTCTCACAAGAGCGAAGTCGACAAGCTGAAATCAGCCTCAGCACCGCTCGATAAGACATATGCGGACATGCAGAAGGCGGCGCATGCCGATGCGGTAAGCCTGTTCGAGGCGTACGCCAAGGATGGCGACAACGCCGCCCTGAAATCCTTCGCGTCGGAGACGTTGCCTACACTCAAGATGCATCGGGACATGATCCAGAAGGCTGCAGCCAAGGCGCCTACCAACGAAAGCACCACGCCGGCGGTGGCAACCAGCGGCATCAACAATGCCGCAGCTCCTGTACCCGGCGCCAACAGCTTCACCGAAGGCCAGGCAAAGAGCGCGATCGAGAAGGCCGGCTATGCCGACGTCTCTGCTCTTAAGAAGGACGACAAGGGCATCTGGCGCGGAACGGCGAGCAAGGACGGCAAGTCCACGCCAGTCGCTCTCGACTATCAGGGCAACATCGTTGCCGGCACACAGTGAGCAGAAACGAAGGACAAATGAGATGCAAACCATAACAGGATTGTTCGACGACTATGACGATGCCAACGATGCCGTAGGCGAACTTGTGGCGACGGGCGTGCCTCGCGATGAGATCAGCATCGTGGCCAACAACGCGACCGGGTGGTACAAAGCCGACGAAACCGAGGCAGGCGAGGATGCGGTCACCGGAGCTGGCCTGGGCGCCGTTGTTGGCGGCGCCGGCGGCCTGGCTACTGGCCTCGGGTTGATGGCCATTCCCGGCCTTGGACCTGTCGTTGCCGCCGGATGGCTGGCGGCCACCGCTGTCGGCGCGATCGGTGGCGCCGTGGTTGGTGGCGCAGCTGGCGGCATTATCGGGGCTATGACGAAGGCCGGTGTCCCGGAAAACGATGCCCATGTCTATGCGGAGGGTGTCCGTCGCGGTGGAACGATGGTCACGGCTAGGGTCGAGGACAATCTCGTCCCGAATGCCGAACAGATCCTCAAGCAATACAATTCCGTAGACATCGCTGACAGGCGCTCTGCGTATGAAGCCGGCGGCTGGACCGGGTTCGATCCCGCGGCCGACGTCTACCCTGAGGAAGGCCTCCGGCGGCCCGGACCGGGGCGCGATCTCTGATGCAGAACCGTAGGGCGGCGAGCCGCCCTGTTCTTCACTTCGATGGACCAATGCGCCTAGAGCGGCTCTCGACCCATAAGGTCGACCCACGCGGGAGCATGGTCGCTTGGTTTCTTCCATCCGCGCAATTCAACATCGACGCCAGCTGCGTATATCCGACTGGAAAGTGAGGGACTGGCCAAGAGGTGATCCATCCGCAAGCCAGAACTGCGATCGTAGCCGCCCTGGTAGGAGAAATTCCAGTAAGTGTAGATGCGCTTTTGCGGATGCATTGTGCGGACGGTGTCGACCCATCCGCTGGCCAACATGTCAGAATAAGCCTTACGGCTCTCGGGAAAATACACCGCATCGCCAACCCAGCGGTGCGGCACGACCGCGTCTATTTCGGTTGGAATTAATCGCCACACAGAACCGTCGGCACGTTTTCCTCAAGCAGTAGCTGTCCGTAGGCAATGAGACGGTCGAACCATCTAAGCTTATATTCGAATTTTGGCCCCGGCGCTGGATTGCCGTTTGGCAGATAAAGGCAACCGACGACGAGGCCATCGACCTCCGCCTCAAGATAGCGGCTATGGGTGTCGTCCGGGTCGCCCGGCAACCCGCGTCGTCGTTCAAGCGGCACTTGCCCCCGGGCCAGGATGGCAAGACCATTGTATGATTTTTGACCGTGCCAGATCGCGCCGTAACCGACGGCCTCGATCGCTTTTTCAGGGAACTTCTCGTCCGAGGTTTTTAACTCCTGCAGGCAAACAATGTCGGCACCGGTTTCCGACAGCCATTTCAGCAGCACAGGCAGCCGACCGTTTACACCATTCACGTTGAATGTTGCCACCCGGGTCATTTTCGATCGCATGGGGCCACCTACTGTGTTGACTTCGGAGCCGGATGACGTCGCCGCATGATATCGATAAGGCTGCTGTGAAGATCATCCCAATTTTCGACTATGTCTTTGTCGGTGATGCCTTGCGCCTCTGCTTCGACCGCGAGCCGTTTGGCGAGTTCCGTTATGTCCGCATTACCCACGCGCCGGCCGTCCAGCAGATCGTATCTCTCCATCCACAGGTGTAAAAAGTGAACGGCGCGCTGACATTTCACGTTGGCGCTCCCACATCGAAATTTTCCATGGCGTTGACAACAATGCGGCAGAGGCTGTCGAAGTCGGCGTCTATTTCAATCCGCTTGAGGCCGTCGGCCCTGAACTCGGCGGCAGGTTTATGGATGGGCTCGTCTCTGAATAGATGCATCCGCATTGGCGGTCTCCGGAGTGCCGTCTGCAAATTCACCAGGGCAGAAAATTGACGCCGCGCGTGTTCGTTTATTCATAAGCTCAAGCGCGACTTTCCGTTCCTATAGCGTTTTCGATATTCGTCGTGGTCAGAGCAGGGACGTTGCGAAAGTTGCTCCCGCTCGACTGGCGAAATTCCATCCTTATCGGCAGCAGTGCCGCCTGCGGGAGAGTGGCCCGGGCCGAATTCCCTGTCGACGGCATCACTGAGCTGTCGTTTCCTTGCCATAATGGATCCGAAGATGGATTCTCCCCTTCCTGCGGGCTAATCACGGCCTGAAGAAAGGCTAGAGGCGACGGGAAACGCGCGCCCGGACCGTTCCTCACCCCGAAGCGGGCAGCTTCATTCCGAGCGGTGAATTCAGACAGCGGGAGGTCTGATGGTCGCGTTCGCGGGCTATTGTTGAAGCCTTCTCACGTTGGTGTTCGCCGGGATATCTCCCGAGACATCTGCCCCTGCCGATGTTGGACGATCGCGTCGAGTACTGCTTCGTACGTGCTCCCGTTGTCTTGCTTGAGCTCCTCGCTACGGATGCCGATCGCTTTGGCGTCGGAGAGAAGCTTCTGCGTTGCTTCAGCAAGCGTGACCACATTGGCACCAACAATTCCCGACATATTGTTCGTCAGCCATTGGCGAAGGAATTTTGCGCCGCGTTCACTCATCGTTTTGCTCCACGCAATTCCCTTTCCATCTCCTGCAGAGAGGCGGCCCGTGATGCAGTTCTCTTATGGGTGTTGGCCTTTTCATCGCTCCAGAAAGCCACTGTTCGCGCAACCTTCCCGTCTTGGATTCCTGAGCCTTTTGTCGGCATGAATGATCCGGTGGGCATCTCTGGCCGCGCGTTTTATTCGACGTTTGTCAATCTTTCTGCGCATGAAAACCTCCCTTGTGGTTGTTCACAAAATGTGATCCGCCGCAGGATGGTTCCAGCGCGCAAGCCCAGACATTGGCTTGGTAAAAAACGTACAAATGACGCTGAACGAGCCCACTTGCGAACGGTAAAGCGAACGGTTCCGAGACAGGAAATGATCGCTGTCCTAGCCTGCTTCCGGCTTTGCGGACAAATTGCGAAAACAGCACATGAGAGTGACGGGGATGCAGTCTCGGCATCAGCCAAACAGGTTCGTTCAAATCCTAAAACCCGTCGAAGGTTTTAGAGGCGCGTAATATTGGTCGCCCTCACGACAATATCGTTCTGGCGGAATTCCTCGGCGAGCTTCCCCTTCACTGTTTGCCAATACGTGGCTTCCAGAGTCTCGGCCATGACCTCGAACAACACGACGTCATCGTGGTGGCTGCCGCCTCCGCCTTCGTGCCACAAGCCATTGGCCGGCGAACGCATGTAAGCGGTCGCACCGCCAAATTTCTCAGCGAGACGTTCTTGAACGTCACGGTAAAGCGTCGTTGGGAAAGGTGTCCCGGAATTGTCGTTCAAGGGGAGCAGTATTTCCACCAGAACCATATTCAAGTCCTTTGTGCGTCTCTCTGAGAATGACATTCCGCGCGGGAAGTTCCGTTGACGCAGGCTCCGCGATCCTATTTGACGCTGGCCTCCGGCCTCCCATCTGCCGCCGCGGTCTCCTCGTTGGGCGCTTGAAGGCCCGCGGGGTATGGCTTCGTCCTTGCCAGGGCGCTCGCGACCTGGATCGCGCCGCGCGCTGTCTATCTTGGAGATGGACACCTCCAATCGCGCATTTCATGGCCGCTACGAGGTTGGTGAGTGCGCGACTGGCGTTGACGGTGGTTCTTGCCCGATATGTTTATTTCGTCGCGGGTATTGTGTCCCGTGGCTCCAGTACGGGGCCGCGATAGGCTGAGCAATCACAGATCGACTTTGGCGCCTGTCGCCCACGTCTGCGAACTGGCAGCAGCGTTGGCGATCGAGCTGTTCTCGAAGACCGCGTCCGACATTTCAAACGGTCTTAAGCATATTGATGACTATACGCGACCGCGCCTTTTTGGCATTGCTCGTTTTGCCATGCGGCGTGGCGCTCAACCTTTCCGCTCCTGCTTGGCTCTGGCAAAGCCCCGATCCGTCGCGATGAATCGCTCAAGCATGGGCACAATCAGGCGAAGAGGATCCGTGGAAGGCTGCCCCGCGTCGCGGCCAAGGATCTCAGCATATGTGGACAGATCGCGGTGCAGCGGCGCCGGCAGTTCCACCGTGACCTTAACCGGCTTGTCATCTGCAATCGGACCGAGTTTCAGCTTGGCCATTTCAGCCTCCATAGGGTTCGAGCACGAGATCGCGCGTAACGACGACCCGCACTGTGAAGCCTGGCCGTATCGTCAGCGTCGGTGCGATGTTGAGTTGTCGCTGGACGATCTGCTGGCCCACCTGGCTGAGGCTGTCGGAGGCGCCGCCGCGCAAGGCGCGCACGATGTCACTTTCCTGGCCGGACGAACCGGCCTGCGCGCCAACGCTCAGGATGGTGGTGAGTGCGGCCGCCTTGAACAGTTCGGCCCAATGATAGTCGACGCCGTCCTCAAGGCCGGCATGGCCTTGAGCGTCAGTGCCAGGCTGGCGTTCGAGAACAATAGAACGGCCGTTGGGAAAGACCAGCCTGCTCCAGACGAGCAGCACGCGACGCTGGCCGAAGCCGACCCCATTGTCGTACTGGCCAATGACACGCGTGCCTTGCGGGATCAGCAGCGAGCGACCCGTGGGACTGTCATAGACATTCTCGGTGACCTGAGCCGTGATCTGACCGGGCAGATCGGAACGGATACCGGTGATGAGTGCTGCCGGGATGACGGCCCCTGCCTGGAGTACATAGGGCGATACCGGCGGCGAGACGCGATCCGGCGCCACGGTGCGCCGATCGGCGGCCGCGTTCAAGAAGCCAAGTTGACGGTCCTGCGTCGTCGACTGGCCGATCTGACCGGCAAGGTCGGGGCCGCCAAGGTTCGGCGGCAAAGTTCCTCCGGGCGGGGTTTCGTCCATCGCCGCGGTTGACTGCCCTGTCTGGAAGAAGACACGCGACGTTCGGGCCGCCTCCTCTTCGGCCCGCCGGCGCTGTTCCGCCTCATCGACCATGGGTGTCGCGATCGTTGGCGGCACGACGGGCTGTCCCTTGTTCTGGGCATCAAGCATCGGCCGGCCAAGATCGCCAGGCAGCGGCGGCCCAAGAACGGGACCGGTATAGTCGCGCGGCAAGCTGGCCAGTCCGTCGGCGGGCTGTCTGTTCGACGTCGAGTAGAGCTCGTCGGCATGCCTGCCCGTTTCACCCGTCTGAAGCGCGTAGATCAGCGCGCCGCCGACGCCAAGCGATGCACCTAGGCCGATGCCGGCGAGCACCTTGCGGGACAGGCGCGTGACACGCGGCGGATCGGCGCGAAGCCGCATGAGGGCAGTGGGGATTTCGTTCTCCTTCATGATTGCTCCCCTCCCCTTTGACGAAATGCGTCCTTTGCATTCGGCGCCACGTGGGTGCCTGAGATCCACAGACCTCTCCTCGCATCGGTGCGGACGATCCTGACCGTCTGTTGCCGCTTGCCGCTGCCAAGCCGCAATTCCGCCGCGCCAAAGAGACGGTCGACGATCAGGGTGTTCTGGTAGACGCGGCTGTTGGCGATCTCGGCCTCGCCGTCCGGGCCGATGACGAAGATGGGCGGCATCTCGCCTTGCACGATCCCGCCTGGAAACTCGACATAGACCCGCCTGCCGTCGTCAAAGACGCCGACAGGCCTCCAGGGGGGCGCGTCGCCGGTGAGACCATAGCGGTATTTGCGTTCGGCAATGGCGGGAATCACCGGTGTCGCCGGGATTACCCGCGCTTGTCCCGCCGGCGGAGGGGGATAGGCCCATGACACGGCTGGCATATACGGCTTCTCGCCCGATCGGAGCTCGATCATGTAGCTGCGCCGGTCGGTGGTGATGACGAGATTGGTGTTGATGTCCGAGCGCAAAGGCTTGACCAGCACATGGACGCGCCTGGCGACGCCCGCTCCGCTTTCGGTGTCACCGATGATCCAGCGGGCTGTATCGCCCGCCGCGATCGGACCTTCGCCGGTCAGGCTTTCGCCAGGCTCAAGCGCGATGTCCGTTATCTGTCCTGGAGCGGCATAGACCTGGTAGAGTGCCCCTTCGCTCCAGGGATAAATCTGAATGGCGTTGTAATAGCCCTCACGACGCGGCTGGACCCGCGCCGCCGCGTTGGCGTTCTCGACGCGCGCCACCGGCGTGCTGCCGGCGACACCGCCGCGGGTCGCGACCCACCCTGGTGGAACGTGCAGTGGCTTGGGTCTTTCATCGAGCGCGGCTGCCGGAGCGGCGGGCAAAGGCGGCACGTCGTTATCATAGGAGATCTGAGGTGGCTTCTGCGGCGTGGCGCAACCGGCAAGTATGGAGCCCGATAGCAACACCACGGCAAACGCCGACCTTGTCAAACCCGGAGTGGCGATGACACACAATGGCAGGTTCATTGGGTCATCTCCCGGGACCAGTTGATGGCGTTGACGTAGATGCCGAGCGGATTGGCACGAAGACGTTCGGCGTCGTTTGGCATCTGTGTCACGATCGTCAGGATCGCGGTCCAGCGCTCGGTGCCGGAAAGCTGGCCGTTTTCGTAATGGTGCTCGATCCAAGCGACACGAAAGGAGCCCGGTGAAGCCCTGATGACCGAAGAAATATCCACCGCGACCTGCTGCTTGCCGACCCTGGAGAAAGGATCGTTGGCGCGAGCATAGTCATTGAGCGCTGCGGCGCCCTGGTCGGTGGTCCAATCATAGGCGCGCAACCAGTCCTGGCGCAGAACAATCGGGTCTGCGGGGATGGAGCGCACCTGTTCGACAAAGCGGGCGAGATGCCACGCTATCTGGGGATCAGTCGGCTTGTAATCCGCGATCGCGGGCGCGGTCGCTTGAACCTGGCCCATCTTGTCGACCTGCACGACCCAGGGCACCACAGTACCGCGGCCCAATTGCCAGACCAGTGACGTGGAAAGGCCTGCCGACAAGATGAGCGACCCGAACGCCATGGCGCGCCAGTTGCGTGCCTGCACGCGCGCAGAGCCGATGCGTTCATCCCAGATCTGCTCCGCCTTTTGATAGGGGGTTTGGGGTAGAGGGGTCTTGCCGTAGTGGACATCGGGTCGCCTGAAGATGTTCATGGATCATTCGCCTTCAGAAAGAGAAATCGAAGCTCCGCCGCCATGGCTGTCGCCGGCGCGTACCGCGTGGGCAGCGGTCTGGGCGCCATGAGAGAGGCGTTGAGAGCGCTGCAAGCGTCTGGCCCATTCCGGCTGCCCTTGAGCGCTCGATGGCTTGCCCGCGCCCGACGCAGGAGCATCGGTTGACACCGCGGCACCACCGATCGTTCCCATGGTCGACGAACCGCCGGTGATTTCAGCGGCCGAACTGGCGCCGGAGGCGAAGCTGGACTTCAGCGATTGACCGGTGTTTGCGGCGGCGCGCTTGAGGGGCGATGCTGCTGCCGAAGCACCAGCGCGCGCAATGCCGCCCAAGCCGGAGGCGATGCCTGCCGCGCCAGCCTGGCCGGCGGCGCCAAGCGTATAAGCGGCCGAGGCGCCGCCAGCGAGTGACGTGCCGCCACGCGCGGCTGACATCGCGCCCGAGAATGCGGCTGTCCCACCTCGCGCGGCCAGGCCGGCCGCGCCATAGCCCACAACCGCCATGCCGCCAGCGGCAAGGCCAGTGCCGACGGCCGCACCAGCGCCAAGCTGCGGTCCACCCGCCACGAGGCCGTTGGCGATGCCGGGACCGAAGATGCCGAGGCCAAGCAGCGACAGCGCCGCCAGCACGATCGCCATGGCCTGGTCGATGGTGGGGTTCTCGCCGCCGAAGCCTTGGGTGAATTCGCCGAAGAGCGTCGACCCGATGCCGATGACGACGGCAAGCACCAGAACCTTGATGCCGGACGAGATGACGTTGCCAAGCACGCGCTCGGCCATGAAGGCAGTCTTGCCGAAGAGGCCGAAGGGGATCAGCACGAAGCCGGCCAACGTCGCCAGCTTGAACTCGATCAGCGTCACAAAGAGCTGCACCGCCAGGATGAAGAAGGCGAGCAGGACGAGCGCCCAGGCAAAGAGCAGGCAAACAATCTGGATGAAGTTTTCAAAGAAGGAGACGTAGCCCATCAAACCGGAGATCGCCTCAAGCAATGGTCGTCCCGCATCGAGACCGGTTTGCGCCACCTTGCCGGGGTGCAGCAGGTCCTGTGCCGAGAAACCGGTTCCACTCGCCTTCAGACCAAGACCGGAGAAACTCTCGAATACGATTTGAGCGAGACCATTCCAGTTGGATATCAGATAGGCGAAGACACCGACGAAGAGCGTCTTCTTGACAAGCCGCGCAAGAATGTCGTCATCGGCGCCCCAGCTCCAGAAGAGCGCGGCAAGCGTGACGTCGATGACGATCAGCGTGGTGGCGACGAAGGCGACCTCGCCACCGAGAAGGCCGAAACCGCTGTCGATGTAGCGGGTGAAGGTGGCCAGGAATTGGTCGATGACGCCGGTATTGCCCATGTCTATTGACCCCAGCGCATAGCGTCTGGCTCGCCTGTCGAACGCCCCGATGTCTCTTTGAGACCGAGGAAGCGATCGCGCTGTTCGGCCCATAGCCGCGCGCATCCATCGTCACGCAGGGCAGCCTCGCCGAGGGCCTGGCAGCGGCGCAGACCATTGCGAAGCGGGTTTGGCATCAAGCCTGCGGTTGTGTTCGCGCCCTCGCCCGCCGGCCTGTCCTCCTTCCGGCTCATACCGAGTGCGGCCGCCGTGACGGCGGCCGCGACAAAGATGACAGCCACCGTGCGAGCGAGCGTTTTGCCGTCCATGGTCATCGACCCTCAGCGGTTGAACATCTGGACCGAACCTGCCTCGTAGCCGGAGCCGGGCGCCAGGAAGCGGCGGCGTTGCTCGCGGCCCTGATCGACGGCGGCAGCGCGTTCGGCCTCGGTCAGAGCCTGGGCGCGGCCGTTGGCGGCGACCACAGCGGTCAGGTCCGCGAGCTGCTGGCCCTGCAGCGCAAGAAGCTGATTGCCAGCTTGCGTCGCCTGCAGCGCTCCGGTCGCCGACTGGCTGGCGCCGACCAGCGCCGACATCTGCGCGCGGCCGGTCTCGATGTTTCCGACGACGCCCGCCTGGACGCGCATGGCGTCCTGAAGGCCGCCCACCGTGTTTTGCCAGCGCGAGCGCGCGTCCGTGACGAGCTCCTGGTCGGATGCAGAGAGCGAGACGCTGCCGTATTGCTGCTGAAAGGCCTTGTCGACCTGCTGGACGTCGAAGGCGATGTTTTGTGCTTGCCCGAGAAGCTGTTGCGTGCGTTGCACCGACTGTTGCAGTTGCTGCAGCGAGGACAAAGGCAGGCTCGCCAGGTTGCGCGCCTGGTTGATCAGCATCTGGGCCTGGTTCTGCAGCGAGGTGATCTGGTTTGTGATCTGCTGCAGGGAACGCGCCGCCGTCAGAACATTCTGGGAATAGTTCGATGGATCAAACACGATGAGGGCATAGGCTGGCGCCGTCATCATCGGCGAGATGGCGACCGGCGCGGCGAGCATCGCCGCGACCAGGAGAACGGCGCGTGGGCGGCTTTGACGAACAGTCATGGTTGCTGATCCTTTTCAGGTTCGAGAAGGGTTAGGTTGGGAATGAGGTCGGCGGCCCAGCCGACGTCACGGGCACGCAGCCAGGCCGCCAGGAAGCCGTGGCGGCCATGCTCGGCGATGATGCTGCCAATCAGGGCCTGATCGCCCTTCGAGGACGCGGCGCAAAGTGCCAGCCCGACCTCGGACAGGCCGAGCTCGAAGAGACGGTTGCCCCGACGGGACTGGCAGTAGTAATCGCGCTTGGGTGTCGCTCGTGCCAGGATTTCGATCTGGCGGTCGTTCAGGCCGAAGCGCCGATAGATGGCGGTGATCTGCGGCTCAACCGCGCGCTCATTGGGCAACAACAGCCGGGTTGGACAGCTTTCGATGATCGCCGGCGCGATGGTCGAATTGTCGATATCGGCAAGCGACTGCGTGGCGAAGACGACGCTGGCGTTCTTCTTGCGCAGCGTCTTCAGCCACTCGCGCAACTGCCCGGCAAACCCCTCGTCATCGAGGGCGAGCCAGCCTTCGTCGATGATGAGCAGCGTTGGACGCCCGTCGAGCCGATCGCCGATGCGGTGGAACAGGTAGGACAGGACAGCCGGCGCGGCTTGCGTGCCCACCAGTCCTTCGATCTCGAAGGCCTGCACGGATGCCTGGCCGAGGTGTTCGGCCTCGGCGTCGAGCAATCGGCCCTGAGCGCCTCCGACACAGTATGGGCGCAATGCCTGCTTCAGGTCATTGGCCTGCAAGAGCACACTGAGCCCGGTGATGGTGCGCTCCTCGACGGGAGCCGAGGCAAGCGACGTCAGCGCCGCCCAGATATGCTCCTTTGCGTCCGGGGTGATTGGGACGCCCTCGCGCATCAGGATCGCAACGATCCAGTCAGCCGCCCAGGCGCGCTCGTATGTGTCATGAACCCGGGCGAGCGGCTGAAGCGAAACGGAGGCATCCATGCCTTCGGTGAGGTGCCCGCCGAGATCGTGCCAGTCGCCACCCATGGCAAGCACAGCGGCGCGGATAGAGCCGCCGAAATCGAAGGCGAATATCTGAGCGTTGCGGTAGCGGCAGAACTGCAGCGCCATCAGCGCGAGCAGCACCGACTTGCCGGCACCAGTGGGGCCGACGACCAGCGTATGGCCGACATCACCGACATGAAGGACCAACCGGAACGGGGTCGAGCCTTCGGTCTTGCCGTAGAGCAAGGGAGGACTGACCAGATGCTCGTCCCGTTCCGGCCCCGCCCACACGGCGGACAGCGGCATCATGTGGGCGAGATTGAGCGTTGAGATGGGCGGCTGACGGACATTGGCGTAGGCGTGCCCGGGCAAGGAACCAAGCCAGGCGTCGACGGCATTGACGGTCTCGGCAATCGCCGTGAAGTCGCGGCCCTGGATGACCTTCTCGACAAGCCGTAATTTCTCGTCTGCGACGCGCGGGTCGGGATCCCAGATGGCGACGGTCGCGGTGACATAGGCCATACCCGCCATGTCGGCGCCGAGCTCCTGCAGCGCCGTGTCGGCGTCGGCCGCCTTATTGGCGGCGTCGGTGTCGAGGAGGGCTGAGGCTTCGTTGGTCATCGCCTCCTTCAGGATCGAGGCGATGCTCTTGCGCTTGGCAAACCATTGCCGCCGGATCCTGGTCAGCAGGCGGACAGCGTCGACCTTGTCGAGCAGGATCGCGCGGGTCGACCATCGGTAGGGGAAGGCCAGCCGATTGAGGTCATCAAGCAGGCCGGGTGTCGTGGCGGTCGGGAAGCCGACAATCGAGAGCACGCGAAGATGCTGGTCGCCAAGGCGCGGCTCGAGCCCGCCTGCGAGCGGCTCGTCGGCCAGCAGCGCATCGAGGTAGATCGGCGTCTCGGGGACGCGCACCTTATGGCGTTTGGTCGAGATCGTCGAATGCAGGTAGGTCAGCGTTTCGCCGTCATCGAGCCAGTGGCATTCGGGCATGAATCCGTCGAGCAGGGAGAGCACGCGCTCTGTCCGGTCGACAAAGGCGCGCACGATCTCGCCCGGATCCGCGTCCGACTGGTCGCGACCCTCATAAAGCCACCCCTCGGCGCGCGTGGCCTCTTCGGGCGGCGGCAGGACCATGAATGTGAGAAAGTAGCTCGATACGAAATGAACCCCCGCCTCGTCGAAATCGGCTTTGCGCTCGGCATCGAACAGGCTGGAGGCCGCATTGGGAAACTGGCTCTCGGGATAGGCGGCGGCTTCGTGCCGCTGCGCTTCGACGAAGATGCTCCAGCCCGAGCCGAGGCGACGAAAGGCATTGTTGATGCGCGATGCCACAGCAACAAGTTCCGCCGCGACGGCGGAGTCGAGATCAGGCCCGCGAAACCTTGCGGTGCGCTGAAAACTTCCATCCTTGTTGAGCACGACGCCCGGCGCCACGAGTGCTGCCCACGGCAGATAATCGGCAAGGCGAGCAGCGGTCCGGCGGTATTCGGCAAGGCTCATCATAGCGGCGCCCTCAAACCGACAGATGTCCGGGAAGCCGCAGGTGTCGGCGTCCAACCTCGAAAAACAGCGGATCGCGCCTGGCGGCCCATACCGCCGTGAAATGTCCGATTGCCCAGATGAGGAGACCGACCAGCCACAGCCGCAGCCCAAGACCGACAGCGCCCGCCAGGGTGCCATTCAGGATCGCGATTGCGCGCGGCGCGCCGCCAAGCAGGATCTGTTCGGTCAGCGCCCGGTGGACGGGCACCGTCCACCCCGGCACCGCGTCGAGTTGTTCAAAAGCGGTTGTCATCAGATCAACGCTCCGCCGCCGAATGAGAAGAACGACAGGAAGAAACTCGACGCCGCAAAGGCGATCGAAAGGCCAAAAACGATCTGGATGAGCCGCCTGAAGCCGCCCGAACTGTCGCCGAAGGCCAGCGTCAGGCCGGTGACGATGATGATGATGACGGCCATGATCTTGGAGACCGGTCCCTCGACCGACTGCAGGATCTTTTCGAGCGGCTGTTCCCACGGCATCGAGGAGCCTGACGCATGGGCGCTCGACGCGACCAGGAGATTGACGGCAAGGGCGGCGGCCCCCGCCGCCAAGTGGCGGTGGCAGCGTGCAAGTAGGCGGATCATGAGGTTTCTCCTGGGTTGATCGGTGTGGCTTCAGCAATGCGATAATCGCCGTCAGGGCCGAGGCCCTCGACCCGGACGAGTTCGCTGAGCCGTCGCGCGGTGCCACGTCCCGACAGGACGGCGACGAGGTCGATCGTGTCGGCGATCAACGCGCGCGGAACAGTGACGACGGCTTCCTGGATAAGCTGCTCAAGGCGGCGCAGGGCGCCGATGCCGGAGCCCGCATGAAGGGTGCCGATGCCGCCCGGGTGCCCGGTTCCCCATGCCTTCAACAGGTCGAGGGCCTCGGAGCCACGCACCTCGCCGATGGGAATGCGATCGGGCCGCAGGCGCAGCGAAGAGCGAACCAGGTCGGCGAGCGTGGCCACGCCATCCTTGGTGCGCATTGCGACAAGGTTGGGCGCGGCGCACTGCAGTTCGCGAGTGTCCTCGATGATGACGACCCGATCCATCCCTTTCGCCACTTCGGCCAGCAGGGCGTTGGTGAGGGTGGTCTTGCCAGTCGATGTGCCGCCGGCGACAAGGATGTTCGCGCGACCGGCAACCGCGGCGCGCAATATCGCGGCCTGACCGGCGGACATTATGCCCGCCGCGACGTAGTCATCGAGCGCGAACACGGCCACCGCAGGCTTGCGGATTGCGAAGGCGGGTGCTGCGACGACGGGCGGCAACAAGCCCTCGAAACGCTCGCCGGTTTGCGGCAACTCGGCCGAGACACGCGGGGAACGGGAATGGACCTCGGCGCCGACATGATGGGCGACCAGGCGCACAATCCGCTCGCCAGCGGCAGGCGCCAGCATCTCCCCCGTATCGGCCAAACCTTCCGAAAGCCGGTCCACCCAGATGCGGCCATCCGGGTTCAGCATGATTTCAACGATCGCGGGATCGTCGAGAAACCGGGCGATGGCGGGTCCGAGCGCGGTGCGCAGCATGCGCGAGCTGCGCGCGCGCCCTTCGGTGTCGTTGTGCGATATAGCCATCCTGTCCCCGTTTGAGCCGGGAACGCGTCAAACAACGCCCGGTCGGGGACGATCAAAAGAGCCCTGAAGCGATCCGATTCAACGGGTTTCAGCCGTCATCGTAGCGTAGCGTGCAATTACCGGCCAACGGCGGTGCCGACCGCAGTCGCGCTATAATGTAGACTTTCGCAATAATATATACATGTTTATTGACAATCGACTCCCGCCGGGTTTATGAGAGAACCACCGATGGCCTGCTCCTAAAGGCATCGTTCTTTCCATGGCGTGGAGGGTGTCATGAGGTACGGTCCGGAGGGTGCGACTTCTCGGCGCAAAGCCGCCCTCCTCAGGCACGCCAAAACTATCCTGACATCGTGGCCGCCCGCCTCGACGAAGCGTGGTGGGACCCCATGAACATGCTCCACATCTGGCTGGGCATTCTGCAAGGTCTGGGTATCACCGCAGAGGTCACGACCTATGGCCTGGTCTTTGCGGTCCCCTTCGCGCTCGTCTTCGGCGTCGCGCAGTTTCTGGCCACCGGCTTGACGCGCTTTCTGGTTACCGCCGTGATCGAATTCTGGCGCAGCTCAGCGGTCGTCGTCCTGCTCTTCTTCTTTTACTACGTGCTGCCGGTGATGGGGGTCACTCTGTCGGCGCTGACCGTCAGTGCCTTGGTGCTCGGTCTCAACACCGGCGGTTATGCCAGCCAGGCGGTGCGCGCCGGGCTGCAGTCTCTTCCGGCGGGGCAACGCGAGGCCGGCATGGCGCTCGGCCTCTCGCGCCCGGCGATCCTGCTCCTGATCGAGCTGCCGCAGGCGCTGGTCGCGATGAGCCCGACCTTCGTCAACAACCTTATCCAGCTCGTCAAGGCGACGTCCCTCGTCTCGCTGGTCACGCTGACGGACATGACCTTCCGCGCCAAGGAAATTGCGCAGACCGACTACGACCCCGTCGCGATTTATTCGGCGCTGCTGCTGGCCTTCTTCGTCGTCTGTTATCCGATCGCACTTGCCGGCCGCTGGCTCGAGGCGCGGGTCAATCCCGAAAGAGGAACGCCGCGTGGGATTTAACCTCGATTTCGCACTATCGACCGTCCCGACGATCATCGGGGCGATCGGAACGACCCTGCTCGCAACGGTCTTGAGTTGCCTCGGCGCCTCAGTGCTTGGCTTCACTTTCGAATTGATCCGCCGCGGCGGCGGTGTGACTGGCCTCGCCGTCCGCTTCCTGATCGACTTCATCCGCTCGACGCCGGTTCTGGCCTGGCTCTATTTCCTGTATTTCGTCCTGCCCTTCTACGGGATCCGGCTTGGCGCCATGACGGTCGGCATACTGGGGCTGAGCCTCTATTACAGCGGTTACTTGGCGGAGGTGTTCAAAGCGGGCATCGACGCGATTCCCAAAGGCCAGCAGGAAGCGGCCAGAGCCTTGTCGCTCACCCGCCGCGACACGGTCGTTTTCGTCATCGCGCCGCAGATGTTGCGCAACATCGCCGCACCGTTGGGCAACTATCTTGTTTCAATCCTCAAGGCGACGCCCTATCTCGCAATCCTGGCTGTGCCCGAAATGCTCGGACGCGCCTTCGATATCGCTTCCGAGACCTATCGATACGCAGAGCCGCTGACCGTTGCCGGCATTCTGTTTCTCGCCTTGGCCTTTCTCATCTCTTACGGCGTGAAGCGCATCGAGCAGCGCCTGCTTGCGGCTGGACGTCGCTGATGCTCGCTGGAACCTCACATCCAGTCGCGGCCGTTCAATTGATCCCTCATGTTAGGATCGACGGCCTCAACAAGTGGTTCGCCGCCCTGCAGGTTTTGAAAAACATCGATCTTTCCGTACGGCCGGGCGTACGCATCGTCGTTTGCGGACCGTCCGGCTCGGGCAAGTCGACCTTGATCCGCTGCATCAACGGTCTGGAGCCTTTCCAGAAGGGAACGATCCAGCTCGACGGGATAGCACTGGGAAGAAATGCCCGGGACACTGCGACGGCGCGCCGGCTGACAGGCATGGTGTTCCAGAGTTTCAACCTGTTTCCGCACCTCACGGTGCTTGCCAACTGCACGCTGGCGCTGCGCCGGGTTCTCTTGAAACCGGCACGGGAGGCCGAAGAGATCGCCATGCAGCATCTGACCGCGGTCCGCATCCCCGAAAAAGCGCAGGCCTTTCCGGCCCAGCTCTCGGGCGGCCAGCAACAACGGGTGGCGATCGCACGCGCGCTTTGCCTCAATCCCCGCATCATGCTGTTCGACGAACCCACTTCGGCGCTCGATCCGGAAATGATCAAGGAAGTCCTCGACGTCATGATCGCGCTCGCAGGAAGCGGCGTGACCATGGTCTGCGTGACCCATGAGATGGGTTTCGCACGCGAAGTCGCCGATGAGATCGTTTTCATGGACGAAGGCCGCATTGTCGAGCATGCCTCGTCCAGAGACTTTTTCTCTCGAGCCGCTCACCCACGCGCCCGGCTGTTCCTGGATACCATCCTGAGCCATTGAGCAGCTGCGTGTGGACTGGCAATCGTGCGCGCGAGTGTCAACTGCTGGAATGGCCGAGCGGGTCACCAATCCGGTGCGAAGGCGTAGCCAGCCGAGCGGACCGTCCGGATCACATCGCTCCCCACAGAGCCCCTAAGCCTTTTGCGCAGCCTGGCGATATGGACGTCGACGCCCCGCACGTCGGTTGCGGCGGCATGTTCAGGCCATGCGGTCGCGACCAGTTCCTCGCGGCTGAAGACCTTGCCAGGCTGCGCCAAAAGGCTGCGCAAAAGCTTGAACTCGATCGGTGGCATCACGATTTCTTTTTGCCTGAAGAATGTCCGGTGGGTCTGCCGCTCCAGCCGGAAATCGCCCTGAACCAACTCACCCGAATCCGTTTCGCGCGACAGCTTCGCAAGGCCCGCCTTGCCGTGCAGCCATGTCAGCAACTGTTCGGGGGCGAACGGCCGCGAAAATATTTCGTCGACGCCAGCCTTGATCAAATCTAGATGCAGCTTGCCGGAGCGCGGGGCAACCAGGCCCGCGACCGGCGTCGCTTTGGTCGCGGGGGCAGACTTCAGCCAGGCGCACTGTTTGACCACCGCACGGTCGCCTGGATGGCAGTCCATGACGACGGCAAGCGGGGCTGCGGCCTCGATGGCACGTGCGATTTCCCGGTCTCCCGTGATCAGTCGAATCTCGAAGCCAGCTACCGACAGTATGTGCCCGAAAACCAGGAAAAAATCCGGGTCCTTCGAGGAGATCAGGACCAGCGGCTTCATGAGTCCATCAACCGGGTTCGACACATCATAGGGCTGACTACCGCGCGAATGGGCGCGATGACAATATCCTTGGGTTTCTTTTAATCCTTTCGACCTTTCTGAGTCGTGCCTCAGCCCAAGTTTCGGTGCTTATGGATAAAGCGGGAATGCATCGAGTGTGGACGGCAGCCTTGCGCCCAAAGTCAGCCGTTGGGGTTGCCATCCCCAAAGCCTAAGTCGCCGCCGACAGCGAACTTAGATGTCAAAGTTGCGCCAGCAGCGCACTTGCTACGGGAAGCCGCCCTGAGCGTGATTCGCCAGCTACGCGACAGTTATGCGATCCATGAAGTAGATGTAGCCTGCGTCGCGCTCAATCCCGCATGCCCGGCTTGACTAGTAGTTGACTTTCTCGAAGTGCACTTGACGACCGCCGACCACAATCCGGACGAAGTAGTCGTGGTGTCCTCTGTCGGCGGGTTTGAAGCCGTTGTGGAAAGTCGCACGCCAAGGCCCCTGAAACTTGCGAACGGCTTCGAGGTACCCCAGTGCCTTTCTTCTTCCGTGAAAAACTCAACCGAAAAGGCCGAGCGGGTGGCCGCGTATCCGAGAGGTCGTGATAACGACGAAGCGTGAACGCGCGCAACACCAGAATGATCGCGCTAGTTTTGTCGTTACGCAGGAGAACTTATGTCCGATGTTAAAGTCACCAATCTCCATAAACGAGAACCTTGGGTCTGACATCTACGTCTATGTTGACATCGGATTGAAGGAACCGGTGGTTGCCCGGAAATTCGGAAAATCCGAGCATTGTTCCGGTGACGACAAAAGCTTTTCACATAAGGGCGAGCGGTTTCATTTGTTCGACCAAGCCGGTAGGCTTATGTCAAAACAGTAATCGCAGTCACTCTAGATACCGCAAAGAGCTAGCTGCGGAAGTCGATGACCGAACGGATGCCATGGCCGCGCTTCATCGCCTCGAATCCGTCATTTATGCTGGCAAGCGGGATACGCGCGGTGATCATATCATCAAGGTTGAGCCGGCCGTCGAGGTAAAGACGCACGAGGCGGGGCACGTCGGTGCGGAACTGGTTGGAGCCCATGTCGCAGCCCATCACCCGACGTTCGGCGATGAAAGGGGCGAAGGGCAATTCGATCCGCGCGCCGTCGCTCATCAGGCCGACCATTACAGTGGTGCCGCCCTTGCGGGTCATCAGGAAAGATTGCTCGACCAGCTTTGGCGCGCCAACCGCCTCGTAGGCGACGTGAACGCCCTTGCCTCCGGTCAGCGCCCGCACATCGGCCACCACGTCGCGGCCCGTGGGGTTGATGTTGGCGGTGGCACCGAAACGGCGGGCAATTTCCAGCCGTGCGTCGTTGACGTCGATGGCAATGACATCGATGGCGCCGGCGATCCGCGCGCTTTGCAGGATCGACAGCCCCACCGCGCCGCAGCCGACCACCGCAACCGACTGGCCGGGCTGCACCTTGGCGGTGTGCACAACCGCGCCGAAGCCCGTTGTCACACCGCAACCGATCAGCGCGGCGCGATCGAGCGGCATCGCCTTGTCGATCTTCACGATGGCATTCTCATGGACGAGGATCCGTTCAGCAAAGGCGGAGAGATTCATGAACTGCGCGACCGACTGGCCGTTGGCGGACAGCCGCGTCGGCTCCTCCGCCGGTCGTACCAACTGATCGCCGCCCTCGCAGATCGAAGGGCGGCCCGAGAGACAGAATTCGCAAGCTCCGCAGAAGGCCGAGAGGCAGCCAACGACGTGGTCGCCAACAGCGAAGGCGGAGACTCCGGGGCCCACCGCCAGCACTATGCCGGCAGTCTCGTGGCCAAGGATCGCCGGTATCGGCACCGGCAGATGGCCTTGCATGAAATGCAGGTCGGTGTGGCAGAGCCCTGTCGCCGCCACCTCCACCAGCACTTCGCGGAAGCCGGGATTGGCGTGGCTGACGGTCTCGATCTCGAGCGGCGCGCCGGGCGCGCGTAGGACAGCTGCTTTCATAGGAAATTCTCCTGACGTGTGCTCAGCCGCGACGGCTCAAGAAAGCGAAAAGCGCGGCGTTGACGGCGCCAGCGTTTTCGACGTTCGACAGATGCCCCGCACCGGGAATCACCTGCATGTCAGCGCCATCGATGCGCGCTGCGATTTCGGCGGAATAGGAAGGCGGCGTTTCGCTGTCGTTCTCGCCAACCAGCACCAAGGTCGGCGCGGCGATGCGGGGCAGATCCGCCATGCCATCATGCCCGCCGATCAGCCGGGTGCACAAGGCGAGCCCCTCGGTCCGGGCGCGCTTCATGGCATCAACGCCTTCGGCGCGGATCGCCTCTGGGGTCTCGGGCGCCATGATGGCGCGGACCATGGCATTGGCGAAATCATGCACCGTGATACCGCCGTCGAGTTCGGCGAGGATCGGATCGATGAATTCCTCGGGCCGCATCGACGAGCCAAAAGCGAATTTGGGTGAGCTGTCCATGATCGACAGGCTTGCCGCCATACTTGGGTGACGCGCGCCGAACGATTGCAGGATCATGCCGCCGACCGACAGCCCGACCAGATGCGCGCGCTCGACCTGTACCTTCTCCCGCAGGAAACGGGCGAGAAGGTCGGCCACCTCAGCCATCGGCGTCATCGCGCCTATCGCCGGCGAGTCTCCATAGCCTGGCATATCCCAGGCGATACATCGGTGCGTGGCGCTGAAAGCCGCGATCTGCGGCTGCCACGACTGTGCCGATCCGGCCATGCTGTGCAGAAACACCAGTGGGTGGCCGGCACCCGATTCCCTGTGGGACGGCAAGGCGCCTCCCTGCATCAATGTGAACATGAAGCCTTCTCCCAAAGGGCGTGTGTGCGAGCTATCGGCGCTCTGCCACGCGCCAACAAGACTATTGAATACTGAATTCAGTCCTGCTAAGCAAATGAAAATGCAGCCCTCGGGGAGGAAGCCGGACGGCTGCAGCGAACGGGGAGGGTTCATGTTTCAACGGCAGATGCTCGGCTGGGATCTTTCCGATCCGAAGCAATTCGACAAGGGAATCCCCCAGGCAGCGTTCGCCCAATTGCGCGCCATGGACGGGCTGGCGTGGAACCCGATCGACGGCTCGCGGAGCGATGGCTTCTGGTCGGTCGGCCGCTTCGATGATGTCATCGCCGTATCGCGCGACACCGAGCTATTCAGCTCGGCCATGGGGCATATCCAGATTTATTCGATCGACGACGATGCGCTGGAGGCGCGGGCCTCGATGATCGACATGGATCCGCCGTTCCATTCCCGCCTGCGGCGGCTTGTGAACCCTGGGTTCATTCCGCGCGCCATCCAGCGCTACATCCCGACCGTGCGCAAACGCGCGGCCGATCTCCTGGACGCCATGCAGGCGCAAGGCGGTGGCGATTGGGTGGCCGGCGTGTCGAAGCCGATCCCGATCGGCATCATTTGCGACATGCTCGGCGTGCCCGAGGCCGACCGCAATTTGATGATCGAACTCACCGACCATCTGGTGGCGGGCACGTCGGCCGAGCCGCTCGATCCGCATGCCTACGGCAACACCACGCCGCTCAGGCTTCTGCCTTTCAACAGCCCCGCCGCCCATGCGCTGACTGAATACGCCCGCAAGCTGGGCGAGGAGCGCCGCGCCGCACCGCAGGACGATCTGGTCTCGCAGCTCGTCTCCACCGAGATCGACGGCGAGCGGCTGACGGACAGCGAGTACACCAACTTCTTTCGCCTGCTGATCTTTGCCGGCAACGAGACGACACGCACGGCAATGTCACACCTGGCACTGTTGATGGCCGAGCATCCCGAGCAGTTCGAGATGCTGCGTCAGAACCGCGACCTTGTGTCGAACGCAGTCGAGGAGATCGTGCGATTTTCCTCACCCATCCTTTATTTCCGCCGTACCGCCACGCGCGATACCGAACTGGCGGGCACCGCGATCAAGCGCGGCGAGAAGGTGGTGATGTGGTACGCCTCGGCCAATTTCGACGAGGCGCGCTTTCCCGACGCGCAGCGCTTTGACGTGACCCGACCGAAGCTGCCGGCTCATGCCGGATTTGGCGGCGGTGGCGTGCACACTTGCCTGGGGGCGGGACTGGCACGGCTGGAGCTGATCGAGCTTTTGAACGAGATCCTCGACCGGAACCTCAAGATCGGGCTGACAGGCAAGCCGGAATATGTGCTGACCAATTTCGTCAACGGGGTCGAGCATCTGCCCGTACGGTTCTCGGCATGACCGGCAAGTTTCATGCTTACACCGTGCTGTCGCGCCAGGTCGAAGCCGCCGGTATCGTGTCATTCTGGCTACGGCCGGAAAGCGCAATGACGGTGCGCGGCGGCGAGCATCTGATCGTCGAGGCGCCTGTCGCGGACGGCGCCGACGCGCTGCGGCGCGAATACTCGGTTTCCGGCCTGGCCGATGGCGAGTTGCGGCTGACGGTCAAGCGCGAGGACGCGCCGAAGGGGCTGCCCAATCTGCCACCCGGGCGCGTCTCCGGCTGGCTGCATGAGGCGGTGAAGCCGGGCGACAGGCTGCGTGCCTCCGCGCCGCGCGGCGAGTTTCGGTTGCGCGAAGGATCCGACAAGCCGGTGCTGCTGTTCAGCTGCGGGGTCGGGATCACGCCGATGATGCTGCTGGCCGAGGAATTGGCGGTCACGGGACGACGTGTCGCCTTTGTGCACGTCTGCCGCGACAGTGCGCATCACGTCTTTGGTCCGGAGGTCCGCGATCTGGCGGTACGAGCGACAAACATAAGCGTCCACATCTGCTACAAGCATGGCACTCCTGATTGCCAGGGCTGCGACAGTATCGGCGACCTCGATCGCGACAGGCTGGCCGCGCTCATGCCCGGCGCCGGCTGCGAGGTTTATCTCTGTGGCCCCGGCCGGTTCATGCAGCGCGCCTACGATATGGCGCTCGAGCTTGGCGTCGCGGCCGACGACATCCGCTACGAGCTGTTCGGATCTTCCGCCGATTTCACCCCGCGCCACGCCGCGAGCCATGCGGAACACGACGGCCCGCTTGTCACTTTCACCAAATCGGGCGTATCCGCACGGTGGTCCAGCGCTACGCCGTCGCTTCTGGATTTTGCGGAGGAGCAAGGCCTCTTCCCCGACTATTCCTGTCGTTCGGGCAGCTGCGAAAGCTGCAAGACGCGGGTGGTGAGCGGCGCCTTCGACTATCCAGTCGAGCCGTTCGAACGACCCGGCGAGGGATATGTGCTGCTCTGCTGCGCACGGCCGACCTCGGACCTGGAACTGGAGGTCTGATGCGCACTGGAGGAAGAGCCGGCACATGAAGACGGCTTCGTCGTGTCTGGAGGGACGCGGCGGAGGGGACCAACAACCATAAGGGAGGAAAAATCCATGTCTGTTCTAGAAGCCGGCAACGGTCAGCTGCGCAAGGATGCCATGGGCATCTGGCATATCGTCTTTTTCGTCGTCGCCGCCGCCGCGCCACTGGCGGTGGTGGTCGGTGTTTCGCCCTATGCCTTCGCTACCGGCAATGGCACCGGGGTGCCGCTGACCTTCATCCTGGTTGGGGCAATGTATCTTCTGTTCAGCGTCGGTTTCACCACGATGAGCGCCCATATCGGCGGGGCGGTATCCTTTTATCCGTATATCGCCAAGGGTCTTGGCAAGCCGATGGGCGTCGGTGGGGCGCTGATCTCCATTGCTTCCTATATTGCGGTGCAACTGATGGCGATGACGCTGTTTGGTATCTTCTCGAACGCGATCGTGGCCCAGTACACCGGGGCTGACATTCCCTGGTGGATCTACTGCATCATGCTCAATGTGGTGGTCTATCTTTGCGGCATGCGCAATATAGAGTTCTCAGGCCGCGTCCTGGGGGTGTTCATGATGGCCGAGGTGCTGGTGCTGTCCTTGCTTGGCGTTGCCATCCTCGCCAGCGGCGGCGGACCCGAGGGGATAACGCTTACACCCTTCGGCTTCAGCTCGCTCGGCTCCGGCAATCTGAGCCTTGCGCTGGTGTTCATCGTCTCTGCCTTCATCGGGTTCGAGGCGACCGCTATCTTCGGCGAGGAAGCGCGCGACCCGCGCAAGACGATTCCTGCCGCCACCTATCTGGCTGTAGCGATTATCGCAGTGTTTTATGCGTTCTCGACATGGGTGATCTCGCTTGACTACGGCCCGTCGCACATTGTCGCGGCGGCCGCAGCCAATTTCACCGGACTTTACCAGGTCTCGATGGAAAAGCACCTTGGCGGCTTTGCCGGCGTGGTGCTGCAGGTCCTGATGATCACCAGTCTGTTTGCCTGCGTGCTGTCGTTCCACAACACCATCAACCGCTATTTCTTCGTCATCGCGCGGGAAGGACTTCTGTATCGCAAGATGGCTGCAACCCACGCCGAACATCAATCGCCGCAAGCGGCCGGCATCGTGCAGATGCTGATGGTGGCGGCGATCGTGCTGTTCTTTGCCACGGCCGGTCTGGACCCGACGGTGATCGTTGGTCTGTGCTCAGCCTTCACGGCAATCGGCATCTTGATGATCCAGTGCGTGGTCTCGGTCTCGGTCATCGCGTTCTTCAGCGCCGATTATCGCGGCGTCAGCGCCTGGCGGCGGCTGATCGCCCCTGCCCTTTCGACAATTGCGCTGGCGTTCTGCCTCTATCTGATGGCCAGCAATCTCTCGCTGGTCAGCGGTTCGGAATCGATCTTCGTCAAGGCCTATCCGATCATTATCGCCGGCATTGGCCTAGTCGGAATCGTCTTTGCCCGCTGGCTGAAAACGGCTCGGCCCGAGACATACGCAAACCTCGGCCGCGTGTTCAACTGAGAAGTACAAGAACCATGCCGCCGGGTTGCCCGGCGGCCGCATCAACCAACAGAAGGAGCGGTGACCGGCAGGTCGCCAAGGAAGCCGAATGAGCAACGACGCCAGCACCAAAAGCAAGCCCATCTTCGACCTGCCTCCCGGCACCCATACCGTGTCATTCGGCTTCGGTGACATGAATGGCATCATGCGCGGCAAGCGCATTCCGGCTGCGCATTGGCCCGCAGCCTGCGAGAACGGCATCGCCATCATCGGTGCGATGTTCGCGATGGATATGACCTGCGACATCTGGGAAACATCGTTCTGCGGCTTCGACAATGGTTATCCCGACATGCACATGTTTCCGCTCGCCGCTCCGGTCGCCTGTCCCTGGGAGGAAGGCGTGGCGATCTGCCTGGCCTATACCGAAGGCATGGATCACAAGCCGGTTCCGGTCGATCCGCGCAATGCTCTCAAGCGCCAGGTCGCGCGTGCCAAGGCCATGGGCTTCGACGTATTGGTGGGAACCGAGCTTGAGTTCTATCTGGTCGATCCGGAAACCAAACTGCCGAAAACCAGGGACATTCAGGTCTACGGTATCAACCGCTCGGCCGAGATGGAGCATGTGCTAGGCCCGATCCGCAATCACCTGACCGCCATCGGCATTCCGATCGAGCAATCGAATCCCGAATACGCGCCCGGGCAGGTCGAAGTGAACATCCGCTATGACGAAGCGCTGATCGGCGCTGACCGGGTGATCCTGTTTCGCAACATGATCAAGGATATTGCACGGCGCGAGGGCTACCTGGCGACATTCATGGCCAAGCCTTTCATCGACCAGTCGGGTTCGGGCTTTCACACGCATTATTCGCTGTGGAAGGATGGCAAGAACGCCTTCGCCAAGGACGGCACGATCAACAAGCTGGGACTATCGTTCCTCGCGGGCATGCAGAGGCGGATGGCCGAGATGTCGCTGGCCGTGTCGACGACGCCCAATGCCTACCGGCGCCGGGTACCGGGCGTGTTCTGCCCGATCAACGCCGCCTGGGGTTATGACAACCGCACCGTGGCGCTGCGCATCATAGACGGCAAGGACAGCGCCGTGCGGATTGAAAAGCGTGACGGCGCGGCCGATTGCAACCCGTACTATCTGCTGGCCTGCGAACTCGCGGCCGGGCTCGACGGCATCGACGAGGGACTGTCGCCGAACGGCGAGCCCACCACCGGAGACGCTTCCAAGCGCACCGATGCCGAGCCTCTGCCCAACACCATCGACAAGGCGATCGAACTGGCCAAGACATCGGCTTTCATGCGCGAGGTGATGGGCGACGGCCTGGCGATCCTGATCCAGCAGGCCGAGCGCGAGCGGGATTTCGTCTTCCGGCAAGTCACGCCGGTCGAGCGCGACCGCTACCTCGGCAACCTCTGACTATGGCGTGCGCGGGCCTCAAGGCCCGCGCATCCGGGAAACAAGACCGAGGAGTTTAACAATGGGTCTGATTGACGGTTTCGGCGCGCCGGTGTCGCATGGCAACAGGGCATCAGTCGATGCCTTCCATGCAGCGGCGGTGCGGATGCTCGGCTACGCGCCCGACCCTGGCGCGATGATCGGCGCGGTGCTGGCCGAGGACCCGGACTTCATCATGGGGCGCTGCTTTCTGGCGGGGATATTCCTGACCGCCTCGGACAAGCGCTGTCAGGGCGATCTTGCGCGCGAGTTCGCGGTGCTCGAACGCCTCGCGCCGCACGCCAACGAGCGCGAGCTTGGCCATATCAAGGCGATCAGGCTGTGGCTTTCAGGCGATTTCCATGCGGCGTCCCAGGCCTATGCCGATATTCTACTCGACTATCCGCGCGACCTCTGCGCGCTGCAGTTCGGTCACCAGACGGATTTCCTGCTCGGCACCGCCAGTTCCACCCGTGATCGCCCGACGCGGGTCATGCACCATTGGAACGAGGGCGATCCGGAATATTCCTACATCCTGGGAATGCTGGCCTTCGGGCTGGAAGAGTCGGGCCACTACCCGCAAGCCGAGGAGACGGCGCTGCGCTGCGTCGAATTGAACCCGCGCGATACGTGGGGCGTGCACGGGCTGGCGCATTGCTACGAGATGCAAGGCAAGACCGAGCTCGGCATCAGCTATATGGAACGCTCCGAGGAGAACTGGGCCGGCGAAAACTACCTCTCCACCCACAATCGCTGGCATCTCAATCTCTATCACCTGGAAAACTGCGACTTCGACAAGGCGCTGGTGAGCCACGACCGCTATATGACGGTGACGAAGGCATCGCCATTGATGGACATGCATGACAGCGCGGCGATGCTGTGGCGGCTGGCCATGGACGGGGTGGATTGCGGCGACCGCTGGACGCCGGTGGCCGAGCGCTACACCGAGGTGATCGACCAGGCCTATCTTGCCTTCACCGACATGCACGCGATGATGGCCTTCGCCGCGACCGGGCGTGACGCCGAAGCCAAGGCTCTGATCGCTGCCCTGGAAGCCAATGCGGATGGCCCGTCCACCAGCTCCATCGTGATCCGCGCGGCAGGCCTGCCAATCGTGAAAGGGTTTCAGTCCTTCGGGCGGGGAGACTACGAGACGGCCAAGGCACAGATTTCCAAGGCGCGGCACTCGGCGCATCTGTTCGGCGGCTCCATCGCGCAGCGCGATGTCATCAACCTGACGCTGATGGAGGCCGCCATACGCTCCGGCGATCGGGCCATGGTCGAGGGGTTGATTGCCGAACGCAGCCTGATGAAGCCCGAAAGCCCGCTGACAGACTTCTTCCGCAAGCGTGGTTCGGAAGCCGCTACGCACTGACCAGCCGACAGGCCGGCGAAACCGGCCGCGTCGGTCGTTGGCATCGCCCACACTCCACAAGGAGGATTTCACCATGCGTCCGTGCATCGGCGTCATGTCCTGTTCATGCGATTTCCGGGGTGAGCCGGGCGTGTATCTGCCCAGCCGTTATGTGAGCGGAATCTCGGAGCAACTCGACGCCGACATTCTTCTGGTTCCGCCCATCCCCACAGCGGCTCGGGCATCGTCTATCCTGGCGAAGCTCGATGGCATCATCCTTACCGGCAGTCCGTCGAACATCGAGCCGGCACGGTATGGCGCGAGCGACGGCGCCGGCCCGTTCGACCCTTCACGCGATCACGTTGCCCTTGATCTCATCCTGGAGGCCAAGTCCCGCCGGCTTCCCGTGCTTGGGATTTGCCGAGGCCTGCAGGAAATCAATGTCGCCCTGGGCGGCACGCTGCAGGACGGGCTTGGCGCCGAGGACCGAATGTTGCGCCATCACGCCCCGGCCGGCACCGATGGCCCGGGCCAGTTTTCCTGGAGCCATCCGCTGGATGTCGCGCCGGACGGCCTGCTTCACCGGGAGCTCGGAACCGGCATGGTGGAGATCAATTCCATTCACTACCAAGGCATTGCGACGCTTGGAGAAGGCCTTCGCATCGAGGCCTTGGCACCCGATGATGTTGTGGAAGCGGTTGCGGCTGACGACTACCCGATCTTCGCCGTGCAATGGCATCCCGAGATGAGCGTCGAAAGCCGTGTGTCGCAGGCTGTCTTTTCGATCTTCGGCCGAATGCTCGGCTAGGCCAGGGCTTTCGGAATCGGCCACAGGGGCAGCAGCTTGTGAATGGACCGGACTTGTTGTCAGGCGAGGGTGGAAAGGACGATTGCGGCGAAGGCTGCGATCCACACGGTTTCCGCCACAATGATCGCCATCGCCCGGGGGCCGACCTCGAAGAAATCCTTCAGCGACGTTTTCATGCCGAGCCCGGCTATGGCTATCACCAACGCCCATCGCGACGCATCGGCCAGGGCTGCTGAAGCCTGCGCTGGAATCAGGCCGACACTGTTGATGATCACCAGCAATACGAAGCCGATCAGGAAAAGCGGAAATCTGGCCCGCGTACCCGGTCCCGAACGGGTCATGAGAAGGGTGATGGTGGCGACCACGGACACCAGCATGGCGACCCGCAACAGCTTGACGATGGTTGCCGTGTCGCCGGCTTCCCGCGAGATCGAGTAGCCGGCGCCGACCACCTGGGCGACATCGTGCACAGTCGCCCCGATGAAGATGCCGGACAGCCTGTCATCGAAGCCGAAAAATGAAGCCAGGACAGGATAGGCGATCATGGCGACCGTACTTAGCGCGGTCACGGCGACAACGGTGAAAATCGTGTCGCGCTCGGATATGCCGCGCTCTCCCTTGGGCAGGACGGATGTCAGCGCCAGCGCCGCCGATGCGCCGCAAATGCCGACCGCACCGCCGGTGAGAATGCCGAATGCGGCCGGGCGGCCAAAAAACCGGCCGAGGCCGAGGCCCAGCAGGATGGTTGTCGCCAGGCCCCCAATCGCCAGAAAAATCGGGAGGGGTCCGAGCGCCAGCATGTCCGAAAGCGTGATGCGCGCTCCGAGCAGCGCCACACCGATCCGCAGAACCGGCCGGGAAGCCAAGGCCACACCGGGAATGCACTTTCCAGCCGGGCCAATGAAATTGAACGCCATTCCTAACAACAAGGCGAACAGTATGACGGGCGCGCTATAGTGAGTGCTCAGAAAGGTCGCCGCCATCGCGACTGTCAGGCAAAGCACCATCCCGGGCATGATTTCGCGCGCGCCCTCGGGCGTCAGAAAACGCGGCCAGACCAAGGTCGTCATTGCCGTCCGGCTCCGCCGAACTAGGCTCCAGAATCGAGGGTGGGCACTTGCCGTCCTTGTTCTGTGGGGGTTTGTTCAGGCCAGCCGGATCGGCTTTCACGCCTTTTCCGCAAGGTCGCGATAACCGTCGCGCGACTGCGGCAGCTTCATCGCGAGAACTGCCGAGGCAACTTGATTGCGCAGCATCTGAGCGGTGCCGCCGCCAATAGTGAACATGCGCGCATCGCGGGCCATGCGTTCCATGGGCAAATTGCGCGAATAGCCCATCGCGCCATGAATCTGCAGCGCCTCGTTGGTGACCTTGATCGCCGTTTCGGAAGCGAGGATCTTGGCCTGCGCGGCTTCCTGCATGCTGGGAAAGCCGGTGCCCGCGTTGATCGCCGCCTTGTAGATGAGAGCCTGCGACGCCGCGAGGCCGATCGACATATCCGCAAGCATCCATTGCAGGCCCTGGAATTCCGCGATCGGCCGGCCGAACTGTTCGCGCGTCTTAGAGTAGTCGCGGGCAATCTCGAAAGCTCCCTGGGCGATGCCATGCGCCACCGTGGCGGCTCCGACGCGCTGGGCATTGTACGCACTCATCAAGGCCGCGAAGCCACGGCGGAAACCGTGAGGCGGGCGGACGACCATGTTTTCGTGTATCTCCAGATCCTCGAAGTGCAGGTGAGTCTCGGGAATGCCGCGCAGGCCCATGGCCGGTTCACGTTTGCCAACTCTCAACCCCTGGGCTTCGCCGCGAATGGCGATGAAGCCGCCAATGCCTTGCTCCTGGCCGTCCTCGATGACGCGGGCGAAGATCAGGTGCACCTTGGAGACGCCGCCGCCGGTGATCCAATGCTTTTCACCGTTGAGAATGTAGCGGTCGCCCCTCTTTACGGCCGTTGTGGTCATCTCTGTCGCAGCACTGCCGGCGCCCGGTTCGGTGATGCAGATTGCCGGCTTGTCTCCGGCAAGGACGTAAGGCGCGACCAGCTTTTTCTGCTCATGCGAACCATAGACCATGATCGCGCCGATACCACCCATATTGGCCTCGACCACGATACGACCCGTTGCCCCGCATGTCCGCGCCATCTGCTCGATGACGAGGACGGCATCCAGGTAGGTCAGGCCACGTCCGCCATAGTCCTTCGGGATCGTCATGCCCATGAAGCCGGCCTCGGTCAGCTTCTTGGTCGTATCCCACGGGTACTCCTCGGTACGATCGACTTCCGCCGCTCGGGCACGCACGTGTCCTTCGGCGAGATCGCGCGCCTCGTCCTGAAGCAGCTTCTGGTCGGCGGTCAGCTGAAACATCGAATGTCTCCTGGTCTGGGTTAGCGTGAGGCGGGGGGTTCGCCGGCGGCGGGTTGTTTGAGAAGTTCGTCAAGCACGGACTTGGTATCGGCGCCGCAAACCGGCGGCGGTCGGCGATACGTCACCGGCGTTTTTGACAGCTTGATCGGATTGCCGATCAGATCGACGGTGCCATTGCCGGCAAGCGGGTGGGGCATGGAAATCTTCATGTCGCGCGCCGCGACCTGATCGCTGTCGAAGACGTCCTTCAATGTGTTGATAGGACCGCCGGGAATGCCGTTTTCTTCCAGGCCGTCAATCAGGCTGTCCCGGCTCCAAAGCAGCAGTTTCCGCGCGATCATCGGGATCAGTGTCGCGCGGTTTTCCAGCCGGGCGGCATTGGTCGCGAACCGCTCGTCGCGGCAAAGTTCGGGGGCTTCGATGAGCTTGCAGAAGCGCTGGTATTGACTGTCATTGCCGACCGCCACGATGACGTGGCCATCGCTTGTCTCAAAAACCTGGTAGGGCACGATATTGGGATGCTGATTGCCCCGGCGCACCGGCAGCTTGCCCGACAACAGATAGTTGGTGCCTTCGTTGATCAGCCAGGAGATCTGGGAATCGACAAGGGCGATGTCGATGCTTTGCCCTTCTCCCGTCTTTTCGCTGTGGCGCAGCGCCGCCAGGATGGCGGTGGCCGCATACATGCCGGTCATGACATCGGCGATGCCGACAGCGACTTTCGTCGGCTCTCCCGCGGCCGGCCCGGTCAGGCTCATGATGCCGCCATAGCCTTGCGCAAGCAGGTCGTAGCCCGGCTTCTCGGCATTCGGCCCCGTCTGGCCGAAGCCGGTGATCGAGCAATAGACCAGGCGCGGGAATTCCCGGGCGAGGTCATCGTAGGACAGGCCGTATTTCTTCAGGCCGCCGACCTTAAAATTCTCGACCAGCACATCGCAATGCGCCAGCAACGCGCGGACCGTCCTTGCTCCTTGCGGCGTGGCGATGTCGAGCGCCACCGAGCGCTTGTTGCGGTTGGCGCAGACGTAGTAGGCGCTTTCCCCGGTCGGATTGCCATCTTTATCCTCGAGAAAAGGTGGCCCCCAGGCGCGGGTGTCGTCCCCAGCGCCGGGCCTTTCGATCTTGATCACGTCGGCGCCGAGATCGCCCAGAAGCTGGGTACAGCTCGGTCCGGCGAGAATGCGGCTCAGGTCGAGAATGCGAACGCCCGCCAGAGGTCCTTGGATATGCACGCAGCGCCTCCCTGCCAGTTGGTTCACCGGCCATCCTGGGCGCGGTCTCCTTGTTGCGAGCAGGCATATGACGAATGGAAAATTGACAAAAGCGAGATATTGTATATTTTAAAGTTTGGAAAACTCACACTAAAAGACTCGTCGTGAATCTGCGCTTTCTTCAGACTATCGTGGCGATCGCCGAACAGCCCAGCTTCATCGCTGCGGCCAATGCCCTGGGCCTCAGCCACTCGGCTATCAGTCTGCAGGTCAAGGCGCTCGAGGAGGAATTGCAGATCCAGATCGTCGACCGCGGCACGCGCCCGCCGACGCTGACCGATGCAGGCCTTGGCCTGGTCGAGCACGCACGACGGATGCTGAAAATCGCCGATGACATCCGCGCTCTTGCCAGCGACGACACCTTTGTCGGCACCGTGACGATCGGCGTCGTGCCGTCGGCCCTGGTGAACCTGATCCCGCCGGCGCTCGCCCGACTTCGCCTCGCCCACCCAAAACTTCTTGTCCGCATCCGCAGCGGGCTTTCCGGCGACCTTGCGCAGGCCGTTCGCAACCGCGACATCGATCTGGCTGTTGTCTCGGAGCCGCGTGTCCTGCCGGAGGGGCTGGCGTCCTATCCGATCTGCCTTGAACCGCTCAATGTCATCGTCCCGCTTTCGATTGCCGAAGCATCGGATGAAGACATCCTGCGGGCGCATCCGTTCATCTGGTTCAACCGGCGAACTTGGGCCGGACAGCAGATCGAACAGCATCTGCTCGACCGCAAGATCCATGTGCAGCCGGTGATGGAGATCGATTCGATCGAAGCGGTGGAATCGCTAGTCGCGCACGGGCTCGGCATTTCGATCACGCCGACCAGGGCCTGTGTGAGCGACGGCAACCGGCTACGGCGCATTCGGTTCGGAACGCCGCAGAAGCATCGCTGCCTGACCATGGTGATGCTCGAGAGAAGCCCGCGTCAGCGGTTGGCGGGAACCTTGTTGGGCGAGCTTCAACAGCTCACCGCCGGAGCGTTGCCGCCGCGACCCTGAACCTGCCAGACACACAGTGATGCCGGCGCCTCGACCGACCTGGTTACGTCCTGTTGTTGAGGCTTCGCGCCACCGACATGGCTTGCAGCTGGAGTTCCAGGCCGTCGTCAATATGCGACCGCATCGCTTGCGCTGCGGCGTCGGCATCGCCCTTCCTGACCGCATCCAGGAGTTTTGCATGTTCCCGCAATGATGATTTGAGATAGGACTCACTCATCGTCGTGGTGAAAATGTGAAAGGACACGCTCCTGTTCCACATCGAGTCGAACATCTCGAGCAGATACCTGTTGCCGGTCTGTTCGACAAATGACCGGTGGATGGCCTTGTTTGCGTCGTAGTATTCGCCGGCGGTGGTGATCTTGCGGCTTTCCTGTGCTTCTATGACCGAGCGGATGCGATCGAGCCTTGCGGCGTCCAGCTCGAGCGCCAGAACGCGGGCGCTATGGCCCTCAATTGCTTGCCTTGCGGCATAGATCTCGCGCGCCTCATCGTCGGCGACCTGACGGACCATGAAGCCGCCGCTGCCAACAGTTATCAATATGCCTTCCTGCTCGAGGCGCAGCAGTGCCTCACGCACTGGCGTGCGGCTGATCTGGAAGTCAGCGGCAAGCTTTTCCTGCACAATGCGCTCGCTTGGCGGGATCTCCCCTTCGGTTATCGCACTCAGTATTTGCGCATAGACTTCGTCCGCAAGGCGTCTCTTGGGGACTATGATTTGTTGAAACCTCGACATCGCATCCTCATCGTCTGCATGGAATGCACCCTGTGCCCCAGGAGATGGCCGTCAGCGCGCTACCCTCTTTGGCACCCTATGTATTCTGTATCCATATCGGTGTGGCTGATCCACAATAATAATGCTGCCTCTCGGTGGTCAGGATGGGAACCGCTCACCTGGAATCAACTGATCGAATACGGCAGAACGCCGCGCTGGTTATGATTTACCGTCAGCTTGCGCTTTAGCGGCGGTACCGCGCGCTGCTGACAATTCGTCCGCTCGCAGATGCGGCAGGAAATGCCGATCGGATCGAAGGCCGCACGATTGCCGAGGTCGAGATTGTTGGCATAGACGAAGCTGTCGGCATGGGTGATCTCGCAGCCAAGCGCGATCGCGTAACGTCGCTGCAGCGCGTTGAAGCCGCCGCCGCCCTTGGCGAGTTCGGTCGCCACGCAAAGATAGCGCACGCCATCCGGCGTTTCGGCAAGCTGGCGGATGATGCGGCCGGGCGTCTCGAAGGCCTGGTGCACATTCCACAACGGACAGGCGGCGCCAAAGCGAGCGAATTGCAGCTTTGCCGCGCTGTGGCGCTTGGTGATGTTGCCGGCGCGGTCGATACGGGCAAAGAAGATCGGGACACCCTTGAGACCCGGACGCTGCAAGGTGCTCAATCGATGGGCTACCTGCTCCAGGCTGGCGCCGAAGCGCGCGGCCAGAAGGTCGAGATCATGGCGCAATTCCTTCGCCGCCGTCAGGAACGACTGATAGGGCAAGGTCAGTGCGCCGGCAAAGTAGTTCATCAGGCCGATCTTGCAGATTTCCAGGGCTTCGACTGTCCGGAAGCCGGCATGGCCGGCAATTGCCGTGATCTGCGCGTCCATCTCCAGCTCGGCGATCTGGAAGGCGATCTGGAAATTGCGGGTTGAAGCCGGCGAATAGGGATTGAGGAACAGCACCCGCGACTTTGGATCGAAACGGCGAAGAATGTCCTCGCCAGATTCGGCCCGGACGATGCGGACCTTGTGCCGCTCTTCCATATAGCCGGGCAGGATGCCGCTGGTTTCGCGCTCCGAGATACCAAGCTGCATCGCCAGTTTTTCGGCAGCGAGGTCGAGTTCGTGGATGTAGTTGTCCACGAAGTGGAAGAAGTCGCGTACTTCCTCGTAGGGCGTCGGCTCGGCAAAGGATGCGGAGCGTCCAAGCGTGTCGTCGAAGCTCGCCAGTTGCTCGCTGTTTCGACGGTAGGCCTGATGGCAAGCGATAAGCGCACGGGCGAGGCCCGGCGCGTTCTGGGTGATCAGTTTCAATTCCTGGAGGTTGGGTTTGTAGTTGTCGAAGACCGGGTCGGCCAGCGCTTCCGTCATCGCCGAAAGCAGCCGGTCGTCGTCGCCCAGCGAAATGGCGCCGATATCGATCTGGAAGGTCTCGGCCAGAGCCAGCAGCACGGCGGCCGAAACCGGCCGCTGGTTGTTCTCGATCTGGTTGAGATAGCTGGTCGAGATGCCAATGCGCTCGGCAAAGACGGATTGCGTGACCTTGTGGGACTCGCGGATGTTGCGGATCTTACGGCCGACATAGAGTTTTCGAGTTGCCATGTTTGCAAATTCGCAATTTACAATTTTCAAAAGCTTACATTACACAACCACACCTGTTCAAGCGTTCCGCCGGGATCGATGGGAATTTATGAACGCTGCCTGATGTGACCGGCGCGCCGTGCGCAAGGTCTGGTCCGGGGGGTGGAACGATGATCCTTCATACAGCAGCGCCCTGCACCAAGGAGGCCGCTGATGCGCGCCGTTCTCGAACAGCTTGAAGCACGCCGTGGCGAGGCCCGCCTCGGTGGCGGGCAGAAGCGCATCGACGCCCAGCACGCCAAGGGCAAGCTGACGGCACGCGAGCGTCTCGACGTTCTCCTCGACGAGGGGTCGTTCGAGGAATACGACATGTATGTCACCCACCGCGCCACCGACTTCGGCATGGCGGGCCAGAAGGTCGCCGGCGATGGCGTCGTCACCGGCTGGGGCACGATCAACGGCCGGCTGGTCTATGTTTTCTCGCAGGATTTTACCGTTCTCGGCGGCTCGCTGTCGGAAACCCATGCCCAGAAGATCTGCAAGATCATGGATATGGCGGTGCGCAACGGCGCGCCAGTAATCGGCCTGAACGATTCAGGCGGCGCGCGCATCCAGGAGGGTGTGGCTTCGCTTGCAGGCTATGCCGACGTGTTCAAGCGCAATGTCGATGCCTCGGGCGTGGTGCCGCAGATTTCGGTGATCATGGGGCCGTGCGCCGGTGGTGCGGTCTATTCGCCGGCCATGACCGACTTCATCTTCATGGTGCGGGATTCCTCCTACATGTTCGTGACAGGCCCCGATGTGGTGAAGACCGTCACCAACGAGATCGTCACCGCCGAAGAACTTGGTGGCGCGCGCACGCACACAACGAAATCGTCGGTTGCGGATGGCGCCTACAACAACGATGTCGAGACGCTGGAGCAGGTCAGGTCGCTGTTCGACTTCCTGCCGCTCAACAATCGCGAAAAGCCGCCGATGCGTCCATTCCACGATGATCCTTCGCGGCTCGAGATGCGACTGGACACGTTGATCCCCGACAGCGCGGCAAAACCCTACGACATGCGCGAACTGATCCTGGCGATCGCCGACGAGGCGGATTTCTTCGAGATACAGGAAGCCTTCGCCCGAAACATCATCACCGGCTTCCTGCGCATCGAGGGCCAGACGGTCGGTGTCGTCGCCAACCAGCCGATGGTGCTGGCAGGCTGCCTCGATATCGACTCTTCGCGCAAGGCAGCACGTTTCGTGCGCTTCTGCGATGCTTTCTCGATCCCGATCCTGACCCTGGTCGACGTACCCGGTTTCCTGCCCGGCACCGCGCAAGAATATGGCGGCGTCATCAAGCATGGGGCGAAACTGTTGTTTGCCTATAGCCAGGCGACGGTGCCGATGGTGACGTTGATCACACGCAAGGCCTATGGTGGCGCCTATGACGTCATGGCCTCGAAGCACATCGGCGCCGACGTCAACTATGCCTGGCCGACAGCCGAGATCGCGGTAATGGGTGCCAAGGGCGCGACCGAGATCCTTTATCGCTCGGAGCTTGGCGACAAGGACAAAATTGCGCAGCGCACCCGCGACTACGAGGAACGCTTCGCCAATCCGTTCGTGGCGGCAGAACGCGGCTTCATCGACGAGGTGATCATGCCGCATTCCTCGCGCCGGCGCATTGCCCGCGCCTTTGCCGCCTTGCGCGGCAAGAGCGTCGATGCACGCTGGAAGAAGCACGACACGATGCCGCTCTAGAGGTGAGAACAATGTGCATTCACGTATCCTGCGGCGGACGCACCTACGCGACGCCGCGGCAACTTTCTGAACTCATCGGCGGACCTCAGGGCCTGGTTTGGTTGGAGCACGCCGGTGAAATGGACTGGTGCCTTTGCACCATCGACATTTCCAAAACCCTGGACCTGGCCGGGTTAACGTGGACGCAGTCTCGCGCCCACAAGACATTTGTCGTGGAGCAATAGATCACCCATGTTCAAGAAGATTCTCATCGCCAATCGCGGCGAGATCGCATGCCGCGTCTTCAAGACAGCGAAGAGACTTGGCATTGCGACAGTTGCTGTCTATTCCGACGCGGACCGTGATGCGTTGCACGTCAAGATGGCTGACGAGGCCGTGCATGTTGGCCCGCCACCGTCTAGCCAGTCTTATATCGTAATCGGAAAAATCCTCGATGCCGTGAAAGCCAGTGGCGCTGACGCGGTCCATCCAGGCTACGGCTTCCTGTCGGAAAACGCCAATTTCGCCGAAGCGCTGAAAGCCATCGGCGTCGCGTTCATCGGACCGCCACCGTTCGCTATCGAAGCGATGGGCGACAAGATCACCTCGAAGAAGATCGCGGCGGCGGCCGGCGTTTCGACCGTACCTGGTCACATGGGACTGATCGCAGATGCCGACGAAGCCGCCAGCATCGCCGGCCAGATCGGCTACCCGGTGATGATCAAGGCTTCGGCCGGCGGCGGTGGCAAGGGGATGCGGATCGCCTGGAACGACGCGGAGGCGCGCGAAGGGTTCCAGTCGTCAAGAAATGAAGCAAAGTCCTCCTTCGGTGACGACCGCATTTTCATCGAGAAATTCGTTACCCAACCGCGCCACATCGAGATCCAGGTGCTTGGCGATCAGCATGGCAACCTGATCTACCTCGGGGAACGCGAATGCTCGATTCAGCGGCGCAACCAAAAGGTCATTGAAGAGGCACCCTCCCCCTTCCTCGACGCCTTGACGCGCAAGGCCATGGGCGAACAGGCAGTGGCATTGGCCAAGGCCGTTGGCTATTTCTCGGCCGGCACGGTCGAGTTCATCGTCGACGGCGCGAAGAAATTCTATTTCCTCGAGATGAACACTCGCCTCCAGGTCGAGCATCCGGTGACCGAACTGATCACCGGCATCGACCTTGTGGAGGAAATGATCCGTGTGGCCGCCGGTGAAAAGCTGCGTTGGACCCAGGACGACGTGAAACTCGATGGCTGGGCCCTTGAAAGCCGGCTCTACGCCGAGGATCCCTTCCGCAACTTCCTGCCGTCGACAGGCCGGCTGACACGCTATCGCCCACCAGCCGAAGGCAAGCGAAACGACGGCACCGTTGTGCGCAACGACACCGGCGTCTTCGAAGGCGGTGAGATTTCCATGTATTACGATCCGATGATTGCCAAGTTGTGCGCATGGGCGCCCGACCGGCTGGCCGCGATCGAGGCCATGGCACGAGCGCTCGACGACTTCGAAGTCGAAGGCATCGGCCACAACCTTCCATTTCTCTCCGCGGTCATGGCTCATCCGCGTTTTCGTGACGGCCGGATTACAACGGCTTTCATCGCCGAGGAATATCCCGAAGGCTTTTTGGGGATCAAACCATCCGCGGACGACGCCAGGAAGCTGGCGGCGATCGCCGCTTTCATGAATCTGAAGGCACAGAAGCGCAGTGTGCTGACTTCCGGCGCGTTGGACAATCACCGTCGGGTGGTGGGTCGCGACTGGGTGGCGACTCTTGCTGGCCAAAACTTTGCAATCACGGTTGGGGAAGAAAACGACAGGATCGTCGTCAGCTTCCCAAAGGGTGCACCGATCTCCGTAGCCAGCGACTGGCTACCCGGTCGCTCTCATGCGAAATTCACCGTGGGCGAAGATGCGATGGGCGTGAAGACGGCACCCGCGGCGACGGGCGTTCGCCTGCGCTGGCGGGGCATGGATGTCGTCGCCTATGTACGCTCGCGCCGCATTGCGGAACTGGCGCTGCTGATGCCGGAAAAACAGTTGCCGGACACCTCCAAGATGCTGCTTTGCCCAATGCCGGGGGTGGTCACCTCAATCTCGGTCAAGGCGGGAGACCAGGTCGAGGCAGGGCAAGCGCTTGCCACTGTCGAGGCCATGAAAATGGAAAACGTCCTGCGCGCCGAGCGCAAGGCGACTGTCCTGCGCATTGCCACTGAGGCCGGCGCCAGCCTGGCGGTTGACGAACTCATCATGGAATTCGAATGAACAAGATGGTGGTCGACAACGTGGACAGTGACAAGTGGCGGGCGCTTGCAGAGCGCGAGTTGAACGCATCGCCCGATTCACTAGTCTGGCAAACGCCTGAAGGTATCCCAGTCAAGCCGCTCTATACGGTCGCCGATCTCGAAGGCATCGAGCATCTCGGTTCGTCTCCGGGACTGAAGCCGTTCCTGCGCGGGCCACGGGCCACCATGTATGCCGGCCGTCCCTGGACGATCCGCCAGTATGCCGGCTTTTCGACAGCCGAAGAATCCAACGCTTTCTACCGCAAGGCGCTCGGCGCCGGCCAAAAGGGGCTATCTGTGGCTTTCGATCTAGCCACCCATCGCGGCTACGATTCAGACCACCCCCGCGTCGAGGGCGATGTCGGCAAGGCCGGCGTGGCGATCGACTCGGTCGAGGACATGAAAATCCTGTTCGACGGCATCCCGCTAGAGGAGATGTCGGTGTCGATGACCATGAACGGCGCGGTGATCCCGATCCTGGCGAACTTCATCGTCGCGGCAGAAGAACAGGGTGTCGCGCGCGAAAAGCTGTCCGGGACCATCCAGAACGACATCCTCAAGGAGTTCATGGTCCGCAACACCTACATCTATCCGCCCGAACCCTCGATGCGGATCATCGCCGACATCATCGAGTATACGGCAAGGGAGATGCCAAGGTTCAACTCGATCTCGATCTCCGGCTACCATATGCAGGAGGCCGGAGCGACGCTGGTCCAGGAACTTGCCTTCACGCTGGCCGACGGGCGCGAATATGTCCGCGCGGCGATCGCCAAGGGTCTGAATGTCGACGATTTCGCCGGGCGGCTTTCGTTCTTCTTCGCAATCGGCATGAATTTCTTCATGGAGGCGTCGAAGCTGCGGGCAGCGAGGCTGCTCTGGTCGCGCATCATGGAAGAGTTCGAACCGAAGAAGCAATCGTCATTCATGCTGCGCACCCATTGCCAGACATCGGGCGTTTCGCTGCAGGAGCAGGATCCCTACAACAACATCGTGCGCACAGCCTATGAAGCGCTGGCTGCGGCGCTCGGCGGTACACAATCGCTTCACACGAACTCGTTCGACGAGGCAATTGCCTTGCCTACGGAGTTTTCGGCGCGCATCGCTCGGAACACACAGCTCATCCTGCAGCACGAGACCGGGGTGACCAAGGTCATCGATCCGCTCGCCGGCTCGTACTATGTTGAAAGCCTAACCAATGAGCTCGCCGAAAAAGCCTGGGCACTGATCGAAGAGGTCGAGGCGATGGGCGGCATGACCAAAGCCGTTGCCTCCGGCCTGCCCAAGCGCATGATCGAGGAAGCGGCGACACGCCGTCAGGCGGCCGTCGACAAGGGCGAAGAGGTCATCGTCGGCGTCAACAAGTTCCGTCTCGATATCGAAGACCGGATCGACATCCTCGATATCGACAACGCCGCCGTACGCCAGTCGCAGATTGCCCGCATCGAGAAGACCAGGCGCCAGCGCGACCCGCGCCGTGCCAGCGAGGCGCTGGCTGTGCTTGGCGCGGTCGCGGCCAGCGGCGAAGGCAACATTCTCGAGGCAGCGGTCGAAGCGGCAAGGGCCCGCGCAACCGTTGGGGAGATTTCCAACGCAATGCACAAGGTGTTTGGCGATCATACAGCGGTCCCCGAAGTGGTCAGGTCAGTCTATGGTGCGGCCTATAGACATGAACCGGAATTCCAGACGCTGGTTTCGCGTCTCGGGGATTTCACGGCGGTGCGTGGCGGAAAGCCGAGGGTCATGGTCGCCAAGCTCGGCCAGGATGGACATGATCGCGGTGCCAAGATCATCGCTTCCGCCTTTGGCGATATCGGTTTCGAGGTCATTGCCGGACCATTGTTTCAGACACCCGACGAGGCTGCCGATCTGGCTATCGCCGCAGAGGTCCATGTCGTCGGCGTGTCTTCGCTCGCGGCTGGCCACAAAACGTTGTTGCCGCAATTGATTGACGCGCTGATTGCCAAGGGAGCTGCCGACATTATCGTCGTCTGCGGCGGCGTGGTGCCGCGTCAGGACTATGAATTCCTGCTTGACCACGGCGTCGCCGCCGTTTTCGGTCCAGGCACCAATGTGCTGGATGCAGCGCGCGCTGTGTTGGATCTCATGGAAGGCAAGCGTCGAAACATTTAGCCGCACAGAACAGGGATGGAAATGCAGTCAGCAATTTCGGATTTGCCGATGCCCAAGGCGCAATCCAACGAGAGCCGCCGGAGATGGACCCTGGAAGAGGCTCGGGCACTTCACGACGCGCCCTTCAACGACCTGCTGTTTCAGGCGCAAACCGTCCACCGCCAGAATTTCGATCCCAACAAGGTCCAGCTCAGCCGACTTCTCAGCATCAAGACGGGCGGATGTCCGGAGGATTGCGGTTATTGCAGCCAGTCGGCGCATCACGAAACCGGTCTGAAGGCGTCGAAACTGATGGAGGTCAGGCGCGTCATCGCCGAAGCGACCAAGGCGCGTGACGCCGGTGCCACGCGCTATTGCATGGGTGCCGCCTGGCGAAACCCCAAGGCGCGCGACATGGATGCGGTCGTCGCTATGGTTGAGGGCGTAAAAGCGCTCGGCATGGAGACCTGCATGACGCTCGGCATGCTCGACCTCGATCAGGCCGCTCGCCTGAAACAGGCTGGCCTCGACTACTACAACCACAACATCGACACGTCGGAGCGCTACTATAGCGAGATCATCAGCACACGCAGCTTTGCCGACCGGCTGGATACGCTCGCCAATGTCCGCGACAGCGGCATCAAGGTCTGCTGCGGTGGCATTGTCGGCATGGGCGAAGAGCCGGCGGACCGGATCGACATGCTGGTCACGCTGGTCAATCTGCCAGAACATCCGCAAAGCGTTCCGATCAACATGCTGATCCCGATCGCCGGCACCCCGCTTGCCGACGCCAGACCGATCCAGCCGATCGAATTCGTGCGCGTGATCGCGCTGGCGCGCATTATGATGCCTAAATCGCATGTCCGACTTTCTGCAGGACGCACCGCCATGACCGACGAGATGCAGGCGCTGTGCTTCTTTGCCGGTGTCAACTCGATCTTCGTCGGCGACACGCTGCTGACGGCGGACAATCCGGGCGAGGACGAGGATACCCTTTTGTTCCGCCGTCTCGGCATCGAACCGATGGAACTCGGGGCGCAATGAACGGGGCACCGCTTGCCCGCTATGACGCGACCTTGCAGGGGCTGGCGCGCAAGGACCGGCTGCGCACGCTGTCGCCCCGCGCCGGGCTCGACTTCTCGTCGAACGACTATCTCGGGCTCGCCGCCTCTAAAAGGCTTGGCGATGCGGTTGCGGCGGCGATTGCGCGAGGCATGCCGGTAGGCGCGACCGGATCGCGGCTGTTGCGCGGCAACGCGTTGGAACACGAGGCGCTGGAGACGGACGCGGCGGCATTTTTCGGGAGCGAGCGCGCGCTATTCTTCGGCAGCGGCTACATCGCCAACTTCGCTTTGCTGACCGCGCTGCCGCAGAAGGGCGACCTGCTGGTCCTCGACGAGTTGGCCCATGCCAGCATGCATGAGGGGGCCCGCGCTGGCCGCGCCGAGTTCAAGCTCACCGCACATAACGACGTCGATGCTATCGAGGATGCGATCATCCGCTGGCGCGCCGAGGGCGGCATGGGGCGCGTCTGGATCGGTGTCGAAAGCCTCTACAGCATGGATGGCGACCGTGCGCCCATGGAGAGCCTGATTGCGCTTGCCGATCGCCACGAGGCATTCATTGTCGTTGACGAGGCCCATGCCACCGGCGTCTGGGGGCCGGACGGCCGGGGGCTGGCTGCCGCTTTCGAGCGCCGCGACAACATCATTGCGCTCCATACCTGCGGCAAGGCGCTCGGAGCGTCCGGTGCACTCGTCACCGGGCCGGGACTCCTTTGCGACTATCTCGTCAACCGCTGCCGGCCATTCATCTACTCCACCGCGCCATCGCCGCTGATGGCCATGGCAGCGCGCGAGGCGATTGCCATACTGTCCGAAGAACCGATCCGTCGTAACCGGCTGCATGAACGCGTTGCCTTCGTAAGCCTTCTATTGGCCCAGCGGTGTGGGGTGGTGTCGAGCGGCTCGCAGATCCAGCCCTTTGTCATCGGCGACAACAGGCGCACCATGACTGTGGCGGCGGCACTGCAGGCGCGCGGCTTCGACATCCGCGGCATTCGTCCGCCGACCGTGCCCGAGGGCACGTCGCGCCTGCGTATCTCGCTGACGCTCAACGTCGGCGAAGCCGACATTTCCGCCATGGTCGAAGCGCTGGTCGAAGTGTTGGCCCAAACATGACCGGAGGCGGCATGACCCAACGCATCGTCATCACCGGAACCGACACCGGAATTGGCAAGACCGTGTTTGCGGCTGGGCTCGCCGGCCTGCTCGACGGTTTCTACTGGAAGCCGGTGCAATCGGGCCTCGACGGCGAGACCGACAGCGAGGTTGTGGAGCGGCTCGCCGGCCTGCCGATGGGGCGCGTCCTGCCGGAAGTTTATCGCCTGACGATGCCGCTGTCGCCGCATCGCTCAGCCGAAATCGACGGCGTCGCGATCGAGGCGGCAAAGCTGTCGCTTCCGGACTTGCCTGGTCCGCTCATAATCGAAGGCGCCGGCGGGCTGATGGTGCCGCTCAATCGACAGACAAGGTTCATTGATATTTTCCGGGAGTGGAAACTCCCAGTCATCCTGTGCGCCCGCACCGCGCTCGGCACCATCAATCACACCCTGCTGTCAATCGAGGCCTTGCGGGCGCGCTCGATCCCGGTGATCGGCGTTGCCTTCATCGGCGAGGAAATGGCCGACAGCCAAAGGACGATAGCGGAATTCGGCAATGTGCCGCAACTCGGCAGGCTGCCGCACCTCGATCCGCTGACGCCCAAGGCACTGAGGCAAGCGATGATTGCCAATTTCGATCCCGCACTGATTGGAGGGGATCGATGATGTCGCAATCCCGCGTATGGCACCCCTTCACCCAGCACGCGCTCGAACCTGCGATCCCGGAAATCGTCCTGACTGAAGGCGCCTATCTCCACAAGGCGGACGGCGCGCGTATCCTGGACGCCATCTCGTCCTGGTGGGTCGTCACGCATGGCCACCGCCATCCCCGCATCATGAAGGGCATCGAGACGACGGCGTCCGCCCTCGACCAGATCATCTTCGCGGGCTTCACGCACGAGCCGGCGGAACGCCTGGCCAGGGCGCTTGTCGGCCTGGCTCCGTCGGGCCTCGACTGGGTGTTCTATTCCGACAGCGGTTCGACCTCGGTCGAAGTCGCGCTGAAGATGGCGCTCGGCTATTTTCGCAACATCGGCGCGCCGCGCTCGCGCATCTCCGTCATGGAGCACAGTTATCATGGCGATACCGTCGGCACGATGAGCATCGGTGCCCGCGGCGTGTTCAACGCCGCCTACGAACCCTTGCTGTTCGAGGTCGACACCATCCCCTTTCCGGCCGCCGGACACGAGCAGGAGACGCTGGATCGGTTCGAGGCGGTTTCTCGCGACCGGCGCGCCGCCGCCCTGATCGTCGAGCCGCTCGTGCTGGGCGCGGGAGGCATGCTGATGTATCCGGCCTGGGTGCTGACCGAATTGAAGAAGATCGCCGAGGCCTCCGGCACGCTGCTGATCGCGGATGAGGTGATGACCGGCTGGGGACGCACCGGCACCATGTTCGCCTCCGAGCAGGCGTCCATCTCTCCTGACATACTGTGCACCTCGAAGGGCTTGACCGGCGGCGCCATCCCGCTGGCCGCCACGCTCGCCACGGATGCCATCTTCCAGGCTCATTATTCGACACCGCCAATCCGATTGCGTGCGCGGCAGCACTCGCCAATGTCGAGATCTGGTGCGACGAGCCAGTGGCCGAGCGGATCACGGCCTTGAGCGTGATGCAGGCCGCGGGGCTTCGACGGTTTCGGGACAATCCGTATTTTACCGACAGCCGAGCGACGGGAACGATCGCAGCGCTCGACCTGCGAACCGATTCCGCGGGTTATCTCGCCGAGATCGGGCCGAAGCTGCGCGCGTTCTTCATTGACCGAGGGATGCTTGTGCGCCCGCTCGGCAATGTCCTCTATCTTCTCCCGCCCTATTGCATCACCAGCGACGAGTTGGGCGGAGTCTATGACGCCATCGAGGAGGCCGGCGCTCGTTTCGGTTCGAGGCCATGAGCAAGTCGTCGCGCGTTCTGGGGTTTGGCCATCACGTGCCTGGCCGCAAGGTGGCGAATGCCCAGATCGAGAGCAATCTCGGCCTCGAACCTGGCTGGATCGAAAGGCGCACAGGAATCCGTTCGCGCTTCTGGGCAGCGGATGAAGACACGCTGTCTGGTCTTGCCACGCAGGCTGGCGACATGGCGCTGGCGAATGCCGGCATCGACCGTAGCGACGTCGGTCTGCTGTTGCTTGCCACCTCGACGCCCGACCATCTTCTGCCGCCCAGTGCACCCTTGGTCGCGCACAAGCTCGGCCTTGGCCGCTCAGGCGCAGTCGATCTGACCGGTGCCTGCGCCGGCTTCATCTATGCGCTGATGTTCGCCGATGGCTTCACGCGCCTGCATGGCAAAGCAAGCCTTGTCATCGCCGCCAACATCCTCAGCCGCCGCATCAATCCAGCCGAGCGCGCGAGCTCGGTCCTTTTCGCCGATGCCGCCGGCGCCCTCGTGATCGGTCCGTGCGAGGACCCAGATCGGGGCATTCTCGGCGCCTCGGTGGATTCCGATGGCTCGCGCTACGAGCTGATCCAGATACCCGCTGGAGGAAGCACCATCCCGTTCCACGGCGACCTCGACCTCGGGCAAACCCGCATGACGATGACCGACGGACGCGAAGTGTTCGCCAAGGCCGTGGACATGATGACTGCCTGCTCGCAGGAGGCGCTCGCCGCGGCCCAGTTGCAGCCGCAGGGCATCAATCGGTTCGTACCGCACCAGGCCAATGCCCGCATTTTTGATGCGGTCGGGCGAAACCTCGGCATAGCAGATCAAGCAATCGTCAAGACGATCGCCGACCATGGCAATTCTTCCGCTGCGACGATCCCGCTGTCGCTATCGCTGGCCAATCAAGAGGAGCCGTTTCGGCTGGGCGAGAAAATCCTGCTGGCGGCCGCAGGGGCGGGTCTCAGCGGCGGTGCACTCGTCATGGGAATTTAGCGGGGGCGACCCGGCCGCCCAGAGGACGGCCGGATCAGTCATCCATGATGGAAAGGATATCGCGATGAATGCGAAAAATAGTTCCCAAGCTTGCACGGCATCCACTTCACCGAAGCGAACCTCAATTACCATGGTTCGAAACGCTGAACCCTGACCACTGCGAAGCAACAGGAATCCCGCCGATATATGGAACTAGAATTCCGGGTGCGCGGATTTCGACCTATGTCATTCTCGGCGGGCGCGACCCACGGCGCCGCCGGAGCTTTCAGTACGGCGAGCAGGTCATTTGTTGGCCAGGTCATTTGTTGGCCAGATTCATTTGATGAGTCTCTGCCTCCATCAACTTGACCATGATATGTAGAGCCCGGTTCACTGGTGTTGGAATACCGAGAGCTTTACCTTGGTGAGCGATATACCCATTGAGGTGGTCAATCTCACTCACCTTGCCCCGAGCCAAATCTTGCGCGGTTGAAGATTCTGGTTGGGCATCATGCCGGCCAAAGCAACCACGTTTTCCATCGTATCGCCCAGAGTGGAAATGCCGGATCCGGCAGCCACGGCAATACACTCGTTCACCACGTCGTCCATCACTTCCATCACTCCCTCAACCGCAACTAAACGTCCATAAGGAAGCTGGGAAACGGCGGACAGGGCCTTGTAGGCACAATTCAAAGCCAGCTTCCGAGCCTTTGGACATACGCTGGTCGGTCCTTGGCTTGCAGGCAGCCATTCATGGCGCTGTGCTGCTTGCCTCAGTGTGATCGCGCGGGTGCAGCGGCGCCATTCGGTCGCTACGGTTCCAAGCAACGCGGTTTCGGTGCAACGCACGACTGTGGTCGTGAAACGGTTGGCTGCGTGTTTCCAGTCATGCTGTTGGCGAAATCGGAATAGCTCGGGCAGGGCGGGCCGATATTTGTTTGGATCCCAAGAGCGGCGATATCGTCGCTTTCGCTCGCACCACAATGGACGGCGTTTAGAAAGCGGTGATTATCGTTAAGGCCCGGTTGGCGTGGCACAGGAGTAAACGCCCTGTTGACGGCGCCGTGTTGAATGACCCGCAAGCCTAACGGCAGCTTACTTAAAGATTGTACTGAAACCAGACAGGCTGGTTGCGGCCCCGAAATGGTCGTCGAATAGTTCTACAATTTGCGATCGATTGGCGGTCCCCGGGCTGGCGAACTTCAGCTGGCGATGGGTATCATTCTAGATCTTGTCGGCAAGTATGACGCCGCTGATGCCGTAGGCGCGGCGCGTCTGTTCAACAGCCTCAGGCGTGACATCGATCAGCAGCGCGATGATGTCGCCGTCGGGATGTTCGAGAACGTCGCCAAGCTCGATCAGCGTCCAGCCGAGCGCGCGCAGCCGTTTTGGCCAGAATGTCTCGCACACCACGCTTATCTGCCGAATCCCCAGATTTTGCGCAATCTCGAGCATACCGCAGAGGACCAAGCCGGCGACCGGTGAAGAGGCACCTTGCGTGCGAAGCGATGGAACGACGAAGAAGCGCGTCCATTCGAAAATTTCAGCTGCCCTCGGAGGCCTGCCACGGGCGAGAACCGGGAAGACCTCGCTCATGAGATGCGGCTGCAGCGTGGGAACGAGGCGGGAGCCGCCAACGATCTTGCCGTTGGTATCAAGCGCCATGATATAAAGCGCATGCTCGTTGTCGAAGGCGTCGATCTCGATGTTGATCGGCCGGGCGACGGCGCGCCATCGCCTCTGCTTGACGTAAATGTCGTACCTTATGCGAAAATAGCGCTCCAGAACTTTCCTGTAGTGCTTCCTGTTATCCCAAGTGACCAGATGCATAAGAACCATGACGCCTCCAGGCGGAGCGTCGTAGGAAAATCGACTTGCCGTACGTATGACGGTATTCAGGTATTGCTAAATCTGGATTTCCTGCCGTCGCAGCGCCTTGACAATGGCATGCGCCACGTTGATTGCATCGAGCTTGCCTCGAATGTTGCGCTGATGGCTTTCGACCGTGTTCCTGGTGACGCCGAGGATACAAGCGATGTCATCGGTGGATTTGCCTTGCGCGCTCCACTCCAGGAGTTCGCGCTCGCGCGCCGTCAAGGGCGTGGGTTCATCGCCATCGCCGGGTGTTCCCAGCGCTGAGAGGCTGCGAAAGGTATGCACGCAAAGTGTTTCGATAAAGGGCATGGCGCTTGGCGGAACGTCCATACGGTCACTCGCCACCGTGACGACGCCCGGCCCGGCCAATGGAACATGAATTGGGACGCAGATACCTTCTTTCATCCCGAACTCGGCCGCCTCGTTCATGACCAGCTTCGCGCGCGCAACCAGCCTTGCGGCCGGCAGTTCGCCCCATCGGAAGGGCTGTGGCGAGTGCCGGCACTGGGCGACACAAGGATCGTGCAAAAAATACTCCTCGGTGACATAGCGACGATGCCATTCAGGAGACCAGCCATCAGCAAGAATCTCACGCTGCCAGTCCGTATCGTGCGGCACAGGCAGTCCGGTGATCAGAAAATTGCGCAATCCGTAGCGCTCCATGGCTGAGCGGAACTCTTGAAGGATTGCATCGGCCGACCGTGCAGTGTCGATCTTCGAGATCGCCGCAAAGAGGTCAACGACGATTTTGTTCTCCATTGGCAGACCTCGACTGCAGTCAAGCCCTACCCGCGCAACAACCTATGCGTGTCTTGATACCATCTTCAATAGGAGGCGGATCGAATGTACACTGAAGGAGTCAATCGCATGTCACAACGAAGAGATAAGTGAAGACCGGATCAGTACTGCATTGATGACGTTGGCTTCATTCGGTCGACTTGGAAGCGACCTGCTTCGTCACCCGGATAGCTCGCCTATTTTCCGGGCTTGCTGAAACCAACTCTTGCGGCTCGACATTCAATGCCTTGGCCAAAATTTCGACTGTATCCAGCGTGGCGTTGCGCCTCCCGGCTTCGACGCTGCTGATATAGGCGCGCGTGCGACCCGAAACGAAAGACAACTGCTCCTGAGAGAGTTTTCTCTCTCTCCGAAGCCGCTGCACGTTCAGACCAAAAACGCCGCGAAGTTTCATCAAACAACGGATGCTACGACGCGCACTATGGTGCGACACACTATAGTGCACATTCCGCATTGACAGCGGTGCCGTTGGCTGTTTGAAACAACCAGCGATTTCATCGTTTCCTGGATAAGGAATAGCCATGACGAGCCGGCCGTTTCGCGACCTCGCACACGACCTGTCGGCGCACCTCCCAGGCGAGCTAACCCGACCCGGCATGGACACAAATCGGGTCCTGGAGTTCGCCTGCATCCGATGCAGCACTTCCTACCCTGCGGATGTCACCATCGACTCCAAAGGGTGCGCGCGCTGCCAGGACACCGCGCCAGCAAACCTTCGGCCGGTCTATGCGGCCCCGCAGTCTCACCCCTTGGCCGGCGCCACCACCTCGGGCTCGCTCTGGCGTTTCGCGCATATGCTGCCTTGCACAGAAGCGGAGGCGGTGAGCCTCGGCGAGGGTCTGACGCCTTTGCTTGCCGCACCGCGCATCGGCGCGTTTCTCGGCGTGCCGGACCTTGCAATCAAGGACGAAGGCCGAAACCCGACCTGGTCGCACAAGGACCGCTTTTCGACGATCGCGGTCAGCGTGGCGCGCGCACGTGGCGCGAAGACCGTCGCGACCGCCTCATCGGGAAACGCCGGCGCTTCGCTGGCGGCCTACGCTGCCCGCGCCGGGCTGAAATGCGTCGTCACCACGTTTGCGGGATCGGCCGGCGCGATGCTGGCGCAGATCCGGAAATATGGCGCGACGGTCCTGCCCTTGGTCAGCAAAATGGACCGATGGTCGCTGCTTGAACAGGCGGCTGCCCGCTACGACTGGTTCATCGCCTCGCCCTATCACGGTCCGGTCGTCGGCAGCCATCCACTCGGCATCGAGGGCTACAAGACGATCGCCTATGAGATCGTCGAGCAATCGGATGGCACGGCGCCTGACTGGTGCGTCCTGCCGGTCTGCTACGGCGACGCCCTGTCCGGCGTGTGGGCTGGCTTTTGCGAGCTGTTCGCGCAAGGGTCGATCGCGCGCCTGCCTCGTCTCGTCGCGGCGGAGGTGCATGGGTCGCTGGCGGACGCTCTGGCCAGCGGCGCCGATGCGTTGAGTGAACGCAAGATGCTGTTCGACAGCCTGGCCGTATCGATCGGCACGCCGCGCAGCACCTTTCAGGCGCTGAAGGCCCTGCGCGAATCCGGCGGGCACGCCGTCCCTGTGAACAATCACGGCCTGATCGCGATGCAGGAACGCCTTGCGCGGGACGAAGGGATCTTTGCCGAACTGGCGTCTGTCACGCCGCTGATGGCGATATCGACATTGAAGGACCAAGGTGTCATCGCAGCCACAGACCATGTCGTGGCCGTCGTTACAGCCAGCGGTCTCAAGGACCTCGATCGGTCCGCCGGATCGAACGAACACGATCAGATCTTCCAGACGACGGACGATGCCTGGCGCTGGCTCGACAAAAACGGGCTGGATCTCGCTTCATAGATTTTCCGCCGCGCCAACAGCCGGTGGCACGTCGCTTGCCTCGCGCGTTTTGAGCACATCGTCGAGACTGCGACGCAGCCAGAGAAAGCGTGTCCATTGCGTCTCCGCGGCCGGTGCAATGGTGGTCAGCGTCCTTGGCTCGGACGGTTCCTTGCAGGGCCAGCCAGGCAGAGCGCTGAGCCATTCATCATTGTAGACAGTCTCGGCATGGCGATGGCCTTCGTCAGGCATGATGACCGCCACTTGCGCATCCGGAAGGGTCGTTGCAACCCAATGCGCCACCAACGCGGCGGCGCCGCTGGTCGGCCCCATGAAGAGGCCGTGCTCGCGCAGCAAGCGGTGCGCGGTCCTATACGCCGGATAGGCGCCAACCCAATGGATCTCGTCGACAAGCTCATGCCTGACATTTTTCGGCAGAACGCTGTTGCCCAGGCCCCGCAGCATGCGTTTGCCGACGGGCTGTCCGAACAGGATGCTGCGATGGGTATCGACGGCAAACACCGTCAGATGCGGAAAGACCGTTCGCAAAAAGGACGCGGTGCCGCATAGCGAGCCGCCCGTACCGACGCAGCCGACCAGGCAGTCAACCTTGCCCATTGCCCGGATGAAAAGTTCGGCCAGCCGCGCATAGGCAAGCCAATTACCCGGACTGTCGTATTGGCGGGTCCAGAAGCCGTCCGGCTCGTTAGCCAGGATTTCCTGGAGGCGCTCCAGCCGGCCAGGCTGGTTGCCGTCGCCGCGCGGATCGTCAAGGGCGATGACCATGGCGCCGATGCGCTCCAGGCGGGCTTTGTATTTGGCATCGATCAACGTTGAAGCGGTGACGAGTGTAAGGCGATAGTCACGCGCCGCCGCCAGCAGCGCGACCGCCATGCCGAACGTGCCCGATGTCGTCTCGACAATGTGGGAGCCTGCCTTCAGTTCGCCATTCGACGCTGCCCGATCCAGAATGAAGCGGGCCGGCATCAGCTTCATGAGCGGAAAAGCCGCGGCCACTAGATTTGGCGCAAGGCGCGCAAGGCGCGGGGTCTCAAGATCCCTGAAATAGTCCACGTCGAGGGTCACCATGACCAGCCCTCCGCATTGACCAGATGGACTTCGACATCCTTGAAGCCGGCACGTCTTATCTGCTGCGCAACCAGGGCCGCCCGTCGCTTCAGATTCGATGCGAAAAGATCGAAGATCAGGCCGAACAACGAACCGCTATGGGCGACCTGCACCCCGCACGCCCCGGATCGCCTGGCAATCTCGGCGATCTCGTTGAAGCCCTGTTTTGGCAAGTGCCGTTGACTGATCAGGGCACTGGCCGAGGCGGCGCGTCCGAGAAGATAGGGATCTTGAAGGCGAACCGCCCGCGCCACCAGCGCCCGCAGCACGCCGAATTCCTGGATCTCGGCACTGTCGTAGCGTGCGGGCGGCAGCTGCAATGTATCGACCGGAACCCCGCCATTTGCCTTAAAGCCGACCAGAAGCAGCGGCGGCAGCGAGCCTCCGAAATTCTCGATCACCGTGCCTTCGCGTTGCGCGAAAAGCACCGCGTGATCGTCGAAGGCGATCGCGTCGCTGGCGCGCTCGGCAGCCACGGCCAGACGCCCGATGCTTGACGGCCGCAACTGGACGTCAACGGCCGCGGCGACAGCGCGAATGGAAGCGACAACGTCAGCCGTCGATGAGCCGTAGCCGTGCCCCACGGGGATTGCGCTTTGAAGCGTCAGCTCGCCGCCGCCGGTGACGTTCAGGAAATCGAGCGTGAGCCGCGCGGCGGCCGACGCCTTGACCTTGTGATCGGGGTGGACAACGACCGCATCGTCGTCGCTCCTGGCAAAGCGCGCCTCCGATCTCAAGCTCGCAATCGGCAGCGTGACGAGCCCGCGATGAAGGCGCCCGCCAAAATCCTTGAATACGCCCTGGATGAGTTCGCCGTGATGCGCAATCGCCACCGCCGTCCCCACCGGCGACCGCAGCGCTTCACGACCCATGAGATCGCCGGCCTCAGCCATTTTCATCTCCCCGCTTTGTCGCAACGCGGGAAGATGGCACCGGCTGTCGGCAACCGCCCTCAAGGAATTCCGGTATTGACACCCCTATCGAAAGAGCGAACCGTGCGGGCGATGCTGTCGGATCGTCAGGCGGCGGAGCCAAGGTGCCGCAGCGGCCGGCCGGCCGAAACCGATTGCACGGCAGCCATGATACCTTGCGCATCGATCCCGTAATGCCGGTAGAGATCCGCGATCGTGCCGGTCTGGCCGAAATGCTCTACGCCCAGGGCGCGCGTGCGATGGCCACATACGGAACCGAGCCAGGCGAGCGTCGCGGGATGCCCGTCCAACACCGTCACGATGGCGCATGAGGCCGGGAGGCCGGCCAACAGGCGCTCGACATGACTGGTGGCGTGCGGATGGCCATATTGCCGCGCCCGCGCCGCGGCCGACCAGCCGGCATTCAACCGATCGGCAGAGGTGACGGCAAGAAGCCCGACATCGCGCCGGTCACCGGCCATCAGCCCCAATGCCTGCACCGCCTCCGGCGCGACAGCTCCAGAATAGGCGATCACCACAGCGGCATTCGGCCCGGGTTTGCGCAACCAGTAAGCGCCATCGACGATGTCGCGCGCCAAGGGATTCCCGGTCTGGCGTGTCGGCTGCTCGATCACCCGCGTCGAGAGCCTGAAGTAGACCGAACCTCCCGTTTGATCGCGCAGCCAGGTCTGGTCATCGGGCTCGGCCTCTCCGGAGCGCTGGATGTAGTCGAATGCCCAACGCAGGATGACTGCCAGTTCGTCGACATAGGCCGGCTCGAATGTCGCCAGGCCGTCCTGCGCCATGCCGATCAGCGGCGTGGTGATCGACTGATGCGCTCCGCCCTCGGGGGCCAGCGTCACGCCAGAAGGCGTCGCCGCCAGGATGAAGCGCGCATCCTGATAGCAAGCATAGTTGAGCGCATCGAGGCCACGCTCGATAAAGGGGTCGTAGAGCGTTCCGACGGGAAGCAGGCGCTCGCCGTGAAGCGAGTGCGACAGACCCAGCGCCGAGAGCATGGTGAAGAGGTTCATCTCCGAGATGCCCAGTTCGAAATGCTGTCCTGACGGCGAAAACGTCCAGCTGAAGGTAGAGGGAATGCGTTCTTCCCGGAAGAGGTCTGCCTGGCCGCCGCGCGCGAACAGACCCCGCCTGTTTACCCAGGCGCCGAGATTGGTCGAGACCGTGACGTCCGGAGACGTGGTCACGACACGCTTGGCAAAATCGCTGTCTGACTTGGCGATCTCGTGCATCAAGAGGCCGAAGCCCTGTTGTGTCGACATGGAGGCCTGTGCGCCCCAGGGTATCTGCACCGGCACGGGCACGGCTGGAGCTTTATGGCGACGGGTAGCTGCCTGCGCGAAAGGCGACGACGCCAGATAGGACCGCATCGCCGCCTCATCGTATGCAAGGCCCTCGAACAAATCCCATTCATGCCCTTCGCGCACACCCATGCCTTGCCGCAGCGCGTCGACCTGCGCTGGCGTCATCAATCCCGCGTGATTGTCTTTGTGGCCGGCGAGCGGCAGGCCGAAGCCCTTGATCGTATAGGCGATGAAACAGGTCGGACGATCATGACCGCGCGCTTGCTCGAAGGCATCGATGATGCTTGCCAGATCGTGGCCGCCAAGGTTTGCCATCAAGGCGGCAAGGTCTTCGTCGCTGCGCTTCTCGATCAGGCGGGTCACCGGTCCTTGGTCCCCCAGGTCATCCAGAAGGCGCCGGCGCCACGCGGCGCCGCCCTGGAAGGTCAGCACCGAATAGAGCTGGTTGGGGCATGCATCGATCCACGACCGCAGCTTTTCGCCGCCCTCCTCCTCAAAGGCCGCCTGTTGCAATGTCCCATGTTTGAGGATCACCACGTCCCAGCCGAAGTTGCGAAAGATGGATTCGAAGCGCTGCCACAAGCCTTCGCGCACCACCGCATCAAGGCTTTGCCTGTTGTAGTCGACGACCCACCAGGTGTTTCGCAGGCCGTGCTTCCAGCCTTCGAGAAGAGCCTCGAAGATATTGCCTTCATCCATTTCGGCGTCGCCGAGAAGGGCGACCATCCGGCCTTCCGGCTGGTCCGCGTTCCAGCCTTTGGCCCTGACATAGTCCTGGACCAGCGAGGAGAACAAGGTCTGCGCCACGCCCAGTCCGACCGACCCGGTCGAGAAATCGACATCGTCGATATCCTTGGTTCGTGACGGGTAGGACTGCGCGCCGCGATAGCCGCGAAAATTCTGCAGCTGCTCGAGCGTCTGCCTGCCGAACAGATACTGGATGGCATGGAAGACGGGGCTCGCATGCGGCTTGACGGCAACGCGGTCTTCAGGCCTGAGGATCTGAAAGTAGAGCGCCGTCATCAAGGTCGACGCGGACGCCGACGACGCCTGATGGCCGCCGACCTTGAGGCCGTCCTGCGACCCGCGAACATGATTGGCATGATGGATCATCCAGACGGCCAGCCACAGAACCTTGCGTTCAAGCTCGGAAAGGATCGTCATCGTCGGCTCCCGTGAAATCGCGGCTCAACGATAGCGGCCAAGGTCTCTCAAAAGTGGCTATTCTTACGCAAACATATCAACGATATTGGCTGATCCAGCCAATAATCACGCCTAGACGAGGGAAACGTGCCAAATCCGACTCTCGACGCAATCGACCTGAAAATCATCGCCGCGCTGCAGAAGAACGCAAAGGCGACGACGAACGACCTCGCTGAGGCCGTCGGCCTTTCGCCTTCACCATGCGCCCGGCGCGTCAGGCTCCTGGAGAGCGCCGGCGTCATCAAAGGTTACACCGTGGTCCTCGACCAGAAGAAGCTCGGCCTGCCGATCAGCGCTTTCGCGTCGATCAAGCTTGAACGGCAACGCGAGGACGATCTCGATCGCTTCTCACTAGCCGTGCTGCGCTGGCCCGAGGTTGCCGACTGCTATCTGATGACCGGCCAGCGCGATTACCTAATGCGCATCGTGGTGCGCGACCTCGAAGCCTATGAGCGGTTCATCAAGGACAAGCTGACGCGGCTGGACAACATCGCCTCGATCGAAAGCAGCTTCGCGCTCGGCCAGGTCAAACGCTCGGAAGTCTTGCCTGTCTAGGCGACCGGCTGTTCGGCATCGGTTCAAGCGTCAGTGGCGCAAGCGAGGTTGGAGGACCGCGTCACCCGATCGCAATCACGTAGGGAATGTATCTCCTCGACGGGCAGGCCTGATTCACTCACCACTTCATCCGCAATATTTCGTCTATATTTTGTATATATACATTGACGAAGCATGGCATCCAACCGTAGCGTTGAGCCGCTGAGGCGGAACGCCTTCGCGCAACTCAATCTCATGGGAGGACTGCACAGATGAAATTTCGAGCCCGATCGGCCGCGATTGGCCTGGCCTGCATCGCCTATGCCGCGCTTGCTGGATCTCTACTGCCGGCCGCAGCGGAGACCACGAAAGAACGCGTCTTGAAGGAAGGACGCATCGTCATCGGCATCCACAACCGCTCGCCATGGGGCTACAAGAAGGAGGGAACCGGCGAGCTGCTCGGCTGGCATCCGGATCTTCTCAGGGCTGCCTTTGCCGATCTCGGCGTCAAGCAGGTCGACTTCGAGGTCACCGAGTTCGGCGCCCTGATCCCGGGCCTCATGGCCGGGCGTTTCGATGCCGTTGCATCGGGCCTGTCGATCACGCCGGAGCGCTGCCAGCAGGTCGCCTTCGGCGCTCCCGACCTGAGGTCCGACGACGCGGCGATCGTGCTCGCCGGCAACCCCAAGGCGATCCATAGCTATGCGGATCTTGCCAAGAAATCCGACGCGATCATGGGTGGCGGCCGCGGCAGCAATGTCATCAAGAACGCCATCACCGAGGGCGTGCCGGAAGACCGCATCCTGCAGTTCCCCGACATCGAGACCAACATCGCGGCACTGCGCGCTGGCCGCATCGACGCGGCTCTGTTCTCTTCCCCGACGGTGATCGGGCTGCTTGCCGGCAACAAGAGCCCCGATCTGGAGCGCGCCAGCCCGTTTACGACGGACGAGAAGTCGATCAGCTACATCGCGATCGCGTTCAGGAAGGACGATGGCGATCTTCGCGACCTCTACAATCAGGGTCTGGCGAAGGTCATGTCGAATGGCACGATCGCCACCATCATGGCGAAGTACGGATTTGGCCCCACGGAAAACGTGCCGCCAGGATTGACGACGTCGCAATTGTGCGGAACCGCCAACTGAACGCCATCAGCAACAGAACCCAGCTGGCATCAACAGTGCGGGCGGTGCCGTGCTAACGCGGGCGGCCCGCGCTGGCAATGATCGGGTGCGGACCGCCCTCCCCCGGATGCGGCGTCGTCATCCTGGCCGCCTTGGTCAATTCGATCGGGCGTTTCGGATCGGACAGGGATGCCGCGACGCCGCCAGGGTCTTGTCCGTTCCGGCATAGAGCACATGCAGGATCGCACTGACAGCTGCGCGTGGCTCGTGTTTTCCAAATGGTTGCGCCTTTCAAGCGAGCCTTCGGGATCGACCAGGATGTCGGCGATGTTTTGTACGGTGCGGACCTCCCATTCCCCGCGCCGGACCTCGAGAAAGTAACTCGAGGCGTAGCCGCTCGGGCAGACGCTCGTGTCGCTTAGGACCCTTGATCCTCGCCGAGGGGCAATGAATCGCGCGTGAGCAAGGAATACATGGTTTTCAGGACGCGTCTCGTCGTAGCCGTCCGGCATCGAAGTTCCGTATCCCAAGTGTAGATCCCAGTTAGGTTGATGTGTTCGCAACCGAGCGGCGAGATGTGTCTGAAGAAAGCATCAAGAGTGTCTCGTCCCGCTCGTTTCAGCTAGGGCGCCAAGACCGCCGCTGCCAGCTGACACTTTGGCATCATACGCGATCGCGTATATCGTCGCTACATACGCGATCGCGTATATCTCCATTTTATACGCGACTTCGTATATTGACGATTAATACGTGATCGCGTATATTGCGGGCGTGGAGGCCCATCATGACAGACCAGATCGCTCGCAACGAAAAACAACTCGGAGCCATTTTGCGCCGCGCCCGCAAGAACGCCGGCCTCACACAGGGCTCGCTCGGCAACCAGATCCACTTGCGCCAGGGTACGGTCTCCCGCCTCGAGGCCGGCGAGCCCGCGATGCAACTCCGCACCTTGATGGCCGCCCTCTCCGCCCTCGACCTTGAACTCGTCGTGCGCGCGCGCAGCAAAGGCAGCTCTGCTGATATCGAGAATCTGTTCTGATGGCACGGCGCCGGGTTCACATCCCCCTGAATGTCTTTCTGAACGGGCGCCTGGTGGGCATCCTGCGCAGGGAATCGACGGGCGCCATCGACTTCCAGTACGCCCGCGAATGGCTGGACTGGCGCGGCACCTTCCCGATCTCACTCTCGCTTCCCTTACGCGAAGACCGCTATATCGGCACGCCAGTGACCAACGTCTTCGACAACCTGCTTCCCGACAATGACGCCATACGCAGGCGTGTTGCCGAACGGGTCGGCGCCGACGGCACCGACGCCTACAGCATGCTGGCTGCGCTCGGCCATGACTGCGTCGGCGCGTTGCAATTCCTGCCCGATGGCATGGATCCAGGCCCTCCCGGCAGTGTCGAAGGCAAACCGGTCAGCAACGAGGACGTCGCCGGGATCATCGAGAACCTTGCTGCCGCTCCGCTAGGCCTCGGCGAGGATGCGGACTTTCGCATCTCGATTGCCGGCGCGCAGGAAAAGACCGCACTGCTGCGCAAGGATGGAGGCTGGTTCAAACCGATCGGCACGGCAGCGACCACCCACATCCTGAAGCCGCAGATCGGCCGGCTGCCGAACGGCATCGATCTCTCCAACAGCGTCGAGAACGAGTATCTGTGCCTGAAGCTGCTGCAAGCGTTTGGCGTTCCCGCCGCCCAGGCGCAGATCGCCGACTTCGGCAAGCGCCGCACGCTGATCGTAGAACGCTTCGACCGGCTGTGGGCCCGCGACGGCCGCCTCCTGCGCCTGCCGCAGGAAGATATCTGTCAGGCACTGTCGGTGCCGCCGACGCGCAAGTACCAGTCCGATGGCGGTCCCGGGATGCGAGAGATTATCGACCTCTTGAAGGGCAGCGATACGCCTGATGAAGACATCGCCACCTTCTTGCGCACCTGCATCTTGTTCTGGCTGATTGGCGCGACCGACGGCCACGCCAAGAATTTCAGTATTTTTCTCAGCCCTGGCGGACGATTCCGCATGACGCCGCTTTACGACGTGCTGACCGCCCAACCCAGCCTTGATAGCAGACAAATCCCGCGCAAAAAATTCAAGCTGGCAATGTCCGTCGGCAAGAACAGGCACTATTCGGTACCTGACATCATGCCACGCCATTTCCTGCAGACCGCTGACATTGCCGGTGTGGGTACCCCTGTCATGCGCAGAATTTTCGATGACATTGCTGAAAACGTGGAGAGGCAGGCCGACGAGGTGATCATCTCGCTGCCCCGCGGCTTTCCTGAACAGCTTGTCGACTCAGTCAGGTCAGCTATCAGCAAGCGGGCGGCTCTCCTCGCCGATAACAAGGCTCATGCCATGGATTGATCAAGGTGCGACGAACCGGCTGCCGGGACTTGCTCGCCCTGCCTGTCGCCGCTGCTGATGATCATCGTCGTCATCGGTCCAACAACATTGTCGTCGCGTGACCGCCAGAGGCGTCGCGTATCGCCATCATCATGATGAGCACGGCCATCAAGCTCCAAGCTGGCCGATTACTGGCCTGCAATCCGTCAGGATGGGTTTTCGCTGTTGTCCATCGGATTGATATCCTCGGAAATCTCCTGCCGCAGTTTTGGCCCCTTCGCCAGGCGCCTGCCCAGGGCCGTGACGAAGGCTTCATAGCGTTCGGCCGCCTTGGCGCGCGCGGCCTGGACGGCGGGCTCGGGCAACGCCGGCGTTGTCGCGAGCCAGAAGCGGACGAACACCGCCAGTGTCTCGACCGCAATGCCGATATCGCGCTCCTGCCTGGCCAGGCGGCGATCGACCTGGTCGAGGCGTTTGGCGATAGCGGCCTCGCGGCGTGCGTCCGCATCCGGCGACAGGAAGGAAGCCAGGGCTGCTTCCGCAATCATGGATTGGGGTTGACCGCGCCGCGCCGCATAATCGCCAAGCATCGTCATGATGGCCTGGTCGAGATAGACGGAAATCTGCACTTTCCTTTTGCGAGCCGTCATGGCGCCTACAGCTCCATGCCGTCATCGGGGTCGAGGGAGACCTGCCGTGCAACACCCTGCATGAGGCGCGCCAGGCGCCGGTTGCGGACCGCATCATCGTCGTCGGCATCGTCGTCCGGTTCCATATTGAATTCGTTTTCGATCGGCGCCGCTTTCTCGACCGCCTGAGCCCGATTGAGTTCGGCTTGCAGGCGGCGCTCCGATCCCGTCGGATCTCCGTCGTCCTGCTGCAGCGTTCCGGAAGCCTGCGTGACCTCCAAGTGAGCCAGGACCGGCAACTGGCTCCAATCATCAGGTGCGGCCTCTTGCGACCGCGCCAGTTCGGGTGGCGGCAACACGCGCTCCTTGAAACTGGCGTCCTCGTAATACCGGGCCTTCTTGGCCCTGATCGGCGGCGCACCCGCCACCATGACGATCTCGTCGGTCGGCGGAAGCTGCATGATCTCGCCAGGAGTGAGCAACTGCCGCGCCGTCTCTTGCCGCGACACCATGAGATGCCCGAGCCAGGGCGAAAGCCGGTGACCGGCATAGTTCTTCATCGCCCGCATTTCGGTTGCCGTGCCGAGTGCGTCCGAGACCCGCTTGGCAGTCCTCTCGTCGTTCGTGGCGAAGCTGACGCGGACATGACAATTGTCGAGGACCGAGTTGTTGGGACCGTAGGCCTTCTCGATCTGGTTCAGCGACTGCGCGATGAGAAAGCTTTTCAGGCCATAGCCGGCCATGAAAGCCAGCGCGCTCTCGAAGAAGTCGAGGCGGCCCAGCGCCGGGAACTCGTCCAACATCAGAAGCAACCGGTGGCGGGTTGTCTTGGTAGTCAGGTCCTCGGTGAGGCGGCGACCGATCTGATTGAGGATGAGGCGGATGAGCGGTTTGGTCCGGTTGATGTCCGAAGGCGGCACCACGAGATAGAGCGTTGCCGGTCGCCTTCCGCCGACGATGTCGGAAATTCGCCAGTCACAGCGCCGCGTCACCGCGGCAACAACCGGATCGCGGTAGAGACCGAGGAAGGACATCGCGGTGGACAGCACGCCCGAGCGTTCATTGTCGGATTTGTTGAGCAGCTCGCGCGCCGCACTGGCGATAACCGGATGCGGGCCGGCATCACCCAGGTGCGCGGTCTTCATCATCGCGGCAAGCGTCGATTCGATCGGGCGCCTCGGATCGGAGAGGAAGGCAGCGACGCCGGCGAGCGTCTTGTCCTGCTCGGCGTAGAGAACATGGAGGATGGCGCCGACCAGCAGCGCGTGGCTGGTCTTCTCCCAATGGTTCCTCTTCTCCAGGCTCCCTTCCGGATCGACGAGAATATCGGCGATGTTCTGGACGTCGCGAACCTCCCATCCGCCGCGGCGGACTTCCAGAAGCGGATTGTAGGCTGACGATCTCGAATTGGTCGGATCGAAAAGCAGCACGCGACCGTGCAGAGCGCGAAAGCCTGCGGTGAGTTGCCAGTTCTCCCCCTTGATGTCGTGGACGATCGCCGAGCCCGGCCAGGTCAGAAGCGAAGGCACCACCAGGCCGACGCCTTTGCCCGATCGCGTCGGGGCGAAGCACAACACATGCTCAGGCCCATCGTGACGCAGATAATGGCGATCGTAACGCCCGAGCACCACACCATCGTTATCGATCAGGCCGGCAGCCTCCACCTCTCGCTTGTCGGCCCAGCGCGCCGACCCGTAGGTCTGGACAGTCTTGGCTTCGCGCGCCCGCCACACCGACATGCCGATGGCAACAATAATCGAGAGGAAGCCACCGGACACGGCGATCAAGCCGCCTTTCACGAAGATAGACGGGGCGTAAGCGTCGTAGAAATACCACCACCAGAACAAAGCGGGCGGATAGTAAACGGGCAACCCGGCGATCTCGAACCAGGGTGGACCAAGCCCCATCTGGAAACCGAGTTGCCATGCGGTCCATTGCGTTGCCGCCCAGGTCGTCAAGAGGACGATCAGGAAGACAGTGAGTATCTGGCCCCACAGGATTTTCGTGGCGGACATGAAGTGTGCCTTTCATCTGGTTTTCAGAGGCCGAGCCCCTTCTTGCGGCCAAAACTCCAGTCGATGCCGCCATCGCCGCGCACGACACCGGAGACGTGCTGGCCGAGATGCTTTTCGAGTGAGGGCGTCCAGGGGACGAACTGGAAGCCGAGCCCGTCGTCGATCATGGCGAAACGGCCGGAGGCGAGTGACAAGCGCTGGCGATAGGCGCCGGCAACGAAGTCTCCGCTGGCGGCGCGCTTGAAGGGCTTGCCAGTGTCGGCCGCGAGCCTGTCGCCAAGCGTCCCCAGTTCCACCCGCCGCAGTGTATCGAGCAAGCTTCGGGTGAAGATGATGCGTCTGCCTTGCCGCTCCGCGAGCCCCTGTTTGACAAGATGTTCGGCGCGCCGGTCGAGGGCGTCGCGAACCTCGGCGCCGAAGCCGGACTCGGCCAGGGCGGCCGGTTCGCGCGCGATTGCCTGACGGTCGAGCCAGGTCGCACCCGATGCCGTGATCTGCTGATCCACGCCAAGATCGGAGCGCACCGCGAGTGCGGCCCGGCCTTGACCGCGCGCATCATCGAATTTGCGCAGCTCGACAATCGATCCCGGTGCGCCGTCGCCAGCCGCCTCCAGATCGGAAAGCTTGATGTGATGGGTGCGTCCGTCGATGCCGTCGACAACGGCATAGGCCGTGCCGATCAGTTCGTCATCGAGCCCACGATCGACCAGCCGGCCGATAACCGGCGTCTCCAGGCTTTCCGCGGCCAGGACATAATTGGCCGAGCCACGCTCGATGCCAGCCGCACTCATCGCGCGATGGATGCGCTTGATGATGTCGCCGCGTTCGCCTAGCTCGCGCAGTGCTGCTTCGGCCCGTTCGTCAATTGCCCATTGGCCAGGCCCGGCCTGTTGGGCAAGACCAAGGGTCTCGAGCTTACGCAGGCGGCCGATCTTCAGCGCGTTATACTCGTCCGGTTGCCTTTGGCGAGATGGCGCGAGATCGATGATCCCGCTGTCACGGCTGTCGCGAAGCAACTGCCGATCGAGTTGCGTCCACCGCTCGGACTGGATCTGGCTTTCGAGCCTGTGGCGGATATCGAGATCGGTGCGCGGACCCAGTTCCTGGGTGACCAGATCGCGAGCCCGGTCGCGCATGCCTTCCTTGATGTAGTCACGCGCGATGACCAGATCCTGGCCATCGTCGCGGACGCCACGCACGATCAGGTGAATGTGGGGATGCTCGGTGTTCCAGTGATCGACCGCCACCCAGTCGAGCCGCGTGTCGAGGTCCTTCTCCATCTGCCCCACCAGATCGCGGGTGAAGGCGTTGAGGTCCGCCATCTCGAGAGCGTCGTCCGGCGACACGATGAAGCGGAAATGGTGACGATCGTCCTTGGCGCGCGCGGCGAAGGAAGCGGCGTCGGCATTCTCCGTCTCCGGACCGAACAACTGCCCCTTCTCCCCGTCCCGGCTGACACCCTCGCGGCGCAGATAGTTGAGGTGGGTGCCAAGTGGAGCGGCGCGCGCGGAATGACGGACGACGCGCGCCTTGACGACGGCGCCGCGCGACCGCGAGGTGATGAGGCGGTTGGCCTGGATGCTGGCGCGCTGACCGTGACCAAAGCGGGAGCGGCTTGCTTGTACAATCCGGCCCGAGCGCGAAATACCGCCGCCGGCCTTTTTTGTCGCGGCCAACACCTGCGCGATGAAGGGCCGGGCCTGCTGGGCGCGCGTGGAGCGGATGCGCCCGGGCCTAAGGCGAAACTCGCGCTCCTCAGCCATGGCGCGGCACCACAATGTGGAAAAAGCGAAACAAATACAATATCTTGGCTGCTTGATACACATTGCGCCGATGGCCGGCAATGTGCGGAATGCGCCAGAAAATCAAGCAAGAACAACCGCCCGACCGCCGCGCAATGTGCGCGCTTTTATCCTGCCATCCTTCGGTTGTTGCCCTGCGCTCTGCGCGCCTCATTGGCTGCGACGTCAAACAAGGCGCCAGGGGGCGATCTGACGGAGACTTCGTCATCGCTGCGATGTCCGGACGTCGGAACCCGTGAACAGCTGGCGCGGCTGCGAACCGGCCGCGAAAAGTCTGCGCGCCAACGGCGGCGACGAGATCTCGACGGAAGCGTTGTCGCCGGACGAAAGACCGGAAGCGGCCATCGACCCGGACCGGGCCGGAAACAGCGGCGCGGCCTTCCAGCTGATAATCTTGGCATGACCGGCGGTGAACGCGCCGGCTGCATCACCGCCGCCCCAGAAAGGGCGGAGCGTCGCAACATAGGCCCGGGTCTCGGCCGGCAGCGGACGCCCCTTCAAGGAGGCTTCGTAACGCCCTGGCCCGGCATTGTAGGCGGCGAGGAAGCCCGGTGAACCGTATCGATCATAGAGCTCGCGAAGATAAGCGGCGCCTGCAAGGATGTTGTCATGTGGATCATAGGGATCGCGGCCGAGCTGGTGGCGAAGGCGCAGCTCGGCAAAGGTATCGGGCATGATCTGCATCAAGCCCACGGCCCCCTTTCGCGAAACAGCGCGCGGGTCGCGGGCGCTTTCGAGGTGCATGATTGCCCGAATCCAGCGCTCGGGAACACGGAAGCGATGCGACGCCTCGGCGATAGGTGCTTCATAAGGATCCTCCGCGGATTTGCGCGGGGCCGGCGCGGACTGTGCCAGCGCCCCCGTCATTGCGTGACAGACCATCAGCATGCCAGCGATAAGCCAGAGTGCTTCACGCCGACCAGGCAACCGACTGACGGGTCGGCTTCCGTCCGCACGTTTCGGCGCCGATGGCCCACTCATCGAGCACGCTCCGGCCGCGGCTTCGGCCGGATCCAGCGCAGCGACCAGGAGCCGTCGTCGGATTGGAACAGACCGGCGCGAAAGCGCCGGCCAAACAGCGGATCTTCCAACCGGAACGACAGATAGGCGCCAGCCGTCTGTCCGGTTTCCTTCCAGGCCGCGCCGACCTCGGGGCCGCTGCCGTCGCCGATGTGGATGCGAAAATCCGGCGCTTTGTCGTCAGATGTTTTTGTGGGCACAAGCACCAGCTCGGCATCCACGAGCAGCGTTCGAATGCGTCCGGAATAACCCGATTCTGTTTTTTGGAAGACGCCGATCTCGGCCATGGATTATCTCCTATCTGTTGTTGGCTGGACTGAATTCAGTTCGCCGGAGCGAGCCAGGTGTAGTGGCCATCGCCCCTCTCGTCGGTCCAAAGCGGCAGCGCGGCTCCGACGATCGAGCTCGTCGGAAACGGCCCGAAATAGCGGCCGTCGAGACTGTCTTCGACTGCTCGGTTCATGACGAAGATCTCGGCGGCGGCGATGACGCGGCAACCCTGCCATTCAGGCAGCGCGCGCCCCTTGCGGTCGCGCTCCTGCGCTGCACCCACCGCAAGTCCGTTCACCATGATGACGCGGCCTGCGCGGCAGACTTGGCTCCCAGGAAGTCCCTCGATGTGCTTCAGCATCGGCACGCCGAGCGGAAGGTAGCCACGCCTGGCGGCGAACCTGGCGACCTTGTCTGGCGGTGCGAGGACAGCGAGCGCGCCAGCCGTCGGAACGGCCATTTTCCTGATCGCATAGAGCCCAAGCGGCGCGCTGGCCGATGCATTCCACAGCAGCAGCGGCGGCATTTTCATGACAGCCGGAGCGACCGCCGCGACGATCGCCGCAAGTGCTGCGGCCATGCAAGCGGCTCGGCTCATGAGGTCACCCGCTTGCGCAACAGAAAGGCCCGGTGCTGCTCGAGCGAATAGGCACGCGGCATAGCGCCGGCAGTCAGGCGGTTGTGGGTCTGACGCCAATAGTCCGGTGCGGCCTCGGCCGGATCGAGACCGATCGCCTCGATCGCATCGATCCGTTGGAGAACCTGCTCAACCTTGTCCCAGCCGGCGATCTTGAGCAGGATCTCGCCGCCTGGCCGGATGTAAGGCAGCGTCTGATAAGGCTCAGCGGGCAATGCCGCGCGCACGATGTCGATACGCGAAACGACAGTGCCAAAGTCATTCGCCGCCCAGCGCACGAACGCAAAGACACTGCTTGGCGCAAATCCAACGACGCGGCGCTGCTTGTCGATTGTCGTCTCATGGGATGGAAGTCCGAAGCGGATGCGATGCTCGACCCGCTTCTCGATCCAGATCAGCTCTACCGTCGTGAGGTCGCCGCGCGGCGTCGATTGGGGAGACGACGTCATGTGTCGTCTCCCTCGCGCCGGCCAACGCATCGCCTCTTCTGCCCACCGTCAGTCCGCAGCTTGCCCGCAAGACTGTTAGATTGAGAGTTAGACTCTAAGTTAAGGGCGTGATTTTCCGTTGCGGGCCCGTTCCTTAAGGCCGATCGCGGTTCCCGAAAGCACGAGGATGCGGTTCCCGTTGGCACGATAGTTCGGGTTCCCGATGGCACGATCCTGTCCACCGACGCGGGCGCCGGTTCGAAAGCCAACAGCACACGGCCGCTGGCTTCGACCTCCGTGAAGAGCAGATATCCCGGCAAGGGTTGGCGGCGCACGATGTCACGCAGCTCGAAGGCAAAGCGCTTGAGCGGCGAGAGGCTGCCGGACTTCTGATGCAGGTGCCGGATGTCGAAACGCCAACCGGCGCGCTGGCGTCCGCCATGCTTGCGCACCAGCCGATAGAGCCACCGATCCAGGCCGCCCGTCAGTCCGAAATAGGCACGGTCAATCGTCAGGATGAGCGCATCGTCGATAACGGCGCGATAGAACCAATCGGGCAGGATCAATTCGACGCCGAGCGGGCGGCCGTTTCGATCGAAGCGCTCCTGCCATTCATTGATCCATGAGAAGCGATGGCGCCGGCCTTCGGCGGGCTGGCGAATGGAGGTGACGACGCTTGTCGACTGCAGGCGGTCGAGCGCCGCCTTGAGGCGCAAATAGTCTCGCTTAGAGACGCCGCGGCCGACGAAGGTGAGCATTTCGTATGGTGTCGCAGCCATCAGGCGCGACGTGCGCAATCCGGCGTCCCGCGCGTTGACGATCTGGCTCGCGGCCCAGATCAGGATATCGGCATCCCAGATCGTCGCCATGCCGTGGTCGGGCATCGCTTCGACGCGGATCGCGATATCGCCGGCGCGAAAGTCGATCGGCGCGATGCGCCTGGATTTGGAAAGCGAGAAGAAGGGATAGGCCATAAGATCCTGCGCATCGCGTGGCGCGACGACACCGGGCAGCGCGTGGAACAGATCAAGCTGTCCGCGTTCCGACGGTTGGCGTGTGCGTCCAGACATAGGAGAGATCAGCGGGCTCAGCGCCGCTCGCGTCCGGCATAGGCGATCAGGCGTGCGGCTTGAGGCTTGGCGGGCAGCACAGAGCCATGCGGATCGGATGTCGATGTCATCGCGCCACGCTGCACCCAGGCCTGCAAGTCGTCGACGGCGTAGACGACGCGGCCGCCGAGTTTGCGATAGGCAGGCCCGGTGCCGTAGGTGCGATGTTTCTCCAGCGTACGCGCAGAAAGACTGAGGAAACGCGCTGCTTCCGAAGTGCGCAGGTAGCGCGGCGGCAATGGCGCGGCGTCGGCATTCATGGGGTGTCTCCTTGCGGCCGTCGCGATTGAACGGCGATCGATGGCCAGGATGGAGGAGCAAGGGCGCCGTGATCAGGTGCGCAATTGCGGGGCGCTATTTCGCACCGCCAAGAGGCCTTCAGGAGGGGCGGCGGCGCGCACAGCAATTGGGGACAGCGGCGCTCAACCATCTTCGCGCCATCGCGCGTCAAGCAATGCATCCGATGACAGGAAGCCCGTCATGGCGGCCGGGGGAGCGAAAAGCTTCCGCGGTTACCGAGAGGAAACGCCTCGCCCGGTACCGGGCGAGGCGTCTGGCGATTCACTCGCCGTTGCGGCGGTTGGGGCGCGACCAGATGAGGCTGTGGCCCTCGCCTTCCTCGTCGGCGAAGAGGTTGGCGTAGATCGGAGCGGTGAAACTCGGATCGTCGAGCTTGAGCCCGAGATAGTCGCGGCCCTCGGTGGAGCGCTTGGACCAGGCGGCGCCGATTTCGGCCTTGCCCACCACCACGCGGTGGCTTGGAGCGTTCTCGCCGCTGGCCCTTGTGTCGGGGACGATGCGCACGCCCTTGGCCTGGACGCTGAGGGTGACGATCTCGCCGGTGAACTCGTTCGCATTGGTCTTCTTGAAAGTGCCGATGGTAGCCATTTTTCAGTCTCCGTCTCTTCGTTTCCGAGCCCGCACCATGCGACCTCGATGGCGATCGAGAGGCCGGAGGCGACCGCCGCCGCATCGCTTGCGACCGCAGCAAAGCGGAGGATGGCGCAGGCGCGCGTTTCTTGGTTCCGCGAGGAATGGGCTTCGCCCAGGGGAAGAAACGCGCGCCGCGCCATTGCGGCATAGGCGGTCGAGGCTTCAGCCGTCCTTCGGTCAGATCAGCCCGTTCGAGAGGTCGTTGGTGCGCTCCGCGAAATGGCCGACGTGGAGGCAAGGGCACCACTGGCTTTCACGAAAGATGAATCGAATTGGTGGCCGAGATGTCAGCCGACAACAGCTTGGCATGACCTGAATGAATCCTTGAGACATCCGCTGCCAGCAGCACTCGGTGAAGTACCGCGAATGTCTCATTTGGGCCCGTTAGCGGACTGTCTGCTGATGGGACGAAATCGCAAATAAGCAGTCCTCCCGCCCACCACCAAGCGCGTCATAGCAGATCCGACAATCGATGAAGCGAAACGACCGGTCCCCTCATAGCTTAGGGCGAAGGTTTCCGTCTCGAGGCTACATCTCAAATGATCGGGTTAACTCTCGGTCGTCTTCGACCAGACGGATGAACCATTCGCCGGAGGCTTCGATCACTTCAACGCGAGGGTGGACCTTGCCATTCACGCCACCACGTCAATCAGCGCTACCAGCTATTGGATGGTTCTAAAGCCAGGCCCGGCGGCTCTGTGCCGAGTGCAGTTCTCGACTTTCCCGCATCCTTGATCATCGTGCCTCCCGTGAATGTCGAGGCAGATGCGGTGATGGCGGCGGATGGGGGTGTCTTACCTTGACAACCTCCTGCGCTAGCCGCAGCGACGCCTTTAAGCTCTTCGGCCTGTTTACAGTTTCTTCCCTGAGGTCCCCTCGCCCACCAGTCCGAACCTGAGTCAGGAGGGGTGTTGAGCATTCATGAAGCCTCGTGGAATCACACGTCGCCGAGCAAGGCCGCACTCCTGCGCTGCTTGGCTTGCGGGTTGACGATATCGGCGTGTCCTTCGCCGCTCATCATCGCCCACAGGTTCTTGGCCGCATGCCAGCCGATGGCCTGAGTTCCTTCAGTCGTCCAGGCGGCGACATGCGGCGTGCACAAGACGTTGGGTAGCGAAAACAGCGGATCGTCGGTCTTCGGCGGCTCCTGGTCGAACACGTCGAGAGCCGCACCCGCGATTTGGCCATTGGCCAGCGCTGCTCGCAGGGCCGTGTAGTCGATCAGCGATCCGCGCCCGGTGTTCACGACGATAGCTGACGGTTTCATCTCCGCGAACGCGGCGGCGTTTAGGATGTGATGGTTATCCGGGCTCGGCGTTGCGTGCAGCGTCAGGAAGTCGGATTGCTCCACCAGGGTGGAGAAGTCGACGAGTTCGATGCCTGGAGGCGCTTCCTTCAGGAAGGGATCATAGGCAAGGATGCGAGCCTCCCAGCCCGACAGCCGTTGCGCCACGCCACGGCCGATGCGGCCTAGGCCGAGGATGCCGACGGCGGCGCCGCGCAGCGTCGCGCCATGTGTCAGGCCGCGCCACCCGCCACGCCGCATGAATTCGGGCGTCCACGTGCCAAGTTGTTTGGCAACCGCCAGCATCAGGGCGACCGCGTGCTCGCTGACCGTGAAGATCTGAAAATCGTTCGGCGTACTCGAAACCAGAATGCCGTGCTCGGTGGCGGCGTCGATGTCGATGCTGTCGACGCCAATGCCATATTTTGAGATGTAGCGCAGATCCGGAAGCGCCTGTATCACGCGCCTGGTGATGCGGGTGCCGCTTGCCCCCATCAAGGCGACACAGCCATTTGCCTTGGCAATCAGCTCATCCTCGGTGAAGCGCTTGAACGGCATTTCCCAGAGCGCATTGCCGAAAATGACGTTGACCCCACGCTCGCGCAGCCAGTCTAGCGAGGCGTCAGTCGGGTCGTAGCGTTCAAACGCGAGAACGCTGGGCAAGCCTTGAGCGCTCATGAGGGTGGCGATCTCCCTAAAACATTCGAATTGTCTCTGGTGGAACGAATTTGCCTTAAATCTCCTTCGGAAGAGTCGCCCTTGTCGCCTTGATGTCGGGCGCATCAGTGGTTGACAGCTCTCATTCCGTGGGTGACGGCAGAAGATCAAGACGCGGGACAAATTCCTCCAGCGAGTCGTCAAGGGGCGGGGGTTCTTCCTCAGCCTCCTGCTTTGGCTCGACCATCAGGAGACCTACGATTACTAGGGCAAGCGAAGCCCAGGTCACAACTGGTATCGCCTCTCCAAGTAACAGCATACTCCAGCCAATGCCGGCTGCTGTTCCCGCATAGGCGTTCTGGCTTGCGAAGACAGCACCGGTGCTGGCGATCAACTGAATGAAAAGCAGCATCGCCAAATTGCCAGCGGCAGCCATCAGCAAGACGATGACGCCAAGGCGACCGGTCAATAGATCAAATGGCACGAAGTCCTGATAAAAAGCGGCAAGTGGGATCAGCATCAAAACCGAGACGACGAGCGACATGCCGAACAGGGCGACGTTATCGATGCTGGCGGGCTTTGACTCAGAGAGATAGATATCCTCGGCCGCGTAGGTGACGGGAATTACAAGGGCAATGACAAGCCACACCCAACTGGTGGCCATTTCTCCCGGCTCTCCGTAGAGGAGGATGATGAAGATGCCGACGAGACCCAATCCAAGCCCTACAAAGCGCTTCAAATTCGGAGCTTCGGTCCGCATCAAAGCTGCGAACAAGAAGACGGCAAATCCCTCAAGCACGATGACGATAGAGACGATGGAAGCTGGAAGCTTGCTTGCCACCCAATAAACCAGGACCTGATTGATCACCGAGCTAATGAACGCAAAACGAAGGATGAACCGCCGATCCGCCCAGGTGAGATCCTTGAGGCTCGGCATTGTCCGTCGCTTCAAACTGATCCCGACGCAGAACACAGCTCCTATGACGTCAATGAGGATTGCCAATCCTACCGGATGAGCCTCAACGAGCGAAGCCATCTTGGAAAGTGGCACGACGACGCCCCATAGCCCACCACATGCAAGCAGCAGTAGAGCCCCACGAAACGTGCGAATATTCTGCCGCATCTTTCGCTCTCGCTCGTAGACCTTCTGGGCCATTGTCGCGAACACGGTAGCAAGCTTTCCGAGACCATCTGAGCGGCTTGCCACATCGCGGATGCCAAGCTTCGAAGGATTGAACCGCCCGGTTTCTAAGGTGGCGGCCGCCCTGGTCAGCTTGGTCACCTGCCTCAGATATTCCGTCTCAACGTCGCGGAGTCTTTTTTTCTCGATGCAGGTGTCAACACGAGCCTTCAATAGAGCGGGCTCAAAGTCCTTTGGCAGAAAATCTTCTGCGCCAAGCTCGATGGCGCTTATCACGCTACCCATTTCTTCATCGAGCGCCGAAATGACGATCACTGGCAAATCGCGAGTGGCTCGCGAGGACTTGAGCGCCTTGAGCACCTCGAACCCATCCATTTCGGGCATGACTATATCAAGGAGCACCAAATCAAATGAGTTCTGGCTAACCTGTTCGAGCGCCAGCTTGCCACTTGCGACAGCTGTTGTTTCATGGCCAAGCGTTTGGATAGCTTTGCTGAGTTTCAGGCGCACAGTGCCTGAGTCATCCACTATGAGCACGCGCGCACCCTTAGATGCGCGAGCGTCAAGTCGTTGTGTCTCCGATTCTATGCTCATTCGGTTGTCCCCCTTGTTTCAGATCGGCAAGGCGCGAGCTTAGATCTCGGCTGGCCCTGTCACACTCGCCCGCAATGAGTTCCACTTCCGTCGCGGCCCCGCCGGGCATACTGTCGCGGCAGGATTGTTCCATTGCCGCGCAAAGCGCGGAAAGTTGGTTGGCGCCGAAGTCCCGCGCGCTTGATTTCAGCGTATGGGCTGTGCGGCCAAGGCCTGAACGGTCGCCCGACTCCGCAGCCCGGCGCATCTGCTCGACCAGCAACGGGGATTCCTCCAGAAAACTCTCAATGAGTTCTGCAAGAGAGTCTTGATCCCCACCTATGAGATCAAGCAGCTTGTCTAGAGCGTCCTGCGCAACAGCCATGACCAGACCTTTGTTGTCAGTTATGTTGGTGGGCGCGTTTAAGAGAGGCGACCAACTCCTCCACGCGCAGCGGCTTGCTTAGGTAATCATCCATCCCAGCTGCCAGGTAACGCTCGCGGTCGCCGGCCATTGCATTGGCGGTAAGTGCAACGATGAAAGGCTGCAGCGAATTCCGGGCGCCCGATGCGCGGATCAACCTTGTGGCTTCGAGCCCGTCCATGTCCGGCATCTCGATATCCATTAGGATGACATCGTGTTGTCCCTCGGCAAATGACGAAATCGCCGTCTCTCCATCCACCGCCAAGTCTACCTTGTAGCCAAGCCGTTCAAGCACCTTGGAGCCAATCTTCCGATTGGTGACGTTGTCATCAACCAGCAGGATCCGAAGCGGCAATTTTGCCGCCATTTCGTTGTCGAGGGATGGACTTTTGGCTTGATCAGGCTTGGCTGAACGCGTTGGAGCCTCGGCAAAGACTGACATGAAAGCATTGAGGAGCGGCGAGGGCTTGATCGGCTTAGGAAGCATCGCCGCAAATTTGATGCTCTCGATAGCCGCCTTGCTCTTCTCATCAAGAGGTACGAGGGAACTCAACAATATCAGTGGAAGATCACCCCTTTGACCAAGCCCACGTAATCGTTTGGCCAGTTCTATGCCGTCCATCTCTGGCATGCTCATGTCGAGCACGACGGCGTCAAAATTTTCGCCACTCGAAATCCTGCGCAATGCGTCAAGGGGCGATTCGGTTGTGTGTGGAACCATGGCCCAAGAATGGGCCTGCAGAGACAATATGCGCCGGTTGGTCGCGTTGTCGTCAACGATCAGCAACCGCTTGCCTGCGAGTTCAACTTTGGCCACAGACATTTGCGCCTGCTTGGGGGCGGGCACTACGGCAGCACGGATCGTGAAGAAGAATGTCGTCCCTGACCCTTCAACACTTTCCACCCATACCTTCCCGCCCATCAGTTCTGCCAGTCTTTTGCTGATCGCCAACCCTAGCCCGGTTCCGCCGTAGCGCCGCGTCGTCGAGGCATCGACCTGGCTGAAAGACTTGAACAAGCGATCCAGTCGGCTCTCGGGAATTCCGATACCGGTATCGCGTACTGCGAATTGCAGTGTGGATAAGCCCTCTTCGCTATCGCTGTAGGGTGTCTTCGCGTCTTCAACTGCCTGCGGAACTCTCGCCACCGATAGTACAATTTCACCCCGTTCCGTGAATTTCACAGCATTGTTGAGGAAATTAAGCAAAATCTGCCGCAGTCTTGTGCAGTCTGCGACAATCCCGTCGGGAGTACCGGACTCCACCAGGTACGCAAGGTCGATCCCCTTCTCCGCGGTCTTGGAGGCTACCAGGTCAATTGCGCTCTCAAGGCATTCCCGCAGTTCGAAGGGACTTGGATCGAGCTCCAGCTTGCCAGCCTCAACCTTAGAGAAATCGAGTATGTCGTTGATAATCGTTAGCAGGGCTTCGCCGCTGTTGCTGATCGTCTCGCTAATCTCGCGTTGTTCAGCGTCAAGTTTTGTACTAAGCAACAAGTTGCTCATTCCGATCACGCCGTTCATTGGTGTGCGGATTTCGTGGCTCATGGTCGCCAGAAACGAACTCTTCGCCTCATTTGCGGCCTCGGCCGCCTCCTTTGCCTGCTGCAGCGCCAGGGACAGCTGTTTGAGCTCGGTGAATAGCTGAGCGTTGTGCAGAGCGGCACCGGCATTAGCGGCAATCGTAGAGAGCAAGCGGAGCGAGTCGTCCGTGAATATGCCCTCCCGTGTAGTGCTCTGCACACTGATAACGCCCAGCGTGCCTTGCGCCGTCTTGATCGGAACGCCAAGATAGGACAAGGCATCCTTGCCGACGGGGGTAGCCCCGATCTGAGCTCCACGTTCCGCCACATCCTGATTGATGAGCAGTGGCTGTCCGGTCTCGATGATTTTGCTTGTCAGCCCTACGCCGAGGGTGAGCGTGGTGAAGGCCTCGCCAAACTGGTAGGGGAAATGGATCAGCTTGGTTTGCGGGTCGAGCAGAGCGACGTACACGATATCGGCATCGAAGATTTCCTGCATCTGGTTGCCGATCAACTGGATCGTGCTTTCGAGTTCCGATTCCGCAATGAGCGCCTGACTGACCGTGCTGATGGCGCCAAGCTCGGCAGCGCGGGCTTCGGTCACCCTGAGCAGACGCTGTGTTTCGTTAAACAGGCGGGCGTTGGCGATGGCGACCCCCATGCTGGAGGCCACCGTCTGCAGCAGTCGTACGTGGTTCTCGTCGAAGGCATGCTTCTGATAGCTCTGCACACTGAGAACACCCAGTGTTCCCTCACCAGACTTGATCGGCACGCCTATGTAGGAGGCAGTCCTATCCTCTTCGTGTGGAAAGTAGGCGCCAAGCTCTTTCCCTCCCTCAAGAGTGCCAAAAACAAAGGGCTCACCTGTTGTGATGATTTTCGAAGCTACTCCTATGCCCATTGGGAATGGATCGATAGCTCTATAGGTCCTAAAGTATGCATAAGGGACATGTATCAAGCCGGATTCGCTATCGTGTAACAAAATTTCACTGACTTCGGTGCCGAAAGCCTCCCGCACCTTGTCGCCGACCAAGCGAATAACAGTGTCCAGGTTAAGCGACTTCGTCATCGCTTCGCCAACGCTGTTGAGAATCGCCAGTTCTTTTGCGCGGTCCTCTGTCACTTTCAGCAGGCGCTGCGTCTCATCGAACAGATGTGCGTTGGAGATGGCGACGCCCATGCTGGATGACAGCCCCTGCAACAGACGCACATGATCTTCATTGAAGATATTCTTCTCGTAGCTCTGAACGCTGACGACACCCAAAATCCTGTCACCCGCGATGATCGGCACACCCAAGTAGGATTCGGTCCTGTCATCTTCTGTAGGTATAAGTGCGCCCAGAGCAACGTGTTGCTCAGTCGTGCCCAAAACCAATGGCTTGCGTGACAGTATGACCTTGGAGGTCAGACCTTCGCCCATCGCAAATGGCTCGGGGTCCTGATAGTCCCTATAAAACGCATAGGGTACGGTGATCAGGTCAGACTTCTCATCACGCAGCAGGATTTCGGTGACGTCTGTCCCAAATATCTCGCGCACCTTGTCACCGACGATGCGCGTGACGGTCTTGACATTCAACGTCTTGGCCATTGCTTCGCCGACACTGTTGAGGATCGCGAGTTCTTTTGCGCGGTCCTCGGATACTTTCAACAGCCGCTGGGTTTCGTCGAAAAGGCGGGCATTCGAGATGGCAACTCCCATGCTTGAAGAGAGAGCTTGCAAGAGACGAACGTGATCTTCGCTAAAGGCGTTCTTTTGGTAACTCTGCACGCTGACAACGCCTAGAGTTCTGCCTCCAGCGATGATCGGCACGCCTATGTACGATTCTGATCGCTCCGCTTCAGTAAGTGCGATCACATCAAACTTGAGGGACTGTTCAAAAGTATCGATAACCAGCGGCGTTCCAGAGAGAATGACCTTCGAGGTAAGTCCTGCGCCCAAAGTGAACGGCTCCACGTCCTGGTACTCACGATAGAATGAATACGGGACGGTGATTAGATCAGAGGCCTCATCGTGCAGCAGTATCTCCGTGATGTCCTCCCCGAATATCTCCCGAACCTTGTCACCGACGATGCGTGTGACAGTCTTGACATTCAACGTCTTGGCCATAGCTTCTCCGACGCTGTTGAGGATCGCGAGTTCCTTTGCGCGGTCCTCGGTGAGGTCGAGCAGGCGCTTGTTGTCGGCAGAAAGTTGGCTGAGTTGGGTTGCCGCAGATGCTTTGGCGACTTCTAGCTCGGCAATGTACCGGTTCGCCGATTCGAGTCGACCAGCAAGGTCGATTTCGACTAAGCTCTGCATGTCGGCTTTCTCCCCCAAAAAAATTCCGCCAAGAGTGCGAGCGGCATCCTTCCCCAAATGCATCCTACATTAGCAAACACTGTTACATGCCAAGCGCTCATTGTCAGTACCTCGCCAGCGTTCTTTGCGCAGCCACAAGCCTGTGATGTCCGCTTCTGCCGCAAATCACCGAGTCACGGTCGTCACGAGAAATGTCTGCTTTCGCGAGCGGCCAAGGTGCCGGTATGACCGAGATGAGGCGCGAATCAGACCGGCAGCCTTGGGCCGCAAGCGGACAGTCCGGTATCGGCTGGGTGGTGCGAGAAGCTGCTGTTCCGCATGCGAACTATCGCTGCCGCGAAGGCTATGCATTCGTAAGGTCAGATTTTAGTCCAAGTCGGACTTTGCCGAGGTCTTCGCTTTCAGTCCGTCAATTGCCGGGCCGGGGGTTTTGGCTTTGGCGCGGAGTCTAAAAGCGCCCGCGGCGCAGCTTGTTGAGTTCCGTGTCGAACAATTCGAACGGTGCCTCGAAGAAATCAAAGCGCTCGTAGAGCGGCGAAAGCAGAGCCTGCATCACTTCGGTCAGATTGTCTTGCACCTGCTGCACGGTCGGCTGGCCAACCAGAGTGACAGTGTCCGTGCGCGGGTGCCGGTCACCGAACATGGCGCGCATGTGTTTCGGGATACTTTTTGGCCATCGTCGTTCCTCCTCCCTGATGATAATATACGACTCTATTCTCTTCGCTAAGATCCCGCTTTCGGGCGATGCGCCGTGCAATCTTCCGCGCTCTGCGACGGCGTGTTTCCGCTGCAGTGGTGCAGCGCTCGAACCGTCGTGGCGCACTTTTCCATCGGACTGACGGAGCATCGTCACAGGCAATCGAGCGCGGTCCGGCCAGTCTGTCGATCGGCGCGGCCTCAGGCAAGATAACGTGCGTTCCGTCATTCCTGGTCTGCATCGGTCCTCATCCGCCGGAGCGGATCCCCCTTGTTCGGATGGCGTCTGTCAGCGTGCGGGAGTCATGCGTTTCAACTGTCGGTCTTCTGCTCATCGATAGGCCCTCAGAAGCTTGCGGGCATTGCCATGGGCGCGCGCAGCGGCGTCAGTCTGGCCCGCGGCCGCATCGCCGACGTAGAACGTTCCATCGCTCCACATGGCGTGCATGATCACCGCCAGCTTGCGTGCCACCGCGACACAGGCTTTGCGGTGGCAGGAGCGTTTGGCGACCTCCCGGCCCCAGCTCTTGACCCTGTCCTTGTCCTTGAAGCGCGTCATCAAACCCGACACCGCTTCGTAGAGTGCGCGCCACACGTCCGCGTCGCCTACCTTGGAGATGCGGCCCTGAACGTCGATCGAGGTGCCTGACTGCGCCGCGAGGTGAGGCCAAAATAGGCCGCGACGTCGCGTGAGCGGCGGAAGCGTGGGGGATCATCGATCGCCGTCATGAACGAAAGCGCCGTCAGCGGGCCGACGCCGGGGATGGCCATGAAGCGCCGGCACGGTTCGCTGCGCGCCACCGTTTTGACGACGAGATCGTGTAGCCGGCAATACTGTTTCCACAGTGCCGCGCGCGCCGACCGCATCGCGTCCATCCGCTCGCTCGAGAGCGGATCGTCCGCCACGGCCGGCCGCACCGCCAGAGCGAAGGCGCCGCGTCCGACCTTGCCCAGACGGATGCCAAACGACGCGGGGAACCGCTTAAACGGACATCGCCCATGGCCAGTACCAACCTTCCAAACAGCTATCGCAGGTTGTAGTCGACCGCTCCCTGCGGCAGCAGAGGAGTTGCACAAGAGCATCATCGCCCGCTGCCCGACTACCTTTGCGACCACTATCATGCCCTTGGTTAGGTCCATGAGCCCCTGTTGAAGTTGGTCCAGACCATCCCCGGCAATAGGACGCCGGGAAGCTCCATGGATATTGACGTTAGCGGGATTCGCGCCACTAAGAATATTGACGGCTTCGGTGAAAAGGATGACATTTTCCCAGCCCAGTCCAATATCAGGTTAGAGCCAATTTCTTACGCGTTCGATGCGACATTATTCGTCGGAGGGACCATGAAGTCCGACCAGGAACTATTCGCGAAAGGCCTTGCCACATACCAAAAAGTTGTCGTGGCTAACTACATGGCCCATAGGGAGGTCTATGAAACCCTGCGGCATACGCTGCTCGATGAGGTCATCGACGAATTCGTCTTTGCCGATCTTGCGTGCGGCACAGCTCCTGGTTCAGCATCGGCGCTGACCGGCACCCCCATCGCACGCTACATCGGCGTGGACATTTCTCAGGAGTCTCTCGACGTCGCGAAGCAAGCGCTTGCACCTCTGACCTGTCCGGTTGAACTGCGGTGCGAGGATTTCGTTGCGGCCATCGATTCCTGGAAAGGGCCGCTCGACGTCGTGTGGATTGGTCAGTCTCTGCACCATCTCCTTGCGCACGACAAGGTCACCCTTATGCGCAAAATCCGCGACCTTTTACCACCAGGCGGTCTTTTCATGATCTGGGAGCCGACGCGCCTGGAGGGGGAAGATCGCGAAGGATGGCTTGAGCGTTTTCATCAGGTGCGACCGGAGTGGTCTGGGGTCACTGACGAGGAGTTCGCCGCCTTTGAGAGCCACTGCCGTGCATCTGATTATTCCGAGACGGCCGCTACTTGGATTCGCATGGGCCACGAAGCCGGTTTCCGAACTGCGGACGAGTTGATGATTGTGCCCAACAGACTGGCGCGCGTCTACCGGTTCCGCAACTAGGGGTGTGAACTCACGGAGTGGGCCTGTCGTTCTTATGGCGGACGCTCTAAGCCGCCTTCAGAGGACACTGTTCCACCGATATTGCAATCCAACAGCGCGACGTAACCCCCTGCCATGGGGTGTATTCCTCTCTCTGCACTGAATGCACATGTGGCGATCGGCCGTTCTTTCCTCGTCGGCCAGGATGCGGCCTACACCTTGCCGTCGCTATGACCGCTTGCGTTTGACGTGAATGCCCCACGGGTGCATCTTGATCCATCGCCTACCGGGAAGGCAGATGTTCGAGATTCCAGATAAGGTTGCGATCGTCACCGGATCGACAAGGGGCATCGGTTTGGCGATAGCACAAGCTCTTGGGCAGGCTGGAGCCAAAATTGTCGTCTCGAGCCGCAGGAAAGAGAATTGTGAGGACGGTCTTAGGCATCTCAAGTCACAAGGGATTGAAGCGATTTCTCAACCTTGTAACATGAGCAAAAGGGATCAGGTCGAACAACTCGTCAATAAAGCCGTTAGCCAGTACGGTCGTCTTGACATCGTCGTCGGCAACGCAGCTGCCAATCCCTTCTATGGGTCTCTAACCGACATTGAAGACGCCGCTTTTGAAAAGATCTTTGCCACCAACCTGCAGGGCAATCTTTGGCTCTGCAAGGCGGCGCTTCCCTATATTGTGAACGCTGGCGGCGGATCGGTGATCATGATTTCGAGCATTGCCGCCCTGCGCGGCTCTAAGGGCGAGTGCCTATGGGGTTTCCAAGGCTGCGCTGATCCAGCTGACCCGCAATTTGGCGGTTGAGTGGGGTCCGAGCGGTATTCGAGTTAATTCCATAGCGCCCGGCCTCATCAAGACGGAGTTCGCGCGGGAATTGTGGGAAGATCCGGAATGGCTGGAGAAGATCGAAAATCGCACGCCACTTCGTCGAATAGGGACGCCGGAGGATATTGCCGGGGTGGCTCTGTTTCTGGCGTCCGATGCGAGCGCCTATGTGACTGGGCAGGTCATCGTCGCAGACGGAGGCGAACTGATCTCCTGAATCCCCCGCCACGAGCACGGGCCGAACCTCATGAGTTTTGCAGTCCACCCCCTTGACGCCAACCTCAGCGCTTCAGCCGAACGGTATCCCACCAAGCCCGCGGTCTACATCGAAGATCGTGTAGTTACCTATAAAGAGCTCGATCAACTGGCAACTGCGGTGGCCGCGTTCCTGCAATCCAAGTTGTCGATAGCGCGCGGCGAGGCAGTGCTGCTTATCCTCGAAAACGACCTGGAATTCATCGTTTCCTATTATGCGGTGCTGCGGGCCGGAGGCGTCGTCGTTCCCATAAATCCCAGAAAGGCCGCGCGCGAAGTCCAGCAAATCCTGGCTGATGCGAAGCCCGGGCTCGCGGTTACATACGGCGAGCAGGCTTCAGTCTTGCTGGCGGGGCCGGTTGAATGCCTGCGCGGCGGCTTGATCGTTGGTGCCCCAGAGAAAAAACGATTGGATGTCGGCCTCGCTGGACAGCGGTGGAAATCCTTCGAGCAGGCCACAGAATGCGGAGAGATGGTTGCAAAGCGAGGGGGGCAAGGCGATGACCTTGCGCTTATCGTCTATACATCGGGCACGACAGGCGATCCGAAAGGGTGCGCACACCTCCATGTCGGGGTCCAGCGCGCTATCGCAAGCACGCGCAAAGCCAGCGCTATCACGTCGGATGACGTCGCCCTGGTAAGCCTTCCACTTTATCACGTCACCGGCATGCAAAGCTCCATGAACGTGCCGATCGCAGCGGGCGCGGCCCTTGTCCTTGCAGGGCATTGGAATGCTGAGATCGCCGCAAAGTTGATCGAGCGTCACAAGGTCACGTGCTGGCGTAACGTCGCGACCATGATGAAAGATTTTGTCGAAGCGACAAGCATCGCAAGGTACGATCTATCGAGTCTGAAATTCCTGGGTGGCGGTGGCGCTCCCATGTCAGTTTCCTTGCACGAGCGGGTCCATGCTGTCACCGGGCTGCACTACGTCGAGGGGTTCGGCATGACTGAAACCATGGCGGCGACGCACATGAATCCGCGCGCTGCGCCGAAGCCGGGATCGATCGGCCTCCCGCTCGAGGGTGTTGAAGCGAGTATCGTCTCACTTGACACAGGAGAGCCTTGCGAGACTGGCGTCGATGGAGAGCTCGTCATCGTCTCACCGCAACTGTTCAGCGGATATTTCGGCCGACCGGCGGAAACGGAGGCCACCTATATGCATCGCAATGGGAAGAAGCTCTTTATGACAGGCGACATAGGCCATGTGGATGCCGACGGCTTCTTCTACATCACCGATCGCCGCAAACGGATGATCAACGTTTCCGGATTCAAAGTCTGGCCTGCCGAGATCGAGAAGGTGCTAATGTCCCATGCCGATGTCGCCGACGCGGGCGTGATTGGCATCGAAGACGAACGGCGCGGACAGTCGGTCAAGGCTCTTGTCGTGCTGAAGCCGGGTAGACCGGAGGAGGACGCTTCTGCAAAATTAACCGCATGGTGTCAGGAGAACTTATCGTCGTACAAGGTTCCACGAATTTTCGAGTATAGAAAGTCGCTTCCCCGTACATCGACAGGAAAGCTTGAATGGAAGGCATTGCGTTAATTGTATGTCAATATGATTGCGCGCCTTTATTCGCGCCTCGCTCACCGAGCGTGCTCGCCTGTTTCAGTCGCCTTTGACTCAAAGCTATGGGACCGGTGGGCAAAAATTGTCGGCCGCAGGCGATTGCTCAGGTGTGTGCCTTTAGGACATTGCCGCGCCGCGTGGCCATCGCGGAGGCAGGGCCGGTGACATTGTCAAGACCGACTGGCCTTGTGTCTCTTTCGTTTAGATTCAGTGATATTAGCATGCGCGCATATATTTAGCAGCCGGCGTCGGCCACTCGCAAACTCCGCCTGTTCAGGCGCGGCACCTTTTCCACCGCACTACCCCCGCAAAGGACGGATGGCCGCCGCGTTTCATCCGCCCTTGGCCTTGCCCTGGGTTCGGCCGCCAGTCGGTGGGCGGCGAGCCCCGTGCGTTGCAGCGGCGGCGTGTAGAGCACATAGCCGAGCTCAACCACACGATGGGCGGGTTTTGCTTCCATCAGGCAGAGCCACCCAAGCGCCTTGCCATCGGGACCGTCTACCGTGAGGAAGGCTCGCTTGGGATCCGCCACCAGGGCGACGACATGCTCGGTGAAAGCCTGTTCGGTGGCGAACGGCCCCACTTTCATATCGACCCAGTGGCATGCATATGCTCGTCGTGCGAGCGCGGGTAGAGACGGGATGCGTCTCTTTCGGCGTCGAGCGGGCGCAGGCGGCCCCGGCGACCAACCAACACGATGGCGGCGGGAACCGGAGCGTCGCCCGTCGGGATCTCGCCCGGGTTCGGATTTGATGACATTGTCGCCCGGACGCGCTGGCTAGTTCCAGTAGCGAAACACTCGGCCCATTCTGTTGGGCATCATGAAAATCTCCTCCGCGCGGCGAAACCCGGCATCACGCCCCATGCCGAGCCATGTGTCGGCGGTTTCGGGGAAGTCGGCCACAAGCATATGCCGTTTCATGGCAGCGCACTCCTCGTCGGAAAGGGTTGACCATCTATCGCGCTGCAAGGAGAAGCGGGCGAGCCAGGCGGCGCGATCCTCTCCCTCGAACAGGGTCGGCTCCCAGATGACGAATAGGCCCGGGCCGCCCAAGGCCCTGCGGGCGTGCCGCATCAGCCTCGCCTTGCCTTCGGTCGCCAGGTGGTGCAGCGACATGCCTATCCAGATCACGTCGACGGGTTCCGACCAGTTCGCCATCGCTTCCGCGAAATCGCCGCGGCGCAGCTCGACCGGGCACGGGAGCCCGTCGAGCGCGATCGGCCAGCCTCAGTGACGCTTCCGACCGGTCGATGCCGACATAGCCGCCGACCGCGGTTGTCTTCAGCATCGCTGCGGAGGCAGTGGCATCGCCGCATGCCACGTCGAGGAATCGAAACGACCCTGGGGCATGCTCGACGAGCAGATCGCGCAGGAGCCCATAGACCTCGCGGTGAAACATGAGGTTGGTGGCCACGACCCTGCGATAAGTCTCCAGCTCCTTATTGAAAATGTCCTGGGTGCCGGTTGCCTCGTCAGCTGTCGTCACCGGCATGCTCTCGCTCGACGAACTTGCCATGTTATCCTCCCAAGGAACATTGATGGGACACCGCTAGGGGGCGGCACCCTCTGCGTAGAGATGCAAGGCGCGGAAGACCGCCGTGTGGCCAGGGGTCGCAATACCGAACTTGATGCCCAACTCGTGCATGCGTCCGGAAAGCCAGGCGACCTCGATCGGCTTTCCTCTTTCGAGGTCGTTGGCCATCGACGATTTTACGTGCGGGGGGAATGCGGTCCATCTGGTTATGACGCGCCCTTCGAACCCATCGGCCATCGGATGGCCAGCCGCCGCCGCGACCGCCATCCCCTCGTCGCGCAGCTGCTCTACGAAGATACGTGCCTCGGGGTCGTCGAGGATCGGACCGATCCCGGAGCGCATGAGCGACGTTCCTCCAGAGAACGCAGCAAGTGTCACGAACTTCTCCCACAGCACATTGTCGATGTCGGCAACCGGCTTCAGCTCGAGCCCGACAGCACGATCGCAGAGCGCCTGAAGATCCTTGATGAGAGGCTCGCGGTGCCCGCCGACCAGGATGTGACGCAGCCCGCCAGCGTGGACGACTTCGCCGGGCTGTTTGATGAATGCGGACAAGTAGGTGGCTCCGCCAATCACCTGGTCGCGAGGAACATGACGACCGAGCGTCTCGACGCTGTCGATGCCATTTTGCAACGTCACGATACGCGTATTCCTGCTAATGAGCGGTCCGAGCGCTGCGGCGGCCTTCTCACTGTCGTAGAGCTTGACCGCAAAAATCGCGAGATCGACGGGACCGATGTCGGCCGGCGCGTCGCTCGCGGACACACTGGGGAGAAAGACGTTGCCGAGATCGCTTTGAATTCGCAGGCCGTCCTGGCGCATTGCCTGCAAGTGGGCACCGCGAGCGATGAAGCTGACGTCGGCCCCCGCCTCGACGAGCCTTGCGCCGAGATAGCCGCCTATGCCGCCCGCCCCTATCATTGCGATCCGCATGCGTCCCCCTCGACACCAGCTGCCGCCATTGGCCGCGCGAAGCTGGAGAAGCTGGAATGGCATTCGCCAGCCTGACCAATATTAGCATTCCCTTCAATACAAGGCCAGCCGACAGGGTTGACACGGCAGACCCAACGATAAGAAAGATTCAGCAGAATTTCAGAAATCTTCCGGTACGCGCCGGTTCTTTGGCTTCATTGTTCTCAGAAGGGAACGAACCGGATGAGGTCAATTATGTCAACGAATGAGGATACGCGCCAAGCCGCCCGGCAGGAACTCCTGGAATATGCATCCACCGTCATGGCTGCGTCGCCTTGTGCGCCCATGCCTGGAACAATGTTCGAGATGCTGGAGATCATGACCATGGAGAGGCGCATGACGTCCAACCAAGGTGAAGGTGGATCAAATTCTCCTGATCCCTTGACGTCGAAGCCGATCAAGACACCAATAAGGCAGCGTTTGGTCGAGTTGGTCAGATCGGCATTCGATGTCTGGGGAAAACGCAGGGCGCGTACTGGCACTTGGCAGTTGCGAGCTTGATCTTGCGCGCGGGCAGCTTCTCCGCGACGGGAAACCTGTTGCTCTGCGCTCCAAGGCGTTCGATCTGTTGACCTATCTCTGCAGGAATGTTGGACGCGTCGCGACCAAATCGGAACTGATGTCAGCGGTTTGGCCTGATGTCTTCGTGACCGAGGACTCGCTGACGCAAGCGGTCAGGGAGTTGCGAAAGGCACTGCAGGACGAAAGCCAAACCATCATCCGTACGGTCGCCAAACGTGGCTACGTCCTCTCGCTACTCGAGACGCCAAAGCAAGAGCGCTCCGGACAGCCGAGCGTCGCGGTGCTGCGTTTCAGCAATGAAGGCGCGCCGGAAGACACCCCTTTGATCGACGGTTTCGCCGAGGACATTGTCAACGCGTTGGCTCGCTTTGGAACGATCGTTGTTCTGGCGCGCAATTCCGGATTTGCATTTGTCTCCGACGCCGCTTCCGATTGGCGTGCCATTGGCGACAGTCTTGGCGCAACCTATCTGGTTCGCGGCAGGGCGACGACTCGCGCGGACGGCATGCGGGTCACCGTCAGTCTCATTGCTGCTTTGACGGGTGGCGTCCTCTGGAGCGATACTTTTTCCGCGTCTGGCGGTCAGATCTTCGACATGCAGGAAGAAATCGCCCGCCGCGTGGTGAACCGGCTGGTCGCTCGGCTCGACGATGCAGGCGTTAAGCAGGCGACCCCAAGGCCTCCCGACAGCCTGGCCGCATACGAGCTTCTCTTGCGTGGACTGGCCAGGCTCCGCGGGTATGGCGATGATGACAACAAGGCTGCGCGCAGTCTTTTCCAGGCTGCGGTCGAAAAGGACCCGAGCTACGCCCTGGCGCATTCCTACACCGTGCTCGCCGATCTCATTATCGCTGGCTATGCCGAGGCGCCCCCGACATTGCTTGGTTCGCTGATCGATCGCGCGGAGTGTGCGGTGACCTTGGCGCCGGAAGAGCCGCGCTGCCATCGCGTGCTCGCCCAGGCTTTGATCTACGCGCGCCAGTTCGAAGCAGCTGAGCATCATCTTCAGCGCGCGCTCGACCTCAATCCCTATGACGCCGATACGATTGCGCAAATGGGATTCCTGCTCTCTATGAGAGGCAGGCCTCTTGAAGCACTCGCGGCGATTGACAGTGCGATACGGATCAACCCGATTCATCCTGATTGGTACCACTATGATCGCGCCATCGCGCTATACTCAGCTGGAGACTACAAGGCCGCGCTTGTCAGCATGTCCAAGGTCCCCTCAAAATCCCCCTGGCGACTGACAAGGTTGGCGGGGTGCTACGCGCAACTCGGCGAACTGAAGGAAGCTCAGCGCACTATGGCAGAGGTCAAGCGTATAGCGCCTGACTTTTCGCCGATGCAATTTGCGCAAACCGGGACTGCGTACGAACATGCAAGTGATCTTGAACATCTCGTTGGGGGTGTCGCCAAAGCGCTCGCAGCCTACGACGACCAAGGCTAGGGTCGGCAGTCCAACGCGTCATGCATCTCTGCACGAAGCTAACTTGGCGCTCGCGATTCAGACGCAGAAACCAAATGACCCTAGGTCGACCGGCTAAGACGACGCATCCTAGTTGCCTCTTCGGCTCACATGAGGCGCAACTAGGGCCTCCAGCGTGGTTGCCGCTATTGTCTGCTTTCAGTGGTCGGAAGTGACTGGGTTCTAACAGCCGACATGGGGCGCAAAGCTGGCGTTCAAAGGCTTTTAGGGCAGACCTGTGCAGCTGGCCAACATTCGACATCACAATGTCCGGCAATCGCCCGTTTCGCGAACAGCGATACCTGCTCGGAGCTTATAACTCGTTTGCGCCACGAATTGTCCCTACCCTCGAAGTTTCCAGCGTATCATTTTGGGGCCGACTGCAGACGGTCGGCTTTCGGCTAGGTCGCTTGGTAGCCGCCGTTCCAGACCGCGACCTTCGAAGATACGATCTCATCCGGCTCGATGACCGCAAAAGTATCACAAAGAATTTTGGAACCATGCGCTGCAACGGAAACATCTTAAGACCTGATGCACACTTCCCTTGCAATGACGACAGCGGCACTGCGGATGCCAAGCACCGCCAACAGAAGCGCAGCTACCACAATCGCGCATAGCCATTTCGTGGCGCGGACAATGGTCATGTCAATGCCATCGCGGCATATGAAGGCTAGCTTCGCTCAGAGTAGCCCGCACTGATGCGGCCCGCCCGTTGTTTAGATGGAAGCTATGGATCCAGTGCCAGGGAATTTTTTCAACACCCCAAGGTCGGATTTGCTCCTGACGTATTGCCAAACGTCAAAAAAGATTCAACCGTTTGTCGCGCCTTCGTGCAACCTCTCGTAATGTCATCTCAATAGAAGTTGGGCGCGCCGCCGACGTGCTTGTAGACTTCCGCGACATTGCCAGAGGTCACGGCTACCCCCGGCAGCACAATCCACGGCGGCACAGCATTGCCGGTCAGCCCGACAATCGCGGCCATCGCCGCGATCTCGCCCTGTTCGAAAGGCCGCTGCGCGGCAACTCCCTTGACGATCGTTCCTTCAAGAAGGGCCTCAGCGATCGCGCTACCGAGATCCACCGTGGTCATGACCGGGATCCGGGAGCGGCCAGAAAAAGCCGGCAGCGATGCAACTGCTGGCTCGTCCCAGACGACAAACAGTCCATCCAGGTCAGGATTGGCATCGAGGTAGAGACCAACCGCGCTGCCGGCATTTGCTGGCACTTCAAATTTCAGCTGCGTCAGTGTGATGTCCGGGCGCTCGTGCTGCATCCACTTGCCGAATGCGATCTCACGCTGCGCCGTCGCAAAGAAGTCGACATTGTAGGCAACCACGCAGACTGTGCCGTTCTGCCGGATGTGCGGCGAAATTAGACTGGCGGCGATCTGGCCAAGGCCGAAATTGTCCGACGATATGACGCTTACATAGTCGGTCTCCTGAAGCAGGCCGGAAGGCGCGTTGTCGAGTAGGATGAGCTTGATCCCGGCGACCGCCAGTTTGCGGAAAGCTGCGGCCACGGCCGTGCTTCCGACGGGGATGCTGATCACGGCATCAGGCTTCGATTGCACCAGCCGCTCGATCGCTGCGATCTGGGTGGCCGCGTCGTAGCCGCAATCGACGATGTCAACGACGACGGCGCCGGCCAGCTCCAAGCCGGCCTTGATGCCCGCTATCTGACGCTGCGCCCAATCCGAAGCGGTCGTGTGCAGCACGATCGCCACGCGGAAGGCTCTTTCCCTGGCGCGCTCCAGCATGTCGGCAGATGGGAGCAGCAATTCGGGAGATGCCGGCCGTTCGCCGTGTGGCCCCAAACCTGCAACCAGTGGACGCGCGACGGACGAAACCGGCAACGCACATCCAGACGGAATTGCTGCATCAGCTCTCTGCATCCCGTTGCTCCTCCCGCCCGCCACCTCTGCGGGGCAGCTTTATTGGATCGAACCTACCGCAGGGGTTCGGGTTTGCAAGCATCACGGCTGACCGCGGTGACTGCGCGACAGCGGGCGGACTGCACGCTCAACCGCCAGTCATAGCAGTCTTCTCGGCAACGGCCAGCAAACCGGTAACCCCGGCGTGGGCAAGCGGCGTGCCAGATACGATCCATTCGCTGAGGAACGCTGGTGCGAACAGTTCAGTCACGGCGACGGTTGCGGCACCGACAAGTCCAGCTGACCGCCCCATGCGCGAATGGACAATACTGATATCGCGGCTGATGAGCGGCTGCGCGTGCCCGTAGATACCCTCCCGGATCGCCGCCAGGCAGATGTCCCCCGTTTGGGACAGTTCGCCGCCGAGAACGATCATCGACGGGTTGAGCATATTGGCCAACGTCGCCAGAACGGTCCCGATCAGCCGTCCGGACTGCGCCAGCAGGTCGGCCGAGAACGGATCGCCAAGGCGGGCCGCCGTGCCAATGTCTGCCACCGTCACCTTCCCGGTCGCGGCGAGCGTTTCACCGAGAAGACGGCTTCGTCCCTCTTTCGCCGCGCGTAGGCCAGCTTCAGCGATGGCATCGCAGCCGGCGACGGTTTGCAGGCAGCCAACATTGCCGCAACCGCAAATGCGCTTGTGCGGCTCGCCGGCGTAAATATGCCCTATCTGTCCCGCTATGCCTTGCGCGCCACGATGCAGGCGCCCGTCGACGACGATTCCGGCGGTGATATCCGAGCCAAGGTCGACATAAAGCATGTCGCGGCTTGCTTGTACTGAAAGGGCGCTTAGTTCACCCATCGTTTCCATCTGCACGGCGCCCCGCACCCAGACTGGCGCTTGGAAACGATGTATCAAACGTTCCAGAAGCTTCGCCTCGTCCCAAGCAGGCATCGCGCTAAGCTTGGGGACGGCCAGGCTTTTCGAGTCCTTCTGCTCAACCGCGCCCGGCGCCCCCAGACCAATCGCCCACAGCGGAGCACCATCCTTGCCGAGCGACCAGTTGAACAGCGCCTCGAGCCGATTGAACAGTGCCTGCGCTGGGGAAGCGGCGTCAAAATCCTCGTAGTGCTCAAGGATCAGCCGCCCGTCCAGATCGGCGAGACCAAGGCCGATGGTGTCGCCGTCGATGTTGGCAACCAGAATGCGCGCGGCCTCCGATCGGAACCGCACCAGTCGCGGCGCGCGCCCGCCTATGGAGCGCCCGACACCGCCTTCGTCAACAAGGCCGAAAGCAGCAAGCGTCGACAGCCGGTCCGTGACCACGGCGCGTCCTAGCCTGGCCTCTCGTTCGAGGTCGAGGCGCGTGCAAGTCTCACTTGAGCGCAGAATGTTGAGAAGCGAAACAAGACTCTGGCGTTCGGCTTCGAGGGCTTTTACGCGATCGGCCGCCGCCGGAGAACCTGTCTCCCCGGATCGATCTGGATCCGCAACTGCGGTGCCTCCCAAGCCAGTCCTAGCCACAGCCGATTGCTCCTTTCTGGTCCACCATGGACGAGCACTTTCAGAAGACGCAATGCCCAATTTTGTCCCTAACACAGAAAGTAGTTTGACTTTTGTTTTTTATCAACTAAAGGTGCGTTTGCAAATACAAAAGCATTTGAGCCGTGTCGGGAGGAGACGCCATGACTGCTTGGAAGCTGGCCTATCACGCCAATTGCTGGGGTCCGCTTGGGGGCGACGCCGTTGGTGTGACCTCCATCAACCGTTTGGCCTACCGGACGTTCGGGGACATGGCCGAGGCCGCGCGCGATATCGCGGCAGCGGGCTATGATGGTATTGAGTTCTTCGACGGCAATGTCGTGGAAAGCGAAGGCGACGATTACGCCGCTATGCGCAAGATCCTCGCCGACACGGGCCTGTCGCTGGTCTCGGTCTATACTGGCGGCAACTTCATCTTCGCGGACATCCTTGACGAAGAACTGGCGCGCGTCACCAAGGCAGCGGACGCAGCGCGGGCGCTCGGCGCCGAGCATTTGGTTGTTGGCGGCGGCGCGCGGCGCCACGACGGGACGCGCCAAAGCGACTACGATGCCTTGGCTTCTGCGCTCGACAAGGTGATGGCAATCGCCGCGCAGCGCAGCCTGAAAGCTCACTACCACCCCCACCTTTCCACCATCGTCGAGAACTCGGACGAGGTTCGGACGATCTTCGGCAAGACCGCGATCGGGTTCTGTCCGGATACCGCGCATCTGGCCGCTGCCGGAGGCGACGTGGCAGCGATGGTGCGCGAGCACGCGTCACGCATTTCCTACGTCCACCTCAAGGGCTGGCAGCGCGACCCGTTCGCCTTCGTGCCGGTCGGCCGGGGCGATTGCGACAATGGCGCCGTGATCCGGGCCCTGAAGGACATCAGTTACACGGGTTGGATCTGCAACGAACTCGACGCCTGGGCCGATCCTGCCGCCGGAGCGCGGGAAAGCCACGCCTTTGTGCAAGCGGAACTGGCGAAAGTCTGAATTTGCCGACCGGCGTTGCCGCCGGGAGGCGTCTGTAAACAACGAAAACCAAACAATATCAGGGAGAAAACACCATGCGCATGAAAACCTTGCTTCGGTCGACGGCAATCTGTCTGACGCTCGGCCTGGGCCTCGCCTCGAACGCCGCCTATGCCATCGATCCTGCCCAGGCGCTGACCGAGATCGGCCAGCATGTGATGAGCCTCGGACCTAACGGCGAGAAGCCGGAAGCCGCGTCGAGCGTCAAGCTCACTGATGAGGAACTCGCCAAGATTAAGGACATGCACGCAAAGGCCGCCATTGTCATGCACTATGCCGGCAACGACTGGTCGCAGGCGCAAATCGAAGGCCTCAAGGCGCAGTTCGCTACCATGGGTATCGAAGTCGTCGCCGTTACCGACGCGGGCTTCAAGCCCGACAAGCAGGTGTCCGACCTCGAGACCGTCATGGCCCAGAAGCCCAATATCATCGTGTCGATTCCGACCGACCCGGTCGCGACCGCAGCGGCCTACAAGGCGGCCGCCGACGCCGGCGCCAAGCTCGTCTTCATGGACAACGTGCCGAAAGGCTTCGTGGCCGGCAAGGACTACGTCAGCTCCGTCTCGGCTGACAACTACGGCAACGGCGTCGCCACCGCGCACCTGCTGGCACAGGCTCTTGGCGGCAAGGGCGACGTCGGACTGATCTTCCATGCAGCCGATTTCTTCGTCACCAAGCAGCGCTACGACGCCGTCAAGAAGACGCTGGCCGAGAACTATCCGGACATCCACGTCGTCGCCGAGCAAGGCATCGGCGGTCCCGACTTCTCAGGCGATGCCGAGAAGGCGGCAGGCGCCCTGCTCGTCGCCCATCCCAGCATCAAGGGCATCTGGGCAGTGTGGGATGTGCCCGCAGAAGGCGTCATCTCCGCCGCCCTCACCAATGGCCGGGACGACCTGGTAATCGTCAATTGCGACCTCGGCGAAAACGTCGCCATCAACATGGCGAGCGGCGGTCCGGTTAAGGGCCTGTCAGCGCAGCGGCCCTACGACCAGGGCGTGACCGAGGCAATGCTGGCCGGCTACGGTTTGCTTGGCAAGCAGGCGCCGGCCTATGTCGCGCTGCCGGCACTGCCGGTAACCAAGGCCAATCTCGCCGATGCGTGGCAGCAGGTCTACCACAAGCCAGTCACCGACAAGATCAAGCAAAGCATGCAGTAGACTTCGCAGACAGGTCCTCCCGGTGGAGATGGGTTCGGCCGAGTTCGAGCAGAAGCGCAACGTTTCTGTCCGGCAGGCCGAACCATTCGTCCCACCCGACGCAACCTTTGTTTTGCCCTAGGTGTTGTCATGAACACTGCCAACGCAGCCGAAGCCGTCCGAATGCGAAATGTCAGCATGCGTTTCGGCGGTGTCCGGGCGCTCGACGACGTTCATCTCGACGTTAGCCCGGGCGAAGTGCACGCACTGCTCGGTGAGAACGGCGCCGGCAAGTCGACAATCCTGAAGATTCTGCGCGGCGTGCAACCGCCAACCTCCGGCACGGTCGAAATCGGCGGCGTACCGCTAGCCACCTTCACCGCCGAGGCAGCGCGCAATGCCGGTGTCGCTATGGCGTTCCAGGAAATGAGCCTGATTCCGACGCTGACGGTGGCGCAGAACATCTTCCTCAACCGTGAGATCAGGACCAACTCCGGGCTCATCGACGACAGAACCGCGGCGGCCGAATCGCGAAAGCTTTTCGCGCGCATGGGCGTCGAGATCGACCCCAACGCCAAGGTCTCCGACATTCCGGCTGGACACCGACAGCTTGCCGAGATCGTCAAGGCGACCTCGCAACCGTGCAAGGTGTTGGTGTTGGACGAGCCAACCACTGCGCTGTCGCAGAACGAAGTCGAGCGGCTGTTCGAATATGTGCGCCAGCTTCGCGGCGAGGGCGTCGCCATCGTTTATGTCTCGCATCGTATGGACGAGATCTTCCGCATAGCCGACCGCGCTACCATCTTGCGCGACGGCAAGCACATCATCACCGCGCCGATGTCAGAGTTCACGCTGGAATCGATGATCGCCCATATCATCGGCCGACGCTCTCGCGGCTTCTCCGACGTGGTGCGCGAGACGGCGATGATCGGCGAAGTGCTGCTCGAAACACGGGGCCTTTCGGGCTCCAGCAAGCCGATCGGTATCGATCTGACGCTTCGCCGCGGTGAAGTGGTCGGCGTCGCTGGCCTGCTGGGCAGTGGCCGCTCGTCGCTGGCGCGCGTGCTGGCCGGGGTCCAGCCGATGACTAGTGGCGAGATCCGGATCAAAGGCAAGGCGGTTTCGATCGCCAAGCCGCGAGATGCCATCGACGCCGGCATTGCGCTGGTGCCGGAAGACCGCGCCCGTCAGGGGTTCGTCGCCTTCCATTCGGTAGAAAGCAACATCGACCTACCCAACCTTGATCGCCTTTCGACGAAGACATGGGTCGATCGCACCAAGTCGGCGGCACTGGCGGAAAGCTCGATCCAGCGCCTGCGCATCAAAACCGACTCGCGCAAAGCGACCATCAGGACGCTGTCGGGCGGCAATGCGCAGAAGGTCGTCATCGCCAAATGGCTGGCGACCGAACCGGAGGTGCTGATCCTCGACGAACCAACCGCCGGCATCGACATCGGTTCGAAATCGGAGATCGTGACGCTGATCCGCAACCTCGCCAAATCCGGCAAGGCAATCCTGGTGCTGTCGTCGGAGTTGCAGGAACTGCTCGCCGCTTGCGATCGAATCCTGGTGATGTCGGAAGGCCGCATCGTGCGCGACATCGCTCGTCACGACCTCGACGACGCCGCCAAGGCGGACTCGATCGACAGTCTTCAGCACGCCGAACAGAAACTAAACAAATTCATGCAGGAAGCCCGCGGAGGAATTATCCAATGACCGACACGGCCGCATCAGCCAGCAAATTCTCGGCACTGGCCAACTGGCGTGAATACATCATCTATATCGGCTTCGTGGTTATCTTCCTCGTCTTTGCCGCGACGCTGGGCGACAGGGGCTTTCTCGACCCCAACAACCTGTTGAACATTATCCGTCAGACCGCGATCATCGCCGTGGTCTCGGTGACGATGACCTTTGTGCTCAGCACCGGCGAGATCGACCTGTCGGTCGGGGCAGTCGCGGGCCTCGCTTCCGTCGCCACTGCAATGGGCATCGACCAGTTCGGCATCCCCGGCGGCATCCTTTACGGCCTGGGCACCGGCGTCGTCGTCGGCGCCGTCAATGGCTGGCTGACCACCGGCATCGGAATTCCCTCGTTCCTCACCACGCTGGCCATGATGGGCATCGCACGCGGCGTCGCCATGTGGATCAGCGGCACGGCGGCGATCCCCATCCTGAGCAAGCCCTACGCGGCGGTCTTCGGCGCCGGTAACCTCGGCCCGATACCAAGCCTGTTGGTCTGGGTGGCAATCATCGGCATCGCCGGCCACATCGTGCTTCGCCGTACCACGTTCGGACGGCGCGTGCTGGCAACCGGCGGCAACGAGACATCGGCACGCTACTCCGGGGTCAATACCGCCTCTATCAAATTCCGCGTGCTGATGCTGTCGTCCGTGGCGGCCGCATTTGCCGGTATGCTCTATGCGGGCCGTCTCCATTCCGGCCGCTTCCAGTTCGGCGAAGGCGACGAGCTTTCGGTGATCGCCGCGGCCGTGCTTGGCGGCACCAGCCTGTTCGGGGGTGCCGGCACGGTGGTCGGCTCTATCATGGGCGCGCTGATGATCGGCCTGATCAACAACGGCCTCGTGCTGATGGGACTGGAATTCAGCCAGCAGCTGATCGCCCGCGGCGCCATCATCATTATCGCAGTCGCCATCAGCCAAACGCGCAAGCGTTAGGCGGAGCGCAGGAGAACACAGGCGGGGCTTTGCCAGGCATCAGGCTTGTGGCGCGCTGGCCCGACGCGTCGAACCGAAACGATAATTGCAGCAAGGGACATGCCATGTCTGACACCTTCTTCAATCCGCATCAGCGCGCCACGGTGGAGGCCGCGATGGCCCGCATCATCCCAACCGACGACACGCCGGGCGCACGCGAAGCAGGCTGCGTGGACTTCGTCGACCGCTATCTTTCCGGCATCGGCTACATCTTCGCCAAACCCGACGGCTCAGGCTTCGAAGTTCTCGAAGGCGCATCGGCCAAGGCCTGGATGCAGCGCATCGAAATCATGCGCGAACGCTATGTCGCCGGACTGCTCGACCTCGACGCCCGCGCCCACGAGAGGTTTTCGGCCGACTTCGTCGCGCTGGCGCCACAGCAGCAGGACGATATCCTCCACGAACTGGAGCAGGCCGGCACGGGTGCGCTGACGACGCTCGCCGTCAACGACGCGCTCGCTGGCCCGGTTTCGCCCCAACCCGCACTGCAGCAGACCTCAACGGAGGTCGATCTCGACTTTCTGCCGCTGATGGTCACCCACACGCGCCAGGGTTTTTATGCCGACCCCATCTACGGCGGTAACAGGAACCGGATCGGCTGGGAGGTGATCGGTTTTCCCGGCCCCGCCTCGCTGAAGGATGTCCATACCGGCCGCTACACCACGCTGCAGTATTTCGCCGAGGGCGAAGCCGACAAGGTCAGGGAGTTCCACGATGGCCTATAAGACCAAACCCGCGAGAACCGACGTCGTCATCATTGGTGCCGGCGCGTCCGGCGCCGCCGCCGCAAAGGTGCTTTGCGAGGCTGGCGTCAAGGTCGTGGCCCTCGAAAAGGGGCCGTGGCGGAAGAAAGAAAGCTTTGGCGGAGACGAGCTCGCCAACATCAATCGATACAATCTGTGGCCGGACCCGATCCTCAATCCGCGCACATGGCGCGAGACCGCCGCCGACGACGCGCGTTCCGAAATGTTCTGCCCGGTGCCGCAGATGGTTGGCGGCGGCACCGTCCACTGGCAGGGTTGGTTGCCGCGCTTCACCGAGAACGATTTCCGCCTGCGCACCGTGGCCGGCGACCTGCCGGGCACCAGCCTTGCCGACTGGCCGATCACCTATGACGAGCTCGAGCCTTACTACCTCAAAGTCGAATGGGCGTTCGGTGTATCGGGGCAGCCTGGCGCCAACAAATTCGAGTCGCGCCGCTCGGGCGGCTACCCATGTCCGCCTATGCCGATTTCACGCTATGCGCAGAAGTTCATCAAGGGCTGCGACGCGCTTGGCTGGAACGCCTTCCCGACGCCGCAGGCCGCCTTGTCACGCCCGTTCAACGGTCGCAAGGCGACGGTGGTCAGCGCTTTTGCACAACAGCACGGCGACCCGACCGGAACGCGCTCGTCGGCGCTCAACGTCTTCATCCCGGACGCCGTTGCAACCGGCAATTTCGAGCTGCGGCCGGATTGCGTGGTTCGCGAACTCACGCTGGACAGCCAAGGCAATATCAAGGCCGCGATCTACCAGGACGCCGACGGCGACACGATGGAGCAGGAGGCCGATCTGTTCATCCTTGCCTGCGGCGCGATGGAAACCGCACGACTGATGCTTCTGTCGAAGTCCGGACGCTTCCCGAACGGCGTTGCCAATGGCAGCGACATGGTTGGGCGCAACGTTACCTTTCACGAATACTCGGCTGCGGTCGGCACCTATGAGGATCCGGTCTATGCCTGGGCCGGCGGCGGCTATGTCAGCGCCTCGACCTTCCAACATTACGAGCACGACGCATCGCGCGGCTTCGTCTCAGGCGGCCACATCGCGGTGGCGGGCGTCGGCATCCCGCTGCCGATCAACTGGCGCATGCCGGGCACGCCATCATGGGGCGCCGAAGCCAAGAAGAGCGACCGCGACCACTTCAGCCATTCGCTGGCGATTGCCATGGTGCTGCACGACATGCCCCAACACGACAATCGCATAGACCTCGACGAAACGGTGGTCGACGCCTGGGGACTGCCGGTCGCGCGCGTGACACTGAAGCCGCATCGGAACGATGTCGACCAGGGACGCTACCTGATCGATCGCGGCGCCGACATTCTGGAGGCCAGCGGCGCCTTCACCATCCGCAAGGTCTATGCCGACCGCGTCACCGGCAATTGCTCGCACCAGCATGGCACGGCACGTATGGGCGACGACGGAGCGACCTCGGTGCTCAACAGATGGTGCCGGGCGCACGAAGTCGAGAACCTCTACGCCGTGGACGGATCGCCGTTCCCGACCGGCACAGGCGCCAACCCGACGCTGACCATCATGGCCAATGCCTGGCGTGTCGCCGACAAGATCATTGCCGAACGGGGGGCGGCAGCGTGATGGCCGGCGGGAGGCCTCCAAGGTCCGCCCCCGCCACGTCCCCGATCGACCGCGGCAATGGAGAGCACATGAGCGGCAACCGTTTCGCTGGAAGGCGTGGCCGCATCCGTCTCGGCATGGTTGGCGGCGGCGAAGGAGCCTTCATCGGTGCGGTGCACCGCATTGCCGCCCGGCTCGACGACCGCTACGACCTGGTCGCGGGAGCCTTTTCCTCGGACGCGGGGCGCGCGGCACGATCCGCTGAGCTACTCGGTCTCGACCCGACCCGCAGTTATACCGATTTCACTGGCATGGCGCGCAGCGAGGCCTCCCGCGCCGACGGCATCGAAGCGGTCTCGATCGTGACCCCCAATCACATGCACGCGCCGGCTATCCGCGCCTTTCTTGATGCGGGTATCCACGTCATTTGTGACAAGCCGCTGACGACGACGCTGGCCGAGGCGCTGTCGCTGCGCGAGGCGGCGCGGGTTTCTGGGCTGGTCGTGGCACTGACCCATACCTATACCGGTTATCCGATGCTCCGGCAGGCCCGCGCCATGGTCCGCAACGGCGACCTGGGCGACATCCGCATCGTCCAGGTCGAATACGCGCAGGACTGGCTGGCGACGAAACTCGAGGACGGCGGCAACAAGCAGGCCGAGTGGCGATCGGATCCAGCACGTTCGGGCGCGGGCGGCTCAATTGGCGACGTTGGCACCCATGCTTTCAATCTTGCCGGTTTCGTCACCGGGCTCGAACCTGACGCACTATGTGCCGAGCTTACCACATTCGTGGCAGGACGGCGGCTCGACGATAATGCCCAGATCATGCTCCGCTATGAAAACGGCGCGCGTGGCAGTCTCTGGTGCAGCCAGGTCGCGATCGGCAACGAGAATGAGGTCAGTCTTCGCGTCTATGGCGCGAAGGGATCGTTGGAATGGACGCAGCGCGACGCGAACCAGCTGGTCTGGTCATCGCTCGACCAGAACCGGCAAATCATTACCCGCAACGGCGCAGGCGCAGATGAATCAAACAGACGTGCCTCGCGCGTTCCGGCTGGCCACCCGGAAGGTTACCTAGAAGCTTTCGCCACCCTGTATCGTGAAGTCGCCGAGGCGATCGTCGCCATGCGCCAAGATAGGTCGCTAGCTCCCGAAACGCTGTTCCCAACCGTCGACGACGGCGTCAAGGGCCTGGCTTTCATCGACGCCGCCATTCGTTCGTCGATTGCAGGAGGCGTCTGGACAAGATTGTGATGATTACCTGCGCTTCAAGGTCCACCAGCGCAGTGCTGCTAGAAGCGATTGAACTCACCTAGCTTCTAATCGTCGGGCCCAGGTCACTATGTCCGCTTTCGGGATCGGGAAGATGGGCCTGACAATGACCGAAAATGGGCGCAAAGCCGCCATTCTTTTCAGGATTGAGAGTAGGCGTCGGCTTGGAGACAGCGCAAGTCAGTGGACAACGAGACCGGCGGCACTCGTCAGAGTTGACGCCGCCGCGCGCGCAACAATTGGCGGTAGTCGCGCTCGACCATCTTCAGTCCGTCGCGCACGAGGCGATGCGTCTGGTAGCGAAAAGGCGAGTCCTGCCAGTCGGCGGCGCTAACCAGCCGCCGACCGAACAAGGCGGTCGCGACTTCAAAATGGGATGCCTGCTGTTCGCGGCCATCCAGGCATCGCAGCATGAGGCCAAGGCGTCGGCGCTGGGCCGCAGTCAATCGAGCGTCGGGAACGTGCTGCCTATGGATCGAGCGGATGAACCGCTCGATCGCCTGGAGCCGGTCGTGCGCCATGTCGTCGAGCGGGATGATGGCGGCAAGCGGTTCGCCTGGCTTCGCGTCGTCGAGAAGCGCCAGTTGCGTGCCGCCCGGCGAAGAGCGCGTGTGAAGACCGACCTCGTCATGCCGGCCCGCGGCCAGCGGGACGTCGGAAGCACTGCCTTCCTGCGCTCGCAGATCCGGCGGCATCTGGACAAGGTTCACGACCCCAGGATCGATCTGAGGCGCCCAATAGACGGTCTGCTCGACTGCGGACTGGTCAGGCCTGGCGGCGAAACTGCAAACCCCAGCGCTGGCGCAATGCGCGCATCGCCTTGGCCGAGCGGGAGGCCGCGAAGTCCTGCTGATACTGGGGATTGCGTCGCAGGAACTCCCAGGCAATCGCATCGGCGGCGGCACCTTGGACGAACGCATATGCCTGTGGGTCACGCCACTGCGATGTATCCGTCTTCATCCGCATCCTTCCCTTCTCAAGGATTTGATAGGGGGACGTGGCTTTGAGCGAAATCCTTGGATTCCGTCATTGACGAATGGACGATGAGATATCTCGGCGCCGAGCAGTCAGGTGACACTTCGCGATGCTTGCTGGCTTGCGCCTTGCAGTGTCTTGAATGTGTTCGTCCAGGCGCGATAGGCGTCGTCATCGCCCTGGCTCCAGGCACTGAAGGCGCGCCATGCGGCGAACGATGACGCAGGCTGCTCGAACAGCGCGCCGATCGACTGGTCGCCTGCGGGCCAGCCGGCAGGCTCGTCGCCTGTCGCTTCGTGCGTGAGGCGCCTTAGATCGGCCAAAGCAGAGCGGATATGCGACAGCGGAAATTCGCAAAGGTCGGTGTTGTCAGTCGCCTCCCGAAGGATGACCGCAAGCTTGGCGACCACGCCCGCCAAGGATTGTGCAGGCGTCGCCACAATCTCAGCCAGCAACGCGTCGGCCTTTTCAGCGCCATCCTGCTCTTCCTTCAGAAAATCAGGCCAGTCGCGGTCGGCGCCAACCCTCTCTCCGCGCCCAATCACTTCGCCGACAGGCATGAGCGCACCGCACTCCAGGACCCCCTCCTCAGCCTGCTGCTGCCGAACGCACGAGGCCAGCATCGCAACGTGAGCGTCAATCCAGGCAAGGGATAGGAGAAGTGCTGGATCGGCCGACGGCTGGTTTTCGCCAATTGATGGGGATTGTGAAGCTGCCTTACCTCCACTCACCGGCGCCTCCCGTTCTCACCCGTGACGAAAGGACAATTGGTAGCTATCGTCAGAATCAATGAAGATTCTGAGCTATCAACGTCGTCGCGTAGTGGGGCCGAGCGAGGCTATTTCGCCAGACCTCATCAATGACTTCCGTAGGGTGGCATACTAAAAGCGGCTTTTTTGACCTATGTCAACCAAAAAGAACGATATTGAGAGTGATGCGATCTCTGTTCAGCAGTGTCGTGCTGCACGAGCCATGCTCGGATGGAGTCAGGGGGACCTAGCCGAGGCAGCGGCTGTTTCCAGAACTACGATAGTAGACTTCGAGAGGAGTATTCGTATTCCGCACCGAAACAATCTAGCTGCGATCCGCCGTGCGTTTGAGACAGCGGGAATCGAATTCCTTGCGGAAAATGGCGGCGGCGCGGGCTTACGATTTGCGCGACGGTCTGATCAGACCTAGAGAACTCTCGCCCGGCGCGATTGCCAGGCGAGAGGATCTTCATTCATTCGCCGTTGCGGCGGCTGGGGCGGGACCATATGAGGCTGTGGCCCTCGCCTTCCTCGTCGGCGAAGAGGTTGGCGTAGATCGGAGCGGTGAAGCTCGGATCGTCGAGCTTGAGCCCGAGATAGTCGCGGCCCTCGTTGGAGCGCTTGGACCAGGCGGCGCCGATTTCGGCCTTGCCGACCACCACGCGGTGGCTTGGAGCGTTCTCGCCGCTGGCCCTTGTGTCGGGGACGATGCGCACGCCCTTGGCCTGGACGCTGAGGGTGACGATCTCGCCGGTGAACTCGTTCGCATTGGTCTTCTTGAAAGTGCCGATGGTAGCCATTTTTCAGTCTCCGTCTCTTCGTTTCCGAGCCCGCACCATGCGACCTCGATGGCGATCGAGAGGCCGGAGGCGACCGCCGCCGCATCGCTTGCGACCGCAGCAAAGCGGAGGATGGCGCAGGCGCGCGTTTCTTGGTTCCGCGAGGAATGGGCTTCGCCCAGGGGAAGAAACGCGCGCCGCGCCATTGCGGCATAGGCGGTCGAGGCTTCAGCCGTCCTTCGGGCAGATCAGCCCGTTCGTGAGGTCGTTGGTGCGCTCTATGAAATGAAGAAGGGAGGCAATGGCGGCACCTGGCTATCAAGAATGATGAAGCGAACTGCAGGCCGAGATGTCCACCGATAACGGTTTGACGTGACTTGGATGAAAGCTTGCTCCATCCAACCGCACAAGGCGGCGTACCGAGTATGTCTCGTTTGGGCCGCAAGAAGACGGTGCGGTTCCGAGACGAACCACCCAGAAAGTTGCCGTGGAGGGGGGTCGTGCCAACAAAGGAATTCAATCCATTCGCACCGCGCTCGTTTTTAGTAGGCTGTCGCGAGGAAAGGTTGAGGATCTGGCGTGACGCTAGTCAACGATCGTCTTCTCGAAAGCAAGATGACGAAGGTGGAGCAGGCGCGAGCCTGGAGCCCGCGCGTCATCTCGAAATTCGAGACACTGATCAACAGCGCCGACGACCACTCTCAGTTTCGCGGCATGCTGTGTATCTCCATCCGAACCGGTCCTCCCTTTTTGCAACTCGTGCAGAAAAGAGCGCGCTCCACCGAGCTGAACAGAGCTTCCTTGCCGTAGCGCCGGATCAGACCCTCGGGCTTCACCTCGGCATGATGCGAGCAAGTCGTGCACCACGCACGCAGCGTGTGCCAGCTGCGCAAGTCGCCCAGCGCGACGTCCAGTCCGGCGTGAATACTGCCGTCGATGATCGTCTGCGGCGGAACCTTCACCTCGCCCGGGGTAACGATCTTCTCCATAACGTGGCGGCTGTTGTAGTGGATCAGCAGCATGCCCGGCCGGCGCCGGATGGCGGCGTGCCAGGCAGCTTGGCTCACCACCGCGTCCGGCGTTCGACAGATGGTTTCGAGATGCGTCTTCTCCTCCCGATCCCAAACCTCGATCCGGAAATTGTCTTCGGCAGTGTCCACCATCTAGGGGCGCGCCTTGTGCC
>Ga0209148_1000127_pt1 | contig 181586 bp, 181 predicted proteins | sample AraplaCol_mMF_r2_2_FD_184288 | JGI IMG/M metagenome (GOLD analysis project Ga0209148, IMG submission 184288) | Arabidopsis root microbial communities from North Carolina, USA - plate scrape CL_Col_mMF_r2 (SPAdes) (version 2) | ecosystem: Host-associated > Plants > Roots > Endosphere | place...
GTCGTCGGGATCAATCGACTGGCGACGGATCTTGGCATCGAAATTGAGGCCGCCTGTGGTGAAGCCGCCGCCCTTTATGATCTCGTGGAACACCAGCGCCAGCTCACCCGTGTTCATCGCGAACTGGTCGGTGTCCCAGCCCAGGAGATCGTCACCACGATTGATATCGACGGAGCCGAACACGCCGAGCGCCTGGGCCAGCGCGATCTCGTGCTGGAACGAATGGCCGGCGAGAATCGCGTGGTTCTGCTCGACGTTGAGCTTGACGTCATCCAGCAGGTCATAGCGCTTCAGGAAGCCGTAGCAGGTCGCGACATCGAAATCGTACTGGTGCTTGGTCGGCTCCTTCGGCTTCGGCTCGATCAGGAGCGGGCCCTTGAAGCCGATCTTGTGCTTGTGCTCGACCACCAGCGCAACGAAGCGGCCGAGCTGGTCAAGCTCGCGCCCGATGTCCGTGTTGAGAAGCGTCTCATAGCCCTCCCGACCGCCCCACAGCACGTAATTGGAGCCGCCGAGGCGCTTGGTCGCCTCGAGCGCCTGGCGCACCTGCATCGCGCCGAACGCGAACACTTCCGGATTGGGATTGGTCGCGCCGCCGGCCGCGAAGCGCGGATGGCTGAACAGATTGGCGGTGCCCCACAGCAACTTGATGCCGGTCTCGCCCTGCAGCCGCTCGAGATCGTCGACCGCCTCGGCCAGAAATTTGGTGTGCTCGGCGGCGTTGCTCGCCATTGCCATCACGTCGACATCGTGGAAACAATAGAAAGGCACGCCCAATTTCTTGATGAAGTCGAAGCCCTCGGCGCGCTTCCACGCCGCAGCTTTGCTGTCCATCGCGCCCGCGAGCCACGGGCGGCCGAAGGTCGGCGCGCCGAAGATGTCGAGGCCGTTCCACGAGAAAGTGTGCCAGAAGCAGACGGCGAAGCGCAGATGGTCTTCCATCCGCTTGCCCATCACCATCCGATCCTTGTCGTAGAAGCGGTAGGAGAGTTCGTCGGTCGAGTCCGGGCCCTTGAAGGCGATCGGCGCGATATCGGCGAAATAGGTCGGTTGGACGGACATTACTGGCCTTTCATTTTCGGGCTGATGTGTGGGTAAGCTTCGCGGAACGCCGCTTTTTTCGGCGCCAGAAGATCGATGTCTGCAGTCTGCGGCTCTACAACGCGCTCGACCGGCGGAGGGGCGCAAATCGCCGCCGGATCGGCCTTGTCGACCGCGACCTGCGCGAGCCGGGCGGCGCCGAGCGCGGGGCCGACTTCGCCGCCGCGCAGATAGACGAGCGGCGTCTCGACCGCGGCGCTGATGATCCGGCCCCAATAAGCCGAGCGCGCGCCGCCGCCGATCACCGACAATTGCGAGACCTGCGTGCCAGCGTCGCGCAAGGCGTCGAGCCCGTCCGCGAGGGCGAAGGCGACGCCCTCCAGCACGGCCTGGGCGAGCGTGCCTGCGGTGGTTTCATAATCGAGGTTGAGGAAGGCGCCGCGGATCAGCGCGTCATTGTGCGGGGTGCGTTCGCCCGAGAGATAGGGGAGGAACACTTCCTTGCCGCGCGCCGGCCCCGTGCTTTCGGCGCGGGTGAAGAGTTCCGGCGCGTTGGCCGCGCCCGTCAGCTTCGCAACCCAGTCGATGCATGCCGCCGCGCTCAGGTGGACTGACATCTGATGCCACATTTCGGGCAGGCAATGGCAGAAGGCATGGACCGCGCGGCCTGGATTGGGACGGAAATCCTTGGTCGCGATGAAGATCACGCCCGACGTGCCGAGCGATAGCAAGGCGTCGCCGTCCGACACCACGCCCACGCCGACGGCACCCGCGGCATTGTCGCCGCCGCCGCCGACCACCGGGACCGGCGCCATGCCCCACAATTCGGCGACATCGGCGCGCAGCGCTCCGGCAATCTGCGAGCCTTCGAACAGGCGCGGCATATGGTCGCGGGTGAGGCCCGTCGCGCCAAGCAATTCGTCGCTCCAGTCGCGCTGCTGGACATCGAGCCACAAGGTGCCGGCGCTGTCGGACATGTCCGACGCCTTTTCGCCGGTCATGCGCAGGCGGACATAATCCTTGGGCAGGAGCACGGTGTGGATCTGGTCGAAGATGGCGGGTTCGTGCTTGCGCACCCAGGCGAGCTTGGGTGCGGTGAAGCCCGGCATGGCGAGGTTGCCCGCGATGGCGTGGAGGTTGGGCACCGCCGCCTCCATCTCCTCGCATTCAGCATAAGACCGGCCGTCGTTCCACAATATTGCAGGGCGAAGCGGCTTGTCCGCCGCGTCGAGCAGGGTCGCGCCATGCATCTGCCCCGCAAGGCCGATTCCGCGAACCGAGCGGCGCACCGCCGGATCGATCGCGCGGACCGCGGCCTCGGTCGCCGACCACCAATCTTCCGGCGCCTGCTCCGACCATAGATCGTGCGGACGCGAGACGGTGAGGGCGGCCGTGCCCTGGCCGGCTACGTTGCCGTCGGCCGAGATCACGACCGCCTTCACACCGGACGTGCCGATATCGATACCCAGAAACATAGAAATTCAGGCCCTCAATCGACGAATGGGTTGATGGTCTGGATCGTGCCGTCGGGATTGAAATGCAGTTCCGTCACCTTGACGTTGCGGAGGTGATTTTTGTTCGAAATCTGCGTGTCGGCATAAAAGAGCCACCATTTGCCGTCCGCCTTGATGATCGAATGGTGCGTTGTCCAGCCCTGAACCGGCAGCAATATGTGACCCGTGTAATGGAAGGGGCCATAAGGGCTCTTGCCGATCGCATAATTCAGGAAATGCGTGTCGCCGGTCGAATAAGTATAATAATATTTGCCATCACGCTTGAACATCCATGAGGCTTCGAAGAATCGCTTGTCATGCTGGCCGCCCAGCACCGGCTTGGCGTCCGTGTCGAGGATCACCGCGTCGCGCGGCTTTTCGGCAAGCTGCTTCATATCGGGCGTCATCCGCGCGACCTTGCCGGACAGCGCGGGCTTGTCGTCCTGGTGGAGGTCGGTGTCCGACCCGTTGGGATCGAATTTACCCGATACCCAGCGTTGGAGCTGCCCGCCCCAAATGCCGCCGAAATACAAGTAGGACTTGCCATCATCATCGGTGAAGACCGCCGGGTCCATCGAATAAGCGAGCTTGATCGGCTGCGGCTCGGCCTTGAACGGGCCCGTTGGATTCTTGGAGGTGGCGACGCCGATGCGGAAGGTGCCGAGGCCGTGCTTGTCCTTGTTTTTGTCGCGCGCCGGGAAATAGAGGAAATAGGTGCCGTTCTTATAGGCGGCATCGGGTGCCCACATCTGCTTCGACGCCCAGGGAACGTCCTTCACGTCGAGCGCCACAGGGCCTACCTTCACCGGCGCCCCCACATGATCCATTTCGAGCACGCGATAATCGTGCATCGCATATTCGCTGCCGAGGTCGTCGTCGGGGATATCGGTCGGCACGTCATGCGAGGGATAGACGTAGATCTTGCCGTTGAAGACGTGCGCCGATGGGTCCGCGGTGAAGATCGAGCTGACCAAAGGTTGCGACAGATAATGGCGCCCCTCCGGCGAAACGGTAGGCACCGTGGGGCTCGCGGCCAGCACCGGCAGCGGTATCAGGGAAAGCGCCAGCGCAAGCCGGCTCAGCGTCGAATTTGCCATATACCCCTCCAAGGACTGTGTTCTTTTGGCGGCCGATATCCCGAACCACGCGTGAACGGATACCTGTTAGCGCTACCAATAGCCCGAAGGCGCGTCAATATTGCGTCTTGTCCAGAATAATGCACCAAATCGTTTCGGAAACGTGCGATCCTGTGTAGGCTCCCTGTCCTTAGTCACTGGACGGAGAAGGTGCATGGCCGATACCAAGACTCCTGGCAGCAAGCCCGCCGCCGCCAAGAAGACCGCCAAACCCAAGCCGGCTGCGAAGCCCAAGGCAGCCACCGCAGCCAAGCCTGTGACCGCCGCCAAGGCTCCGGCGAAGACAGCAAAGTCCGTCGCCAAGCCGGCCGCGCCCAAGGTAGCGGCGAAGCCCGCCGCCAAGGCCGCGGCCCCCAAGGCACCCACGAAGAAAGCGGCCAAGCCCGCCACGAAGCCGGCGACCAAGACCGCAGCCAAAACCGCGCCGAAGCGCGCTGCCAAGACGGCCGCTGCGTCCAGGCCGGCCGCTAAAGCCGCCAGCAAACCGAAAGCCGTCGCCAAGCCCAAGGCGAAAGCCGCGCCAAAGGCTCCCAAAGCAGCGGCTGCATCCAAACCGACGGCTGCATCCAAACCGACGGCTGCATCCAAACCGACGGCTGCAGCCGCTGCGCCGGCGGCCGCGCCTACCGTGTCCGCCACGCCCAAGTCTTCGCCGGTTTCGGCCAGGCAGGTTGCGGCTGGTGCCGGAGTGCTCGGCGTGATCGCCGGCACATTCGCGGCCTTATTTGGCCGCAAGAAAGGCTGACCAGGGGCGTTAACCCCGAATATCCGTGAAGCGGGTTGCGCGATCGTCTAACAGGCCATCCATGGCCCTAGCGCAGCCCGCTTCCACATCCGTCTTTGCATTGAGTTCGGAGGAGGTGCGCCTGTTCGTGCGCGCCTGGATGCTGGGCTTCCTGATCGTGCTGCTGATTATCGGCTGACGTTTCAGCGTTTGCGCGGCGGGTTGCTTTCGCGCAGCTTGTCGGGGCAATCGATACCGTCGCAGGCAATGTGCAGTCGCCAGGACAGTATTGCAGCGCCCAGGCACATTACCGCCACTCCAAGCAAAGTGTCTTCTAGGGAAAGGCCCATGCGCGCGAACAGCCAGGCGCCAAGCGAGCCAATCACCATCGCGCCCGAATTGACGATATTGTTGGCGGCGACGGTGCGCGCGGTATGGTCGCTTTCGACCGTGGTGGTTAGGAACGCGTAGAGTGGTACGACGAACATGCCGCCCGTTACCGACACACCGAGCAAAGCGACCGCGACCAGCGGCGCATAAGGATGATGCGCAAATTGGCGGAGGTCATAGAGCTTGCCGTCGATGGCTGGTGTCCAATGCTGGGCCGCGACCACCATCACCAGCACGAATAGCGCCATGCCGAGTACGGAAGCGGGCGCATAGCGCGCCGACACGCGGCCGTTGAGTAGCCGGTTGACCAGCACCGACCCGATCGCGATGCCGATCGAGAAGATTCCCAGGAAAAGGCTTGCCACCTGTTTGTCGGCAGTGAAGACGTTCTTCACCAGCGTCGGGAATACAATCACCAGCACCGCGCCGATCATCCAGAAGAAACTGATCGACAGGATTGCGAGGAACAGGCGCGGGATGTGCAGTGTTGCCGAGACTAGTTGGATCGAGGCGCGGACGATGTGGAGGTCCATCGGCGGCCTTTCGCCGGGCGGCGGCGCAGGCGGCACGCCGCGCGCGGTCAGCCAGCCGATACCCGCCACGCCCAGGACCATCAAAGCGGCGACCTGCGCATTGATGAAGCCAGCCAGGATTGTGCCGGCAAGAATCGCGATATAGGTGCCGGCCTCGACCAAACCGGTCCCGCCCAGAACCTCGTCGCGGTTCAGATGCTGTGGCAGAATCGCATATTTGATCGGGCCGAAGAAGGTCGAATGCGCGCCCATAGCGAGCACAGCGCCCAGCATCAGTGGGACTGCCGCAACGACAATGCCGGCCGAGCCGAGCAGCAATCCGGCCGCACCGACCACCATGATCGCAATTTCCGCGGTCTTGATGATGCGGACGATTCGGGCCTTGTCATGGCTGTCGGCGAGTTGCCCCGAGAGGGCCGACAGCAGGAAGAAAGGGAGGATGAAAAGGCCGGTCGCGATTGCGTTGAACGCGGCTTCCTTCTTGGCGTCCGAATAGATCGAGTAGGTCGCGAACAGGACCATCGCCTGCTTGAACAGATTGTCGTTGAAGGCGCCCAGGAACTGAGTCGCGAACAACGGCAAGAATCGGCGCTTGCCCAAAAGCCGGAATGATGCGGTCATTTACGGGTGCAGGCGTCGCTGGTCTTACTCACGGGCAGGGCTCATAGACGATCCGATGCGCGAACTCCAACAGCCCGCTTCGGCCCCAATCGACCGGGCGTCGCCGGACGCCCCGGTGGTGGAGACGATGCGCCTGATTCTGCGGCAGAATCACCCTTCCGATCTGAAAGATTGGATCGCGATCACGGGCGATCCGGATTTCATGCAATTCGTCGGCGGCGTCTATGACCGGCAGGAAAACTGGTCGCGTATCATGCGCTATATCGGCCATTGGGCCTGCTTCGGCTTCGGCCTGTTCGCGGTCGAGGAGAAGGACAGTGGCCGCTATGTCGGCAATGTCGGGCTGGCGCGATTCGAGCGCGGGCTGGGCGCGGATTTCGATCTCTTTCCCGAGGGCGGCTGGATGATCGCGCAATGGGCAGAGGGGCAGGGCTATGCGACCGAAGCGATGAGCGCCGCGCTCGCCTGGTATGAGAGAAACTTCGGCTCGGGGCGACAGGTCTGCATGATCGACCCGACCAATTTCGCGTCGCTGCGGCTGGCGGAGAAGCTCGGCTTTCGGCCCTATCGCGAGGGACTGAGCCGCGGCCACGTCGTATTGCTGCATGAACGCAACGCCTCTCCCAATGCTCGATAAGGCGCGCTAGGGTCCGCTCCCATGCTGACCCTGCCCAACATCCTCACGCTGTCGCGCATCCTGGCGATGCCGGTGATGGTGCTGCTGCTGTGGCATCCGAGCGCATGGGATTATGCGCTCGCCTTCGGCCTCTATGTGCTGGTGGCGATCACCGATTATTTTGACGGTTATCTCGCGCGCGCGCAGGGGACGGTCTCCAAGCTCGGCATCTTCCTCGATCCAATCGCGGACAAGATCATGGTCGCGACCGTGATCGTGATGCTGCTGTTCACGCGCGCGATCGACGGGCCCGCCGCCATCGCCGCGCTGATCATCCTGGTGCGCGAGATCGCGGTATCGGGCCTGCGCGAATTCCTCGCCGAACTGCGCGTGTCGGTGCCGGTCAGCCAGCTCGCCAAATGGAAGACCACGTTCCAGCTAGTCTCGCTGGGCGCGCTGATTCTGGCGGGTGCACTTCCAGGCCAGACTTGGATTGCCTGGGCCGGGCTCTTCTGCCTGTGGAGCGCAGCCGGACTGACCGCGGTGACCGGTTGGGATTATCTGCGCGTCGGCCTCAAGCATATGGATTAAAGTGAATATTCTCTATTTTGCATGGGTGCGCGAGCGGATCGGCATCGGCCATGAAGACATTGATCCGCCAGCCGATGTGCGCGACGTGCGTGGCTTGATCGGCTGGCTCGCCGCACGCAGCCCCGGCCACGAATCGGCACTTCAGGACACATCCTGCCTGCGCGCCGCGATCGACCAGAAGTTCGTCGATCTCGACGCATCGATCGTGGACGCGCGCGAAGTTGCGATCTTTCCGCCGGTGACGGGCGGGTGATCCACGTGCGCCTTCAGGCCGAGCCGTTCGATGCGGGCGCCGAACTGGCGCGGCTCGACGCGCTGGGTGGGGGCGGGGTGGCGAGCTTCATGGGCATCGTCCGCGGAGACGATGGCCTGATCGAGTTGCTGCTCGAACATCATGCCGAGATGACGCTCGCCATGATGCAGGCGCTTGCGGCGGAGGCGGTGGAGCGCTGGGACCTGCTCGGCGTTGTCGTCCTGCATCGCCATGGCGCGCTCCACCCGGGCGAGCCGATCGTGTTCGTGGCGACCGCGGCCATGCATCGCGGCGCGGCGCTCGATGCCTGCGCCAGCCTGATCGATCGGTTGAAGACGCAGGCGCCGTTCTGGAAACGCGAAAGCTTCGCCGACGGGCGCCAAAGATGGGTCGAGCCGCGCGCCTCGGACGACGCGGCCGCCGCGCGCTGGTTGCGGGGCGAACATTAAACCTGTAGGGGCCCTGCCTGATTTTTAGGCAAAGTGAAGCGTGACCCGGCTCAAGCCCATCCACATCGGACCTGTGACGATCGAAACGCCGGTGATCCTGGCGCCGATGACCGGCGTCAGCGACCTGCCGTTCCGGCGGCGCGTGCGCGGCTACGGATCGGGCCTCAACGTGACCGAGATGATCGCCAGCCAGGCGGCGATTCGCGAGACGCGCCAGTCGCTCCAGAAGGCCTTGTGGGATCCGAGCGAGGACCCGGTGTCGATGCAATTGGTCGGCTGCGAGCCCGAGCAGATGGGCGAGGCGGCCAAGCTGGCCGAAGATAAGGGCGCCGCGATCGTCGACATCAATATGGGCTGCCCGGTGCGCAAGGTGGTCAATGGCGATGCCGGATCGGCGCTGATGGCCAAGCCGAAGCTGGCGCGGGCGTTGATCGAAGCGACGGTCAAGGCGGTGAAGGTGCCGGTCACGCTTAAGATGCGCATGGGCTGGGATCATCAGAGCCTGAACGCGCCCGAGCTGGCGCGCATCGCCGAGGATATCGGTATCAAGATGATCACGGTGCATGGCCGCACGCGCTGCCAGATGTACAAGGGGTCGGCCGACTGGGCCTTCGTCCGCAGGGTCAAGGACGCGGTGTCGATTCCGGTGATCGTCAACGGCGACATCTGCACGCTGGAGGAGGCCGACATTGCGCTCGAACAATCGGGCGCGGATGGCGTGATGATCGGCCGCGGCGCTTACGGAAAGCCCTGGCTGCTCGCGCAGGTGATGCGGTGGCTGCAGCATGGCGAGCAGCGGCCCGACCCCTCGATCGACGAACAATATCGCACGATCATAATGCACTATGAGGAAATGCTGAACCTCTATGGCAAGGAGGTCGGCGTCAATATGGCGCGCAAGCATATCGGTTGGTACACCAAGGGCCTGCCCGGCTCGGCCGAATTCCGCAATCGCGTCAACCAGGAGCCTGAGGCCGCCACCGTGCTGCGCATGCTCGCCGAATTTTATGAACCATGGACTACGCGAGCGGCCGCCTAGCCCGGCTGCGCGCGCGGGGAGACGCGCGTCCTGCGCCGGCCGAGGCTTTGCTTTCGGCGCTGCCAACACCTTTGCTGGTGGTGGATGAGGGGGGCGTGATCCTAGACGCCAATGCCGCGGCCGAGACTCTGCTCAACCTGTCGCGCAGCGTGATCGTGGGCATGCCGATCGATCAGGCCACCGGCCATCATCTGCGATCGATGCCGGCGGAGACGCCATTCGTCGCTTATGATCTGGAAATGCACCTTCCCGGCGCTCGATCGTTGCGCGCCGACCTGATGGCCGCGCCCCTGCCTGACTGGCCCGGCTGGCGCGTCGTCGCCTTGCACACGCATCCCGCCGCGGGACCGATCGCGCGTCGCGCGGGCGGCAATCTCGCCGCGGCGGGCGCGGCGGCCTTGTTGGCGCACGAGATAAAGAATCCGCTATCGGGCATTCGCGGTGCCGCACAGCTGCTGGAGGCCAATGCCGACGAGGATGCGCGTGCGCTGACCACTTTGATCCGCGACGAGGTCGACCGCGTCGCTGCCTTGATCGACCGGATGGAGGGGTTCACCGATACGCGCCCGCTCGTGCTGGAGCCGCAGAATATCCATGCCATCCTGGATCATGCGCGCGATGTCGCGTTGCGCGGCTTTGGCGATGCCGTGACCTTCAGGGAGATATACGATCCCTCGCTGCCGAACGTGCTCGGGCATCGCGATTCGCTGGTCCAGGTGGTGATCAACCTTATCAAGAATGCGGTCGAGGCGTTGGGGGAGGCGGGCGGATCGGTCACGCTCACCACCGCATATCGCCACGGCATGAGCATGCTCACCGATGGTGGCGACGGGCGCCGCCAATTGCCGATCGAGGTGTGCGTGATCGATGACGGCCCTGGCGCGCCGCCCGAAATCGCCGAACATCTGTTCGATCCCTTCGTCAGCTCCAAGCGTGACGGCCGCGGGCTCGGGCTGGCTTTGGTCGAGAAGCTCGTCTCGGATCAGGGCGGGCTGGTCGAATATGCGCGCGAGGGGCATCCGGAACGCACCGTTTTCCGCCTGCTGCTGCCGCGCGCGCCGAGGAAGTAGATATGGGCGGACGCGTATTGGTGTGTGACGACGACGCGGCGATCCGCACGGTTGTGCGCGAGGCCTTGCGCCGCGCGGGCCATACGGTCGAGACCGCCGCTAGTGCCGCCGACCTCCGCCGCACGATCCGCAGTTTCCGGCCGCAGGTGCTGCTGACCGACGTGGTGCTGCCCGACGGCAACGGGCTCGATCTCGTGCCCGAGATGCTTGCCGACCATCCGCACATGCCGATCATCGTGCTGTCGGCGCAGAATACGTTCACTACCGCAATGCGCGCGACCGAGCAGGGCGCGTTCGACTATCTGCCTAAGCCATTCGACCTGAGCGAGCTCGTCCAGGCCGTGGACGACGCGCTCGCGCGCGGGCCGGCGCTGGGGCTGGAGGATGATGCGCCCGCGGGCGAGGATCTGCCGCTGATCGGGCGTTCGCCGCCGATGCAGGAGGTCTATCGCACGATCGCGCGCGTGGTTTCGAACGATCTGACCGTGCTGGTGCTGGGCGAATCCGGCACGGGCAAGGAATTGGTCGCCAGGGCGATCCACGATTTCGGCCCGCGCAAGGGCGCCCCCTTCGTCGCGGTCAACATGGCGGCGATCCCGCGCGAGCTGATCGAGAGCGAATTGTTCGGGCATGAGCGCGGCGCCTTCACCGGCGCGGCGCAGCGCACGCAGGGACGGTTCGAGCAGGCGCAGGGCGGCACGCTTTTCCTGGACGAGATTGGCGACATGCCGATGGAGGCGCAGACGCGGCTGCTGCGCGTGCTCCAGTCGGGCGAATTCTCGCCGGTCGGCGGCGCGCGCGCGATCCGCGCCGACGTGCGCATCATCGCCGCCACGCATCAGGAATTGCCCAGGCTGATCGCCGACGGGCAGTTCCGCGAGGATCTCTATTACCGGCTGAACGTGGTGCCGGTACGTCTGCCGTCGCTGCGCGAGCGCGGTTCGGACGTGGGCGAGCTCGCACGCTATTTCCTCGACCGCGCCGCTGCCGACGGCCTGCCGCGCAAGCAATTGAGCGCCAAGGCGATCGAGCGGCTGGAGCAGCATAGCTGGCCCGGCAACGTCCGTGAGCTCGAGAATCTGATGCGCCGCCTGGCCGCGCTGACGCGCGACGCGGTGATCACGCCCGCGCTGATCGAGCAGCAATTGGGCGTCGGGGGACAGCAAACCGTAGCGGCGGTACCCGAAGGCGCCGATCTGGGCGAGGCGATCGAACAGCACCTCGCGCGACATTTTGCGAGCTATGGCCATGCCTTGCCGCCCGACGGACTGTATGATCGCGTGCTGGCCGAGTTCGAAAGGCCGCTGCTGCGCCTGACGCTGGCGGCGGTGCGGGGCAATCAATTGAAGGCCGCGCGCCTGCTCGGCATCAACCGCAATACGTTGCGCAAGAAGCTCACCGATCTGGGGGTCGGGCCCGCCGTGCGGCGAAGCGAGTAGCCCAACAATTCGGCGCATATAGGCGGCATATGTGTTCCATGCGCCACATCCTTGTGGTAGCTGGGACACGATGAGGCCGTCCCCTAAAGGCGCACCGAGACCAACGTCGCGTTGGCGACGTCGCCTTGGCTTGATCTTCCGCTCACGGCAAATCCTGGCCGTGGGTGAGCCGCTTGCCATCGCTGCCCTGCTGCTGATGGGCGGAATCACCTGGTCGATTCTCAACCACGGTAGCCCCGACCGGCCGCTCGATCCGTTCCTGGTGGCAACATTGCTGGTCGGCATTCTGGTGCCAGCGATGGCGCTGCTGGTGCTGATCGCGCAGCGTGTCGCACGGAGCCGTGCGCAATATTCGCCTTTGGGCGCGCGGGGCGGAATGCATGTCCGGCTGGTAGCGCTTTTCTCGGTGCTCGCGGCATTGCCGACCTTGCTGGTCGTGATCTTCGCATCCTTGCTGTTCCAGTTCGGTGTACGCTTCTGGTTTTCGGATCGTGTCTCGGTCGTTCTCCAGAATTCGGATCGCGTGGTCCATGCATATATCAACGAGCATCGGCTCAGCTTGTGGCGCGACGCGGCCGCGATGCGGCATGACTTGCTCGATTCGCTCTCCAAGGCGGCGGCGGACGATCCTCGGTGGGGCCCCTATTTTGCGCAGCAGGTGGCCTTCCGGCATCTCGATCAGGCGGCGGTGATCCGGGTCGCCCCCGAGGGCAGAGAATATCCGATCTGGTACGCTAATCTCGATAAGAGGCCGCTCTCCAAGCTGGTCGATCCCAAGCAGTTTGCGGAATATGATTCCCCGGAAATCCACATCCGCGTGCTGAGCGATCGGATGGAGACGGTGATCCCGCTGGATACGGCAGCGCGCGTCTATCTTTGGATATCGCGGGCGGCGGATCCGGCGGCAATCCGGCAGGCAGCCCGCGCGACGCTGGCGCTGGACGATTATCGTGATTTCCAGCAGCGCGCGCGCACGCTGCAGCTGAAGTTCAATGCGCTCCTGCTGATCGCCTCCTTGTTTACGGTCGGCGTCGCGATCTGGATCGCCTTCGCCGTGGCGGATCGCTTGGTGCGCCCGATCGGCGAGTTGGTTGGCGCTGCGCGGCGCGCGGCGGGGGGCGATCTGACCGCGCGCGTGCCCGCACCCAACAAATATGACGAGGTCGGTCGTCTTGCCGCCGCTTTCAACCGCATGACGCGGCGCCTGCAGGAGCAGACCGGCGCGCTCGAAAGCCGTCGCGCGCTGACGGAGGCGGTGCTGTCGGGCGTGTCGGCGGGCGTGATCTCGGTCAATCGCGACCGCGAAATCACCTTGATCAACCTGTCGGCGCAGGCGCTGCTGCGCACCGGCGAAACTAGCCCGATCGGCCAGCCGCTTGAGACCGTCGTGCCCGAGCTCGATCGCCTGCTGGAGACCGGCGAGCGGCAGGCGGTGTTGCAGCTTGCGAGCGACGGCGACGTGCGCACGCTGGCAGTGAATGTGGTCAATGCCGGCAACGGCCATGTCCTCACCTTCGACGATATCACGCAGCAGCTTGCCGACCAGCGCCACGCCGCCTGGTCCGACATTGCGCGCCGGATCGCGCATGAGATCAAGAATCCACTGACCCCGATCCAGCTTGCCGCCGAACGGCTCCAGCGCCGCTACGGCAAGGAGATTGCCGAGGATGGCGGCACGTTCGAGAAGCTCGTCTCCACGATCGTCCGCCAGGTCGGCGATATCCGGCGTATGATCGACGAATTCTCCTCCTTCGCGCGCATGCCCAAGCCGCTCTTCCGGCGCGAGAATGTCGTCGAGATGGCGCGCCACGCGTTGTTCCTGCACGAGGTCGCGCATCCCGCGATCCGCTTCAGCCTCGACGCGCCCGAACCCGCGCCGACGATGGTGTGCGACCGCCGCCAGATCGGCCAGGCGCTGACCAATATCGTCAAGAATGCATGCGAGGCGGTCGAGGCCAGGATCGGCGAAGGGCAGGGCGGCGCGATCGCGATGACGATCCACGTGTCGGACGGCCGACTGTTGCTCGATCTCGCCGACGACGGCGTCGGCCTGCCCGCCGAGCGTGACCGCCTGACCGAGCCTTATGTGACGACGCGTGCCAAGGGCACCGGACTCGGCCTCGCGATCGTGCGCCGCATCGTCGAAGATCATATGGGGACGATTGGTTTTGCCGACCGTCCCGGCGGCGGCACGCTCGTCCATCTCGATTTCGACCTGACCGCGCTCGATGCGGTCGCAATCCATGATGCGCCCGAAGAGCGCACCCCCGAATTTGCCCGGAGTTTGTAGAAACCATGTCGCTCGATATTCTGGTTGTGGACGACGAAGCCGATATTCGCGAGCTCGTCTGTGGCGTGCTCGAGGATGAAGGCTATCGGCCGCGTTCGGCCGGCGATGCCGATTCGACGCTCGCCGCGCTCGCCGAACGGCGGCCGAGCCTGGTCCTGCTCGACGTATGGCTGCAGGGCTCGCGCCTCGACGGGCTGCAATTGCTGGGCGAGATCAAGCGGCGCGATCCGACGTTGCCGGTGATCGTCTTCTCCGGCCATGGCAATCTCGACACGGCGGTGGCGGCGGTGCGCCAGGGTGCGGTCGATTTCATCGAGAAACCGTTCGAAAGCTCGCGCCTGCTCCATCTGGTCGGGCGCGCGACCGAAACCGACCGGCTGCGTCGCGAGAATGAGACGCTGCGCGCGCAGATCGGGCAGGAAGAGGAGCTGACGGGCACCTCGCAGGCGATCAACCAGGTGCGCGCGACGCTGAAGCGCGTCGCCGGCACGGGCAGCCGCGTGCTGATCGCGGGCTCGGCGGGCTCGGGTAAGGAGGTCGCCGCGCGCCTGCTCCACAATTGGTCGCCGCGCGTGAAGGCGCCGTTCGTGGTCGTCTCGGCCGCGCGCATGACCCCCGACCGTGTCGAGGAGGAATTGTTCGGGGCGGAAGAGGGCAATGAACTGATCAAGCCGGGCCTGCTCGAACAGGCGCATGGCGGCACATTGTTTCTCGACGAAATCGCCGACATGCCGATGTCGGCGCAAGCCAAGATCCTGCGCGTGCTTACCGACCAGAGCTTCGTCCGCGTCGGCGGTACCCGCACGGTCAAGGTCGATGTCCGCGTCGTGTCCGCAACAGCGCGTGACCTGACCGCCGAAATCGCGGCGGGGCGCTTCCGTGAGGATCTTTATTATCGGTTGAACGTGGTGCCGGTGATGCTGCCGCCGCTCGAGCAGAGGCGCGAGGATATCCCGATGCTCGCCGACCATTTCGCCGCGCGCTACGCCGCCGAGCGCCGCGTCGCGACACCGGAGATCAGCGCCGAGGCGATTGCCGCGCTTCAGGCCTATGACTGGCCGGGCAATGTCCGCCAGTTACGGAACGTGATCGAGCGCACGATCATCCTTGCGCCCGGCGACCGGATCGGCCGGATCGACGTCGACATGCTGCCGCCCGAACTGCTCTCCGGCCAGGCCGAGATCGTACCCGGCAATGCGGCGCGATCGATCATGGGCACGCCTTTGCGCGAGGCGCGCGAGACGTTCGAGCGCGAATATCTGCGCGTTCAGATCCGCCGCTTCTCGGGCAATATCAGCCGAACGGCGACTTTCATTGGGATGGAGCGTTCGGCACTTCACCGCAAGCTCAAGAGCCTCGGCCTCGCCGACCCGCGCGGCGAGGAGGAATAGGCGAAAGCGCGCGGCGGCGCTTCGTTACAAAAGGACAGCAACACTGCTGCATGCTTGTGCTGCAACGCAGCGTATAGTATCATGCGACCGCCCCTGCTCCGGGGGTAAACACGACGCCGTGAACGGCGCCAGAGCGGGCCCATGACCCGCCAAGACGAAAGAAGGCCAGCCACCATGGCGGACAAGGTCAACAATCTTCAGGACATCTTCCTGAACACGCTCCGCAAATCGAAGACCCCGGTGACGATGTTCCTCGTCAAGGGCGTCAAGCTGCAGGGTATCATCACCTGGTTCGACAATTTTTCGGTCCTGCTGCGCCGCGACGGGCAGAGTCAGCTGATCTACAAGCATGCCATCTCGACCGTGATGCCCGCGCATCCGATTGATCTGCACGAGGTCGAAAAGGCGTTCGACGACAAGAAGGCGCAATTGCTTCAGGAAATCTTCCTGGCGGCGGTGCGCAAGTCGGGCGATCCGGTGACGATGTTCCTCGTCAACGGCGTGATGCTGCAGGGCGAGATCGCGGCCTATGACCTGTTCTGTATGCTGCTGCGCCGCGATGGCATGAGCCAGCTCGTCTACAAGCATGCCATCTCGACGGTGCAGCCGCTTCACCCGCTTAACCTGATGAGCGGCGAGGAAGGCGAAGAGGAAGAATAAGGTGGGAAGAGCGGGGTGAAAGCTCCGCGCATCCTTCCTATCTTGTCCGAATGAGTGTTTTCAATCGCGACGAAAATGACGAGGTGCGTCACGGCGCCCGCGCGGTCATAGCTTTGCCCGAAATGAACAGCGGACTGCGCGATACCGATGCGCGGCTGGAGGAGGCCGCCGGTCTCGCCGCCGCGATCGGACTTGACGTGGTCGATCGGCTTCCCTTCCGTATCCGCCAGCCCAAGCCCTCGACCTTGTTCGGTTCTGGGCAGGTCGAACAGATCGCCACCGCTGCACGGATGGCGGACGCCGAACTGGTCGTGGTCGATGCCGCGCTGACGCCGGTCCAGCAGCAGAACCTGGAGAAAGCGACCAACGCCAAGGTGATCGACCGCACCGGGCTGATCCTGGAGATTTTCGGCGAACGCGCGGCGACCGCCGAGGGCCGGCTGCAGGTCGAACTCGCGCATCTCGATTATCAGGCGGGGCGGCTGGTGCGGTCCTGGACCCACCTTGAACGCCAGCGCGGCGGCTTCGGCTTCCTCGGCGGTCCGGGCGAAACCCAGATCGAAGCCGACCGCCGCCTGATCCGCGACCGCATGGCCAAGATCCGGCGCGAGCTGGAGCAGGTGCGTAGGACACGTGGCCTGCATCGCGCGCGGCGCGAGCGTGCACCCTGGCCGGTGGTGGCTCTGGTCGGCTACACCAATGCGGGTAAGTCGACCCTGTTCAACCGGCTGACCGGCGCGGACGTGATGGCGGAGAATCTGCTGTTCGCCACGCTCGATCCGACGATGCGTCAGATATCCCTCCCCGCGGTCGACAAGACGATCCTATCCGACACGGTGGGGTTCGTCTCCGATCTTCCCACGCAATTGGTCGCCGCCTTCCGCGCCACGCTGGAAGAGGTGACCGCGGCCGATATCATCCTCCACGTCCGCGATATCGCGCATCCCGACAGCGAGGCGCAGCGCGCCGACGTGCTCGCCGTTCTCGCTGAGATCGGGGTGGGGCCTGAGGCGGGCGAGGGCAGGCCGATCATCGAAGTGTGGAACAAGCTCGATGCGCTGAGCCCGGAGGCGCATGATATTGTGCTGGCCAATGCCGCGCGCGATGCGGACGTCGTTGCGATCTCCGCCATTACCGGCGAGGGGATCGACGATCTGCGCCGCACCGTCGCCGAACGGCTGATCGCGGGCGCGCGTGTACACAGCATTTCGCTTGGCGCGGGCGATGGCGGGGCGATCGCCTGGCTGCACCAGCATGGCGAGGTGATCGAGCAGGCGATGAAAGGCGAGACGCTGACGATGGACGTGCGGCTGTCGCCCGACGAATGGGATCGCTTCCAGGCGCGTCGCTGATCGGTAACGAAAACGTCATAGCGCGGACCATGCTTTCCCAAGGAGGCATGTACGTCCGACGATCCGCCGCTGCCGCCTCTGATCGAACCGGGTCTGGTCTGGACCTGCTGGAACGAGAAAGAAGGCGTGGTGGTCGCGGAGCGCCAGCCGCCGCCCGAGGCGAGTTTCCGTTGGCTGCACCTTGATCTGTGGGACCAGCGCAGCGCGCGCTGGATCGCGGATCACGCGGGACTGCCCGCCGACGTCCAGGCCCTGTTCCTGTCGAGCGAGGAACATCCGCGCGTGCTCGGCAGTCGGCGCGCAATGGCTTTGGTCCTGCCCGACTTCCAACGCGAATTCGATCGCATCGAGACCGAGCGGATCGGCGCGCTCCATATCGCGCTGCGCCCGGGATTGATGCTGACCGGCCGGCATCACCCGCTCCACACGCCCGATGTCTTCCGCCATCGCGCGGCGCAGGCCGAGACTCTGAGCGTCGACAGCGCGCTCAGCCTGGTGCTGGGGACTTTGGCAGATTCGCTGACGGCGCGCACCGCGAGCGCCATGTCCGAGCTGCTGGCGCTGGAAGACCAGGTGCTGGCGGACGATCATGTCCCCGACACGCGCGCGCTGGTGACGTTGCGCCGGCTGACGGCGCGGCTGCACCGCATGGCGAGCGGCATGCACATGGCCCTGTTCCGCGCGATCGAGGATCCGTCGATCGATCCCACCTATCGCTTATGGTTCGAGCCGGTGGTGCACCGGCTCCAGCCGATCGAACGCGACGTGATCGCGGCACAGACGCAATTGCGCCTGCTGCGCGAGGAACTGGATTTGCAGGCGGGCCAGCAGACGAACGAGAATGTCTATCTGCTGTCGGTGATCACGGCCCTGTTCATGCCGGCGACTTTGGTCACGGGCTTCTTCGGGATGAATACGGGCGGGCTGCCGCTCTCGGGCGGGGGAAGCGGGACTTTGCTGGCGACGATCGTCGCAAGCCTGAGTTCGTTGGCGACCTGGTTGCTGTTGCGGCGGCTGGGGTTGATCCGGAGATAGATCGTCCTCGCGATCGGTGAGGGCGACGAAGCGATCCAGGCTCGGACGGCGCGCCACTATGACGGGGAGAACAAGCCAGGTTAGGATTCGCTCGAAGTCCGCTGAAATGTTCAGCCGGCGCGCCGTTTCACCTTTCGCCAGAGCTGCTCCATCTGGTCGAGGGTGAGGCCGGGCAGGCCGATTCCGGCCTCCTCCTCCATCGCGCGGAAGCGGCGTTCGAATTTGGTGGTGGCCTGGTGCAGCGCCGCCTCGGGATCGATGCCCAGCTTGCGCGCCCAATTGACCACCGCGAATAGCAGGTCGCCAATCTCGTCCGCGCGCTCGTGCAGGCCGTCGGCGGCATCGACCTCGGCCATTTCCTCGATCACCTTGGCGCGCGCGCCGGTGGCGTCGTCCCAATCGAAGCCGGTCGCTGCGGCGAGATGCGATATCAGGTCGGCGCGGGCGAGGGCGGGCTGCTCTTCGGTTATGCCGTCGAGCGCGCTCACTTATCTGCGCAGTTGGGATGCGGCGCGGGCGCGCGCTTCGATCGCTTGCGCGTCGGGATCGCCCGCGGGCACCAGCCAGCTGCCGCCGACGCACAGCACGGGATCGACCGCCAGCCAATCCAGTGCGGTATCGACCGTGATCCCCCCGGTCGGGCAGAAGCGGACCTGATAGAAAGGTGCAGCAAGCGCCTTCAAGGCCTTGATTCCACCCGATGTTTCTGCCGGGAAGAATTTGAAACGATCGAGGCCGAGATCGAGCCCGCGCATGATGTCCGCCGCGGTGGCGATGCCGGGCAGGAAGGGAATGCCGCGTTCGATTGCGGCTTCGGCGAGCGGGGTGGTGAGGCCTGGGCTGACGATGAACTTCGCGCCCGCGTCGATTGCGGCATCAAGCTGCTTCTCGTTGAGCACGGTGCCCGCGCCGACGAACGAGCCTTCGCATTTGGACATTTCGCGGATCACGTCGAGCGCGGCTTCGGTGCGCAGGGTGACTTCGAGCACGGGCAGGCCGCCCTTCACCAGAGCCTGCGCCATCGGCAGCGCATGCGCCGCATCCTTGACCACCAGCACCGGGATTACCGGCGCCATCCGCATCACAGTGTCGATCGTCACGCGTCAATTTCCTCGTCTTCGATATTCCGGTCGAGCGACACGCCGTCGCCGACCATGCCTTCGCCCAGATCGTCGCACATCGCCGCCAGCAGAGCGGAGCCGCCTTGCTCGGCGGCATTGGCACCATGCCGCATGAAGGCGAACAATTCACGGCCAGTGCCGACATGCGGGCGTGGGGTGATCGCGAGCTCGCGTGCCTCCCATTCAGCGGCATCGACCAAAGCGTTGAGCGTGCCGTCGTCGGCGGAGAGGCGGATGACGTCGCCATCGCGTACGCGGCCAATCGGTCCGCCGCCCAAAGCCTCAGGCGACAGATGGATCGCCGCGGGCACCTTGCCCGACGCGCCCGACATGCGGCCATCGGTGACGAGCGCGACCTTGAAGCCCTTGTCCTGGAGCGAGCCCAAAGCAGGGGTGAGCTTGTGGAGTTCGGGCATGCCGTTGGCGCGTGGGCCCTGAAAGCGCACCACGACCACGACGTCGTTGTGGAGCTCGCCGCGCTTGTAGGCGGCGAGCACGTCGTCCTGATCGTGGAAGACGCGCGCGGGCGCCTCGATCGTCCACCGCGATGCATCGACCGCGCTGGTCTTGAAGGTGGCGCGGCCGAGATTGCCCTGGACGAGGCGCATGCCGCCATCGGGCTGGAACGGCGCCGAGGCGGGGCGCAGCATGGCGTCGTCGCGCGATTCGGTGACGGGGGTCCAGGCCAGCGTGTCTCCGTCCAGTGCCGGCTCGCGGGCGTAGCCATCCAGGCCGTCACCCCACACGGTCAGGATATCGCCGTGGAGCAGGCCTTCATCGAGCAGGGTCCGGATCACGAAGGCGATCCCGCCCGCCTGGTGGAAATGGTTCACGTCGCCCGACCCGTTGGGATAGACGCGCGCCACCAAAGGCACAGCGGACGAAAGCTGGTCGAGATCCTCCCAGTCGAAGATGATCCCGGCCGAACGCGCGATTGCGGGGAGGTGGATCGCATGGTTGGTCGAGCCGCCGGTCGCGAGCAGGCCGATCGCCGCGTTGACGATCGCCTTCTCGTCGATGCAGCGCCCGAGCGGGCGATAATCGCTCCCCGCCCAACCGATCTGCGCCAGCCGATGGACTGCGGCACGGGTCAACGCCTGGCGGAGCGGCGTGCCGGGGTTGACGAAGGCGGCGCCGGGCACATGCAGGCCCATCATCTCCATCATCATCTGGTTGGAATTGGCGGTGCCGTAGAAGGTGCAGGTTCCCGCCGAATGGTAGGAGGCGCTTTCGCTCGCGAGCAGCTCGGCTTCGTCGGCCTTGCCCTCGGCATAAAGCTGGCGGACGCGCTGCTTTTCCTTGTTGGACAGGCCCGAGGGCATCGGTCCGGCGGGGATCAGGATCGTCGGCAAGTGGCCGAAGCGGAGTGCGCCCATCAGCAGGCCGGGCACGATCTTGTCGCAGATGCCGAGCAAAGCCGCGCCTTCGAACATGCCGTGGCTGAGGCCGATCGCGGTGGAGAGCGCGATCACATCGCGGCTGAACAAGGACAGCTCCATGCCAGGCTGGCCTTGCGTCACGCCGTCGCACATTGCGGGCACGCCGCCCGCGACCTGCGCCGTGGCGCCGACCTCGCGCGCGAAGATCTTCATCTGCTCGGGATAGCGGCCGTAGGGCTGATGCGCCGAGAGCATGTCGTTATAGGAGGTGACGAGGCCGATATTCATCGCCCTCTGCGCGATGATCGCCTTCTTATCCTCGCCCGCCGCCGCGAAGCCATGCGCGAAATTGCCGCAGGAGAGGCGGGGACGGTCGACGCCCTGCTCACGCTCCCGATCGATCAGATCGAGATAGGCACGGCGCGAGGCCGCGGATCGCGCGATCACCCGATCGGTGACGGCGGCTATTCTTCGGTCGAGCGCCATATTGTCCCAATGTTGGCCCCAGGCATTTTTTGCAACGCCAAAGCGCCTTTTCGGGACGAAAGATTTCGCTCGTCAGGCGATCAACAGGCTGTTGCGCGCACCAATTCCTCGGTCAGCCCGTCTAGCCGCTGCGCCAGATCGGCCTTTGCCGCGTCATATTGATCGTTCCAGGAGGGCGTCGGCGACGTCGGCCGCGGTAAGCGCCCGCAAGGGATCGGCGGTGGGGTCGATCGCATCGGCACGAAGCCGCTCGGCCAAAGCGGGGGAGACATGATTGGCCGGGGCGATACCGCGTGACTGCACGAGCACGGGAAGGTTGCCGGTGGCCACGCGCTTGCGCAGCGTTTCGCGTGCGATTGCGCTCTTCACGGTTCCCACCGGGCAGACGAACAGCACCAGGGTCGCGCGACATGGCGCGGCAGCGGCGAGCCGATCGGCGAAAAAGCCAGCCAGGAGGGCGGTGACGACAGTCCGACGGGCAAGGGCATGTCGGCGAAGCTTGGCCATCAGGATCTCCCAGCGTGAATATTTCGCCGGGTTTACAGCAAATCCCGGGCGTGCGCGCCGATCGTCGTGGGGCGGCCACGATATGGGTTGAAGCCGGCCTTGCGCGTGCATCGGCAAGGTGCTTCGTTCCGGTCATGAAGCTTATCCTCGCATCCCTCGCTCTGGTCCTCATCGCGGCAGCCCCGGTGCCTGAGCCTGATCATTCCATCGCGCAGACCGAATCCGATCTCGCCGCCGCCCGAACCACGTCGGTCGCATTGGTGCAGCATTATCTGGCGCGGATCGCGTCGGTGGACATGGTCGGGCCAAAGCTCAATGCGGTGATCGCGCGCAACCCGCATGCGTTGGCTGACGCGGCGGCGTCGGATGCGCGGCGCAAGGCGCATCATGTGCGCGGGCCGCTGGAAGGCATTCCGATCCTGATCAAGGACAATATCGACAGCGCCGATCCGATCCCCACGACGGCGGGCTCGCTCGCGCTCGCGAACAATATCACGCATCGCGACGCGCCTCTGGTCGCGCGGCTGCGCGCAGCGGGGGCGATCATCCTTGGCAAGACCAACCTGTCCGAATGGGCGAACATGCGCTCGCCCACCTCGTCGAGCGGCTGGAGCGGGAAGGGTGGGCTGACGCACAACCCCTATATCCTCGACCGTTCGGCCTGCGGCTCGTCCTCGGGAACGGGCTCCGCAATCGCGGCGGGATTGGCGGTCGCGGGCGTGGGGACCGAGACGGATGGATCGGTCACCTGCCCCGCGTCGGTGCAGGCTCTGGTCGGGCTCAAGCCCACAGTGGGCCTGATCCCGCGCACGCATGTCGTGCCGATCTCGCATAACCAGGACACGGCGGGGCCGATGACCACCAGTGTCGCCGATACGGCGCGGATGCTGACGGTGATGGCGGGCAGCGACACGGGCGATCCCGCCAGCGCGGAGGCCGACGTCCACAAGCAGGATTATAGCAAGGCGCTCGATGCAGGCGCGCTCAAGGGTGCGCGGATCGGCGTGTTGCGCTGGGCGATCGGCGACGAGCCGGGCACGGCCAAGGCGTTCGAGGCGGCGCTTACCCAGCTCAAGGCGGCGGGCGCGATCCTCGTCGACGTCAAGAAGCCCGCCGATCACGACAAGATGGGGTCTTATGAGCAGACGATCCTGATCACCGAATTGAAGCAGGACCTGAACGCCTATCTCGCCTCGACGCCGTCGAACGTGACGGTGCGCGACATGGCCGCCCTGATCGCGTTCAACAAGGCGCATGCGGCGCAGGAGCTGCCCTGGTTCGGGCAGGAGTATTTCGAGCAGGCGCAGGCGTCGAAGGGTTATGACGACGCCGATTACAAGAAAGCGGTATCGGAGGCGAAGCGGCTCGCGGGCGCGGACGGGATCGACAAGATGCTCGCCGACGACAATCTCGACGCTTTGATCGCGCCGACGGGCGGGCCTTCGTGGCGGACCGACCTGATCGCGGGCGATCATTTCGTCGGCGGCGGCGCGGGCAATTATCCGGCGGTGGCGGGCTACCCGCATCTGACGGTGCCGATGGGGCAGGTGCACGGCCTACCGGTCGGCCTGTCCTTCATCGGCGCGAAATGGGCCGAGGCGAAGCTGATCGCGCTGGGTTATTCGTACGAGCAGGCGACGCATGCGCGGCGATTGCCGAAATTCCTGGCGGCGCCGGAGACGCCGAAGTGACGTGGAGGCACGGGGTCCAGTCGGTCACGGCAACCCGCGGTCATCGGGCTTGTCCTCTGCATTACCCGGCTTGCGGGCAGCATTGATCAGATTGTTGACGATGCCGAAGCCCAGCCCCGCACAGATCAGGAGGATCAGGATCTGAAAGCCGGACATGGTCAGGCCTGGTCGCCGTCTTCCGCGGCCTTGCGCCCGAACAGGCGGCCGATCTGCCTCCGGAACGCCGCGAAAGCCGCCACCGCGCCGACCGCAATCAGCTTGTAAAAGGCCACTCCGAACTTCAGGATCGCTGCGAAGATCCCTGCGAACAGGCCTGATTTGACCACCACCGCCGCGGCCCCGCCCGCGACCAGCGCGCCCAGGCCGTAAGCCGCCACTTTGTCTCCGGCTTTATGGTCCTCATATTTCTTGTCGGAGAGATAGGCGAAACCGCTCAGCGCATTGCGATATTGCGTCAGGTCGGCGGACAGATTGGTCGGATCGGAAACCAGGATCGCCTTGGTCACGCCGTCGCGGCCGAGGATGCGGCTGGTATAATTGACCACCTGCTCGCCGGAATCGGTGTGCATCACCGTTCCCCATTCAAGATTGTGCGAAGCCGTGTCGTAATGCGGCGCCACCACCCAGCGATCGAGGTGGAGGCCGGTCTGGCCCATCGAGCTGCGCTCCTTATTCTGCTCATCCTCGTTCGATCTGAGCTGCTTGAAGAGCGCGTCGGGATCGACCTTGTCCTTGTCGCTGACATAGCCGGCGGCATCGAATTCCAGGATCGCGAACCAGCCCAGCCCCTCGGGCGCGATCGTATAATCATGATCCGCGGGCGGGTTGCCGTTGAGCTGCAGGAATTTGCTGGTGCCTTCAGGCCCCAGATAGCGCGCGCCCTTGGGAATACGTACAGTGGCTTCGTTCCCGATTGGCAAGGTGGCCGGGCCATGTATCCAAGCCAATGATTCGACCTGCCGCGCCAATTCCTGCGCCTTTTGCTGATCCTGATCGGTTGGTGCCTGCGCGATGGCGCATGACGCACAAAACAGCCCCGTAGCCAAGGCCACGCCCCACATTCCCCTCATGATTGCCCCCTGTTGTAGTGCCGGCAGACTGCCAGCGCCGCTCGCAGGGCGCAAATGGGAATCCGGCCATTTTGAAGATGTTGGCACTTGCGCGGGCCCGGGTCTGGCTTCGCCCGAGCGACCAGCGAGGTCGGCCAAACAGAACGCCGAACAGAGACAATGTGTGCTTAAAGCCATTAGCGGCCGTTCCCGGAACGCGCTAAGCATCATGAATATGATCGCGATCGAAGCCTTCAATACTTTCGCCACATCGTTAGTCGGATTGCCCCTCAGCCATGTTTGGCGAGGCTATGGATCCGCCGTCTTCATCGAGTGCGGCAACCTTACTCCGGTTGCCAAAAGGGATGGTTCGGCCGGCAATCCGAATGGCGAAGTATCGCTCGGCGTTGAGTGGAGTTGGCGCATTGAGGACCGGGCCTCAATTCTATGCGGTAGCTGGAGCGACGAAGGTCTATGGGAGCCAGCATTCGACGCTCTGCGGAATTCGAGGATAGGCCGGTGCGAGCTATTTGGCACGTTGCCTGAGGTTGCGATCACAACCGACGGCGGCATCAAGTTTCTGTCATTCTCAACTACAGATGGGCAACCGCAATGGTACTTGGTGGACCGCCGTCACGGTCCGTCTTGTTGGTTCTCAGTCCGGGAAGGGCGATTGCATCTGGGAAACGGGAATGAGCCTGTCGCCTGAATGACAGCTAACCACCAATCGCCGCGTGTCGGTTCCGAAGCTCACCGCGGATAATCCCGCCACAGCCATTCCAGCGCCTCTGGTAGCGTCTGCATCGTCACATTATTGTCCACATGCACCGCATCCTTCGCCCAGACATAGCGATAGTCATAGCCCTTGGCCTTGAGCGCGGCGGCCATGCGATCGTTGGCCATCGGCCAATTATGGAAGGTCTCGGGCGGATCCTGCCAGTGGAGGTCCTTTTCGCCGACCTCCATCCAGATGCGGATCGGCTTGCGCGGGCTCTCGGGGATCAGATGCGTGTGATAGTCCCACGCGCCCTCGGGCGTGGCGGGATCGGCGGGGGAGGCCTGGTTCACGAAAGTGCCCGAATAGGACAGCACCTTGTGATACCATTCGGGGTGGTACCAGGCCATCGACAGCGCCGCCGCCGCGCCCGAGCTGCCGCCCATCGCCGCGCGTCCGTCCGGGTTCCTCGTGAAGCGCACGCCATAAAGCTGCGTCACGCGCGGTAGCACCTCGCGCTCCACGAATTCGGCATAGCGGCCCGACATCGTGTCATATTCCAGGCCGCGCTCGGATCCCTGCGCGTCGCCGCCGCCCGACTGGATCATCACCGCGACGATCTTCGGTACGCGATGCTGCGCGATCAGCGTATCGAGCGCGGCCGCCATGCGCGCGGTATAATCGCGCCCGTCCTGCACCACGAGCAAGGGTGCTTCGGTACCCGCTTTATAGCCGGCGGGAATGTAGACGAAGATTTCGCGACGCCAGGGTGCGGGCTCGCTCGTCTGCTCAAGTGGTGCGGCGAGGCGATTGCCATAGGCATCGCGCCGCTGCGTCACCGCATTGTCGAGCTGGCGGACGCCGGGATAGATGTGGCTCTCGGCTGAGGTCATGATGAAGCTTTGCAGCCGGCCTTTGGGCTGGCCCGGCCGCGCCGCCATCTCCGGCGCATCCGCGTAGGGCGGGGCGATGCGTATCTCGTCCGCCAGCGCGGGGGCCGCCCCGAGCAGCATTGCGGGGATCAGGAGCCGGTATTTCATGCGTCTCTCCACCTGTCGGGAAGACTGTGCCACGTCGCGTGCGCATCGGCCATAAGGCCATGGTCGAAGGTCCGGCGCGTTCCGGAACGGGTGGCAAACGATTCCGTTGATGCCGCAAATGAAAGCCGCAATCCTTCTCGTCCTAGCCTGTCTTGGCGCCTGTTCGTCCGGACGCCAGGCGGATCTGCCCGCGATCAAGCAGATACGCAGCGCGGCGGCCGAATGGGCGCTGGTCAATCGCGAGGCGGCGCGCGGCCGTCTGACGGCGCCTTATGCAATCGGGATGCGCAAGGCGGTGCGTGAGGAAATCGCCACGCAGGCGCACACGCTGAGGCCGGGTTCGCCCGCCGCGCCCATTGCGGCGGCGCTGCTCGCGCTCCCCGACGATACCGCGCCGGACCCGATCGCGCGCCGGGTGGCAAGGCTCAGGCAGATAGAGGCCGCGCTTGAACCTGCTTGAGATCACGCTCGGCATCATGACCGCGGTCGGCGGCTTCGTCGACATCAGCGAGCTGGTATTCGCGGCGCAGGCGGGATCGAACTACGGCTATGCGCTGATCTGGGTGTTCGCCCTGGCGACGATCGGCATCATGGTGATGAGCGAGATGAGCGGGCGCATCGCCGCGGTCGCCAAGCAACCCGTGTTCAACCTGATCCGGCACCGGCTGGGCCTGAAGCTTGGGCTGGTGACGCTGATCGCATCGCTCGTCAGCAACCTGATCACCTGTGCGGCCGAGATCGGCGGGACCGCGATCATCCTCCACCTGCTGACCGGCGCGCCGATGCTGCTGATGGCGGTCGCGATGCTGGCGGTGCTGATCGCGACGATCTGGATCCTGCCGTTCAAGTGGATCGAGCGCGCTTACGGGCTGCTCGGCCTGGTCATGATCGTGTTCGCGGTCGCGCTCGTCAAAATCAATCCGCCATGGGGCGCGATTGCAGCCGGGTTCGTGCCGCAGGTCCCGCCGGGCCTGTCCACGGGGGGAATGATCCGCTTCGCCTATTTCGGCGTTGCCATCATCAGCGCGGTGATGTTTCCCTACGAAGTCTATTTCTATTCGTCGGGCGGGATCGAGGAGAAATGGGGATTCAAGGACCTCCCGATCAATCGCCTGACCTGCATCGTCGGCTTCGCGCTGGGCTCGCTGCTCTCGATTTCGATCCTGTCGGGCTCCGCGCAATTGTTCGCGCCGTTGCACGTCGATCCGCAACTGCCGGGCTCGGCGGCGCTGCAGGCCGAGCTGCCGATGGGGCGCACGGGGCTGGTGCTGGCGCTGCTTGGCATGCTGTTCGCAGTCGCGGGCGCAGCGATCGAGACCTGCCTCGCCAACGCCTATAGTCTGGCGCAATTCTTCGGCTGGGAATGGGGGCGGCATCGCAAGCCGTGGGAGGCGCCGCGCTTTACGATCGCCTGGATACTGTTGTTCCTGCTCGCCTTCGCGATCGTGGCGACGGGGGTCGATGTCATGAGGCTGGTCGAATATGCGGTCTTGTTCTCGGTGTTGGTCCTGCCGCTCACTTATCTGCCGCTGCTGCTGCTCGCGTCCGACCGTCATTTCATGCGGGCGCATCGCAACGGCATGCTCGCGAACGGGCTCGGCTGGCTCTATTTCGTGGTGATCGTCGCGGCGGCGGTGGCGGCGGTGCCGCTGTTCCTGCTGACATCGGGAGGGCAAGGATGAGCCCGCGCGACCGGATCCAGCTCGTGGGCGGGCTGCTCGATCTGCCGATCCTCGACATAGAGGGCCGCTATTGCGGGATCGTCGATGACGTGGAGTTGGAAGAAGCGGATGATGAACTGCGCGTGAAAGCGCTGCTGGTGGGTCCCGGGGCCTATCGCGGGCGGCTGCCGGCCTGGGCATTCAACCTGTTATGCCGGGTCGCGGGCGCGCGGATAACGCGGGTGCCGTGGGATGCGATCGAGCGGGTCACGGGTGCGGTGGTGCTCACGGTCTCGGCCGCGACATGCGGATTGCACCGCTCCGAAGACAAAGCGCGCCGGCTGATCCCGCGCGGGGGCGCAATGTGATGCGGCTCAGCGCGCTGATCGGGCTGCCCGTGCTGGATGCATCGGGCCGCAGGCTGGGCCGGCTGCACGAGATTCGCGCGATGGACGGCAAGATCAGCGAGCTGGTCTATGGCTCGGCCGGCCTGTTCGAGCGGCTCACGGGACGCGCGCAGCCGACGACCATAGCCTGGTCGCGCGTCGCGCGGGTCGGCGCGAAGGCGATCGAGCTGGATTAGGGCAGCTTCGGGATCTGCGCGGTCGATTGGGCGATGGCGTTCCGTACCGCTTCAAGATGTTGGAGGTTGGCTGCGTCCGACGCCGTATCGAGCATCGGGCTATAATCGGTCGCGCGGAGTCCCTGGCCGGTCATCACCGCGAACCAGCTCGCATCGCGGAACAGGTCTTCAGTCGCGAGCATGATCCGGCCCGAGGTGCGGAACTGGTCGATCTTGTAGCGCAACGTGTCGGGAAGCGGCGTCTCCTGGCAATGGCGCCAGAACGGCTCGTCGCGTCCCTGCGTGAAATGATAGTGCAGTACGAGGAAGTCGCGCACATCCTCCATCTCTCGCCGGAAGATGCGATTATATTGCTCGGCGAGCAGGGGATTGCAGCCCGCGCGCGGAAAGAGCGACAGCAATTTGCCGATGCCCGTCTGGATCAGGTGGATGCTGGTGGATTCGAGCGGCTCGATGAATCCGCTCGACAAGCCGATCGCGACGACGTTGGCGATCCAGGCGCGTTTGCGGCGGCCGGGGGTGAAGCGGATCAGGCGGGGCTCAGTGGTGGGCTCGCCGATTGCCGCCAACAGGGTCTCGCGCGCAGCATCCACATCCTGGAACCGGGTCGAGAAAACATAGCCGTTGCCGACCCGATGCTGGAGCGGGATGCGCCAGCGCCATCCCGCTTGCTGGGCGAAGGCACAGGTATAAGGATGAGCCCGCGCGTCGGCGGGCGTGGGCGCGGCCCAGGCCGCGTCACAGGGCAGCCAGTCCGGCCATGCCTCATAGCCCGCCTCGAGCTTTTCCTCGATCAGCAGGCCGCGCATGCCGGAGCAGTCGACGAACAGCTCGCCCGCCAATATGTCGCCTTTGTCGGTGGTGACGCTATGGATGAATCCGCTCTCGCCATCCTGTTCGACCGCGGTGACCTTGCCCTCGAAACGCCTGACCCCGCGCGCTTCGGCCTGCTCGCGCAGGTGCGCCGCATAGAGGCCGGCATCGAAATGATAGGCATAGCCGATCGTCGACAATAAGGAGCGCGGATCACCGGTTGGCCGGGTGAAGCGCCGCGCGCGCGCGAGCTGCGTGTTGAGCGAATAAGGTTCGGGCGAGGTGCCGAGCCCGCCGAGCCACGCGCGAATAAGCCGGTGCGGGAACATCGCGCCATCGCCCGGCGCGCCATAGGTGCCGAACGGATGGAAATAGCTGTGGTCGTCGCCCTGCCAGCCGTGGAATTCGATGCCGAGCTTATGGGTGGCCTTGGTCGCGGCCATGAAGGCGGCCTCATCCAGTCCGAGCAGAGCGTTGAACCAGTGGATTGTGGGGATGGTCGCCTCACCCACGCCGATCGTCCCGATCGCATCGGATTCGACGAGCCTTATGGTGACGCCGCTATCGGCGAGCACCTTCGACAAGGCGGCGGCGGTCATCCATCCCGCCGTCCCGCCGCCGAGGATGACGATGTTGCGGACCGCCTTTTCGCTCATCGGCACCCTATGCCCGGCGGCGGGCGGCGCAACGCGAGATAGACGGTGCTCCACAATTGCGCTGCATTGGATTCGTCCGCGTCCGCACCATTCGCCCCGAAGGGGACGATTTGGTAGCCGCCTTTATCGTAGCGCCATGACCAGAGTTCCGAACTCTGCACGCTGCGCGTCGCGTCGATCGCGCGCCACAGGCTATCCTCCGCGTCGCGCAGGCGGTGGCATGTGGCGGGGGACAGATCGGTCCGCGCGAGCTGGCGCGCCAGACCCGCCGCCGCGAGCGCCTGCTGCCACGACCAGACCACGGTACCGTGATAGGCATTGGGGCTGAAACGCTTCCGTAGAGAGGGCGGCGCGAATACCGGATTGGCGACGAGCATTCCCGCGCCCGTCATGAGCCCGGCGGGGAAAGCGCGGTCAATCGTGGACGCGGCGATTTCGAGCGCATCGGGATCGGGATGACCGAATAATAAGGCGAAGCCTTCGTCCGAATTGAGGATCGGCACCGGCTTGCCCGCCCCGTCGAGCGCGATCGCGTGATAGCGGACCGGACGATCGTCCAGCGCGGCAAGCGCGGGTGCGGCGGGAACGTGCTGTTCCTGCGCATAGCGCGCGATCGCCTTGCGGGCGGCGCTCGGCTTCACAGTCTGCAGGAACAAGGCGGGTGCGTGCAAGCGCCAGATGGCGGCGTCACGGGCCATCTCCGCCAGAATCACCCGATCTTGCGGCGTCGCATAAGGCGTCAGCAGGCCTGCGCGATCGAGCATGCCGGCGGCGTTGAGTGCAGCGGGTACCAACACCGCGTTGACATCGTAGGGGTAGCGCCCGCCGCCCAGCCCGTCATTGCTGTCGCGCCATTCGCCCGCGTCCATGCCTTGCTTGAGCGAGATCAGATTCTGCCAGCGCGGCGCGGCGGCGAAGGCATGCGCGCGGCCGGCGACATAGCGGATATTGGTCATCAGCGCATCGCCCAGCCGGCGGCCGCGATCCTCCTGTGCGAGGAAGGCGGCGGCGCGGGCGCGGCCTCTTTTGTCGTCGACCATCCACGCACGCGCAACCGGCGCGAGCAGGAAGGCGCTGTCGATCATATTGTAATTATAGGTGGGCGCGTCCGACCGGCCTTCGCCCGCGCGCATATGGTCGAGCACCGCGAATTCGCCGATATCCTCCTCATGCGCGACATTGCCGTCGGGCGAGAGGCGCTCCAGCACCGATCTGAGCCCCGTCTCCACCGCCGCTGGCTTGAGCACGGGCATCAGCAGCCGTACCGACATCAACGTGTCGCGCCCGAAATAGGTGTTGAAGCGCCAGGAGCCCGCTTCGAACTTTTCATGATAGCTCAGGAATTCCAGCGCCGCGCGCGCCTGCGGATCCTTGGCGGCGGCGCCGGTCAGCAGCGTACCCGGCTTGAAGGGCGTGAGGGGCGTTTCCCCGGTCAGCGCGGTCACCGCCAGCACGATCCGGCCATCGGAGGCGGCGGCGATCGCGCCATTGGCGAGCACACCATGTTCGACCGAGACCGCCAGGCTATAGCCCGGCGCCCCGTCCAGTCGGTCGCGCGCCCAGACGAGAATCGGTCCGTCGGTCCGCATCGGAACGAGCACGTCCGCCGGCGCTTTTCCCAGTGATTGATAGTCGCGCAGCACGCGGACGCTCGACAGGACCGCCTGTCGTATGGCGAGGCGCGGGGCAGCGATCGTCGTCTCGAAGGTGACGCCGCGCAGCATGCGGCCTTTCGCATCCTTGGCGGTGATGGGCTGGGGCGCCCGGCTCAGGCTCCATTCGGCGGGTTGGGCGAGAGAAGCGAACCACAGCCCGACCCCGCTATTGCCCGCGGGAAAGGCCACGATCAGCCGCGGATCGGTGCCCGAACGCAATACGACATGCGCCGCGACCGCGCCTTGTTGCACGAAGCTGTTGAGATTGAGCCCCTCGCGTCTCGTCTCGGCAGCCGCGCGGGACGCGCTTGCCAGCATGGCGATCAGCGCGAGCCCCGCCAGGGTGCGAACCAAGGTCATAGGCCTCCCCAAATGCGATCGGGCGGCCGGGCATCGAACCCGGCCGCCGCCGTCGTCACATCCTGAACGTGACCGTCGCCAACGCGTTCCGCCCGACGATCGCGCGGCCGTAAAAGAAGCCGTTGACGATCTGCTGCGTCTGGCCCTGGCGCGGATTGCCCTCCGTGAAGCCTTTTACGTCGAACAGATTGTCGACATTGACGCCGACGCTGATCCGGTCGGTGACGTTCAGGTTCGTTCCGAGCGAGACCACATTGTAGCTCGGCAGCGCGACGCCATTGCCGGAATCGGCGTAGATTTTGCCGATATAGCGCCAGCGCCCGTAAATCTCGCCGAGACCGCCGGGAAGCGTGAAGGTCGGCACGATCGTGAGCAGCTTCTTCGGCGTCCGCTCGGGCGTATTACCTTCATATTGCGGCTGGTTGACGCCGTTGAAGCGCAGATTGTGCAGCTTCGGGTCTTGATACACGCCCGTCGCGGTGATGCTGAAGAAGCGCAGCGGGCGCCATTCGGCGTCGAGCTGGACGCCATTGGTCTTGTTGTCCGCCAACGCATTCGCGGCATTGGCCGGGTCGGCGGGATCGATGAACTGGTAGGACTGGTTCTTGAAGATCGTCCTGAAGCCGACCAGGGATGCCGTGAAGCCGCGCGTCTGGAAGCGCACGCCGCCTTCGTACAAGGTGAGGTCGGTGGGCTTGTGGACGCCGCCCGTGTCGCCGCCGTTGGTCTGGAAGCCCCGGGCGCCGCGCACGTAGAAAGAGATGTTGCGGTTCAGCTCATAATTGATGCCCGCCGTATACGCTGTGTCCTCAAAGCTGCCCGACTGTTGGCTGTAGGTGCCGTCGAACGTGCTCCCGACGTCCTGGTACAGCCCGGGCGTGCCGGCAGGCACCGGCGCGTTCACCGCGGCGGTGTTGCCGATGTTGACCGTGACGTCCTGCCATTCGTGCCGTGCGCCGAAGTCGATGTGCAGCTTGTCGCCGATCGCCAGTTCGTCGTTGAAATAAAGCGAGTAGGATTGGACCTTGTCGTTGAAGATTCCCTGGCCCCAATTGCCATAATTCACCAAGCCATTGTTGGTGAGCTGGCCCAGGACCGTTCCGGCGCTGTTCAGGGCGACGATATCGTAGATGTGCGAGTTGTTGGACACGCCGTTGAGCACGGTCGCGACCGCCGACTGATCGTTGCGCCGGCGGACATTGTAATACATCGCGCCGACGGTGAGCGAATTGTCGAGCTTCGCGCCATGCGCGTCGAACTTCAGGCCGACATCGCTACCGAAATCCTTGGTCGAGAGCGTCTGGTGATTGAGCACGGTCTGCTGAAGCAGGCCGTTGCCGTTCAGCGCGTTGAGCGTTGCCGTGTCCGAACCCGGAATCACCTGGCCGGTCTGAATGTCGCGCAGCCCGAACTGGGCCGTGCCGGGGAATTGCGTCGCCGCCAGGTCGAAATAATGCAGGGCGTTCGGTCCCGGAACCGGCTGCAGGCCGGCCAATGGCGACGTGGCAGGGTCCAGGTAGCTTGCCGCGGACGCCAGGCCGGCCGTTCCCGCGCCGCTGCCCGGAAAGATGCCGTTGAAGTCATATTTGCCATCGAGATAGCGCGCGCGGCCGAAGACGCTGAGACCTTCGGTCAGCGGCTTCTCGACATCGATGCGATAGGTGTTGGACGTGGTGTGGATGCCGCGGTCGCCGCGGAAGTTACGGATCGCATTGCCGGTCGCGGGCGCATCCGGCACCGGGATGTTCGCGAACGCATCGCCCAGGACATTGTCGCGCTTCAGATTGAGCCCGGGCACGCTCGAGATCTTGCCGGATGCATCGACCGCGAACGGCATGTCGGCATAATAAGGATCATGCTGGTCGCGCCGCTGATAGGACAGGCGGACATAGCCGCCATCGTCAAAGCGCTTCTCGATCCCTCCCTTCACCTGATAGCTGTCATAGCGGAAGGGCGACTTGCGCACGCCTTTCTGCGACCAATAATAGCCATCGAGGTTGAAGGCGATATCGCTGGTGATCGGCGCGGAGACATAGGCGTCGGCGCGATAGTCGCCATAGGTTGTGCCCGTGGCGCGGACCGAGGCGACCATCTTGTCGAAATTGGGCTTGAGCGAGATGTAGTTGATGGTCGCGCCGGCGCCGTTGGGCGCGAGTATGCCCGATGTGCCGCCTTCGACCGCTTCCATGCGATCGATCGACAGGTCCTGCTGGAAATAGAAATCGGCGCCGCCGCCGCCATAAAGGATCGGCAGGCCGTCCTGCTCGATCTGGATGAAGGTCTGCGCGCCGCCACGCAGGCCGCGCACCGAATAATTGTTGGAGGCGGGACCGGCGGTCGCTTCCACGAACACGCCGGGAACCAGATCGAGCGTATCCGCAAGCGAACGCGGCGCGCGGCGCTGCAGATCGGCGGCATTGGCGAGCGTCACGTTGGACGAGGAGTTGAACAAAGTGCGTCGGCCGGATGTGTTGCCGGTGATCACGATCTCCTGCAATTGATCCTTGCCCGAGGTGCCGGCCTGATCCTGGGCTGCGGCTGGCGCGGTCGGCGCCGCGGAAGGTCGCGCCGCGGGCGTGGCGTTGCCGGTGGTCGGTGTGGCGGTGGCAGGCGCGTCAGCACCCGATTGCTGCGCGAGCGCCGGAGCGCATGTGAGCATGGCGCTTCCGGCGAGCAGCACGAATTTACGCAAGTGAATCAACGCAACCTCCCTGGGTATTCCCTGTGAAGGAGGCGAAATCAGCAGGCTTGGAACCGGTTCCCGCATTTCACCGCATTTCCGCGGGCTGTTGCGCGGAAGCACCGCAGGACCGGTTCGGTCCTAGCGAAGGTTAGGTTTTTCCAAGACGGCGTGCGATCCGACGCGATCGCAGGACGGGCCGTTTCAGTTCGTGAGATTCTCCGCCATTTCGGCCAATTCCAGCCAGCGCAGTTCGGCGGCCTCCCGGTCGGCGCGCGCCTTGTCGATCGCTTTCATCAGTTGGTCGAACTTCTTCGGGTCACGCACGTAGAGATCGGGATCGGCCAAGGCGGCTTCGTCACGAGCGATGGCGGCTTCCAGCCTTTCAATCTCGGTCGGGAGCAGATCGAGGTCGCGCTGGTCCTTGTAGCTGAGCTTGGCGCGCGGCTTGGGTGGGGCGGAGGACTCGGCTTTGCCCAGCGCGGCTTGCGCGCCACGTAGTTCGGGCTTCGGCCCGCGCTGTTTGACCCAATCGGCATAGCCGCCCGCGACGACGTCGACATGGCCCGATCCGTCCAGCCCGAGCGTTACCGTCACGGTACGGTCGAGGAAGTCGCGGTCGTGGCTGACGATCAGGACGGTGCCGTCATAATCGGCGATCACCTCCTGCAACAAATCGAGCGTCTCGAGATCGAGATCGTTGGTCGGTTCGTCAAGCACGAGCAGGTTTGAAGGACGCGCGAATTCGCGTGCGAGCAGCAAGCGCGAGCGTTCGCCGCCTGACAAGGTGCCGATTCGCGCATCGACCATGTTGGGATCGAACAGGAAGTCCTTGAGATAGCCGGCGATATGCTTGCGCACACCGAGCACGTCGATCCACTCGCCACCGTCGGCCAGGATGTCGCGCACGCGCTTGTCGGGCTCCATCAACTTGCGCTGCTGATCGATGATCACGCCGTCCAGTGTTTTGGCCAGCTTGACCTTGCCCTCGTCGGGTTCAAGCTCTCCCGTGAGCAGCTTGAGCAAGGTGGTCTTGCCCGCGCCATTCGATCCGACCACGCCGATCCGGTCGCCGCGCGTCACTCGAAAGCTGAAGTCGCGGATTATGGTGCGATCTCCGAACCTTTTGGTCACATGCTCGGCATCGATCACGACCTTGGTGCGGCTGTCGTTGCTGGCGGTGACCAGCCGAGCGGCGCCCTGGGGCGCGATCATCGCCGCGCGTTGCGCGCGCATCTCCAGCAATTTGGCCTTGCGACCTTCGTTGCGCGCGCGCCGCGCGGTGACGCCGCGCAGCAGCCAATGCTCTTCGATCTTGAGCTTGGCTTCCAGCCGCTGCGCGTTGCGCGCTTCCTCTTCATAGACGCGCTCGGTCCATGCCTCGAACCCACCGAACCCGATCTCGGCCCGGCGCAGCGATCCACGATCGAGCCACAAGGTGCTTCTGGTCAGCCGGGTGAGGAAGGTGCGATCGTGGCTGATCACGACGAACGCGCCCTTGAAGCGGCCGAGCCATTCCTCCAGCCAGTCGATCGCGGCAAGATCGAGATGGTTGGTCGGCTCGTCGAGGAACAATATGTCGGGGTTCTGCGCCAGCGCGCGCGCGATTGCGGCGCGGCGGCGCTCGCCTCCGCTGGCGGTCGCGGCCTCGCGACCGAGATCGATGCCGAGTTGGTCGGCGATCGCCTCGACCTCGTGCGCGGTGGGTGCATCGTCGCCCGCCAGCGCCCAGTCGCGCAACGTGGCATGGCCCTCCACCTGCGGGTCCTGCTCGAGCAGCACGGTGCGGGTGCCGGGCACGATCGTGCGCCGGCCTTCGTCCGCATCAATCTTCCCTGCGAGCAATTTGAGCAGGGTGGTCTTGCCCGCGCCGTTGCGCCCGATCAGTGCGAGCCGATCGCGCGGCATCAGGTGCAGGTCGATGTGGCGGAACAGCCATCCGGAGCCTTGGATGACGCCCAGATCTTCAAAGGCAAGGATAGGTGTGGCCATGACCGATACGCGTAAGGGGGGAAGGATGCGGCAGCGGAGCGCTATGGACGTCCGCCACATTCACTGCCTATTCAAGCGCTCTGGTCCATGCAACAGCGCATGCTGATGAAGATTTTCGCCGCGGCTTGTATTGCCGGTATCGCTTTCGCGCCTGCCGCCGATGCACGGCGCATGCGCGATCAGGATCGCGCGTTCGCCGCGCGCCAGGCGGGCCAGATCATGCCGTTGCATCAGATTGAGAGCCGGATTGTGCCGCGGATGCCGGGCTGTGATTATCTTGGACCTGAGTTCGATGCAAATTCAGGTGTTTACAGGCTAAAGTTCATGCGCGGCGGCACCGTCATCTTCGTCGATGTTGACGGGCGCAACGGCGAGATTATCGGCCGCTCGGGCGAATAGCGTCCTTGCGGCGGCTCCAACTCGCGACATATTCGTTACGCTGGCGGGCATGCCGCCGTCGCGATGACCGGACAGGGAGATGTGAATGCGCGTGCTGATCGTGGAAGACGAGCCCAATCTGGGGCGCCAGCTCCGGGCGACGCTCGAAGGCGCGGGCTATGCGATCGATCTCGCCACCGACGGCGAGGACGGGCATTATCTCGGCTCGACCGAAAATTACGATGCGGTGGTGCTCGACCTCGGCCTGCCCGAGGTGGACGGACTGACCGTGCTCGATCGCTGGCGCAAGGAAGGGCGCGTCATGCCGGTGCTGGTGCTGACCGCGCGCGACAGTTGGTCGGACAAAGTGGCGGGGCTCGACGCGGGCGCGGACGATTATCTCGCCAAGCCGTTCCAGACCGAGGAACTGATCGCCCGACTGCGCGCGCTGATCCGCCGTGCTTCGGGCAACAGCTCGTCCGAGCTGACCGCGGGCGACATCCGCCTCGATACCCGGTCGGGCAAGGTCACCAAGGCGGGCGAGCCCGTCAAGCTGACCGCGCAGGAATATAAATTGCTCAGCTACCTGATGCACCACAAGGGCAAGGTGGTGAGCCGCACCGAATTGATCGAGCATATCTACGACCAGGATTTCGATCGCGATTCGAACACGATCGAGGTGTTCGTCACGCGCATCCGTAAGAAATTGGGCGCCGACGTGATCACCACCATCCGCGGGCTCGGCTATAGCCTCGAGGAACCGGCCTGAGATGGACAAGCCGGCGCTGAAGCGCTGGCTCGAGCTGCCGGCTAATTGGGGGCGGCTGTTGCTGGGCCACCCCCTTCGCATATCGGCGGTTGAGGGCGGCCGGCCGCGTGTGACGCGCGAGACGACCGGCTCGCTCACGCGGCGCATGCTTGGCATCGCCGCCCTGTGGATCGGGCTGTTGCTCGCGGGCGGGGGAGTTGCGCTCGACCGCGTGCTTGATGAGGCGATCACGAACAACTTCGATTCGCAGCTGAAATATGTGCTGCAGGCGATGATCTCTTCGGCCGAACTGGACGAGGAGGGGGAGATAAGGTTCAACCGTCCGCTCGGCGACCAGCGTTTCCTCGAACCCAATTCGGGCCTTTACTGGCAGGTTTCCGCGCCCGGCCATGAACCCTTCTCGTCGCAATCTTTGTGGGACCGCCGGCTGCAAGTCCATGAAGGTCATCGCGATGAAGGCTATCATACTTACGACAGTGACGAGTTCGGCGCGGACGAAGGGCTGCGCATCATGGAGCGTGACGCCCGGTTGCCTGGATCGAACGTTACTTGGCGCTTCCAGGTTGCGCAGGACCGAAGCGGGCTGGAAGCGCAGAAAACGGTGCTGCGCAAGACGTTGGTCCGCTCCTTCGCGATCCTCGGCTTGGGCCTGATCCTCATGTCGGCGTTGCAGGCGACCTTCGGCCTGTGGCCCTTGCGTAAGGTGCGCCGCCAGATCGCGGCGGTGCGCGCGGGACGCATGGCGCGGGTCGACACGCGGCTGCCGGTCGAGATCGCGCCGATGGTCGAGGAATTGAACGACCTGCTCGCGCATAACGAACGCCAGGCGGAGGAAGCGCGCACGCATGCCGGCAACCTCGCGCATGCGCTCAAGACGCCGCTGACCGTGATCATGAACGAGGCGAGCGCGGACAGCCCCGAATTGTGCAAGACCGTGATCCGCGAGGCGACCACGATGCGCCGCCAGGTCGATCATCATCTCGCGCGCGCGCGCGCGGTTGGGCGGCGCGCATCGGGACAGAGCGTATCGCCGATCTGGCCAAGCCTGGAATCGGTCGAGCGCGCGGTCAGCCGATTATATCCCACGACCACGATCGATCTCGTGGGCGATCGTGCCGCGCGCGTCCATGTCGAGAGGCAGGATCTCGACGAACTGCTCGGCAATTTGATCGAGAATGCCGCCAAATATGGCGGTGGCCGGGTCTTCGTGACGGTCGAGAGTGGCCCGCAATATGTCGAAATCCAGGTAGAAGATGACGGCGCGGGCATTCCGGAGACCCAGCGCGGCTCCATTTTCGAACGCGGCGCGCGGCTCGATACGGAGAAACCCGGCACGGGGCTTGGCCTCGCGATCGTGCGCGATGTCGCGCAAATCTATGGCGGATCGGTGATGCTGGAGGAGAGCGAGGATCTGGGCGGGCTGCTCGTCCGGTTGCGGTTGCCGGCGGTGAAGTGATCGTCAGGATGGAGCAAGCGGCGTGGCAATCCAGCGGACTCGCCGTTGGGCTGGGGCGATGGAGTTCCCTAATCCAATCGCAATCCACGCACTGACGCGACGCCGCTCCGCGCGACGGGTACGGCCAACCCGTTGCTCAACACCAGGCGCCAATTGCGGCCCTCTTGCTCGACCGAGCGGATCGCGTCTTGCGCGACCCACCAGCTGCGGTGCACGCGGATTCCGCCAGGGCGGCCATAGCGGGCGATGGCGATCTTCATCGGCATCAGCTCGATCGTCGACCCACCCGGGCGATGGATGCGGACATAATGGTCCTCCATCTGCAGGCAGAGCACGTCGCTCGCGACGGGCAGCGCAAGCGGGATGCCATGGTTGCGGGCGCGGCGCACTTGCTCGAGCATGGTCCAGCCGGCGACGATGAAAGCCTCGACCAGCAAAGTGCGGATATACCAATCGGCGGCCGACATCTTGCCGACTTCCTTCGGCCACGCCCAGGCGCTGAACAAGGCGGCCGCACCGGCGATCGGGATCGCGGTCAGCGCCACCGCGACTGCAGCCGCCGCGCCGAGCGGCAGGCCGAGCCTGCGCCCGAACCGGATCATGCCCGGCAACAACCCCGCCGCGAGGCCGGTGCCGATCACGATCATGCCCGTCCAGTCGAACAGGCAGATGAGCAGGTCGCCGCTGAGGAAACCGATCAGACCAATGATGCCGCCCGCTGCCGCCGCGAACAGCAGCAGCCGCATCCACCAGCCGGGCTGGGCCAGATCGGGCTCCCAGCTTTCGGCGGCGACATCAAGTTCGTTTCTGCGCAAAAAAGCCAATTCCCGAACCCGTTCGCCCGTTCGCGAATGACCGCTGGCGGCGGCCGATCGCTCCCTTCAGCCTTCGGCATATCACGCACCCACAGAACGAGAAAGGTGAGGAATGGGCCAGGAATTGACGATTGGACGGCGCCAGTTGGGCGGCTTGCTCGCGCTGGGCACGCTGGCGCTGGCGAGCGGGGCTAAGGCGGCCGACGGCGGGCCGGTCGCACCGACGGGCGATATCCATGATTTCGACTATCAAGTCGGCACCTGGACTGCGGTCCAGCGCAAGCTGAAGAAGCGCTGGACGAACAACCCCGATTGGGAGGAATTTCCGAGCCGGTCGACTTATGTCCAATATCTCGGCGGGGCGGTCAGCCTTGACCAGACCGACTTTCCGACAAAGGGGACCGGAGGCCTGACCGTGCGCGTGTTCAACGCCGAAAAGCGCCAATGGCTAATTTACTGGGTCACGCGCAAATCGCCTGAAATGGGGATGCCGGTGATCGGCGGCTATCAGGGCAATCGCGGCCTCTTCTACGGCGACGACCAGGAGGATGACGGCCGTCCGATCAAGGTGCGCTTCATCCGCACCAAGAACCCGCCCGACAAGGAGCGTTGGGAGCAGGCCTTCTCGCTCGACAATGGGCTGACCTGGGAGACCAACTGGACCGCCGATTTCACGCGTGTCCGCACCTGACCCCGTGTAGCCGCTCGAATCGCTCTTTTCGGTTGAATCGCGGACCCGATCACATCAGCTTGGAGGCCGGGTCCGGTTGGTTCGAGAGGAAAAGCGATGCGCTACGACATTTCCGGCACGGTGATGCAGACGGTCTCGATCGACCTTGATCGGGGCGAGCGGATTGTCAGCCAAACGCACCAGATGGCGTGGATGAGCGACGGCATCACGATGGACACGCATACCGGCGGCGGCCTGTTCGCCGGTCTCAAGCGCGCGATGAGCGGCGGCAGCCTGTTCATCACCGAATATATCGCGGAGGCGCCCGGCGACGTCGCCTTCGCGCCACGCTTTCCCGGCACGATCATGCCGGTCGCGCTTCGCCCCGGCCAGTCGCTGATCTGCCGCAAGGAGACGTTCCTCTGCGCCGAATATTCGGTGACGCTCGACATCGCCTTCCAGCAAAGGTTCGGCGCCGGACTGTTCGCGGGCGAGGGTTTCATCCTCCAGCGGGTGACCGGCCCCGGCACGGTCTTCCTCGATCTGTCGGGCGAAGTCGTCGAGAAGACACTTGGCCCCGGCGAGCGATTGCGCGTCCATGCCGGGCATATCGGCGTGCAGGAGCCGACGGTGGAAACCGACATCCAGATGGTGCGCGGCTTCCGCAACGTGCTGTTCGGCGGCGAAGGCCTGTTCCTCGCGACGCTGACCGGCCCGGGCAAGATCTGGCTGCAATCCATGCCGATCCTCAACCTCGCCGAGGAGATTGCGCGGCATCTGCCGGGCAATGAGGAAGCACGCGGTGGCGGCGGCATTGGCGCGGCGATCGGCGGCGGCGCGGCGGGTGTCGCGCTGGGCGGGCTGTTGGGCGGAATATTGGGCAACGAGTGAGGGTCAGGCCCGGGCGGCGACCGGCCGGATCAGGCCCTCCTGCGCGACGCTCGCGATATGGCGGCCGTCCTGCGTGTGGAACGTGCCGCGGGCGAGGCCGCGCCCGCCGCCGGCCCACGGGCTTTCCATCGTGAAAAGCATCCATTGATCGAAGGCCGGCGGCTCGTGCAGCCATACGCTATGGTCGAGGCTCGCGACTTGGAGCTTGCCGCTGAACAGGGGCACGCCATGCGGCAGGACGGTCGTGGTGAGCAGCCCGAAATCGCTGAGATACGCGAGCATGGCGCTTCGCATCGCCGGATCGGCAGGTGCGGGGCCGACGAGGCGGAACCAGAGATAGGATAGGCCTGGCTGCGCGGCCGGCGCGAGCTCGCCAAATGGCGGGACGGGGCGGAACTCGAAGGCACGGAAACGCTTGAGGAAGTGCGCCATCAGCGGCGATCCGCCGCCGCTCTCGTCGCTTCGTTCCAATGCGTCGGGCGAAGGTATGTCGGGAAGGGGGATGCCATGTTCCAGCCCGGCCTCCAGGCGCTGGAAGGAGGCTGTCATGGTGAGGATCGGAGTCTCGCCCTGCAGTGCGACGATCCGCCGCGTGGCAAAACTGCGCCCGTCGAAGTCACGCAGCACGCGGTAATCGATCGGCTGCTCCTCGTCGCCGGGGCGCATGAAATATGCGTGGAGCGAATGGGCCTGCTGCCTCTCCGCAACCGAACGACTGGCGGCGACCAGCGCCTGCCCGATCACCTGACCCCCAAACACACGCCCGCGCCCGCGATGATAGCGTCCGCCGCGCCACAGATCGGGCTCGGCCTGCTCGACGTCGAGCAGAGCGATCAGGGCCTCTACTTCATCGTCCACGTCACGCTCCGATAATCCGCGATCAGATCCTCGCAGATCGCGCGGGCGGGCCGTATCGCCTTGATGGCGCCGACGCCATGGCCGGCCGACCAGATCGTCTTCCAGGCGCGCGCCTCGCCCTCCAGATCGAGTGCGCCGACATGGCCGGGCGTGTCGAGGAAGCCATTGGCGGCAAGGCTCGCCTTCATGAAATTGGCATGGATACCGGTGACCTTGTCGGTGTGGACAATGTCGGCGGCGCGCGCTTCGATCATCATCCGCTTTTGCTCGGGCGAGGCGAGGCTCTCGGCGGCGGGGATGAAATGGCTGCCGAAATAGCCATAATCCGCGCCCATCAGTTCGGCTGCCGCGATATGGCGCCCGCGCGACAAAGCGCCCGCGAGCACCAGCGCACCGTCGAAGATGCCGCGTATCTCGTCGATCAGCGCGAAGGGGCTGATCGTGCCGGCATGGCCGCCCGCTCCGGCGGAGACCGCGATCAGCCCGTCGGCGCCGGCCTTGGTGGCCTTTTCAGCATGGCGCGTGCTGATCACGTCGTGGAAAACGAGGCCGCCATAGGAATGGACCGCGTCGATCACCTCGCGGACGGTACCGAGCGAGGTGATGACGAGCGGCACCTTGCGCTTCACGATGATGTCGAGATCGGCCTTGAGACGGCTGTTGGTGCGGTGGACGATCAGGTTGACGCCGTATGGCGCGGCGTTGCGGTCAAGCCGCCCCTCGATTTCGTCCAGCCATTCGACGAAGCCGTCGGTAGTGCGCTGGTTCAACGCAGGGAAGGTGCCGAGCAGGCCCGCCTTGCAGCATTCCACCACTAGGTCGGGGCCCGAAATCAGGAACATCGGGGCCACGATCGCGGGAATGGCGAGCCGGCCGGCAAGCTGGCTGGGGATGGTCACCTCAGAAAGCGTCCTCATTGAGCGCCATCGTCGATCCCTTGCCCGATTTGATCGCGAGGAAGCAGGCGGTCGCCTGCGGCAATATGCGATCGAAGAAGAAGGAGGCAGTCGCGACCTTGGCCTTGTAGAAATCGGCCTCTTCGCTGCCCTCGGCGAGGCGCGCATTGGCAATCTTCACCGCCTGCGCAAAGCAATAGCCCATCGCCACCAGTCCCAGCAGGCGCAGATAATCACTTGCCGCCGCGCCTGCTTCCTCAGGGTCTTTGGGGCCCTTCTGCGCGATCGTGCCAGTCGAGAGCTGGAGCGCACCAAAGGCTTGCGCCAGACCCGGGATGATCGTCGCCAACGTCTCATCCTCGGCATGGCCTTCGAGGAAATTGGACACGGGGTGGAAGAAGGACCGCAAATAACGGCCCATATGCGCGCCGAGCTTGCGCCCAACCAGATCGAGCGCCTGGATACCGTTGGTGCCTTCGTAGATCATCGCGATCCGGGCGTCGCGGACATATTGCTCGACGCCGCTCTCGGCGATGTAGCCGTGGCCGCCATAGACCTGGACCGCGAGATTGGCGGATTCATAGCCCATGTCGGTGAAGAGCGCCTTCACGACCGGGGTCATCAGCGCGACGAAATCGCCCGCACGCTGCCTGACCTGGGGGTCATTCGAATAACGCTCCGCATCGAGCGCACGGCTGACCCAGGCGCAGACCGCGCGGCAGCCCTCGTTGTAAGCGCGCGCGGTCATCAGCATGCGGCGCACGTCGGGATGGACGATGATCGGGTCGGCGGGCTTGTCGGGGAATTTGGGACCGGCGAGCGAGCGTCCCTGCAGCCGGTCCTTGGCATAATAGACCGCCGACTGATAGGCCGCCTCGCCGACGCCGAGACCCTGCACGCCGACCGAGACACGCTCGGTGTTCATCATCTTGAACATGGCTTCCATGCCCTTGTGGGGCTTGCCGACGAGCCAGCCGGTCGAATCCTCGAACTGGAGTTGACAGGTGGCAGATCCTTTGAGCCCCATCTTGTGCTCGATCGCGGCGCAATGGACGCCGTTGGATGGCCCTACCGACCCGTCCGTCTTGGGCAGATATTTGGGAACGAGGAACAGACTGATCCCCTTCACACCCGCGGGCGCATCGGGAAGCCGCGCCAGCACGAGATGGATGATATTGTCGGTCAGGTCATGCTCGCCCGCCGAGATGAAGATCTTGGCGCCCGTGATCTTGTAGCTGCCGTCGTCCTGCGGGACCGCCTTGGTGCGGAGCATCCCAAGATCGGTGCCGCAATGGGCCTCGGTCAGGCACATCGTGCCCGACCATTCGCCCGAGACCAGTTTGGGCAGATAGCGCTTCTTCAGCTCGTCGGTAGCGAAGCCTTCGATCGCGGTGGTCGCGCCATGCGTAAGGCCGGGATAGAGGCTGAACGAAACGTTTGCTGCGCAGATCATCTCCTCGGTCATTTTGTTGACCGTCTCGGGCAGGCCCTGGCCGCCATATTCGGGATCGGACGCGAGCGCGCACCATCCGCCGTCGCGAAATTGGGCGTAGGCCTCCTTGAACCCGGCGGGCGTGCGGACGACGCCATTTTCCAGCGTGCAGCCTTCGATATCGCCCGAGCGGTTGAGGGGCAGCAGGATTTCCTGCGCGACGCGCGCGGCCTCCGCCAGGATTGCGTCGGTGAGGTCGGGCGTGAACTCGCTCAACGCCTCCAGCCCGCCAAACCCGTCGTCCTGATGAAGTTCGTGGAGCACGAACTTCATGTCGCGCAATGGCGCTTCATAGACCTGCATTCATACTCTCCTTCGGCGTCATCCCAGCGGAAGCTGGGATCTCGGGAGGTTTTCCGTGGCCTCCTGCGGCCCCGGCCTCCGCCGGAGCGACGGATGTGTTCAATTCCTCAACGGCTTGCCCGTCTCCAGCATATGCTCGACCCGCGCGATCGTGCGGACGTCGCGGACGCGCAGCATGAAGGCGTCGCGCTCGAGCTTGAGCATGTCCTGCTCGCTGACCGTATCGACCAGATCTGCCTCGCCGCCGGTCAGAACGCCCGCGAGCGCGTTGGACACGACCATATCGTAATCGGTCGCGAGGCCGCGTTTGCGGAAGGATTGCGCCACCATGTTGAGCCCGACATGCCCGCTTTCGCCGGGCAATCTGAATTCGGGCGGGGCAGGGGGCTGATAGGCTTCGGCCAGTGCGAGTGCCTTCGCCTTGGCGTCGGCGAGCAGGCGGTTGCGGTTCATCGTGATGCCGTCGTCTGGGCGGAGGAACATCAACTCCTTTGCCTGCGCGGCGGATTTGGAGACGGTCGCGGTAGAGACAGTTTCGAACACCTTGGCGACCGCGGGCATCGGGCCCTTCGGCATTGCGGGCGCGTCGCGCCAGCGCTGGATCATCTCGCCGCAGCCTCCCCAGCCGGGGATCAGCCCGACGCCGCATTCGACCAGGCCCATATAGAGTTCGGCATGCGCCTGGATCGCGTCGCAGTGGAGCAGGATTTCGCAGCCGCCGCCGAGCGCCATTCCGGCAGGCGCGCCGACGACGGGGAAGGGGGCATATTTGAGCGCTTTATAGGCTTTCTGGCCGACTGAAACGAGCTTCTCGACCTCACCCCAGGCCGCGATGTTGAGCGCGAACAGCGCTAGACCGAGATTGGCGCCCGCCGAGAAATTGCTGGCGTCATTGTAGACGACCAAAGCCTTGAAGCTTTTCTGCACGAGCGGGATCGCCTGGCCGATCAGCTTCATCACGTCGCCGTCGAGCGCGTTCATCTTGCCCGTGAATTCAAGCGCTGCGACGCCATCGCCGATGTCCCAGAGCGCAGCGGAGGCGTTCCTGAGCAGAGGCTGGCTTGAAAGCTTGATATCCTCGAGCCGGAGCACGCCTTCGGGACGGACGATATCGTGATATTCGCCATCCAATCCAAGATATTGGCGCTTGCCGTTCTCGACGCGGTAGAAATTGCGGTCGCTCGCCAGCTTGAGGAAATCGGGCACCGGCTTGCCCTCGGCTTCGAGCTGCCGGGCGAGATTGGCCGCGCCGATCTTGTCGATCATCTCGAACGGGCCGGCTTTCCAATTATAGCCGAGCTTCATCGCATCATCGATCGCGATAATGTCGTCCGCCGCCTGGGGGATCAGGCTCGCCGCATAGGAAAGCGTGCCGCCGAGGATCGCCCAGGCATAGTCGCCGATCTTTCCCTCGATCGCGATCAGCGCGTTGAGATCGCCCTTGGCGGCCGGGCCTGAGGGGGCGACCGGTTTCTCTTTCTCGCGATAGTTCCCGCTAACCAGATCAATGGCCTCACGGCGCTTGTTCATGTCCGGATTGAGGCGATAGAAGCCGCCTTTGCCCTTTCGGCCGATCGAGCCCTCGGCGATCATCCGCTCGATCAGCGGGATCGAGCGCGCGATCGCCTGATAGGGATCGTCCTTGGGCAAGGTTTCGGTCAGGCTTTTCTGGAGGTGCGGCATGAGATCGATGCCGACCAGGTCCATCAGCCCGAAAATGCCGGTCTTGGGGACACCCATCGGCTTGCCCGCGATAGCGTCGGCTTCCTCTACCGTGAGGCCGAGGTCGAAGGCCGCGTTGAGCGCGAGCTGGATCCAAAACGTGCCGATGCGGTTGGCGATGAAGCCGGGGGTGTCTTTGGCGCGGACGATAGTCTTGCCCATCGCGCGGTCGGCGAAGGCTTCGACCCGCGCCGCGAGCGCGGGATCGGTTGCCGCGCCGGTGACGATCTCCAGCAGCCGCATGTAGCGCGGCGGATTGAAAAAATGGGTGATCAGAAAATCGCGCCTGAACGCGTCGGTGCGGCCTTCGACCAATTGCCCGAGCGGGATGGTCGAGGTGTTGGAGGAGATTGCGGTGCCGGGACGGCGCACCGCCTCCAGCTTGGCGTAGAGATCGTGCTTGATGTCGAGCCGCTCGACCACAGCCTCGATGATCCAGTCGCAGTCCGCCACCTTGGCGAGATCGTCCTCGATATTGCCCGCCTCGATCAGCTTGGCGGCTTTGGGCGACATGAAGGGCGCGGGATCGGTCTTGAGCATCTTCGCGATCGCACCCTCCGCGACCGCGTTGCGGTTGGCGGGATTACCGTCGCTCTTGGGCACGATGTCGAGCAGCAGCACCGGGACGCCGGCATTGGCGGCCTGCGCCGCGATGCCCGCGCCCATTACGCCCGCGCCGATCACGCATACCTTTGTGATGACGTCGGTCATTCGGCCGCCTCCAGCACGGTGGCGATGCCCTGGCCGCCGCCGATGCACTGGGTGGCGAGCGCATAGTGGCCACCCTGACGCTTGAGCAGGGATGCTGCCTTGCCGACGATGCGCGCACCGGTCGCGCCGAGCGGGTGGCCGATCGCGATCGCGCCGCCGTCGATATTCACCGTGTCGGGCTTGAGGCCGAGGTCGCGCATGCAGGCGAGCGCCTGGCTCGCGAAGGCTTCGTTCAACTCGACCACGTCGAGGTCGCCCACCGAAATCCCGGCGCGCTCCAGCGCCTTGGTCGAGGCGCCGACCGGGCCGATGCCCATGATCTCGGGCGCGCAGCCCGAAATGCCGACCGATTTGATACGAGCGAGGATCTGGAGGCCGTGCTCGCGGGCATAGTCCTCGCTCGTCACCAGCACCGCGCTGGCGCCATCGGTAAGCGGCGAAGCGGTGCCCGCGGTTACCGAGCCATGGGCGTCGAAGGCGGGTTTGAGGCCGGCCAGGCCCTCGGCATTGGTGTCGGCGCGGATCGTGCCGTCCTCGCTCACCACTCCCTTCTTGGTCTGGATAGGGACGATCTCATCGCTGAGCTTGCCGCTGTCGCGCGCCGCCGCCGCCTTGTGCTGGCTCTGCACCGCGAAAGCCTCCTGCTCGGCGCGCGGGATCTGATATTTGGTCGCGACGTTCTCGGCGGTCTCGCCCATGCCCATATAAGCGGCGCTCTTGGCCGCGAGCGTGGGGTTGGGGAGGGGATTGAAGCCCATCATCGGCACGCGGCTCATCGATTCGACGCCTCCGCAAATGAAGGCCTCGCCCGCGCCCAACTGGATCTGGCCCATCGCGATATGGATCGCGCTCATCGAGGATCCGCAGAAGCGGTTGACCGTCATCCCGCCCACCGAAAGCGGCAGGTCCGCGAGCAGGCCGATCAGCCGCGCGACGTTCAGCCCCTGCTCGCCTTCGGGGAAGGCGCAGCCGAGGATGACGTCTTCGATATCGCTGGTGTCGATTCCGGTCCGATCGATCAGCCCGCGAATCACCCGTGCCGCCAGGTCGTCGGGGCGGACGCGCGCCAGCTCTCCCTTGGTCGCGAAGTGGAAGGGCGAGCGGGCATAGCCCGCGATCACGGTGTTGCGCATCAGTCACTCTCCGGCAGGCACTTTGACGACGGCGTGCCTTGTCGCCCTAAAGGTGCGATACTTTCCCTATACGTCAAGCAATTTTTCGTGCACAAGCATTGAACGCCAGGCGCAAGCCGGGGTTCGGATCATACGCCAAAGAGCGCAGATCTGGAGAAGGATGAAGGAGAGGTATGATCGGATTGAGCATGCTCGCGGCGGCTGCCACGACGAGCCCCGACACCGCCATCGGACGGTGGCGCACGGAAACGCGGAACGGCATTGTCGAGCTCGAACGCTGCGGCGCCTCGATCTGCGGCAGACTCGTCAGCTCCGATGGGCTCCGCACCAACCCCAATATGCTGGACATCAACAACAAGGACACCGCCTTGCGCGGCCGTCGCCTGATGAACCTGCAGGTTTTGGGCGGATTCAGGCGCGGGGATCGCGAGTGGAGCGGCGGCACCATCTATAATGGCGAGGATGGCGGCACCTACCGCGCCACCGTCACGCCGATCGATGCCGATCACCTCAAGGTGAAAGGATGCATCATCTGGCCGCTCTGCAAGAGCCAGACCTGGACGCGGATTCGCTGATGCGTCCCCCAACTCAACAGAACAAGAAACATGAGGGAGTTTAGGATGATCAAAGTTTCCAAGCACGCGCTTTTCGCCGCAACCGCCTCAATCCTCGCGGGCGGGATCGCCACCTCGGCCGGTGCGGCCGCTTTCTATTTGCAGGAACAGTCGGTGCGCGGCGCGGGCCGCGCTTATTCGGGCGAGGTCGCCGATCAGGGCGCGGCGTCGCTGTGGTGGAACCCCGCCGCGAGCGGCGGCATGACCGGCGGCGATGCTGTGGTCGGCCTGAGCGAGATCATGCCGCGCGGCAACGTCCACGACAATGGCACATTGATCATTCGCCCCGGCCAGGCGCCCGCGCCGGTCGGTGGCGATGCGGACTCGCATAACCCGATCAAGGACGGCACTTTGCCCTCCGGCGCTGTCGCCTATGGCGTCATGCCGCGCCTGTCGCTTGGGCTAGCCGTGACCTCACCCTACAGCTTCACGACCGATTATGAATCGACCAGCTGGGCGCGGTACACCGCAGACAAGACCAACCTTCGCATGGTCGACATTCAGCCGTCGCTGGCGTTCGCGATCACGCCCGAGATCAGCATCGGCGCGGGCCTCAACGCCGAATATGTGAAGGCGAGCCTTTCCAATTTCCTGCCCAATCTCTCGCCCTTGCTGCCCGATGGGCATCAAACGCTGAAGGGGAATGGCTGGGATTGGGGCTGGACCGTGGGCGCGCAATTCCATGCGGGGCCGGCCGTCACGGTGGGGCTGAGCTACAAATCGAGCATCAAGCACAAGCTCGACGGCAATGTGATCACCGCGGGCCTCGCCGGTCCAATCGCCGGCCAGAACGGCACGATTCCAACCTCAGCCGAATTCCGCACGCCGTGGCAGGCGATGGTCGGCATCCGCGCCAAAGTGACGCCCGCGCTGACGCTCGACGCCCAGATCAACCGCTTCGGCTGGAACAAGTTCGACGCGATCAACCTTGGCGCGCCGCTCAATGTCGCGATCCCCGAAAATTACGGCAACAGCTGGAGCTATGCCGGCGGCCTCGATTACACGCTCTCGCCGGGCGTGACGCTTCGTGCGGGCATTCAGCGTGACGAATCGCCGACGCGCGACACGCATCGCGATGCGCGCGTACCCGACAGCAGCCGCTGGAACTTCGCTGCTGGCGGCAGCTTCGATGTGACCAAGGGCGTCGGGATCGATGCGGCGGTTAATTATATCAAGTTCAAGGATGCCAGCATCGACCGCACTACCGCGGCTTATGCCGGCTCGCCGGTGCAGACGCCGATCCTGGTCAACGGCATGATCGAGAACGCGCACGCGCTTGTCCTCTCGATCGGGGCGCACCTGAAGTTCTGATGCAAGAAGCGGCAGGCATGATGCGGGACGATATTCCGGCGATGGGCGCGCCACCGGAAGCGATGCCGTCGATCGCGCCGCGCCTGTTGACCGACTTGCTCGACAAGGCGGTCGCGCATCATGGGAGCCAGGTTGCGATCGATTTCCTCGGGCGCCGCTGGACCTACCGCGAACTAGGCGATCTCGTTCGTCGGACGGCGCGTGGCTTGCAGGATCTGGGCGTCAGGCCTGGCGTGCGTGTGGGCTTGTGCCTGCCCAACACGCCCTATTTTGTGATTTTCTACTTTGCGGTGCTCCGCGTCGGCGGGGTCGTGGTCAATTTCAACCCGCTCTATGTCGAGCGCGAGCTGAAACATCAGATCGAGGATTCGGGCACGACCATCATGATCGTGCCGGATCTCGAGATGATCCATTCCAAGGTCGCTCGGATCGCTGCGGAGACGGAGCTCGCCACCATCGTCGTCTGCCCGTTCGGGGCCGTGCTGCCGCCCATGAAGCGCATCGCTTTTGCGCTCTTCAAGCGGCGCGATATCGCGCTCGTCCCCAGGGATTCACGGCACGTCCGCTTCGCCGACCTGATCGCCGACAATGCCGATCCCGAGCCGGTCGCGCAGTCGCCGCACGATCTGGCGGTGCTCCAATATACCGGAGGCACGACCGGCCAACCGAAAGGCGCGCGGCTGTCGCATGCCAACCTGGCCGCCAACAGCGCGCAGATGATCCTGCATGTCGGCCATCTGCCCGACCAACAGGAGCGCACGCTTGGCGTATTGCCGCTGTTCCATGTGTTCGCGCTGACGACCGTGCTCAATTATTCGGTCGATACCGCTGCCGAGATGGTGCTGCTGCCGCGTTTCGAGATGAAGCAGTTCCTCGCCACCATCCGCCGCACGCGGCCGACCCAATTCTTCGGCGTGCCGACCATCTACGCTGCGATGGACGCGCTCCCCGACGGACAGACGCCGGATCTGAGCATGATGAAGACCTGTATTTCGGGCGGCGCGCCGTTGCCGTTCGAAGTGCGCGACCAGTTCGAGCATCGTTATGGCTGCCGGCTGGTCGAGGGCTATGGTCTGTCGGAGGCGAGCCCGATCATCGCCTGCAATCCATGCGAGGGGGTGGTCAAGAACAATAGCTGCGGCCCCGCTTTCCCCGAAACCGTGCTGGAGATACGCGATCTCGACGATCCGCATCGCCTGCTCGGCACCGGCGAGCGCGGCGAGGTATGCGCGCGCGGTCCGCAGGTGATGCAGGGTTATTGGAACCGTCCCGCAGACGATGAGACGGTCTTCGTCGATGGCGCGCTTCGCACCGGCGACGTGGGGTATCTCGACGAAGACGGCTATCTTTTCCTGGTGGACCGCATCAAGGACCTGATCCTGTGCGGGGGATATAACGTCTATCCGCGCATCATTGAGGATGCGCTCTACGAACATCCCGCGGTGGCGGAAGCGGTGGTGATCGGGGTGCCGGACGAGTATCGGGGGCAATCGCCCAAGGCGTTCGTCGCGCTCCACGCCGGCATGCGCGCCGACGAGGACGAATTGAACGCGTTCCTGAAGGAAAGACTGAGCAAGATCGAAATGCCATCGAGTATCGAACTGCGCGCTAGCCTACCCAAGACGATGATCGGCAAGCTTTCCAAAAAGGCCCTGACCGACGAGGAAGCGGCGAGGCGCGCATCATGACCGCCCGCCACAAGCCATCCGACGATCATGCCGCTTTGAAGGGCATCCAGGAAGTCGCGAAGGAGCTCGGCCTTACGATGCGCGCGCTACGTTTCTACGAGGACAAAGGCCTGATCGCGCCGCAGCGCGTTGGCACCACCCGCATCTACGGCAAACGCGAAGTGGCGCGCGCGCGCCTCATCCAGCGCGGCCGGAGCCTGGGGTTCACGGTACGCGAGATCCAGGAGTTCCTCGACCTATACGATGTCGATCCCGAGCATACGGAGCAAATGCGCCGCCTGATCCTGCGTGTGCGCGAACGGCTCGCGGAGCTGGAGCAGCGCCGCGTCGCGACCGAGGAGACGATCACCGAGCTGCGCCAGCTCGAAGCCGAGACGCTGGAGCATCTGGAAAGAGCCGGCAAGCACGCCTGATCCGGCTCTTCCGTCCTTAACGTAGCGGTTTGCGGAACTTCAGCGCGAACTGGCTGGTATGGCCGCGGATCGTCTTGTCGAACACGGGAATGGTGAGCGGATCCTTCGGGTTTAGAAGGACGTCGCTCTTTCCCGCATAATCGAACCCAGCCGCTTTCGCTTCCTTGATCACGGTATCGGGATCGATGCGATGGAGCGTATCGGTGTCGGCGGTGCCGTGGCCGGCCACGCTCTTATGGTCGATCACGATGAAGACGCCGCCGGGCTTGAGCGCGCGATAGGCCATTTTCGCGAAGGCCGCCGTCCCCGGCTTGCCCATGAACGGGTCGCCATAATCATGGTAGTTTTGCGAGGTCCAGATCAGGTCGAGCGGTTCGGGCGCGGTCAACTCGGCTGAAGGCTGCACCTGAACCACGATATTGGGATAATGCGGATCGGCGGCGAGTTGGCGCAGTTTGGCGACGTCGCCCGACGCCTCTCTGGCATAAGGCGCGGGCCAGACCGCATAGACCTTGCCCTTCGGACCCACGATCTTGCTGAAGATTTGCGTCCAATAGCCATTGCCTGGAATCAGATCGAGCACGCGCTGACCGCCACGCACGCCCGATAGGCCGACCAGCTCGGCGGGATGACGGCGTGCATCGTCGCCGCGCTGCGCGGCGCGCGCGGGATCGGCGAGCGCGCTTGCCACTTGCGCCGCATTCGACGCGGGCGCGGCATGAAGGCAGGCACTACCGGCAACCAGCAACGCGACCGCAATGGACCGACCGATAAGTTTCCCAGGCATGGATTCCTCCCATTTTCTTGTGCGAGCGATGCGGCAAGATCGGGCGATCTTACAGTCAAGAAAACATAAAGAATGCGGATTCGAATGAGCTTATCGGACTCAGAGTCTGCTTGGAAACACGCGGAAGAGCGCGTTTCGAGGCAGCACCGGCTCGCGGCTGAATCTGGAACGCGGGGTCACGCGGCGCGTGCGATCCGGGCGGGCACGCAAGCGGTCCGCTCGCTGTCATGGACCGTAAAGCGGCTGACCAGCGCACTCAGCCCCTCCGCCTGTTCGTTAAGGCTGTGTGCCGCTGCCGAGGTTTCCTCGACCAGCGCAGCATTTTCCTGGGTGGCGCTGTCGAGATCGCCGATCGCGGCGTTCACCTGGAGCAGGTTGCTCGCCTGGCGCTCGGCAGCCATGGCGATCTCCGCGACGGCGCCATTCATCGTGCCCAGGCGCCCGGCAATGCGGCCGAGTGCGTCGCCGGTACGATCGACCAGCTTGACCCCATTCGCGATCTGCTCGACGCTCTGCTTGATGAGCGTTCCAATCTCGCTCGCGGCTTCGGCCGAGCGTTGCGCCAGCTGACGCACTTCGCTGGCGACGACCGCGAAGCCGAGGCCGGCGTCGCCGGCGCGGGCCGCCTCCACGCCCGCGTTGAGCGCCAATAAGTTGGTCTGAAACGCGATGCCGTCGATCGCATCGATGATCTTTTCGATTTCCTTCGAAGTCTGTTCCAACGACCGCATCGCTGCGACTGCCTGATCGACGATGAGCCGGCTTTCCGCGCCTTCCTGGTCGGTTTCGCGCACGGATTCGCTGACGGAGCGGGCATGTTCGGCGGTTTCGCGAACCATCACGACCAGTTGATTGAGCGCAGCCGTTGATTCCTCGAGCGCGGCCGCCTGCCGTTCGGTGCGCCCGCCGAGGTCGGCCGAGGCCGCGCTTACCTCGCTCGCCGCGGCGAACACATGACGACTGCCTTGGTTCGCCTCGATCATGACCTCAGCGAGCTTTTCGAGCGCTTCGTTGAAATTGGCGCGCAGATGCTCATAGCCATCGGGAAATTGCTGAAGGATGCGGTGGGCGAGATTCCCTTGGGCAAGCGCCGCCAAGCCGTCGCCAAGGGCGTTGCCAAGTTCGCCGCGGGTCTTTGTTTCCGCCTCGGCGCGAACCGCTGCCATTCCATTCTTGATCGTACCCACGGCGCGCGCCAGATCGCCAATCTCGTCGCGTTTGCGCGCGGCGGGGATGTCGAGATCGAACCGACCCTCGGCCATTTCGCTCAGGCTCTTCTGAAGGTCGTTGAGCGGGCGCAGCAGCCGGCGCCATGTGGTCAGCACCGACATTGACGCGATCAGGAAACCCAGGCCGGCGAGCGTCAGTGCGAGAGTCATTGCGGTCTTGCGCGTGGCCGCGGCCGTAGCGGTCCCTTCGTGCACGAGCGCGATATTATATGCGATATCGGCATCCAGCGCGGCGTTGAGTCGGGCACCTGTCTGCTCGGTGAGCGCGCGATACAGCCCCGTTGCGCGATCGGTCTGGATCGCCAGTGAAAGGCGCCGCAGTTCGGGCAGCGCCGCCTTATATTCGCTCCAGCGTGCCTGCGCGGTCTGAAACAGCGCGCGATCCTTGTCGTCGGAAAGCAACGCATCATAGCTGGCCAGCTTGCTGTCGATATCGCCGATCATGGGATCCACCGTTCGGTCGATGGCAGCGGTAGCCTCGGTCGTCGGCGCCAGGACGTGCCTGCCGAGCGTTACCGACAGCGTATTCGTTTGGTCCTTGATCGATTGCAGCAGCAGGACGCTGGGGACGCTATTGGTGGCGACGTAGTCGAACTGGCCGCCCATCGATCGAACCGATCCAACGAAGGCCACGCTCAGCGCCAGAATGATTGCCATGAAGGCGATATTCACACCATTGAAGAGCGTCTTTATGCGAAGTCCGGCCATGTTTCCCTCCGGCGTACCAAGCTCATGCGAGCCATTGTAGTTTTCGCGCGGTTAATGATCCGAGGCCATGGCGTAACGTATTTATACGGTAGGAGATGACTTTTGACGAGGCAGGGAAGGGTGGGTAATCATCTGGAAATACATGACATATTGTATTCGAGGCTGCGTTCTACTTTAGCTGATATCTGAAATACCGCACCATAAGATCAAAATTTCCAAGGAATGTCCGCTCCGTACGAGCGCGGTTTGCGGCCAAAATGACGGGCCAGCTCGTGGGTGGATCGAGGCCTCACTTGTCATCAGCCGGTTGCGGAAGGCGGCCCGGCCGCTACCGGTTCAACAGATCGATGAATTTGGCTCTCACCCGAGCGTCGTTGACACCCAGGATCACCCGCACGTTGCGTTCGCCCAGATGTGGTCCCTTGCCAGGCGCCCAAGTCAGCAGCGCGCCGTAACTCGCGCCAGGCATCAGATCGACGTCCATCGCCAATTGTGTCTGGCGAGTCACGATAGACGGATCCAGCCATACCGAAACCGCCGTTTCGTCCCAGAGCGGATAGCCGGGCTCAGCAATCATCGACATGTAGTGCGCCACCGGCCGGCCCGATGCGCTCGCTTTTGCGAGCAATGCGCTATCCGCAATGTTCTGGCGGCTGGCGTCGTTGGTAACCAGCGTCAATTGCGGCCAGGGTGAGGTGAACACGATCCGCGTGGCCTCGGGATCCCAGAAATGGTTGATCGACATGCGTGGGGCGTAGGCCGCCTGCTCGGCGAACTGGTCAAGCGGCTTGTCGATTTCCGGAGGCAGCATGACCCCGCCTTCGGTGATCAGTTCCTTCACGCGTCCCGCAAAGCCATCGTCCAGGCGTTGCGCCAGCGCGAGATTGGTGAGCGGACCCATGGCGAGGATGGTGATCTGACCAGGATATTTGCGGGTCATATCGATCATGAACTGCGCCGCCGAACGCGGGTCCGGCCTGGTGGTGGGCATGCCTTCGGCCATCGGCGGGATAACATCGGGCGCATGGGTCTGGCGCCGTTTTATGGTGTTGTAGCTGGGCCAGCTTTCCATCCAGGCGCCCTTGTACGGCATCGGACTGTAGGTGGCTTCGCGCAGTTTGTTGCGGGCCTGCGTGTTGACCAGCGGATAGATCGCGCCCTGTGCCACGAGAATATCGGTGCGCTGCACCAGTTCGAGCATGCGCAGCGTCGCGGCGGTTTCCTCCGGAGCCCAGCCATCGCCCGAGACTGTGGTGATGCCGAGAACCTCGACCGAGGGATCCTGCAACAGCATCAATATGCATTGTAGGTTGGGGTTCTCGAAAGCATCCTGATCGATGATCACCTTGCGGCGTTCGGCAACGGCGGCCGGCGCCGCGTCAAAGCCTGCGAAGGCGGTGATGGACAGCAGCAGGGCGAGTAACAGTCGCATGCGATCAAATATCCCAGGATGGTGGCGCGCGCTTCATCCAGTCAAGGCAGGTGACGTGTCGAGGATGGCAAGGAGGCCAAGCGCAGAAACGGCTTGCCCGTAATGATTGCCTGCATCGCCTCGGCGATCCAGCGCAATAAAGTAGACGGGCCATTGCCCTAATTCACGCGGTCGCCGTTGCCAGAGCAAAGCGCCTCATGACCCCTGTTAAAGGCGCCGATAGGTCATATACCAGACTTCGTGGCCGATGCGGCGAGCCTTGGCCTCATAGCGCGTCTCGGGCCAATCGTCGGGGCGGACGAGAAAGTCCTGCGGGCCTTGCGCCAGCCATTCGAAATCCGGGCTTTGGCCCATCACCATCATCGCCCAGCGGCAATAAATGGGATGATCGGTGCCGAAGCGGAATTCGGCGCCCGACTTGAGCTTGGATGCGAGCAGGTCGATCGGGCCCTTGTTCATGAAGCGGCGCTTGGCGTGGCGCGCCTTGGGCCAGGGATCGGGGTGGAGCAGGTAGGCGCGATCGAGGCTCGCATCGGGCAGGCGCTCGATCACGTCGAGCGCGTCGCCATTGTAGATACGGATATTGGTCAGGCCCTCACCGTCGACCTGGATCAGCAGCCCGACCACGCCGTCGAGAAAGGGCTCGCAGCCGATAAAGCCATGGCCGGGGCGCATCGCCGCCTGGCCCGCGAGATGCTCGCCGCGGCCGAAGCCGATTTCCAGTTCGAGCGGGCGATCGTCGCCGAACATGGCAAAGGCGGTCAACGCGCCCTCAGGCGGCACCGATATTTGGGGCAGCAGGCGTTCGGTCAGCGCGGCCTGGCCGGCGCGCAGCTTATGCCCGGTACGGCGGCCGTAGAGGCGGCGGATGGTGGTCGGATCGGACATATTTTACCGTCGCCCCGGCGGAGGCCGGGGCCGCTGGAGATATTCGAAGCGCGCGCGTCAAGGCGCAGCGGCCCCGGCCTCCGCCGGGGCGACGGATATGATCAGTGCTTTTCGGTCGACGTGCCCGAAACAGCGGGGGCGGCCTCGCCAGCGATATTATGCTTCGGCTGCTTGGCGGCCTGCGCCTCGGTCTGCACCGGCACGTTCTTCGCCTTGCTGGCGTCGACACCGGTTGCTTCGGCGGCGGCCTTTTCGGGGCTGGCGGCGCCGGCGGCGGGTGCTGCGGGCAGCGGGAGCGGATGGTCGCTCTGCTTGTTGAGATAGGCGATGACGTTGGCGCGATCCTGCGGGTTTGACAGGCCCGCGAAGGTCATTTTGGTACCGGGCGCATAAGCCTTCGGGCTTGTCAGCCAGGCGTTGAGGCTATCGAAGTCCCACTTGCCGCCCTTGCTCTTGAGCGCATCGGAGAAAGCGAAGCCGCCACGGCCGGTTGCCGCTGCGTCGCCGACCACGCCATAGAGATTCGGGCCGAGCGCATTGGCGCCGCCCTTGTCCGCATTGTGGCAGGCAGCGCACTTCTTGAAGACGTCCTCGCCCTTGGCGGCGTCGGCCTGGCTCATGTAAAAAGCGAAGGGCTTTTCGGCGACCGCAGCGGTGCCGCCTTCCTGCTCCACGCCCTGGACTTCATAGCCCATCTTCTCGGGGCGCTCGCTCTTGAAATGCTCGCCGGTGACGATCGTCAGGCCCAGACCGACAATGCCGGCAAACAATACCCAGCCAGCAATCGTGTTCGTGCGATCGTTCATGCCCCTGCCTGACCCCAAAAAGGTTTGCGATATCCGCCCCGCCGCGCGGGATTTGCGGGTTCCTTAGTGGGCGCGGGCGCGCGCCGCAAGCGGTTGCGGGCGAGGCTCGCAGCCTCTATCCGCCGCGGCCATCATGGAGAGCTATCCCGCACCCGCGCGCGCTTTGGTCGCCGCAATGACCAAGGCCGCCGCCGAGCATCCCGAACGCGCCGTCGCGATCCAGGGCGCCCCCGGCTGCAATTCGCATATCGCCGCGCTGGAGGCTTTTCCCGACGCACTGCCTTTGCCCTGTTTCAGCTTCGAGGATGCGCTTGATGCGGTGAAGGACGGCAAGGCACGGCGGGCGCTGATCCCGATCGAGAACAGCCTGCACGGCCGCGTCGCGGACATCCATTTCCTGCTCCCCGAATCCGGCCTGACTATCACGGGCGAGCATTTCATGCCGATCCGCTATTGGCTGATGGGGCTTGCGGGCGGGCAGGTCACCGATGCGATGAGCCACCCGCAGGCTTTGGGGCAATGCCGCCATTGGCTGCGTGCGCGGGGTCTTAAGTCGGTGCCCTACACCGATACGGCGGGTGCCGCGGCGATGGTGGCGGAGCTTGGAGATGGATCGATCGGCGCGATCGCGCCGCGTCTTGCCGCCGATCTCTACGGGCTTGAGCTGATCGCCGATCGACTGGAGGACAGCGACGACAATACGACGCGCTTCGTCATGCTCGAGGAGGGGGCCGCGACCGCACCGGCGGATGGACCGCGCATGACCAGCTTCGTGTTCGAGGTGAAGAATGTGCCCGCCGCGCTCTACAAGGCGCTGGGCGGCTTCGCGACCAATGGCGTCAACATGACCAAGCTCGAAAGCTACCAGCGCGGCGCGAGCTTCGCCGCGACCGCATTCTATTGCGATGTCGAGGGCGGGCCGGAAGATGCCAATCTTGCGCGCGCGCTGGAAGAGCTCGAATTCCACACCAAGAGCCACCGCGTCCTGGGCACCTATCCTCAAGCGCGGCCACGCGGTTGATCGTCTGACCGGACTCGGGTCGCCGCATTGATGCGCGAGCGGCCTTGCCAAGCCCGCGCCCGCCTTTATCCCAAGTACATCCCATGAAGTGGCTTCGTCTTCTCCTCGACCGTACGGCCGTCCTGTTCCTTGGCGTCGCCGCCGGGGTGGCGATCGGCTATGCATTTGGTACCGGCAACGAGAAGAAGCAGGCGGTCAGCCTTGCGCCTGAAGCCGCGCCCGTGGTGGCGCCGCGCCCGATCGCGCCGCCGCCGCCCGCCGGCGCCGCCGCACCCGAATCAGAAACGCCCAAGGGCACGGTCGCCGAGCCCGCGGGCAACGCATCGCCGCAAGCCGATCAGCCATCCGCCCAGATTGCCGAGAAGGTGAAGCAGGGCGGCCAGGTACATGTCGGCGTATTCGGCGATTCTTTCGGCGACGGCGTCTATAGCGCGCTCTACCGCCTGCTGCCGGCCAAGGCCGGGTTCCAGGTCGACAAATACTCGCAGCCTTCGACCGGCTTCACACGCTATCGCCGGCTCGATCTCGAGCAGCATGACGATCAGCAGATCGACGGCCAGTCGCTCGACGTGGCCGTGATCTCGTTCGGTGCCAACGATGCGCAGGGCGTGTGCGACGGTGGCCATTGCGGCACGCTGATGGGACCGTTCTGGCAGCGCGTGATTTCGGCGCGCGTCGAATCCTATGTCGCGATGCTGCGGCGGCATGGCGCGCAGGTCTATTGGGTCGGGCTGCCGGTGATGCGCGATCCCGCCTTCGATGCGGACGCGCGCGCGATGGACGAATTCTATCGCTCCCTGATGGCGCGGCTCGATGTGCCGTATATCGAGATACGGCCGCTCACGGCCGATGCGCAGGGCCAATATCAGGCTTATTATGTCGACAAGGACGGCGCGCCCAAACTGTTCCGCGCGGGCGACGGCGTGCACATGTCGATGAACGGCTATATCCGCATCGCCAAAGGCCTGGCGGACCGGATCCGCGCGAGCGTCGCCGCCGCCAAGGGCGGCACAGGCGCAGACGCGGGCGACGGCGAGGCGCAATGATCGCGCTCGCCGCTCTTGCCGCCGCGGCGATTCCCGTCAGCGGACTGGCGCAGGCCGAGACGCTGCGGCCCTTCTTCGCCAAGCTCGCGCATGCCAATATGCGATCGGTCCATATCCTCCAGATCGGTGACAGCCATACCGCGGGCGATGCGATCACCAGCGCATGGCGCGACATGCTCCAGCAGAAATATGGCGCGGCGGGGCGGGGCGTGCTGGCGCCGGGGCGGCCGTTCGACGGCTACATCACACATGGCGTGACCGTGACCATGTCGCCAGGCTGGAAGGTTTCGAGCGATTTCGGCGGAACCTGGTCGATGCCGTCGCCGCCTTTGGGATTGAGCGCGTTCACGCTCACCAGCCAGAGCGATGGTGCGACGATGGCGCTGCTGGCCGATCCAAACGAGGCGTTCGATCGTTTCGTGGTGTGCGCGATCGTCAAGCCGGGCGCCGGGCATGTCACGCTCCATGCCGGTGCCGAAGCCGCGACGTTCAATCTCGCGTCCGCGACCGAACGTCCCGAATGCCGCACGATGAAGCTGGCGCAGCCGGCGACGACCGCAGACCTGACCGTTTCGGACGGTCCGGCGACGCTGACCTCCTGGGCGACGTTCAAGGATGGGGGAGGGGTCGCGCTTTCCAATCTGGGCGTGGTCGGATCGCAACTGATCCATTGGGCACGCACAGACGATGCGGTGCTCACCGAGGAATTGGCGAATTATAGGCCGGACCTGATCGTACTCGCCTTCGGAACCAACGAGGGCTTTTCGCCGCGCGTGAACGAGTTCGAATATGAGGTCACATTGCGCGCGCAGATCGGGCGCATCCGCCGGCTTGCCGGCAATGTCCCGATCCTGATCCTGGGTGCGCCCGACGCGCTGAGCCGTCGCGCCGAGATGCGCGCCAACACCAGCACCGGCGAGTCTTCGCCCGAATGCGGAGCACCGCCGCCGCAGCCGGTTCAGGCCGAGGCCGGCGTGATCGACACGATCATGACCAGGCTCAGGAACAGCATCGGCATGGCACCGAGCGAGCCCGTTGCGCCGCCCGCGGCGCCGCCGTCCGCCCCGGTCGCGACCGGAACGAGCAGGGGCCCGTTATTCCCGCCCGCGGGCCTCAAGCTGGTGCGTGACGTCCAGCGCCGTGTCGCGCGCCAACTCAACGTCGCTTTCTGGGATTGGGAAGCGCGCCTGGGCGGGCGCTGCTATGCCGACGTCTGGGTCCACGCCAACCCGCCGCTGATGCGCGGCGATTATGTCCATTACACGATCGCGGGAGGCAAGGAGGTCGCGCAGCGGCTGGAGGACGATCTCGACAGGGCGATGGCGCGGTGACGCTTGACCGGCGGGGCATCGCCTGATGCTTTTTCCAACGCTCAGCTTCGGCTTGTTCTTCCTGATCGTGTTCACGCTTGTCTGGGCCGCGAGCGGATCGAATGAGTGGCGCAAGATCCTGCTGCTGGTCGCGAGCTGGGTCTTCTACGGCGCGTGGGACTGGCGCTTCGTCGCGCTGCTGATCGGATCGGCCTTGCTCAACTGGGGGTCGGCCGAGCTGATCTGGTATAACCGGGAAGCCTCGGCAGGCCGCCGCCGTGCGATCATGATCGCAGGTGTGACCGGCAATCTGGCGATCCTTGGTTTCTTCAAATATTACGGTTTCTTCGTCGAGCAGCTGGGCGACATATTGCACGCAGCGGGCTATGCGCGCGATCTGCCGCTGATGCAGGTGGTACTGCCGGTCGGCATCTCCTTCTTCACGTTCCAGGGCATGTCCTATCTGGCGGATGTCCATGCCGAGCGGCTGGCGCCCGCCCGATTGCTCGACGTGACCTTGCTCATGTCCTTCTTCCCGCATCTGGTGGCGGGGCCGATCGTGCGCGGATCGGACCTTCTGCCCCAGTTTGAGGAAAGCCCGCGGCTCACGCGCGACATGGCGAGCATGGGGCTGGTGCTGATCGTGTGGGGTCTGTTCAAGAAAGCGGTCGTGGCATCGGAGCTTTCGACCGGGCTGGTCGATCCGGTCTTCTTCGATCCCGCGGCGCATTCGCGGCTCGACCTGATCGCCGCCGCTTATGGCTATGCGGTTCAGATCTACTGCGACTTTTCGGCCTATAGCGACATGGCGATCGGGATCGCGGCGTTGCTCGGCTATCGCTTCCCACTCAATTTCAACCAGCCCTATCGCGCGCAATCGCTTCAGGATTTCTGGCGACGCTGGCATATCAGCCTGTCGAGCTGGCTGCGCGACTATCTTTATATCGGCGCGCTCGGCGGCAGCCGGAAGGGCTTTGCCCGGCAGTGCTTCAACCTGATGGCGACGATGCTGCTCGGCGGCCTATGGCACGGCGCCAAGTGGACCTTCGTCATCTGGGGCGGGCTGCATGGCGGCGTGCTCGCGCTCGAGCGCATCTGGGACCGCGTTCGCCCGCATGATTTCCCTCGGTTGCCGAAAGTCCTGGCGATCCTGATCACCTTCCACATCGTGCTGATCGGATGGATATTCTTCCGCGCGGAGAGCTTCGATGCGGCGATCGCCTATCTAAAGGGAATCGGCACCGCCGGCGTCGCGAGCGACGTGCTGACTCCGCTCGCATGCGCATTGATCCTGTTCGGGATGGCGATCCATTTCACGCCAGCCAATCTGGGGCAGAGGTTGGCGTTGCAGGTCCGGTTGCTTCCGGCGTGGGCGCTCGGGCTGCTGGTGGGCGTCACGGTCCTGATCGTCGATGCAATGCGTTTCGAGGGGGTCGCGCCCTTCATCTATTACCAATTCTAGGAAAGCGCGGATGCCGCAGGATACGCCATCGCCGATCGACCTACCCGAGCCGGAGCTCGACGAAACGGGACTGGGCTGGTCGTTCGGCGTGATCCTGATCGCAAGCCTGTTCCTGCTCTGCGCGAATGCCGTCTCGCTGCGCGACTGGATCGACGATCAACCGCCCAGCCCGGCGCAGCAGCAGGCGGCCGAATGGGCCGACCAGTGGGTCGATACGACCGAGCAATTCGGGATCGGCCTGCCGCGCAAGGCCCTGCACGACCAATGGAAGCGCGCCGAAGAGGCGCGCTTCCCTGGATCAGCGCAAAAGGAAGGGGCTGTGGACGGCCCCGATCAATGAATTAGCGGTAGAAGACGTGGGCGCCGACGGTCGCGACGCGCTCGCGCGTGCGGAAGAAGGCATTGGCGGGCGCATAAGCCGCGCGGAAATAGATCGCGCCGGGCGCGACGGGCTCGGCCTCCCCGGCGAGCACCTCGTGCGATACCTCGACCGCTTCCTGCCAGCCGTCGCTATTCTTGCGCGGATGGAAGCTGGCGATGTGGAAATATTGGCCCTTCTGGTTGACGATCTTGCAGATCGAATCCCCGAAACGGCCGCCGACCTTGAGCCGGTTCACCAACGTCTGTGCGACGGCGATCTTGCCTTCACGCGGCTGGTTGGCGGCTTCATGCAGCACGACCTTGGCCATGCATTCGACCGACGCGGGATCCACCGATACCGGAGCAGGCTGGGAAGCCTCATCGTCGGAAACGGCCTGGGGCTCGGCGGCCGATTGTACCGCGGCAGGCGCCGGAACGGGCACGGTCGCACGCAGATCATAAGCGAGGAGTGGAGTGGCCGCGACATATTCGGCCGCCGAACTGCCCGAGGACAGCCCAAGGCAGGAAAGGGCGAGGCCGAGGCCCGCACCTGAAGCAAGCGTTAAGGGACGCTTGAAATGCATCAAAAACTCTTACGAATGCGCAAAACCGCCCACCGCCGCGAAAACTATGCGACGGCTGCGAATTTAACGTCTTGTCAGCAGGACGAGGGTAAAGCGTGCCCTTGCGACCGAATGTCTTGATCGGGCCTGTCGGGGTTTTGCGCCACAGCGTCAACGAAACCACGACGAATCGTTTCGTCGATGGGACGATCGGAGAAGATTGCGGGTAAAAGGCCGTGTTGCTGAAGCATCGGTTCACCACGAATCTCGCCAAATAGGCTGCGATTCTCTCCCGTTCATCGCGGGTTTGGGGCATGACGTTAACCGTACCGGTCGCAGGCGCGATTCGGCGGGAGGGCAAGGGTGGAAGAGCGTCCGAGTACGTCCTTCTTGCAGGCCATGATGTCCGGCCGGGCAGCGGAGGCGCTGCGCCGGGATCGGCTGCTGGCCGCGATCGCCTTATTCGGCGGGATCGGCATCGCGATCGCCTTGCCCTTCGCGCTTCAGGCGGGCGCGGCGTTTTTCCTGCCCGTCACCGCCGCGTTGGTGATCGCGATCGCGCTGGTGCCGATGCTCGAATGGTTCGAACGGCGGCGCGTGCCGTCGGCGCTCGCGGCCTTCCTGTGCATCGCGGTGTTCCTGGGGGTCGCCAATGCCGCGGTGGCGGCGATCATCGTGCCGGCATCGGGCTGGTTCGCCCTGCTGCCCGAAAGGGTCATCCGCATCCGCCACAACCTGCGGCCGCTGCTGGATATATATAATAGCCTCGACCGGTTCGTCAGCAACACGCAGGCGACCTTCATGGGAAAGTCGGGCCACCAGCTGGTCGTCTCGCTCGGCAAGCCAACCTCGCTGCTCGATGTGGTGGCGAGCTCCGCTCCGGTCGCGATCCTGCAGATGTTCTTCGCGGTGCTGGTCGTCTTCTTCTTCCTTTCGGGCTGGACGCGCATGCGCCGCCAGACGATCACCAGCCGCGGCAGCTTCACGAGCGCGCTGACCACTGCGCGCGTGATCCAGGAGATGGTCGACGCGACCTCGGCCTATCTGGCGACGATCACGATGATCAATATCAGCCTGGGCCTGCTCGTCGCGGCCGCCTTCTGGCTAATCGGCCTGCCCGACCCACTGATGTGGGGCGGGATCGTCGCGCTCTCCAATTACATGCCCTATCTTGGCCCGATCATGGCGTCTTTGCTGCTCGCGCTGGGCGGGCTGATGGTATTCCGCGACGCCTGGTATGCGATATTGCCGGTCGTGACCTTCATCTGCTGCCATCTGATTGAATCCAACCTGATCACGCCGGCGCTGGTGGGGCGCAGATTGACGATCAATCCGTTGCTGATCCTGGTATCGCTGAGTTTCTGGGGCTGGGTGTGGGGGCCGGTCGGCGCTTTGCTGGCGGTGCCGATCCTGATCATCGCCAAGACGGTATTGGATGCGGCCGGCAAGCCCGATATTGCGGGCTTCCTGTTCGAGGAAGGCACGCTCACCAGCCCGGTTCCGGAGACGTCCGTTCCCCCGCCGCCGGACGTGCCGGAGGCCTAACGATCGTCCTCCGAAAAAAAGCCGGGACCTGCGGGTGTCAGGCGTTGACAGCCCCGGCGACCCTCTCTAGTCGGCGCGTCTCCGCAAGGGATTGCCTACGCGGGTGTAGCTCAGTTGGTTAGAGCGCCGGCCTGTCACGCCGGAGGTCGCGGGTTCGAGCCCCGTCACTCGCGCCACCTTCCAGGACATAAGATGTCCTGGATCGGATGGTGCCTTGCTTTGCTCTCCATCGCCGTCGCGCCGCCCGCTTTTGCCTGGCGCAGTCAGGGTCATATGGCGATCGGGCTGATCGCGTATGATCGGCTCGCCGCGCGAGATCCGTCCGCCATCGCCGCCATCGACGCGCTGATGATTCAGCATCCCGACCATGCCCGCTTCGATGCGGCGCTGGCGGGTCTTGCCGGCGCCGAGCGCGACCGGCGGCTATTCGCGCTGATCGCGCGTTGGCCCGACGACATTCGCGGGACGCCCTATGATCATCCCAACTGGCACCATCAGCTGCGCGTGGTGGTCGGCTGGGCCCTTCTGCGCAGCCTCCGCTTCGGTGCGGCGGATCATGCCTTCCGGCGCAATCTCAAGCTGCTACGCGATCTTCGGGCCGATCCCGGGCAGCGGGCAATCGCGCTTTGCTGGCTGTTCCACATCACCGGCGACATGCACCAGCCGCTCCATGCCGGGCATCGGATGGATGCGCGCTTTCCGCTGACCGATTATGCCGGGACCAAAGGCTGGGTTCGCCGAAGCGCCGATGCGGCGCCCGAGACGCTGCACCATTTCTGGGACACGGCGGCCGATCGGGCGGAGGAAGATATGGCGGGTGCGGACGCGATCACTTCAACAGCGGAGGCGGATTCGCCGGCCGTCGGGGAGGCGGGCGCCGATTTGATCGCCGCTTATCGTTCCTGGGTGCGGGAAAGCGAACTTGCCGCTGCGGTTACCGCTTATCCTGATGCCATGGAGGCGGAAGCGCGGCGCCCGGAGAAGGCTGGCGTTCTTCTACCCGATTATATCGCGCGGGCGCGCAACCTCGCGGAACGACGGATAGCGCAGGCGGGGGAGCGGCTCGGCGATCTGCTCGCCGCTGTGTTTCCGCAAGGTTAGGCGACGACGACCTTGTTGCGGCCGCTGCGCTTGGCTTCGTAGAGTGCGACGTCGGCGCGCTTGAGCATCGACGAGGTGATCTCGTCATCGTCGCGGCTGAGCTCGGCAATACCGGCCGAGAAGGTGAGCCGCCCCAGCGTCTGGCCCGTGGCGTTGATCTTGAGGTCGCGCGCACCGATCGCCGCGCGGATGCGGTCGATCTCGATGCCTGCCTGCTTGGCGGTCGAGCCTTCGAACAGCACGACGAATTCCTCGCCACCGTAACGCGCCGCGAACAGACGCTCGCCGCCGTCCTTGGCCAGGCTGGTAGCGACGAACTTGATGACCTCGTCGCCGATCTGATGGCCGTACTTGTCGTTGAAATTCTTGAAATGATCGATGTCGCAGATCGCGATGGCGAACGGACGCCCGGTTTCGCGCGCACTCTCCACCGCCGCGGCAAGCCGCGTGTCGAGCGCGCGACGATTGGGGAGGCCTGTCAACGCGTCGTGGTTGGCCGCGTCCTGCGCGTCCGCAAGGCTGTCGCGCAACGTGCGGATTTCCTCGCAGGCGATGCGGAGCTGTTCCTCGACGCCGCGCGTGCGGTCGATCATCGAATGGGTCAAACCCATCAGCGTGCCGACCACCGCATCGGGCGATGCTCCGGCTTCAAGCTCGGCGGCGTTGGTCGCGAGTGCTTCGCCATAATCGGCGGCGACTTCGCGCGAGATCGAAACGATCTCGCTGACCTCGGTCAACCGTGCCTGGGCGTCGGCGACCATGACCTGCAGATCGGAAGCCGAGAGTTCGACCGAACGCTCGGCGATCATCGCGGCGGCGGATGCGGCCGACAGGCCGCCCTGCTGCATCGCGCGCTCGATCGAGCCGTTGAAGGCCCGATCCTGTGCGGTCAGATAGCGATGCGCCATCGCATAATTGGTGGGTGTCGGCTCGAGACGGTTGTCGAGCAGAACACGGGCGATACCATCATAAAGACGGCGCCAAGGATCTTCGCAGGCTACCTCGCTCATAGCCATTTATCTTAGAGCGGAGGTGTTAATGAAACGTCCACTATGCGTAAATTCATCGCGAGCGGGCGCTACTTTTTCCAGCGGCCATGTTCCATCCAGAAAAGCAATGGCTTGAGTGGCGCGATCCAGACCATTCCGGCGACACAATAGATGAACGCCTGCGCCGGCCAGGGTAGAAGCGCGATATTCTGTGCCTGCGTGCCGACAAGTCCCGCCCAGAACAGGATCAGCAGCAAGATCAGCCCCATGCCAGCGGGCTTGCGCCAGGTCGGCTTCATATTCGCACGAACTCCTTTTCGGTCACCACCGCGTGTAGCCGCACGTCCCATGGGTCGCACGGAACCTCCTCGACCTCCTGCATTGCCCAGGCAAGGCCGATGCGGTGCGCGCCGGGATAACGCTGGAAGGCGCGATCGTAATGGCCCGCGCCATAGCCGATCCGGCCGCCATGGCGATCGAAACCGGTCAAGGGCGTCACGATCAAATCGGGAGCGAGCTCGCGTGCCGAAAGCCCAGGCTGACGCAGGTTCATCGGCCCATGCTCGATCGCGTCGCCGGGCACCCAGACGAGAAAACGCATCGTGGTGCGGTCGATCAATGTCGGCAAGGCGATGGCATGGCCGCGGTGGTGGAGCATGTCGAGCAAGGGCGCCGGATCAATCTCGTCACGCATGGCCAGGTAGAGCGATACGGTCGCGCCTTCGGGGATATGGGGAAGCAGGAGATTGGCGGCGGCCTGCGCCGCCGTCTTCGCCGCTTGCGCGCCGATCGTCGCGACATAGGCCGCCCGGCGCGCGCGCAGCAAGGCGCGCAGCGCGACCTTGGCGGGATCGGGGGAAGGTGGTGGGACCGCCATGGCCGTTTTCCTGAAATCCACTGACGCCAAAAACGTCAGGTGGGAACCATGTGCACCGGGCCAGGGCCCGGACAGGGACAGCTCCCTTGGATGATGAATCGCCTCAGGGATGTTCGTGGATCGTACCGGGCAGTTCCCACCACCCGCTTATTTAGGGGTTCGCGACCCCATGCTCAAGGCGTTCGGCAAGAGATTCCATCCGGCCCGCCAATTGTTCGAGCGTCCGCGCCATCGCAGCCTTGCCCGGATCGGGCGCGCCCGCGCGCAAATCGCTCAGTTCGTCCGCGAGCAGGAGCCCAGCCAACAGCAGCTGGCGAGCCTCGTTGGCGCTGCCCACCACTTGCTCCGCCTCGCGCGCTTTCGAATCGAGCATGCCGGCAAGCATCTCCAGCCGCGGCTCCTGCCCATCGGGGCAGGCGAGATCATAGCTGCGATTGCCGACACTGAGCTTCACCTGGGCCATCAGAGCTGCCCCTCGCGCCCGATCAGATTGTCGAGCCGCGCGATGGTCTCCTGGACGCGGGCGCGCAACGTCTCATGCCGCTCTTCGAGCAAGGCATAAGCTTCGGCGACGCCGTTGCCTGCGGATTCGCGCGCGCCGACAGCACGTTCGATCCGGCCGAGCGCGCGTTCCAGCCGGGCCATTGCAGAATTGAGCGCCTCTTCCGACATTAAGCTTGCATTAGGGTGCCCGCCGGGGACTGGCAACGGCTCTGATCGCATGCCAGCCACGCTTGGTGGGACGCGAAGCGGGCTATATTCGGGCCTAGATTATATGCATGCGCCTCGGGCCGGGGTGCGGTTGACGGTTGAAGCCGCACCCGACAAAGGGAGCGCGCGGTTCATCAGCACTATCCTCAAGGAGCTTTCGACATGGCGGTACGGGTTGCGATCAACGGCTTCGGACGCATCGGCCGGTTGGTCGCCCGCGCGATCCTTTCGCGCCCGGACTGCGGACTGGAGCTGGTGGCGATCAACGATCTGGCCGATGCGCCCTCCAACGCGCTTCTGTTCAGGCGCGACAGTGTGCACGGCAGCTGGAATGGCGACGTTCATGCCGACGGCAACGATCTGATCGTCGACGGCAAGCGCATCAAGGTCACTGCCGAACGCGATCCGGCCAAGCTGCCGCACGCCGAAGACAAGATCGACATCGCATTGGAATGCACGGGCTTCTTCACCGATCGCGAAAGCGCGGGCAAGCATCTTCAGGCGGGCGCCAAGAAGGTGCTGGTCTCCGCGCCCGCCAAGGGCGTTGATCTGACGGTGGTGTTCGGCGTCAATCACGACAAGCTGACCGCCGACCACAAGATCGTTTCCAACGCTTCGTGCACCACCAATTGCCTGGCGCCGATCGCCAAGGTGCTGAACGACACGGTGGGGATCGAGCGCGGGCTGATGACGACCGTGCATAGCTACACCAACGACCAGAAGATCCTCGACCAGATCCACAAGGACATGCGCCGCGCGCGCGCCGCCGCGATGTCGATGATCCCGACCACGACCGGCGCCGCCCGCGCGGTGGGCGAGGTGCTGCCCGAACTCAAGGGACGTCTCGACGGCGCGGCGATCCGCGTGCCGACGCCTAACGTCTCGGTGGTCGATCTGACCTTCCAGCCCAAGAAGGACACGACCGTCGAGGAAGTGAACGGCGCGCTCAAGGCGGCGTCGGAGAGCGGTCCGCTCAAGGGCATCCTCCAGTATGTTACCGAGCCGCTCGTCTCGATCGACTTCAATGGCGATCCGCACAGTTCGTCGGTCGACAGCCTCGAGACTGCGGTGCTCGAGGGCAAATTGGTGCGCGTGCTGAGCTGGTACGACAATGAATGGGGCTTCTCGAACCGGATGGTCGATACTGCCGGCGCGATGGGCAAGCTTCTCTAAGAGCGCGAGGTGGGGACTCTCCTCGGCATCGCGCGCCATGACCGGCCGCGCGGGATGATGGAGGCGCTCGACCATGCCGATGTCACCGTCGACCAGGGGCTCCACGGAGATTTCCGTGGCAGCCTCAAGCCGGGGCACAACAAACGCCAGGTAACCGTGATGGCCGCCGAAGGCTGGCACGATGCGTTGCGCGAACTCGACGTCGCGGTTCCCTGGGAGCAGCGCCGAGCGAATCTTCTGGTCGAGGGGCTGGGCCTCGAACAGTCGGAGGGCGCGCGGATCCGGTTCGATTCGGGTCTCGTGCTGGAAGTGACGGGCGAGTGCGACCCCTGCAGCCGCATGGAAGAAATCGCTCCGGGCCTGAAGGCGGTGCTGCTGCCGCATTGGCGGGGCGGGGTGACGACCAGGGTTATCGAAGCTGGGCCCATCCGGGTCGGCGACAAAGTGAGGATCGAGCGGTGAGCTTCAAAACGCTGGACGACATGAGCGACGTTTCGGGCAAGCGCGTGCTGGTGCGCGAGGATTTGAACGTGCCGATGGACGGCGCGCGCGTCACCGACGACACCCGCCTGCGCGCCGCCGCGCCAACGATCGCCGAGCTTTCGGATAAGGGCGCGATCGTGCTGGTGCTGGCGCATTTCGGCCGCCCCAAAGGCGAACGCAATCCCGACATGAGCCTCGCTCTCGTCACCAAGCCGTTGAGCGAGGTACTCGGCCGCGAAGTGCGTTTCGTCGACGATTGCGTGGGCGAGGCGGCGGAGAAAGCCGTCGCCGATCTCCAGCCGGGCGACATCGCGATCCTGGAGAATACACGCTTCCACAAGGGCGAGGAAAAGAACGATCCCGAGCTGGCGAAGGCGATGGCCAGGCTGGGCGACCTTTACGTCAACGATGCGTTCTCGGCCGCGCACCGCGCGCATGCGTCGACCGAGGGGCTGGCGCATATCCTGCCCGCCTTTGCCGGACGATCGATGCAGGCCGAGCTCGAGGCGCTGGAAAAGGCGCTAGGCAAGCCCGAACATCCGGTCGCGGCGGTGGTGGGCGGTGCCAAGGTCTCGTCCAAGCTCGACGTGCTCAAGCATCTCGTCTCGAAGGTCGATCACCTGATCATCGGCGGCGGCATGGCGAATACCTTCCTCGCCGCACGTGGGGTCGATGTCGGCAAGTCGCTGTGCGAGCATGATTTGAAGGATACCGTGCTCGAGATCCTCGAGGCCGCGGACAAGGCCGATTGCACGATCCACCTGCCGTATGACGTGGTGGTGGCGAAGGAATTCCGCGCCGATCCGCCGACGCGCACGGTCAATGTGCACGAGGTTGCCGCCGACGAGATGATCCTCGATGTCGGGCCGGCTGCGGTCGAGGCTTTGGGCGATGCGCTCAAGACGTGCCGCACCTTGGTCTGGAACGGCCCGCTGGGTGCGTTCGAGCTTCGTCCCTTCGATGCGGCGACGGTCGCACTCGCCCGCACGGCGGCGGCGCTGACCCAGTCTGGCGGGCTGGTTTCGGTCGCGGGCGGCGGCGATACGGTCGCCGCGCTCAATCATGCCGGTGTCGCGGAGGGCTTCAGTTTCGTCTCGACCGCGGGCGGAGCCTTCCTCGAATGGATGGAAGGAAAGACGTTGCCGGGCGTCGCCGCGCTCGGCTGATTACATGCCGGCTCAGACCGCGTGTCATTAGTTTATTGTGCGGTGCAATAAATTCACTTCACAATTGTGAACATTTGCCTCAATTTTGCGCTGCACAATAAGGGAGCGCGATCGTGGCGAAGCGTCTGGGATATGCGAGCGCGTTGGCCCTTGCCGGACTTCTTGTCGCTGCGCCCGCGGGAGCGGTGGAAGATTTCTCTGGGAAAAAACTGGCTGCAGGCTCGGCTAACATGATGGGTCTGTACGGTTCGACGCATGCCATCGACGACCGGTCTTCCAAGGATTCCCGCAATATGCCGGAGCCTGCGGGATGGTTGCTGATGCTGGTCGGCTTCGGCGTGCTCGGCGCGATGAACCGGCGCAGCAGCCCGCATCCGATGCACGACGAACTGAGCCTTTGACGGATTCGCGGCATTGCGGTGCAAACATGCGATGAGTGCCGAATGTGCAATTGCTAATCGAGATTAACTAGTTCATTCGGCAATGCAGCAATGAATGGAGCGGGGCTTCTGCCGGGGGGGAACCGGTAAAGGGGTACACGCAATGTTGCATAGGCGCATAATGCGGTTTTTAACCGCGCTTACCGCCATATTTGGCTTGGCGGCGATTGCCGCTCCAGCCGCGGCGGTCGATTTCCAATTTTCAGGGACTTGTATCGACTGCTCGGGTACCGGCAAGGGTACCTTGGCTTTGAAGGATTATACGCTGGGTGATACGCTGACCTCGGCGAATTTCGTCAGCTTCACCTACACGTCGAACCTTCTCAGCTATACGTTGAACAGCGTCGACGATCTGACGGGCAGTCTCACCGGCGCGACCGGGCCCTCCTTCGTAGCCTTCCATGGCGGCGGATACACCTTCGACTCGTTCGTCGCCGGTCCGTTTTCGCCATGGTGCACGGGCACGACCGGAGCCTGCTCTTCCGACTTCGGCCTGATCAGCAGCTGGTCGCAAGTCGCTGGCGCAGTGCCTGAACCCGCCATGTGGGGGGTGATGGTGCTGGGCTTTGGCTTGCTCGGTGCCAGCATGCGGCGTCCGCGCCACGCCGGCTTGCTCCACGCTTGATCCATCTCGGGACCGGTCTTCGGGCCGGTCCCATCATGGTAGCGCAACCTGCATTGTCGCCTACGGAATCGAAAGCTAAGCGCGGCCGTATCGCCGATGTTTCACCGGCCGATTTTGCACGCGCAGGAGGATGGATGTCCGATTCCCAGATGATGGCGCAAATGCGCGACAAGCCTGGATTCATCGCGGCACTTGACCAGAGCGGCGGATCAACCCCCAAGGCGCTCGCCGCTTACGGTATTCCCGAAGATAGCTATTCGGGCGATGCCGCGATGTTCCAGCTGGTCCATGAGATGCGCGTGCGCATCATCACCGCGCCGAGTTTCTCCGGCAGCAAGGTTCTCGCAGCGATCCTGTTCGAAAAGACGATGGATGGCGAGGCGCATGGCCAGCCGGTTCCAACCTATCTCTGGAAGGAAAGGGGCGTCGTGCCCTTCCTCAAGGTCGACAAGGGGCTGGAAGAGGAAAAAGACGGCGTCCAGCTGATGAAGCCGATCCCCGGGCTGGACGATCTGCTGGCCCGCGCGGCTGGGTTGAACATGTTCGGCACCAAGATGCGATCGGTGGTTAATCTCGCCTCGCGGAGCGGAATCGCCGCGATCGCGGAACAGCAATTCGCGATCGGCGAGCAGATTGCCAAGCATGGCCTGGTGCCGATCCTCGAACCCGAGGTCCTGCTCAAGAGCCCGGAGCGCGCGGCGGCCGAGGACATGCTGCTGGCCGAACTCAAGCAAGGACTCGATGCGCTGCCTGCGCATCGCAATGTGATGATCAAGCTCACCATCCCCGTGAAGCCCGATCTGTATGCGCCTTTGATGGCGCATCCCCGCGTCGTGCGGGTCGTGGCGCTTTCGGGCGGCTATTCGCGCGACCAGGCTTGCGCGGAACTCGCCAGGAATCACGGCATGATCGCGAGCTTCTCGCGCGCGCTGGTCGAGGATCTGCGCCATCAGATGAGCGAGGTGGAATTCGACGCGGCGCTGAGTGCGGCGATCGACCAGATCTATTGGGCCTCCACAGTCAAGGTTTGAGCGCGCGGGCGAAGCGCTACCGCATCGCCTGGCGTACCATTGCCTTGAGCGTCAGCGCATCGTGGATTGCCTGCGCTTCGGGATCGTTATTGAAATACGCCCAGACGGTTCGCCCGCCCCTTGCCTGGTCACGCATCCACTCGGTCCAACCGAGCAGGACCTCGTCCGCATAACGACCCCAATATTTGCTGATGCCGCCATGGAAGCGGACATAAGCGACCGGACCGACCGCCCAGCGTTGGCTCGCCGAGCCCGGCATGTCGTGTGTGCAGAAGGAGGCTCCGTGGCGTTCGAGCAACGCCAGCGTTTCGGGCACGTACCAGCTGCGTTCGCGGAACTCGAAGACATGGGTCAGGTCGCGCGGCAGGAGCGAAAGGAATCCCTCGAGCCTCGGCAGGTTGATCCGAAGGCTCGGCGGCAGCTGGTAAAGGATCGGCCCGAGCGTCGGGCCGAGGTGTCGCACCGGCGCCATCATCCGCGCGACGGGCTCGGCGCAATCCTTGAGCTTTTTCGCCTGGGTCAAAAAGCGGTTGGCCTTGACCGCATACTCAAATCCCGGCGGCGCCTGCTCGCGCCATTTGTCGAACGTCTCGGCCTTCGGCAGGTGATAAAAGCTGTTGTTGATCTCGACCGTATCGAACTGTTCCGCGTAGAAGGCGAACCAGTGCTTCGCAGCCAGCCCCTTGGGATAGAAAAGCTCCCGCCAATGGCGGTAATTCCAACCGGAACAGCCAATGCGGATCGTGCCAGGCGGGGACATGATGGCGGAACGTCGGGAATATCCGCCCGATCCGCGCCAAGCTCAGCGCTCGTTCGTGGCCCGGTCTTCGGACAATATGTCCGCAAGGCTGCTGAGCCGCCGTTCCCATAACGAACGCCGGTCCCCGAGCCATGTCTGGATGCTCGCCAGGCCTTTCTGTTCGATCTGGCAACTACGCACCCGGCCCAGTTTCTCGGTCCGCACCAGCCCGGCGTCCTCCAGGATGCGCAGATGCTGCGCGATCGCGGTGACGGTGATGCCGAACGGTTCGGCCAAAGCGGACACCGAATGGGGGCGCTCGCTCAGCATCTCGACCATGCGCCGGCGGGTAGGATCGCCAAGCGCATGGAAGAGCCGATCGATCGCCTCCTGCGGACCGCGTTCAGGGCGTGCCATGTCAAAGGACGTGCGCGAGCCGGTCGAACAGGGTTTCCCAGCCGCCCCGACGCATCTCGGTGCCGTCCGCCCCCTCGAAAAAGGCGCCCTGGAAGGTGCAGCTCACGTCAGTGCCCTCGCCGGACGGTGAGAGTTCGATCGTGACGAGGGCGACCGAGACCGGCCGGCCGGCTAGCGTCATATGCGAGGAGGTGACGATCCGCCGTTCCGGCACGATGTCGTGATAATAACCATCGTTGGTCAGCTGCGCACCGGGAAATGGCGTATCCTCGCCGAAACGATAATGAAGCTTTTCCACTCCGCCGATGCGGAAATCGCTGTCGAAGGCGGTGATCTCATGCGTGTCGCTGGCGGCGAACCAGCTCTTCTTTTTCGACGGATCGGCAAAGGCCGCGAAAACGCGTGCCGGTGACACGTCATAATGACGCTCGATCGTGAAATTGCCGTGGACGGTTGGTGATTCGGACATTGGGACGGCTCCTTGCTGAAGTTTACACTTCACTATCCGAGTCGCTCGAAATAGTCAAATTAAAACTTCACTATCCCGACGGCTGCTTGACGCTGCGCCGGGGGTGCTGGAAAGGCGCGGTCGGAAAGGACGTATCATGGGCGAATTCGAGGGCCAGGACATTCCGGATGACGAACTCGATCTCGATCCCGGCTTTTCCGAACGGTTCGAGCGTCAGTTCCGGCCGGCCTGTCAGCTTTACCTGATCTCGCCGCCCGCAATCGAGGCGGGTTTCGCTGACCGGCTCGCCGCCGCTGCCGATGCCGGACCGGTCGCTGCCTTTCAGCTTCGCCTCAAGGGAGTCGACGAGCATGCGATCGCACGGGCGGCCGAGCCGTTGCAGCGTGTCTGCGCCGACCGCGAAATCACGTTCATCGTCAATGACAGTATCGGCCTCGCGAAGCGCCTCGGCGCGGATGGCGTGCATCTGGGACAGGGGGATGGTGATCCGCGCGACGCGCGTGCAGCGCTCGGTCCCAAGGCGCAGATCGGCGTGACCTGTCACGACAGCCGCCATCTTGCGATGGAGGCAGGCGAGGCGGGTGCCGATTATGTCGCCTTCGGGGCCTTCTATCCGACGACCACCAAGGAGGTGCGCCACCATCCCGATCCCTCGATCCTTGGCTGGTGGACGACCTTGTTCGAACTGCCATGTGTTGCGATCGGCGGCATCATGCCGGCCAATGCGGCGCCTCTGATACAGGCGGGCGCCGATTTCCTCGCGGTGTGCAATGCGGTGTGGAGCGGGGAGGGCGGCGAAGCGGCGGCGGTGAAGGCGTTTGCGGCGGTGCTCAAGGATTTCGAGCGAAACGGTTGAATCGATCGCGACGAAACGAGCGGCGCCCGCTGTTTTGAATCGTTTGTTGATGGTAAATCCAGCGCGAGGAGAGACGCTATGCTGAGCATGTTGATCTTTGCTGCCGCCAGTGCTGCGCAACCCCAGATCGAGGTCCCGCAAACGGCAAAATCAACCAACCCGGCCACCTGCCGCGATGGAATCGATTTCGCTAATCTGAGGCCGAATAGCGCCCCGGTGCGCGCGCAGAAGCTGAACGAACTGCCCAATGCGAACGAATATATCGCCGTATGGCGCGGCTGCGATAAACCGCTAATCGTCCGTTACGACATCGGCAGCGCGCCCGCCAAGCAGCGCTAAAGCAGGATTACCAGGTGCGGACGCGCCCGGTATCGACGTGGACGAAGCCATCCTTGGGGTAATAACCGACTCCGCCGCCGCGCATCGACAAGGCCGCAAGGTGGAGGTTTTCGAGCGCGATGCCCGGCATGTGGATGTCGGTCGCCTTGCCCAGCATATGCTGGCTCTTGCTTGCCACGCCGCTATGTTCACCGCCCGCGGCGCGCAGCGCGGAGTTGGTCTGGGGCGAGCGATAGCCTGAGATCAGGTCGATCTTTGTCTGCGGCGCGACGCCTAATGTGTCGCGGATCGCACTCAGCAGCAGCATGAGCTGCGGGTCCATCACCGTTGCTTCATTGTTGCGCCAGTCGCGCAGCCCGTGGTTGAGTTCGGCTAACCCCTGGTGGTCCCAGCCGTCCGCGCCGAAGAAGCGTGCATCGACCGTGTCGTTGGTATGGATGTTGCGGAAGGCGATGCGTTTTTCCGGGAGCGCTGCGAAGGCCCGGCCCCCAACCAGCGAGGCGGCTCCGATCGCCAAGGCTCCACCCAGCAGGCCACGCCGGCCCAATTGCAAATCCAACATACTTTATCCCGCTACCCGGAAAGAAAGTCGCCACGCGGCGTTCAATCCTGCCCAAGCACTAGATAAGGGCTGGCACGCGTGAAGAAAATCGAGGTTGCAGCCGTTTGTCTTGCCTTGACCACAGTCTATCCCGGTTTTTCCGCCAAGGCCGTAACCAGATCAGGCGAAATCGACGCCGAGACTCTGTCCACGCAGGTTTTGCTCGACCGGCTTGGCTTCGGGCCGGGCGTGATCGACGGCCATGCCGGCGCGTTGCTGACCAAGGCGATCGCGGGCTTCCAGGAGGCGCGGGGGCTGGATCGAAGCGGGCGGCTGGACCAGGCCACGGCCCAGGCGCTCGGGGCTTATTCTGCAACCCCGGCCACGATCGAGGTGACACTGACCGAGGCCGACCTGGCCGGGCCGTTCATTGGCCCGATCCCCAACGATCCGGCCAAACAGGCCGAGCTTCCCGCCATGGGCTATTCCGACGCGATGGAGGAGCTGGCCGAACGTTATCACACCACCGAGCCGACCTTGATCGCGCTCAATGGTGGTGCGCCGCTGACCGCGGGTGCGATACTCAAAGTCCCCAATGTTCGCCCCGCCGCGACGAACTATCCTGCGGCGCTGCGGCCGGACTGGAAGGCGATGCTCGTACAGTTGAGCGTTTCCTCAGACCAGCCGCAGGCGGCGAAAATCGTGGTCGACAAATCCGATGGCGTGCTTCGCGTTTATGATGCTCAGAATGCATTGGTCGCGCAATTCCCCGCGACGATGGGCAGCACGCATGATCCGCTGCCGATCGGCATCTGGAAAATCCAGGGCACGTCCTATCTGCCGAGCTTCCACTATAATCCCAAGCTCTTCTGGGATGCGAAGCCGGGCGACACGAAGGAGACGCTCAAGCCCGGGCCGAACGGCCCGGTCGGCGTGGTGTGGATGGACCTCGACAAGGACCATTATGGCATTCACGGCACCTCCACGCCCGAGACGATCGGACGCACCACCAGCCATGGCTGCATCCGCCTGACCAATTGGGATGCGGCGCGGCTGTCGCTGATGGTGAAACCGGGTACACCGGCGGTGTTTCAGGAATGACCCGGCTGGGTTGGATCTTGCTATTGGTCTTCCTGCTCGTCATCGGCGCGTTCGTGCTGATGGTGCGGCCGGATCGCGGTCCGGTACCGCCGCAAACGGCACCCGGCCCGGCAAAGCGGGGCGCACCGGCCATCGCGGCCATGTCCGCGGGCGGCGGACTGATTGTCCCGGTCGCTGGCGTGACGCCCGACAAACTCACCGACAGCTGGGGCGATGCGCGCGGCGACGGCACGCGCGCGCATCATGCGATCGACATTTTGGCACCGCGCGGCACGCCCGTATTGGCGGCCGCGGCGGGCACGGTCGAAAAGATATTCGAGAGCCGCGATGGCGGGCACACCATCTATATCCGCCGCGCCGATCCCGCCTGGCAGGATTATTATGCGCATCTCGACGCCTATGCTGCCGGGCTGCACGAAGGGGAGGCGGTGAAGCAGGGCCAGCAGATCGGCGAAATAGGCTCGACCGGCGACGCCAATCCGGAGGCGCCGCACCTTCATTACGAGATCCACCAGATGGCACCGGGCGACGGCTGGTGGAAAGGGACCGAGGTCAATCCCTACCCGATCCTGCGCGGCCTGCACGGCTGACTCGTACCCGCCTTTTGCGAGATAAAGCTGTACGTTGCGGGTCCACAACGTAAGGTTGGTCTTCTCCAAACAGGGGACTGCCATGATCCGCGCGTTTCTGATCGGTCTCTCCATGCTGGCCGCGCCGGCCATCGCTCAGGTTCAGCCTTTTCCGCCGGCCTTCCACACGCAGGAAATCGCGACCAACGGCACCATCATTCATGTCCGCATCGGCGGCCATGGTCCGGCGGTGGTGCTGCTGCATGGCTATGGCGAGACCGGCGACATGTGGGCGCCGCTCGCCGCCGATCTGATGCGCGATCATACCGTGATCGTGCCCGATCTGCGCGGTCTCGGCCTCTCGTCCAAGCCGGCGGGCGGCTATGACAAGAAGAACCAGGGGCTCGATGTGTCCGGCGTGCTGGACGCGCTCCACATCGGCAAGGTCGATCTGGTCACGCATGATATCGGCAATATGGTCGGCTATGCCTTCGCGGCCGAAAATCCGGGACGGGTGACGCGCTTCGTGATCATGGACGCCCCCTTGCCTGGCGTCGGGCCTTGGGAAGAAATCCTGAAGAACCCCTTGCTCTGGCACTTCCGCTTCGGCGGGCCGGACATGGAACGGCTCGTCGCGGGGCGCGAGCGCATCTATCTCGACCGCTTCTGGAATGAATTTTCGGCGACGCCCGCCAAGTTCAGCGAGGGTTCGCGCGAGCATTATGCGGCGCTTTATGCACTGCCGGGCGGGATGCATGCCGGCTTCAGCCAATTCGCGGCATTCGACCAGGATGCGATCGACAATCAGGTGTTCCTCGCAAAAGAGGGCAAGCTTGCCATGCCGGTGCTGGCGGTCGGCGGCGACAAGAGTTTCGGGCTGACGATGGCGGCGGTGATGCGTTTCGCCGCGACCAACGTGACGCCGCTGGTGATCGCCGATTCCGGCCATTGGTTAATGGAGGAGCAGCCCGCCGCCACCGTGGCCGGCATCCGCGCCTTCCTCGACAAGCCGATCTGATACGGTCCGCCTTGCCGCGCGAGCGGCGGCCAGCTAAGGGCCGCGCCTGCTCTTTCCCAATCGCGAGACCCACATGAAGATCAGCGGCGTGGACATTCGTCCCGGCAATATCATCGAATATGAAGGCGGCATCTGGAAAGCCGTCAAGATTCAGCACACCCAGCCGGGCAAGGGTGGCGCCTATATGCAGGTCGAGATGAAGAACCTCATCGACGGCCGCAAGAACAATGTCCGCTTCCGTTCGGCCGAGACGGTCGAGCGCGTGCGTCTCGACACGACCGACTTCCAGTTCCTGTTCGCCGATGGCGACGCGCTGACCTTCATGGACAAGGCAACCTACGAACAGATTACGCTTCCGCGCGATCTGCTCGGCGATGCCGCGGCATTTCTGCAGGACGGCATGGACGTCGTGATGGAATTGTATGACGAGCGTCCGATTTCGGTGCAATTGCCCGACACGATCGAAGCGCTGATCGTCGAGGCGGATGCGGTGGTAAAGGGGCAGACCGCCTCCTCTTCCTACAAGCCCGCGATGCTCGATAATGGCGTGCGCGTGATGGTGCCGCCGCATATCGGTGCGGGCACGCGGATTGTCGTCGATGTCTATAACCAGGAATATGTCCGCAGGGCGGATTGATCGAACTTAGCCCCTCCCTGCCAAAGGAGGGGTTGGAGTGGGTGACGCCGCTATCGTTTCAGCGATCGGCGGTGACACTCATCCAGACGGACCCACCCCCCGACCCCTCCCTTGGCAGGGAGGGGGGAGTAGAACATGGTAGCCCATTCTGGCCTTCTCACGATCATGGAGCGCGCCGCGCGCAAGGCGGGGCCGCGGCTGCGTCGCGACTTCGGCGAAGTGCAGCAGCTCCAGGTTTCGCGCAAAGGCCCCGCCGATTTCGTGAGCCAGGCCGATGAGCGCGCCGAGCAGACGCTGTATGAGGAACTCAAGCGCGCGCGTCCCGATTGGGGTTTCCTCGGCGAGGAAGGTGGCGCGCGCGAAGGCGATCCGAACAAGCCGCGCTGGATCGTCGATCCGCTCGACGGCACGTCCAACTTCCTCCACGGCGTGCCGCATTTCGCGATCTCGATCGCGGTCGAGGAGCCGAAGCCCAACGGGCGCGGCGAAATCACGCAGGGCCTGGTCTATCAGCCCTTCACCGACGAGAGTTTCTGGGCCGAAAAGGGGCGGGGCGCCTGGCTGCACGACCGCCGCCTGCGCGTATCCGCGCGGCGCGATTTGGCCGATGCGCTGATCGCGACCGGCACGCCGTTCCTCGGGCATGGCGATTTCGAGCAATGGAGCAAGATTTTCGGAGCGATCGGCCCGAATGTGGCGGGAATCCGCCGTTTCGGCTCGGCCGCACTCGACCTTGCCTGGGTCGCGGCGGGCCGCTTCGACGGCTATTGGGAGAGCGATCTCCAGCCGTGGGACGTCGCGGCGGGCCAGCTGCTGGTCAAGGAAGCGGGCGGCTTCGTCACCGATTTCCGTGGCGGTGACCAGCCGATGGAACGGCGCGAATTCCTCGCGGGGAATGATGTGCTCCATTCCAAGCTGCACAAGCTGCTCGCAGGGGCCCTCCGGAAGAGCTGAATCCTTCTAATTGCGAGTCATTCTCACCGCTCGGCGGCTTGCTTCGCAGGTGCGGCGCGCTTAGGGAAACCCCGACTTCGGAAGCGCCCTCTGCGCTTCCCCCACGGAGTATATCGGAACGATGGCGACCGTCGCCGCAGGCTATCTGCCGATCCTGATGTTTCTCGCGGTCGCGGTAGGACTTTCGACCGCGTTCGTCGTGCTGCCGATGCTGGCGTCGAAGCTGACCGGATCGTCCAAGCCGAACCCCGAAAAATTGAGCGAATATGAGTGCGGCTTCCCCGCGTTCGAAGATAGTCGTGCACAGTTCGACGTGCGTTTCTACCTGATCGCGATCCTGTTCATCGTGTTCGATCTGGAAGCCGCCTTCCTTTACCCGTGGGCGGTTGCGCTCGGCGGGATCGGCTTCGCCGGCTGGGCTGCGATGATGATCTTCCTGATCGAACTCGCGGTCGGCTTTGCTTATGCGTGGAAGAAGGGAGCACTGGAATGGGAGTGACGCTACCGCAGTCGCTCGACCTGCACCCGCAGGAGACGCGGCTTCCCGACCCCGAATTCTTCAACAGCCTGAACAGCGAGGTCCAGGACAAGGGCTTCCTCGTCACCTCGACAGAGGACTTGTTCCAATGGGCGCGCACCGGCTCGCTCTGGTGGATGACCTTCGGCCTCGCTTGTTGCGCGGTCGAGATGATCCATGTGAACATGCCACGCTATGATCTTGAAAGATTTGGTGCTGCTCCGCGCGCCAGTCCACGCCAGTCGGATGTGATGATCGTCGCCGGCACGCTCTGCAACAAGATGGCACCCGCGCTTCGCAAGGTCTACGACCAGATGTCGGAGCCGAAATATGTCATCTCGATGGGCTCGTGCGCCAATGGCGGCGGCTATTATCATTACAGCTACAGCGTCGTGCGCGGCTGCGATCGGATCGTGCCCGTCGATATCTATGTGCCGGGTTGCCCGCCGACCGCGGAGGCGCTGCTGTACGGCGTGATGCAGCTCCAGCGGAAGATCCGCCGGGTGGGGACGATCGAACGGTGAGTGCGCCGCATCCCAAATATGCGAGTAACGAGGGTGTGATCGAGGCAGCCAAAAAGGCGCTCGGCAAGGCTCTTCTATCCGCGACCGAAAAGGTCGGCGAAATTCGGCTCGACGTGAAGCGCGAAAATATCGTCGATGCGATGCGGACGCTGCGTGACGAGCTGGCGTATCAGCAGCTGATGGAGATTGCCGGGGTCGACTATCCGGATCGCGCCGAGCGGTTCGAAGTGGTCTACTGCCTGCTCAGCCTCACCAGGAACCACCGACTGCGCGTCCATGTCGCGACCGATGAGGTCAAGCCGGTGCCGTCGGTGACCGGGCTGTGGCCGGTGGCCGGCTGGCTCGAGCGCGAAGTCTACGACATGTATGGCGTGCTGTTCGAAGGCAATCCGGACCTGCGCCGCATCCTCACCGATTATGGCTTCCAGGGCCATCCGCAGCGCAAGGACTTCCCGCTCACCGGGTTCGTCGAGCTGCGTTATTCCGAGGAAGAGAAGCGCGTCGTCTATCAGCCGGTCAAGCTGGCGCAGGACTTCCGCAATTTCGATTTCATGAGCCCGTGGGAGGGTGCGGAATATATCCTCCCCGGAGACGAGAAGGCCAAGGCACCGGAAGCGCCGGGCGCGCCCACGCCGCTCAAGGCCGACGAGGTGAAGAAGTGACCACGCGGACCATCACCGTCGGCACCGCGGATGCGCCGGCGCTCGATGCCGAGATGGGTATCGACAATTACACGATCAACTTCGGCCCGCAGCATCCCGCCGCACACGGCGTGCTGCGCCTGGTGATGGAGCTGGACGGCGAGATCGTCGAGCGCGTCGATCCGCATGTCGGCCTGCTCCATCGCGGCACCGAGAAGCTGATCGAATATAAGACCTATTTGCAGGCGCTGCCTTATTTCGACCGGCTGGATTATTGCTCGCCGCTCAATATGGAGCACAGCTACGTTCTCGCAATCGAGAAACTGCTGGGCATCGAGGTGCCGATCCGCGCGCAATATCTGCGCGTTTTGTTCGCCGAGCTGAGCCGTATTTCCAATCACATGCTGAACCTCGGCAGTCACGTGATGGACGTGGGCGCGATGACGCCCAACCTGTGGCTGTTCGAGGTGCGCGAGGATACGTACGGCTTCTTCGAGCGGGCCTCCGGCGCGCGCATGCATATGGCCTGGTTCCGCCCCGGCGGCGTGCATCAGGATGTGCCGCTCAAGCTGCTCGCCGACATCGGCGAATGGTGCGACACGCGCCTGCCGCGTCTGTTCGAGGATGCGATCAGCCTGGTCGCCGACAACCGCATCTTCAAGCAGCGCAATGTCGATATCGGCACGGTGAGCCGCGACGATGCCGTCGCCTGGGGCTTTTCGGGGCCGATGATCCGCGCCGCGGGCATCCCCTGGGATATCCGCAAGTCGCAGCCTTACGACGTCTACGATCGCATGAACTTCGACGTGCCGGTCGGCACCAAGGGCGATTGCTATGATCGCTTCATGGTTCGGGTCGAAGAGGTCCGCCAGTCCGCGCGCATCATCAAGCAGTGCCTGGCCGAAATGCCCGAAGGCCCGATCGCGAGCCTCGACCGCAAGGTCGTGCCGCCGCTGCGCGGCGAGATGAAGCAGTCGATGGAGGCTTTGATCCATCACTTCAAGCTCTACACCGAGGGTTTCCATGTGCCTGAAGGCGAGGTCTATGTCGCGACCGAGAGCCCCAAGGGCGAGTTCGGCGTGTTCCTGGTCAGCGACGGCAGCAACAAGCCCTATCGCTGCAAGATCCGCCCGACCGCCTTCAGCCATTTGCAGGCGATGGACTTCATGATGAAGGGCCACATGCTGGCCGACACCACCGCCATCCTCTCCGCGATCGACGTCGTGTTCGGGGAGTGTGACCGATGAGCCGCGAAGCTTTGCTCGACCGGCTGATGGAGCGCTATAATGCGCAGGACGTCGAAGCGTATGCGGCGATGTTCACCGAGGATGGCTGCGAGGGCGCCTATCGCGGGGCGGTCGCCCGCCAGGGCCGCGACGGCATTCGCGAGGGCTATGCCAAGGTCTTCGCGGAGTTCCCGCAGAACCGCGCGACCGTTCTCGAGAAGTTCGTTTATGGCGATCAAATCGTCGTGCGCGAACATGTCGCGCGCTCGCCTGAGGCGGAGCCGTTCGAGGTGATGGCGATTTATTCGTTCAAGGGCGATCTGATCGATCGCGTGGAGTTCATCCGATGAACCTACGGCGTACCGCCCTCGTTGCTTATTGCATCGGCAGCGTCGCGATGTTTGCCGCAGCGCTTTTACTTCTAGGGGCGCTGTTTTCCCGTGCCGCGGGGGAGGAGCAATATCGAGCGCTTTGCATCGACGGAATGTTTTTGGGCTTCTCGCTGAGCCTTATCGCGCTGGGTATCCGCTCGATTATCTCGGTCGCGCACTGGATGAAGAACAAATCTGAGACCGCACATGTCTGATGCAGCCCACATTCCCGACGAGGTCGAGACCCGCGCGCGCTGGGGCAATTTCGCCTGGACCGCGGAGAATGCCGAGCAGGCCAGGAAGATCATCGCGCGCTACCCGAAGGGCCGCGAGCATTCGGCGATCATGCCCTTGCTCGATCTCGCCCAGCGCCAAGTCGGCGCCGAGACCAACACCCAGGGCTGGCTGCCCGTGCCGGTGATTGAATATTGCGCCAAGGAAGTGGGCATGCCCTACATCCGCGCGCTCGAGGTCGTCAGCTTCTATACGATGTACAATATGGCGCCGGTCGGGCGCTATCATGTGCAGGTGTGCGGTACGACGCCCTGCATGCTGCGCGGCTCCGACGACGTGCTCGACGCCTGCTATAAGAAAGGGCTGAAGAAGGGGCATACCACCCCGGACGGCCTGTTCACCCTGACCGAGGTCGAATGCCTCGGCGCCTGCGTCAATGCGCCGATGGTGCAGATCAACGACGATAATTACGAAGATCTGACCTTCGACACGATGACCAACATTCTGAATGCGCTGGAAAAAAGCGAGACGCCCAAGCCTGGCCCGCAGATCGACCGCTTCCTGGCCGCGCCGGTGGGTGGCCCGACCGTGTTGAAGGAATTTGCGAAGTGAGCGGGGTGAGCAACCTTGCTCCCCTCCCCTTCAGGGGAGGGGCTGGGGGTGGGGCCTATCCATTGGGCACCGCTTTGCTGCGAGGTCCCGCCCCAACCCCTCCCCTGAAGGGGAGGGGCTTTAAGGTGGAGGCCTCCTGATGCCTGTCCTTCTCGCCCTAGTCCTGGGAATCGTCCTGTTCGTGATCCTGCTCAAGATCCTGCTGTTTGTCGGCGCGCTCGTGATCGGGCTGGCGTTTGCCGTCATCGTCTATTTCGCGGCTGAGAAACTGGTGGGGCAGGGCCGATGATCACCTCCATCGAGGACAAGGACCGGATCTTCACCAACATCTACGGCTTCCAGGACTGGAAGATCGAAGGTGCGATGAAGCGCGGCGATTGGGACAAGACCAAGGATTTGATGGTCCGCGGTCAGGACCAGATCATCGAGGACATCAAGGCGTCAGGCCTGCGCGGTCGCGGCGGCGCGGGCTTCCCGACCGGCATGAAGTGGAGCTTCATGCCCAAGGAGCCCAAGCCGGGCCGCCCCAGCTTCCTGCTGATCAACGCCGACGAATCCGAGCCCGGCTCGTGCAAGGATCGCGAGATCCTGCGCCATGATCCGCATAAATTGCTTGAGGGCGCGCTGATCGCGGGCTTCGCGATGCGCGCGCGCGCCGCTTACATCTATATTCGCGGCGAGTTCATCCGCGAGGCGGAGAACCTCTTCGCGGCGGTCGAGCAGGCCTATGACAAGGGCATGCTCGGCAAGAATGCCGCAGGCTCGGGCTACGACTTCGACGTCTTCGTCCATCGCGGCGCCGGCGCTTACATCTGCGGCGAGGAAACCGCGCAGATCGAGAGCCTCGAGGGCAAGAAGGGCCAGCCGCGCCTCAAGCCGCCTTTCCCGGCGGGTGTTGGCCTGTTCGGCTGCCCGACCACGGTCAACAATGTCGAATCGATCGCGGTCGTTCCGACGATCCTGCGGCGTGGCGCGAGCTGGTTCGCCGGCATCGGCCGCGACAAGAACCAGGGCACCAAGCTCTTCCAGATTTCGGGCCACGTGAACACGCCGACCGTGGTCGAGGAAGCGATGGGCATCAGCTTCCGCGAGCTGATCGAGAAGCATGCCGGCGGCATCCGCGGCGGCTGGGACAATCTGCTCGCGGTGATCCCGGGCGGTTCGTCGGTGCCGCTGGTTCCCGCCGCGCAGATCATCGACGCGCCAATGGATTTCGACGGCCTGCGCGAGCTCGGCTCGGGCCTCGGCACCGCGGCCGTGATCGTGATGGACAAATCGACCGATATCGTCCGCGCGATCAGCCGCATTTCCTATTTCTACAAGCATGAGAGCTGCGGCCAGTGCACGCCGTGCCGCGAAGGCACCGGCTGGATGTGGCGCGTGATGGAGCGCCTGCGCACCGGCGAAGCCGAGATGCACGAGATCGATATGCTCCAGGAAGTGACCAAGCAGGTCGAAGGCCACACGATCTGCGCGTTGGGCGACGCGGCGGCCTGGCCGATCCAGGGCCTGATCCGTCATTTCCGCCCCGAGATCGAGCGGCGGATCAAGGAGCATAAGAGCTCCGATTACGCCGTGGCAGCGGAGTGACCCGAATGCGTAACCTCGTTCTTGGGCTCGCCGGCTCGCTCGCTCTGGCCGCATCGGTCCAGGCGAAAGGACCGTTGCCCGGCAATCCCGATGACCTGTCGGTTCAAGCGGTACACAATTTCGCAGCCTGCCTCGCCGATACGACGCCGAAGGGAGCCCAGCAGCTTCTGGCGATGGATTATCGCGAGGATGGCTACAAGAAGGCGCTTCGTCGCTTCGCGAAGGGCCATGCCGACGGCCGCTGCATGAATGCGAGCGTCCTGCGTTCGAATGACGTGCTGATTGCGGGCGGCGTGGCGGAGCGCCTGCTGGTCGAAACGGTGAAGCCGGACAGGTTCCGTTCGCTTGTCGCCTATGATGCAACCAAGGCGCCGATTGCGGCGCGCAGCACGATGGAAGCGACAGCGATCTGCGTTGTGCGCGCCGAGCCGGCAAAGGCTTATGCGATTTTCCAGACCGAGCCGACCAGTACCGATGAAGGCCATGCCATGCAGGCGATCGCGCCCTCGCTGATGAACTGCGTCAAGGCCGGGCAGAAAGTCACGCTCAACAAGCCTGGCTTGCGTTCGCTGCTGGCGCTCGCGGCCTATCGTCTTACTCAGCCAGAACCGGTGGTCGCAGCCGATGCGAAGCCGATGAACTCCTCGTTGGTCAATCAATGAACATGGTCGAATTCGGATATCTTCTGGCCGTGGGCCTGATCCTTATGGTGATCGGCGTTCATGGCGCGCGCATCCTGAAGCAGAGGCGCGAAACTCGATTGGATGGCGGCCAGGCCAAAAGCACGCCAGCCGTGGGGTACAACTGATGCCCAAATTGACTGTAGATGGCATTGAAGTGGAAGTGCCCGCCGGCGCGACCGTGCTCCAGGCCTGCGAGGCCGCGGGCAAGGAGATTCCGCGCTTCTGTTATCATGAGCGCCTGTCGATCGCGGGCAATTGCCGCATGTGCCTGGTCGAGGTGAAGCCTGGGCCGCCCAAGCCGCAGGCCTCGTGCGCGCTGCCGGCGGCCGACAATCAGGAAATCCGCACCGATTCGCCGATGGTGAAGAAGGCGCGCGAAGGCGTGATGGAATTCCTGCTGATCAACCATCCGCTCGATTGCCCGATCTGCGACCAGGGCGGCGAATGCGACCTGCAGGATCAGTCGATCGCTTATGGCCGCGGCTTCACGCGCTTCCATGAGAATAAGCGCGCGGTGACCGAGAAATATATGGGCCCGATCGTCAAGACGGTCATGACCCGCTGCATCCAGTGCACGCGCTGCGTGCGCTTCGCTGAGGAAGTGGCTGGCGTCGAGGAGATCGGCGCGCTCTATCGCGGCGAGAATATGCAGATCACCTCCTATCTGGAGCAGGCGATCACGTCGGAGCTTTCGGGCAACGTCGTCGATCTCTGCCCGGTCGGTGCGCTTACCTCCAAGCCCTATGCATTCGAGGCGCGGCCGTGGGAGCTCAAGAAGACCTTCGCGATCGACGTGATGGACGCGGTCGGCACCAATATCCGCCTCGACAGCCGCGGCCGTCAGGTCCTGCGCGCGCTGCCGCGCGTCAACGAGGACGTGAACGAGGAATGGGCATCGGACAAGACGCGCCACGCGGTCGACGGGCTCGTGCGCAAGCGGCTCGACCGGCCTTACGTCCGCAAGAACGGCACGCTTGAGGCCGCTTCCTGGGCGGATGCCTTTGCCGCGATCAAGGCGGTCAAGGCAGGGGCGAGCGTCGCCGCGATTGCGGGCCCGCTGGTCGATTGCGAGACGATGTACGCCGCCAAGGCGCTGCTCAAGGCAATGGGCTCGGACCTGCTCGAAGGCCGCGAGACCGGCCTGACCTATGACGCGTCGAGCCTTGCCGCGGTCAATTTCAACTCGACCATCGCGGGCATCGAGACGGCGGACGCGATCCTGCTGGTCGGATCGAACGTCCGCTGGGAAGCGCCTTTGGTCAACACGCGCATCCGCAAGGCGGTCAAGCGCGGCGCCAAGGTCTTCGCGATCGGCCCGCAGGTCGACCTGACCTACAATGTCACGTGGCTCGGCAACGATCTCGGCCTGCTGGCCAAGCTGCCCAAGGACGTGACCGACGCCTTCGCCAAGGCTGCGCGCCCGGCGGTGATCGTCGGCGGCGGCGCGCTGGCAGCAGGGCAGGGCGCGGCCCAGGCTTTGGTCGATACGCTCGGCCTGATCAAGGAAGGCTGGAACGGCTATAACGTACTCCACATTTCGGCCGCGCGCATGGGCGGGCTGATGCTGGGTTATGCGCAAAAGAACGGAATGGCCGATATCGCCGCCGCCACGCCCAAGCTCAGCTTCCTGCTCGGCGCGGACGACGTGAAGACGGACGCGATCGAGGGCAGTTTCAAGGTCTATGTCGGTCATCATGGCGACAAGGGCGCGGCGCTCGCCGACGTGATCCTGCCGGCCGCCGCTTATGCCGAAAAGGCCGGCACCTACGTCAATCTCGAAGGCCGCGTGCAGCGCGGCGATCGCGCGGTCTTCCCGCCAGGCGACGCGCGCGAGGATTGGGCGATCTTCCGGGCCTTGTCCGATGTGCTGGGCTGCACGCTTCCATTCGACACGTTCGACGCGGTGCGCGCGGCGATGATCGCGGACGTGCCCGCGCTCGGCCAGCTCGGCCTTGCCAAATATGCATGGAAGCTGCCCAAACTCGCCGCCAAGGCCTCGGGCGAGATCAGCTATCCGATCAAGGACTTCTACCTGACCAACGCGATCGCACGCGCCAGCGAGACGATGCAGCGCTGCTCGGCCGAGCTGCTCCACGGCGAAACCTTCGCGGAGGCGGCGGAATGATGACCAAGATCGTCATCCCAGCGAAAGCTGGGATCTCAGGAGATAAAGGTGCGCGCATGCCTCACGAGATGCCAGCTTTCGCTGGCATGACGGAGAAGGGGCCCGGCGCATGATCAGCTGGTTCACCGGCGTGATGCCCTATGGCTGGGCCTATTTCATCGCGACCTTGATCGACATCCTCGTGATCGCGCTGCCGCTGATGCTGGCGGTCGCGATGATCATCTACGCGGATCGCAAGATCTGGGCGGCGATGGCGCTACGGCGCGGACCCAACGTGGTCGGACCGTTCGGGCTGCTTCAATCGTTCGCGGATGGCCTCAAGGTCTTCCTCCAGGAAACGATCGTCCCGTCCGCGGCCAATCGCGGCCTGTTCCTGATTGCGCCGATCATCACCTTCACGGTCGCGCTCGCGGCCTGGGCGGTGATCCCGTTCGGGACCAAGGCGGTGCTCGCCAACATCAATGTCGGCTTGCTCTACCTGCTCGCGATCAGTTCGATGGGCGTTTACGGCATCATCCTGTCGGGCTGGGCGTCCAATTCCAAATATCCTTTCTATTCCGCGATCCGCGCCGCGGCGCAGATGGTGAGCTATGAGGTGTCGATCGGCTTCGTGCTGATCCCGGTCGTGATGTGGTCGGGCAGCTTTAACCTGAACGATATCGTGCTTGGCCAGCGCGGTCATATCTTCGGGATCATCAACTTCTACGGTCTCAATCCGCTGCTTTTCCCGATGGCGGTGGTGTTCCTGATCTCGTCCATGGCCGAGACGCAGCGCGCGCCGTTCGACCTGACCGAGGCGGAATCGGAAATCGTCGCGGGCTACCAGACCGAATATTCGTCGATGAGCTTCGCGCTCTTCTGGCTCGGTGAATATGGCAACGTGCTGCTGATGTGCGCGCTCAACGCGACGCTCTTCTGGGGCGGCTGGCTGCCGCCGCTCGACATTCCGATCCTCTACGCGGTGCCGGGCTTCCTCTGGCTGTTCGCCAAGATCCTGTTCGGCTTCTTCGTCTTCTCGTGGGTAAAGGCGACCGTGCCCCGCTACCGCTACGATCAGCTCATGCGCCTGGGCTGGAAAATCTTCCTCCCACTCTCGTTGATCTGGGTCGCCCTCGTCTCGGGCTACCTGATGGTCACCCGCTATGGGATGCACCCATGAACATCGCCTATCTTATCAAGTCGTTCACGCTCTGGGAGTTCGTGAAGGCGCACGCCAAGACGCTGCGCTACTTCTTCAAGGCGAAGGCGACGATCAACTATCCGTTCGAGAAGAACCCGCTCAGCCCTCGTTTCCGCGGCGAGCATGCGCTGCGCCGTTATCCCAATGGCGAGGAACGCTGCATCGCGTGCAAGCTCTGCGAAGCGGTGTGCCCGGCGCAGGCGATCACGATCGAGGCCGAGCCGCGCGACGACGGCAGCCGGCGCACCACGCGCTACGATATCGATATGACCAAATGCATCTATTGCGGTTTCTGTCAGGAAGCGTGCCCGGTCGATGCGATCGTCGAAGGTCCGAATTTCGAATATTCGACCGAAACGCGCGAAGAGCTCATCTACGACAAGGCCAAGCTGATCGCGAACGGTGACCGTTGGGAGCCGATCCTCGCCCAGAACCTTGCCGCCGATGCACCCTACCGTTAAGCCGCGCCGCAACTCGCAGGGAAGCCTCCAGCAGCCGTGATCCAGCTCCTCGCCTTCTATCTTTTCGCGGTCCTCACGATCGTGTCGGGGATATTGTGCGTCACCGCGCGCAACCCCGTGCACAGCGTGCTGTGGCTGATCCTGGCCTTCTTCAATGCGGCGGGCCTGATGGTGCTGGTCGGCGCCGAATTCATCGCGATGCTGCTCGTCATCGTCTATGTCGGCGCGGTCGCGGTTTTGTTCCTGTTCGTCGTGATGATGCTCGACATCGATTTCGCCGAATTGCGGTCGGGCTTCGCGCGCTATCTGCCGTTCGGCGTGGCTCTGGTCGCCTTGCTGGCGGGCGAGATCATCCTGGCGGAGGGCGCCTGGAGCGAGGGCGGCATCCCGCTTTCGCGCAGCGCGCCGACACCCGAAGGCATGTCCAACATCCAGGCGATTGGCCTGCTGATCTACACGCGTTACCTCTACATCTTCGAAGGCGCAGGCCTGGTGCTGCTGGTCGCGCTGATCGGCGCGATCGTGCTGACCCATCGCAAGCGCGGCGACGTCCGCACCCAGAAAATCTCGGAGCAAAATATGCGTCGTCCCCAGGACGCGACCCGCAACACCCAGCCGCCGGTCGGGCAGGGAGTGGAGCTGTGATCGGCCTCGTCCATTATCTCACCGTTTCGGCGATCCTGTTCGTCACGGGGGTGTTCGGCATCTTCCTCAACCGGAAGAATCTGATCATCATCCTGATGTCGATCGAGCTGATCCTGCTCAGCGTGAACCTGAACCTCGTCGCCTTTTCGGCCTACCTGCATGATCTGGTGGGTCAGGTGTTCGCGATGTTCGTGCTGACCGTCGCCGCGGGCGAAGCAGCGATCGGCCTCGCCATCCTCGTCATCTATTTCCGCGGCCGGGGCACGATCTCGGTTGAGGACGTCAACCGGATGAAGGGCTGACCTTGAACATCATCGCCCTCGTTTTCCTGCCCCTGCTCGCCGCGATCGTCGGGGGACTGGGCAATCGCGCGCTCGGTAACGCGGTCGTCAAATCGATCACGACCGGCGCACTGTTCGTCTCGTGCATTCTCGCCTGGCCGATCTTCGTCGGCTTCCTCCAGGGCAACGACCACGCGCATGTCGTGAAGGTGTTGAGCTTCATCACGTCCGGCGACCTCAAGGTCGACTGGGCGCTGCGCGTCGACAGCCTGACCGCGGTGATGCTGGTGGTGGTGACGACCGTCTCCAGCCTCGTCCACCTCTACAGCTGGGGCTATATGGCGGAAGATCCGTCGCAGCCGCGCTTCTTCGCTTATCTTTCGCTCTTCACCTTCGCGATGCTGATGCTGGTGACGGCGGACAGCCTGATCCAAATGTTCTTCGGTTGGGAAGGCGTGGGCCTCGCTTCCTATCTGCTGATCGGCTTCTGGTACGAAAAGCCCTCGGCGCAGGCCGCCGCGATCAAGGCGTTTGTCGTCAACCGCGTCGGCGATTTCGGCTTCAGCCTTGGCATCTTCGGCACGTTCCTCGTGTTCGGCACTGTCTCGATCCCCGCAATCCTCGCTGCCGCGCCACATATGGCGGGATCGACGATCGGCTTCCTCGGAATGCGCGTCGATACGATGACCCTGTTGTGCCTGCTGCTGTTCGTGGGTGCGATGGGCAAGTCCGCACAACTCGGCCTCCACACCTGGTTGCCGGATGCGATGGAAGGCCCGACGCCGGTGTCGGCCTTGATCCATGCGGCGACGATGGTGACCGCGGGCGTGTTCATGGTCTGCCGCCTGTCGCCGATGTTCGAGACGAGCCAGACCGCGCTCACGGTCGTGACCTATGTCGGTGCCGCCACCGCTTTCTTCGCGGCGACGATCGGCGTGGTGCAGACGGACATCAAGCGCGTGATCGCTTATTCGACCTGTTCGCAGCTCGGATACATGTTCTTCGGCGCGGGCGTGGGCGCGTTCGGCGGCGCGATGTTCCACCTGTTTACGCATGCTTTCTTCAAGGCGTTGCTGTTCCTGGGCGCGGGCTCGGTCATCCACGCGATGCACCATGAGCAGGACATGCGCTTCTATGGCGGGCTTCGTAAGCACATCCCCATCACCTTCTGGGTGATGCTGGCGGGCACGCTCGCGATCACCGGCGTCGGGATCGAGGAAGTGTTCGGTTTCGCTGGCTTCTATTCGAAGGACGCGATCATCGAGGCGGCCTATGCGCGCGGGACGACCGCCGGCGGCATCGCCTATTTCGTCGGCGTGACCGCGGCTTTGCTCACCAGCTTCTACTCGTGGCGCCTGGTCTTCCTGACCTTCTTCGGCGAACCGCGCTGGGTGGGTTCGGAGCATATCCAGCACGCGATCCACGATGCGCACGGCCACGATCACGGGCACGACGATGCCCACGCGCATCATGATGCGCCGGACGAGGGCGCAGGCAGCGACCTCAGCGTGGATTCGCGCGGCGCCGAGGATATGCCCAAGGGCACCGGCGGCTATCACCCGCATGAGAGCCCGCTCAACATGCTGATCCCGCTGATCGTGCTGGCGACCGGCGCGGTGTTCGCGGGCTTCCTCTTCGCCAGGCCGTTCATCGGCGAGGGCGGGGTGGCCTTCTGGCAGGGCAGCCTCTGGTTCAACCGCGAGTTCATGGAATCGGTCGAGCATGTGCCGTTCGCCGCGAAATCGATGGCGACCATCGCGATGCTCGTCGGTCTGGTTGGTGCACTCTGGGCCTATGTCTGGGACAAGAGCTTGCCGGCGCGCGTCGCGGGCAGCGCGCGCGGTCTCTACGCCTTCCTGCTCAACAAATGGTATTTCGACGAATTGTACGACATCCTCTTTGTGCGCCCGGCCTTCGCGCTTGGCCGCTTGCTCTGGAAGCGTGGCGACCAGGGCACGATCGACCGCTTCGGTCCGAACGGCGCCGCCTGGCTGGTCCAGGCGACCGGCGCGGTCAGCCGCAGGATGCAGTCGGGCTATGTCTATACTTATGCTCTGGTGATGCTGCTCGGCCTTGCCGCGGCGGCAACCTGGGTGATGGCGGCATGATGCGGGTGCTTCCGGCATTCGTCATCCCAGCGAAAGCTGGGATCTCAGGAGATGAAGTGCTCGCCAATTCGCATGAGACCCCAGCTTTCGCTGGGGTGACGGGATAATATGAACGGCTTCCCCATCCTCACCCTGCTGATCGCGCTGCCGGTCTTCGCGGCTATCGCCTGCCTGTTCGCGGACGCGAAAGCGGCGCGCTGGATCGCGCTCGGCGCCACCGCGATCGATTTCGTGCTCGGTATCGTCCTCTGGGCCACTTACCAGACCGGCGGCGCGCAGTGGCAGTTCACCGAGAACCTGCCCTTGTTCGGTCAGTTCAGTTGGGCGCTCGGCATCGACGGCATCGCCTTGATGCTGGTCGAGCTCTCGGTTTTCCTGATGCCGCTCTGCGTGCTCGCGAGCTGGAAGGCGATCGAGAAGCGCGTGCCCGAATATATGGCGGCTTTGCTGCTGACCGAAGCGCTCATGCTCGGCGTGTTCGAGGCGCAGGACCTGTTCCTCTTCTATCTCTTTTTCGAGGCAGGCCTGATCCCGATGTATTTGATCATCGGCATCTGGGGTGGCGCGGAGCGCATCTACGCGTCGTACAAATTCTTCCTCTACACGTTGCTCGGATCGGTGCTGATGCTGATCGCGATGCTGTGGATGGTGAATGAAGCGCACACCACCAGCATCCCGGTGCTGATGAACACCAACTTCCCGCCGCATGCGCAGACCTGGCTGTTCCTCGCTTTCTTCGCCTCGTTCGCGGTCAAGATGCCGATGTGGCCGGTCCACACCTGGCTGCCCGACGCGCACGTCCAGGCGCCGACCGCGGGCTCGGTCATCCTGGCGGGCGTGCTGCTCAAGATGGGCGGCTACGGCTTCATCCGCTTCTCGCTGCCGATGTTCCCCGTCGCGAGCGCGCAGCTCTTCTGGCTGATCGCGACGCTCTCCGGCGTGGCGATCGTCTACACCAGCCTGGTCGCGCTGGTGCAGCAGGACATGAAGAAGCTGATCGCATATTCTTCTGTGGCGCACATGGCGTTCGTCACCTTCGGCCTGTTCGCCTTCAACCGGCAGGGGCTGGAAGGCTCGCTGCTGGTGATGCTGAGCCACGGCCTCGTCTCGGGCGCGCTCTTCCTGTGCGTCGGCGTGGTCTATGACCGGCTGCATACGCGCGAGATCAGCCGCTATGGCGGCGTCGCCAACAATATGCCGCATTATGCGTTGCTGTTCATGGTCTTCACGATGGCCTCGGTCGGTCTGCCCGGCACGTCGGGTTTCGTCGGCGAGTTCCTGAGCATGATGGGGATTTACGGCGCCTCGACCTGGGCCGCGTTCGTCGCGACCACGGGCATCGTGCTCGGCGCGGCATACATGCTCTATCTTTATCGCCGCGTAGTGCAGGGCCCGCTCGACAAGCCCGATGTCGCCGCGATGACCGATCTGTCGGCGCGCGAGCTTCTGATCCTCGTGCCGCTCGCGCTCGCGGTGCTGTGGATGGGCGTCTATCCGGAGAGTTTCATGGCGCCGATGCGCAAGGATGTGGGTGTGGTGCTGAGCCGGGTCGATCCAGCCTGGCACGGCGGGGATTCGAAGCTGGCGGGCAGCAAGCCGATCGCGGTCGCGTCGGTAGCTGGGGAGTCGCATTGATGACCTCCGGCTATCTCTGGGAAACCCTGCCCGAACTGATCCTGTCAATCGGCGCGATGCTGCTCCTGCTCGTGGCGGGCTGGCGCGGCGATGGTGCGACGCGCGGCATAAGCTGGGCGTCGGTGCTGCTGCTGCTCGCCGCGGGCCTATCGCTGGCCGGACCGGCCGGACATGGCGGGCTTGCATTCGGCGGCCTCTATCACGCCGACAGCTTCGCCGCCTTCGCGAAGGTGCTGATCTACTTCGGTGCTGCCATCTCGATCATCATCGCGCCCAATTGGTTCGCACGCGGCGGGGCGCTTCGCGCCGAATATCCGATCCTGATCCTGCTCTCCTCGGTGGGCATGGGAATGATGGTCTCGGCGGCCAATCTGCTCACGCTCTATGTCGGGCTCGAGCTGCAAAGCCTTGCCGCTTATGTGCTTGCGAGCTTCATGCGGCGCGACACGCGCTCGGCGGAGGCCGGCCTCAAATATTTCATCCTCGGCGCGCTCGCCTCGGGCATCCTGCTCTACGGCATATCCTTGCTCTACGGCTTCTCGGGCACAACCCAGTTCCAGGGCATCGCACAGGTGTTCGGCCAGACCGCGCCGCACGAGGTTGAGATCGGTCGCCTGATGGGCCTGATCTTCGTGCTGTCAGGGCTGTTCTTCAAGGCATCGATCGTGCCGTTCCACATGTGGACGCCCGACGTCTATGAGGGCGCGCCGACCCCGGTCACCGCCTTCTTCGCGTCCGCGCCCAAGGTGGCGGCGGTGGCGTTGCTCGTCCGCGTCGCGATCGAGGCGCTCGGCCCCGCGACCGAGGCATGGCGCCAGATCGTGTCGGTGGTCGGCATCGCCTCGATCCTGTGGGGCGCGCTCGCCGCGATCGGCCAGACCAATATCAAACGCCTGCTCGCTTATTCGTCGATCAACAATGTCGGTTTCGCGGTCCTCGGCCTGGTGCCGGGCAACCAGGCGGGTGCGGCGTCGGTCCTGTTCTACATGGCGGTCTATATCGTCATGACGCTGGGCAGCTTCCTCTGCGTCCTGCAGATGCGCGACGCGGACGGCAATCCGATCGAGACGATTGCGTCGCTCGCGGGCCTGTCGCGCACGCGGCCCGGCCTCGCCGCGGCATTCGCGATGTTCATGTTCAGCCTCGCGGGCATTCCGCCCCTGCTCGGTTTCTGGCCGAAATTGGTGGTGTTCCAGGCATTGGTGCAGATCGGCTGGTGGCCGCTTGCCGCCTTCGGCATCGCGCTCTCGGTGATCGGCGCTTATTATTATCTGAAGATCGTCAAGGTGATCTATTTCGACGAGCCCGCCGCACCCTATGGCCCGAGCGCGAGCAAGGTCGAAGGCGGACTGATCGCGCTCAGCGCGGCGGCGATCTCGCCCCTCGGCTATCTCGCGATTCCGTTACTCGGCGCGGCGACGATGTGCGCGGCCAAGGCGCTGTTCTGAATCCGGAAGATCCTCTCCGCAAGCGTGGAGGATCTTTATGATCCGCACCGTCCCGGAAACGCGCTCGACCAACGAAGACCTGCTGGCCGAAGCGCGTGCCGGTGCCCCCGAAGGCACCTGGCTGCGCGCCGAGGCGCAGAGCGGGGGCCGGGGCAGAGTGGGGCGGACCTGGCTTTCTCCGCCGGGCAATCTCTACGCCAGCACGATCGTGCGGCTGCACCAGGGCGAGCCCGAGCCAGCCACGCTGGCTCTGGTTGCCGGCGTTGCTCTGGAGGAGGTCGCCTCGGCTTATAGTGGCGCCGGGCGGCTCCGCCTCAAATGGCCCAATGACCTGATGGCGGGATCGGCCAAGCTGGCGGGCATATTGCTCGAACGTGCCGACGATGCGGTGGTGATCGGTTTCGGGGTCAATCTGGCGCATCATCCCGAAACGCTCGACCGGCCGACCGCGAGTTTCACGGCGCTCGGCTTGGCCGCGCCCGATCCCGGCGGATTCGTGATCGATCTCGCCGAGGCTCTCGCGCGCTGGATCGCGCGCTGGCGGGGCGAGGGGCTGGCGCCCGTACGCGCGCGCTGGCTGGCGCGCGCGCACCCGATCGGAAGCGCGCTTGCCGCCAACGGGGTCGAAGGGCTGTTCGAGGGGCTTGACGCGCAGGGCGCGCTACTGCTTCGCCGTGCCGGTGGATCGATCGAGACGATCCGCGCCGGCGATGTTTTCCTCGCCTGAAACTCTTTCAGGCGCGCGCGTACGAAGCAATCAGCTCGCTTATCCGTTCCGCCGAAGCGGGCTGCTTGGTACAGATCATCCAGAGGTCGAAATATTTCGGCCGCCGCCGCACGCCGAGCGTTGCGAACCCCGCCGCCTGCGTATGCGCCGCCAGCGTCTTGGCGGTGAAGCCCGTGCGATGTGCCATATAGACCTCGCCGCGCGCGATCGCCGCGCCATGTCCGTACAGGATGTCGAGCGCCGAGATCGGGCCCGTAGGCGATACGTAAAGCGGATCTTCCAGCCGTCCCTCCGCCACATGTTTGGCGACCGCCTCAAGATCGGGGCAGGTGATGACCGCGAATCCATCCGGCTTGATCACCCGCCGGAACTCGCGGAGCACGACATTCACGTCATGCGCATCGACATGCTCGATATTGTGCGAGGAATAGAGCGCATCGACGCTGTCGTCGGCGACGGCGCTCATGTCGAGCATCGTGCCGACGAAATCGACCGCATAAGCGGGATCGATATCGAACCGGAGCTCACGCCAGCCGTGCTGAAAACCAGCGGGCATCTTGGCGATCGTGGCCGACCCGCAGCCGACATGAAGGACGCTTCTCATCCCGGTTCTTTAGCAAGCCGTCTGCCAGCTTTGTAAAGCGCTACGCGCCCGCGCTGCCATCATCGCCTTGCGATCGGCCTTCTTCGATTTGCCCTCGAGTGGCGGGAACAGGCCGAAATTGACGTTCATCGGCTGGTAGGTCTCGGCGTCGGCGCTGCCCGTGATATGGCCCAGCAACGCGCCCAATGCGGTTTCGGGCGGAGGCGGGGCGAGCGTTGCGCCCGCCAGTTCGGCGGCGGCGAAGCGGCCCGCCAGCAATCCGACGGAAGCGCTTTCGACATAGCCTTCGCACCCCGTAATCTGGCCGGCGAAGCGGATATTGGGCCGCGATTTGAGCCGCAGCGTGCCGTCGAGCAATTTCGGGCTCTGGATGAACGTATTGCGATGCAGTCCGCCCAGCCGCGCGAATTCGGCATTTTGCAGCCCCGGGATGGTGCGGAAGACGCGAACCTGCTCGGCATGTTTGAGCTTGGTCTGGAAGCCGACCATGTTCCACAGCGTCCCCAGCGCATTGTCCTGGCGCAATTGTACCACCGCATAAGGCCATCGTCCGGTGCGCGGATCGTCCAGCCCGACCGGCTTCATCGGCCCGTAGCGCAGCGTATCCACGCCGCGTTCTGCCATCACCTCGATCGGCATGCAGCCTTCGAAATAGGGCGTATTCTTCTCCCATTCGCGGAATTCGCCTTTCTCGCCCGCGATCAGCGCGGCGTGGAAGGCGAGATATTCGTCCTTGTTCATCGGGCAGTTGATGTAATCGTGGCCCTCGCCTTTATCCCAGCGGGACTGGAACCAGGCGATGCTCATGTCGATCGACTCGCGATGCACGATCGGCGCGATCGCGTCGAAAAAGGCGAGCGCGTCCTCGCCGGTTTCGGACCGGACCGCCTCGGCTAACGGCGCGGCGGTCAGCGGCCCGGTGGCGATGATTGCCGGCCCTTCTGGAAGCGTATCGATGCGCTCGCGCACCAGCTCGATATTGGCATGACCCGCAATCGCGGCGGTCACACCCTCCGCAAATCCATCCCGGTCTACTGCGAGTGCGGAGCCGGCGGGCACACGATGCTTGTCCGCCTCGCGCAGGATCAGCGATCCCAGCGCGCGCATCTCGGCATGGAGCAGGCCGACCGCATTATGCTCGGCGTCATCCGATCGGAAGGAGTTGGAACAGACCAGCTCCGCCAGCGAATCCGTATGGTGCGCGGGCGTTCCCTCAATACCGCGCATCTCCGACAGCCGGACCTTGAAGCCCGCCTCTGCCAGCTGCCACGCCGCTTCCGATCCGGCCAAGCCGCCGCCGATAATGTGAATCTGGTACGTCATCGCAGAGGCGAGTAGTCTAGCGCACCGGTAATTCAAACCGGGGGAGTGATATCGATGATGATAACCGGTGGATTGATCGCTGCTCTCGTCCTTCTGCTCATCGCGTTGCCGACCATCTTCAAGTCGTTCGGCGTGAACCAGGAATATGAACGCGCGGTGCTGTTCCGGCTCGGCCGCCTCGGCGAGGCGAAGGGGCCGGGTTGGTATTGGCTCGTCCCCTGGATCGACCGCGTGGTCCGTGTTGACCTGCGCACGATCACCAGTGTGCTCGAGACGCAGGAGACGGTGACGCGCGACGGCGTGCCGGTGAAAGTCAATGCAGTACTGTGGTTCCGTGCCAAGGACGCGACCCAGGTCGTCACCACCGTCCAGAATTGGCAGGGCGCGGTCATTCAGGCTGCCGAGACTGCGATGCGCGATGCAATCGGCCAGAGCGACCTCGACCAGATGCTCAAGGACCGTCTGTTGATCAATCAGCGGCTGCAGGACATGCTCGCCCGCGCCTGCGATCACTGGGGCGTCGTGGTGGATTCAATCGAGATGAAGGATCTCGACATCCCCGAAAATATGCAGCGTGCGATCGGCCGCGAGGCGGAGGCCGTCCGCGAGAAACGCGCGCGCATCATCAAGGCCGAGGGCGAGCAGGAGGCCGCGCAGAAGCTGGCCGAGGCTGCCCAGACGATCGGCGGCACCTCGGGCGCGCTCGAGCTGCGCCGGCTTCAGGCGCTGACGGAGATCGGCGTCGAGCATAATTCGACCATCATCGCGATGCTACCGGTCGAGCTGATTGAGGCGGCGAAGAAGATCGCGGAGAAGTGAGCGGGACATATCAATGCTCCCCCGGAGGGGGAGGATTGATCCCGACGCCTATGACTGCGCCCATCTCGGCGTCACCGCCCGCGCCACGCGACCGCCCAGTTTGATCAGCGAAAACAACGTCGACTTGGGTAGGATGCGGACATCCTCGTACCAGCCGGCGAGATCGGTGGTGAAGCGGTGCAATTGCTGGATGCGCTCGCGCAAATGGGGCGGGGCGCCGGTATCGCGCGAAAGGCGCTCGCTGAGCTCGCCGAGAAAGGCGATGGTCGGGTCGATCTCGCGCCGTTTGCGCTCGGCGGCGACGCGCATCAGCATTTCCCAGGGATCGCCCTCGGCGACGAAATGATCGCGCCGGTCGCCCGGTTTGTGCGTCAGCCGCACCAGCCCGTAGGATTGCAGCTCACGCAAGGCGGTCGAAATATTCGAGCGCGCCAGCTTTAGCGTGTCGCAAATCTCTTCCGCGATCAGCGGCCGGTGCGAGAGGAACAGTAAAGCATGGATTTGGCCGATCGACCGATTGACGCCCCATCGCGATCCCATCTCGCCCCAATGGAGCACGAATGCCTTGGCATCCGGATGCTCGATCATCTTCCACTCTCCCCATTCTCCCGAAACAGAAATAACCGAAATACTAATCTCGATCAATATTTGCACTGCTCCGGAACCGATCGCGCGGTCGAAGCATGTAGGAAACATGCAGATGGGAGGAGCAGATGATCGATCATATCGGCCTTGCGGTGACCGATGCGGAAAGATCGCGCCTTTTCTACGAGGCGGCGCTGGCGCCGATCGGGATCGCCTTGCTCAGGACCGCCCCGCCCGACCAGACGGAGGCGGGCGGTACCGCGCATGGCTTCGGTCGTGACGGCAAGCCCTTCTTCTGGATCGGCGACAAGGAACGCGTGGGCGAGGGGACGCACGTCGCCTTCGCGGTCGACACGCGCGCAGAGGTGGACGCCTTCCACGCCGCGGCGGTGGCCGCAGGCGGGCGCGACAATGGCGCGCCGGGGCTGCGTACGCGATACAGTCCAACTTATTATGCCGCCTTTGTGCTGGATCCCGACGGCATCAATGTCGAGGCAGTCTGCAGGGCGCCCGAATGAGGATCTTCACAATCGGCTATGAGAAGGCGACGCAGGCCGAAGTGATCGCCGCGCTCGGGGCAGCAGGCGTGAAACGCGTGATCGACGTGCGCGCGGTGCCGCTGTCGCGGCGGCCCGGTTTTTCCAAGAACGTTCTCGCCAACGGCCTGGTCGAGCATGGTATCGATTATGTCTCGTTAAAGGCTTTGGGTACGCCACCCGAAGGGCGGGAGGCGGCGCGCAAGCACGACCTGAAGACACTCGATCGTGTCTATTCGGGTCAGCTCGAAGAACCCGAAGCAATCGTCCAGGCTCAGCGGATGCTGGAGCTGGCCGAAGAAAAGCCATCCGCTTTGCTATGCTTCGAGCGCGACCCTTCCGGATGCCATCGCACCTTGCTGCTCAAGAAAGTGGCGCCGAAAGCCGAAGTTGTCGACCTCTTCGCGTGAAGCATATTGCTCCGGATATCGTTGCGACAACGTTATGTTCGGCGCAAAACTTTCTCTAAGATTATATCGGCTTATACGAAATATTATGATTTTCTACCCATACGGGACCGATGCGCCGGGATGGCGTGATCGTATCGGTTTCGCGGGGGTGGGATGCTTCGGAAGATTTTGCTCGCGGTTGCGACGGCCGCTATCGTCACGGCACCGATCGAGGCAGCCTGCTGGAGGTCGGACGAAGCTTCCGCCGCCGGCGTACGCGAGCTGCAATCCATGCTGATGGTCGCGGCGTTGCGCTGTCAGGTCGCGGGCCACCCGATGTTGGGCGACTATAACGATTTCGTGCAGTCCAACCGCGCCGCGATCGGTGCGATGAACGACCGCCTCAAGGCGCATTTCATCCATAGCTTTGGGCCCGTCGGCGGGCAGCGCGCTTATGACAGTTTCACCACCTCAATGGCCAACGGCTATGGTGCGGCATCGAGCGGCGCCGATGTCTGCGGCGATGCCGACAGCCTCGCGCGGGAAGGCGCTGCGCTTCACGGATCGGTCGAAGGCCTGATGCTGCTCGCGGAGCGCCAGGGGTTGGTCGCCAAGCTGCCCGAAGGTCTGTGCGAAGGCGCGGCCCGCACCGATTACGCATTGGCCGGTGGTGCTTCGGAGACGGTGAAGCGTTAAGTGGCATTATCGATATAAAGATATCTTTATATTGCTTCCCCGAGGCTGAATGGCTAGGGCGCTTGGGCGGCCGCTTCGATGCGGCCGCCTTTTCTTTTGCCTAGGAGATTCCCCGTGGCCACCGCCGCCGTCGACAGCTTCAACGACTATCTGGTCCATGACATCGCGCTCGCCGGCTGGGGCCGCAAGGAGATCACGATCGCCGAGACCGAGATGCCGGGCCTGATGGCGCTGCGCGAGGAATATGGCGCGTCGCAGCCCTTGAAGGGCGCACGTATCACCGGTTCGCTGCACATGACGATCCAGACCGCGGTGCTGATCGAGACGCTCGTCGAACTGGGCGCCGAGGTGCGCTGGGCGTCGTGCAACATCTTCTCCACCCAAGATCATGCCGCTGCCGCCATCGCCGCCATGGGCATCCCGGTGTTCGCCGTGAAAGGCGAGACGCTCGCCGAATATTGGGATTATGTCGGCAAGATCTTCGATTGGGGCGATACGCCCTGCAACATGATCCTCGACGACGGCGGCGACGCCACCATGTTCGCTTTGTGGGGCGCGAAGATCGAAGCCGGCGCGACGCTGCCCGATCCGGAAAATGACGAGGAAGTCGAATTCCAGCGTGCGCTGAAGGCGTTCGTCGCCGCCAAGCCAGGCTACCTCACCGCCACCGTCAAGGCGATCAAGGGCGTCTCGGAAGAGACCACCACCGGCGTCCACCGCCTGTACGAGATCGCCAAGAAGGGCGAGCTTCCGTTCCCCGCGATCAACGTCAACGACAGCGTGACCAAGTCGAAGTTCGATAACCTGTATGGCTGCAAGGAGAGCCTGGTCGACGCGATCCGCCGCGCCACCGACGTGATGCTCGCCGGCAAGGTCGCGACCGTCGCGGGCTTCGGCGATGTCGGCAAGGGCTCGGCCCAGTCGCTCCGCAACGGCGGCGCGCGCGTGCTCGTCACCGAAATCGACCCGATCTGCGCGCTGCAGGCGGCGATGGAGGGCTTCGAGGTCGTGACGATGGACGAGGCGGTCACGCGTTCCGACATCTTCGTCACCGCAACCGGCAATGCCGACGTCATCACCGCCGAGCATATGGCGAAGATGAAGCCGATGGCGATCGTCTGCAACATCGGCCACTTCGACAGCGAGATCCAGATTTCGGCTCTCTCCAACTACAAATGGACCGAGATCAAGCCGCAGGTCGACCTCGTCGAATTCCCCGACGGCAAGGAGATCATCGTTCTCGCGAAGGGCCGCCTGGTCAATCTGGGCTGCGCCACCGGTCATCCTTCGTTTGTCATGTCGTCGAGCTTCACCAATCAGGTGCTGGCGCAGATCGAGCTGTTCGCGAAGGGCGAGCAATATGACAAGCAGGTCTATGTCCTGCCCAAGCATCTTGACGAGAAGGTCGCGCGCCTCCACCTCGAAAAGCTGGGCGTGAAGCTCAGCAAGCTCACGAGCAAGCAGGCGGCTTATATCGGCGTCAGCCCCGACGGCCCGTTCAAGCCGGACCATTACCGCTACTGATCGGCTGAATAATTCCTCCGTTCGCGCTGAGCCTGTCGAAGCGCTGCCTTGCCTTTCTCCGTCGTGGGATGGAGAAGGGCAGGCCCCTTCGACTGCCTGCCAAGGCAGGCGCTCAGGGCAGGCTCACAAGCTCAGGCCGAACGGAAAATAGCGCATTTCTCCTACGAATTTCCGTTTTAGTACGATGGCAATGAACGCGCTCCGCGGAGGCTATCGTTGACAATCGACACGGCGCTCCTCGCCGTCGTCGCCGGCGTGTGGCTGGCTTTGGCCGTCGCCGCGACGCTGATCGGCGCGCGCAAGGCGGTCAAGGCCGATCAGGCGCTGGCCCATGCGCGGGCAGTTTCCGATTTGCTCGCGGGCGCGCCGGCGGTGCCATTGCTGGTCTATGCCGACGATTCGATCGATGCCGATCCGCGCATCGCCGCCTGGCTCGCCCTCGACCGGGTTCCGACGAAACTGGCCGATCTCGACGGCGGCGAACGCGGGATCGGGGCGGAGGCGCTCGACGCGCTCAGGGCGGAGATCGCCGATTGCCGCGCCACCGCCAATCCGATCCAGCGGACGATCACGCTTCCCGACGGCTCGCGCGTGTTCAGCGTGCGCGGCCAGCCTTACAGCGTCGGCGGGGACCATCGCACGGTATTGCTGTGGATGCTCGACGTCAGCGAGCGCCAGCGTGAGGTGATCAAGCTGCGCGAGCAAGGCGTGCGCATGGCGCGCGCGCTCGACGGACTCTCGGCGCTGATCGAGGCGGCGCCTTTCCCGATGTGGCATCGCGGCGCCGACCTCGACCTCGCGCTCGTCAATGGCGCTTATGTGCGTGCGATCGAAGCCGAGAATGCCGAGCAGGTCGTCGCGCGCGGGCTGGAGCTGATCGAATCGCAAGGGCTTCCCGGCGGACGCGCGGGCGCGGCCGCGGCGCGCGACCGCGGTGCGATCTTCACCCGCACCGCGCCCGCCATCATCCAGGGCGAACGCCGCGTGATGCGCGTGACCGACGTGCCGATCGGCGAGGCGGGCGTCGCCGGCTATGCGATCGACGTTCAGGAGCTGGAGGAGGCGCGTGCCGACCTGAGTCTGTTCATGCGCGCCCAGCGCGACATGCTCGATCGCTTGTCGGCGGGCGTGGCGCAGTTCGGCGCCGACCATAATCTGGTTTTCTACAACCGCCATTTCGTGCGCCTGTTCGCGCTGGAGCCCGAATGGCTTGCCGACCGGCCCGAATTCGATCGCGTGCTCGAACGGATGCGCGAGGCGCAGCGCGCACCCGAGAGCCGCGATTTCCCCGGCTGGAAGACCGAGCGCCGCGCCTGGTTCTCGACCACCGAGCCGGTCGAGGAAAATTGGCTATTGCCAGGCGGCATGCATTTGCGCGTGGTCGCGCAGCCCTTGCCCGACCGCGGGCTGCTGCTGATCTTCGAGGATCGGACCGAGCATCTGCAGCTCGCCAGCGCGCGCGACACGCTGGTCCGGGTGCGTACCGCGACCTTCGACAATCTGTTCGAGGCGGTGGGCGTGTTCGCCGCCGACGGGCGTCTGCACCTATGGAACAGCCGCTTCCGCGACGTGTGGGATCTGCCCGAAGAGGAATTGGCGCAACATCCGCGCGTCGATCTGCTCGTCCAGTCGATCGCGCCCAAATTGCTCGATCCGTCGCGCGCGGGCGTGATTCGTGAGCTGGTGCGCGTCGCGACGGTCGACCGTCAGCATCGCTCGGGCCGCATCTCGACACTCGACGGGCGCCATTTTGAATTCGCCGCTGTGCCCTTGCCCGACGGCAACGCGCTTTTCACCTTGCTGGACATCACCGCCAGCCGTGGGATCGAGGAGGCGCTGCGCGACCGCAACGAGGCGCTCGAGGAGGCCAATCGCCTCAAGAATGCGTTCGTGTCGAGCATGAGCTACGAATTGCGCGTGCCTCTGACCTCGATCGCGGGTTTCGCCGAGATGTTGGCGGGTGGCTATGCGGGCGAGCTGAGCGATACCGCGCGGGATTATGTCGGCGCGATCATGACCGCGGTCGGCCGTCTCTCCACGCTGATGGGCGACGTGCTCGATCTCACGCAAAGTGCTGCGGGCACCTTGCCGATGGCGATCGAACCGTTGGAAGTGGCCGATTTCGTGCGTCAGGCAGTCGAATTGGTGCGCGAGCCCGCGCGCGGCGCCGGCCTGACGCTCGTCGCCAATCTTTCGCCCGAGAGCGGCACCATCGCGGGCGATCGTAAAAGGCTCAATCAGTCGCTCGACCATCTGTTGCGCAACGCGATCACCTATACGCCGGCCGGGGGGCGCGTGCTGGTGCGCAGCCGCGTGGTCGAGGGCATGGCCGAGATCGTCGTTTCGGACAATGGCCCAGGCATCCCGCCCAAGCAGCGCGAGCGCATCTTCGATCGCTTCCGCCGTTCCAGCATCGGCCAGGCGGGCGAGGAAAGCGGGGACGGTGAAGGCGAAAATGCGGGCTTCGGCCTGCCGCTCGCGCGTCAGTTCGTCGAGGCGCACGGCGGAAGCCTCGATCTGTTGTCCGATGTTGGGCGCGGTACCAGCGTGATCATCCGCCTGCCGCTGCAGGGCCAGGCCGAGCCGGAAGCGGCCGCCTGATGCGATCCGGCACGATGGCGCTGGCCGACGCCCTCCAGACAGAGCAACTGGGCGCGGCGCTCGCGGATGCGCTTTGCGCAGGCGATGTGGTGGCGCTGTCGGGGCCGCTGGGCGCGGGCAAGACAACCCTGGCGCGTGGCGTGCTCGGCGCATTGGGGCTGACCGGCGAGGCGCCGAGCCCCAGCTTCAGCCTCGTCATCGCCTATGAGCCCCCCGACGTGCGATTGCCGCTCTGCCACGTCGACCTCTATCGGATCGAGGAGATTGGGGAAATCGACGAACTCGGCCTCGACGATGCGCGGATCGATGCGGCGCTGCTGATCGAATGGCCCGAACGGATGGGCGAACGCCTGTGGGATGATGCGCTGCGGTTGAGCCTGGAGCCCGAACCGACCGGCGGGCGCCGCTTGACTTGGACCATTCCCGAGGCATGGGAGGGGCGATGGCCGCTGCCCCACTCATGATTCCGCCGGCGAGCGCGCCGGATTTCCTCGATCGCGCCGGATGGGGCGGGGCCGAGATCGCGCCGCTCGCGGGCGATGCCTCGTTCCGCCGCTATTTCCGCGTGCTTGGGCCTGATGGCAATGCCGTGCTGATGGATGCGCCGCCGCCGCATGAGGATGTGCGGCCTTTCCTCAAGGTCGCCGATCACCTCCATCGCCTCGGTTTTTCGGCGCCGCGCATCCTGGCACGCGACGTCGATGCCGGTCTGGTTCTGCTTGAGGATTTCGGGGACGACCGGATGCGCGAGGCGCTCGATGCCGATCCGTCGCGCGAGGATGCGATCTATACCCAGGCGATCGAGCTGATCCGCGAGCTTCACCGCCACCCGGCGGGCGAATTGCCGCCCTATGACATGGCGGTCTATCAGCGCGAGGCCGCGCTTTTCCCCGAATGGTATATGCCCGCGGTGGGGCTCGACGTGGCGCCCGGTTGGGCCGAAGCCTGGGCCGAGGCGCTCGGCCCGGTCGCGAATGACCAGTCGACCACCGTGCTGCGCGATTATCATGCCGAAAATATCATGCTGCTCCCCGACGGCGGGCTCGGCCTGCTCGATTTCCAGGACGCATTGGCGGGGCACCCCGCCTATGACCTCGTCTCGCTGCTTCAGGACGCGCGGCGCGACGTTTCGCCGGATGTCGAGGCGCGCATGCTCGAACATTATGGACCCGTCGATCGCGCGGCTTATGCGCTGCTCGGCGCGCAGCGGAACGCCAAGATCCTGGGCATTTTCACCCGGCTCTGGAAACGCGATGGCAAGGCGCGTTACCTCGCCTTCCAGCCACGCATGTGGACCTATCTGGAGCGTGATCTTGAACATCCGGCGCTCGCGCCCGTGAAGGCCTGGTTCGACGCGCATGTTCCGCTCGACAAGCGCGCGGCCTATTGGCGCGAATCGCGCGCGTGAAGACCTATCGCCCGCTCCGGCCCACAGCGGGCGATGCCACACCGATCCGCACCGCGATGGTGCTTGCGGCAGGCCTGGGCAAGCGCATGCGACCGCTTACCGCCACCCGGCCCAAGCCGTTGGTCGAGGTGGCGGGCAAGCCCTTGCTCGATCATGTGCTCGACCGGCTGCGTTCCGTCGGAATCGCGCGCGTGGTGGTGAACGCGCATTACCTTGCCGATGCGGTCGCAGCCCATCTCAAGGATGAGGCGCAAGATCTTGAAATCCTGATCTCCGATGAAACCGCCGAACTGCTCGAAACCGGGGGCGGCGTGACCAGGGCATTGCCGCTGATCGAGGACGAGACCTTTCTCGTCGTCAACAGCGACAATCTCTGGGTCGACGGCCCGGTCGATGCGATCCGCTTGCTCGAACAGCGCTGGGACGAACAGGCGATGGACGCGCTTTTGCTCGTTGTCCCGCTCGCTTACGCGCATTGCCACGAAGGGCCGGGCGATTTCCGGATGGACCCGCTCGGCCGGCTCACGCGCCGCGCGCCGGGCAAGCCCGCGCCCTTCGTCTATACCGGCGTGCAGATCGTCTCGCGCCGCCTGTTCGCGGATGCGCCAGCCGGCGCTTTCTCGATGAACATCCTGTGGAACCGCGCCATCGCCGAAGGCCGCGTCTTCGGCCTCGTCCATGAAGGGCTGTGGTTCGACGTCGGTACCCCGCCTGCGGTCGGCAGGGCCGAGGCGATCCTGGCGGGCGGCTGACTCGACAGCGTTGCCGGCGTCGGTGCTGGGATCGCCATGCTGCACTGCGGCATTCCTTAAGTTCGTTTCTGATGCTTTTTAATTTTTTCCACACCTGAAAGCCCGATTGCGCGGTGCGATATCCCAGGGCGGGGGCTGCTGGCTGTTCCCCCTGGGCCCCAATCGCTCTAGACCCGCTTGGTGCCCGATGCGCCCCATCCGTCCGTCTACAATATCCCGATCAACCGCGGCTTTGCCGATGCCCTCGCGACGGGCCTGCTTGCGCGCGCCAAGGGCGATCGGCTGGCATTGGCGCGCGCGATCGTCCTGCTGCCCAACAATCGCGCCCAGCGTGCGATCACCGATGCCTTCGTGCGCCGCGCCGAGGGCGGCCTGCTGCTGCCGCGGCTGGTCTCGATCGGCGATCCCGAGCTCGACGACCGCATCGGCCCCTTGTTCGACCCAGCCGCCGACGCGCGCGTGCCGCCCGCGATCGACCCGCTCGCCCGTCAGCTCATTCTCGCCCGCCTGATCGGGGAGGCGCATAAGACTGATCCCGTAGAGCCCGTCGAGGCAATACGGCTCGCCGCCGACCTCGCGCGCACGCTCGATCAGATGACGATCGAGGAGGTGGATCCTGCCCGGCTTGCCGAAGCGGTACCCGCCGAATTGTCCGAACATTGGCAAATATCGCTCGATTTGCTCCAGATCGTGCTCAAACGTTGGCCCGAGGAATTGCGGCGGCGGGGGCGAATCGATCTTGCCGATCGCCGCAATCGCCTGTTGATCGCGGCCGAGCGCCGCTGGGCCGAGGCGCCGCCCGAGGGGCTGATCGTCGCCGCCGGCATCAGTAACGCCGCTCCCGCCGTAGGGCGGCTGCTGCGGCGGATCGCGCGGCTGCCGCACGGCATGGTCGTCCTTGCCGGGCTCGACCGCTTCATGCCCGAAGAGGAATGGCAGGCCCTCGGTGGTGGCGAGGCGCCGGCGCGAAAGTCGATCGAAACGCACCCCCAGTATACGCTGCGCCAATTGCTCGACCATATGGGCGTCGCGCGCGCGGAGGTTCGGCCCTGGCGCGCGGGGCGTGACGGCGCTTCGCACGACCGCGCCAAGGCGGTCGGCAATGCAATGGCTCCCGCCGCCTTCACGGACAAATGGCAGGGACTGCCCGCACGCGCGCGCCGCCTGTCGGGCGTGCGGGCGGTCGAACTTCCCAACCCCGCCGCGGAAGCCCAGGCGATCGCGATCGCCTTGCGCGAGAGCGTGGAAAGGCCCGGGCGCACCGCCGCGCTCGTCACGCCGGATCGGCTGCTTGCGACGCGCGTCGCAGCGCACCTCCGCCGATGGGGGATCGAGGCCGACGATTCGGCCGGCCGGCCGCTGTCGCGTACGCCGCCCGGCACCTTGCTCGGCGCGCTCGCCGACGCGGGAGCGGAGGGATTCGCGCCCGTGGCCCTGCTCGCCTTGCTCAAGCATCCCTTGGTGCGCGCGGGCGACCAGCGGCTTGCATGGCTCGAAGGCGTGCGCCTGCTCGATCGGGCGCTGCGCGGCCCGCGTCCCGCTCCCGGCCTTTCCGGCATCACCGCCTTTCTGCTCGATGGCGACGAACGCACTGCGCGCCAGCGTGTCGAGGCGCTCGGCTGGTGGCAAGGCGTGCGGCCCTTGCTCGAACCGCTTGAAGTGGCCTTTTCCGTAAAGAGTGCTGGGTTGGGCAGTCTGCTGACGATCCTGTCCGATACTGCCTCCATGCTGGCCGGCGACGAGGCCTGGAGCCGCCCTGCGGGCCGCGCCGCCGCGGAACTGATCGCCGGATTGCAGGCGAGCGCGGACGAGGGGCCGCTTGCGATCAGCCCGCGCGCTTTCCCGGCTTTCCTCCAGGCGATGGCGGATGCGGTCGCGGTGCGGCCGCCGCAGGGTGGACATCCGCGCGTTTCCATCTGGGGCCTGATCGAGGCGCGGCTGCAGCAAACCGACCTGGTCGTGCTGGGCGGCCTGAACGAAGGCGTCTGGCCGAGCCTGCCCGCGCCCGACCCCTGGCTTGCGCCCGCAATCCGCGCGCAGCTTGGTCTGCCCGGTCTCGAACGCAGGATCGGCATCGAGGCGCAGCAATTCGCCGCAGGCCTGGGCGGCCCCGAAGTGCTGCTCACCCGCGCCCGCCGCGACGCGCGCGCGCCGGCTGTCGCCTCGCGCTTTTGGCTCAGGCTGGAAGCGATGACCGGCGGCATTGCACCGCATCGCCAGCTTCAACGCTGGGCGGACGCGCTCGATCGGCCTGCCGATTTCGCGCCCGCCGAACGGCCAGCGCCGTGCCCGCCGGTGGAGGACCGCCCCAAACGGATCGCGGTGACCAAGCTCGATCGGCTCAAGGCGGATCCTTTCGCTTTCTATGCCGACGCGATGCTGAGGCTGCGCGCATGGGATGGGGTCGATGCGGACCCCAGCGCGGCCTGGCGCGGCAGCGCGGTCCACAAGGTGTTCGAAACCTGGATCAAGGAGGACGATTGCGATCCGGCGCGCCTGCGTCCGCGGGCGGAGGCCTTGCTCCGCGAAGCCGCGGCGCATCCCGTGCTGCGCGCATTGTGGACGCCACGCCTGCTTGAGGCGATCGACTGGGTCGCCGCGGCCGTCGCGGAGGATCAGGCCTCCGGCCGTCGTCCGATCCTGGCCGAACGCAAGGGGGTGATCGAGATCGCCGGGATTCGGCTTGAGGGCACAGTCGACCGCATCGACCGACTTGCCGACGGCGGTCTCGCCATCGTCGATTGGAAGACCGGTAAGCCGCCTTCGAAACGCGCGGTGGCTGAGGGCTATTCGATGCAATTGGGGCTACTTGGCTTGATCGCCGAGAATGGCGGATTCGAGGATGTACGAGGCAAACCCACCGTCTTCGAATATTGGTCGCTGGCGGCGGGGAAGGATTCGACGCTGGGCTATCGCACAAGTCCCGTCGGCCTGAGCAGCAAGGGCGAGGGAATCGACCCCGCCGACTTCACCACGCTCTCGGCGCGCGTACTGACCGGGGCGGTTGAAACCTATTTGCGGGGCAGTGCTGCCTTCACCGCCAAGCTGCATCCCGAACATGCCCCTTATGGTGACTATGACCAGCTGATGCGGCTCGACGAATGGTATGGCCGTGGCGGGACCGGAGGCGAGGGATGACCGGCCGCATCCAGCCACTGAAGCCGCTCGAAGGCGCGCAGAAGGCCGCGTCGGAGCCCGAAAGCCAGATCTGGCTCTCCGCCTCGGCCGGTACCGGCAAAACGCACGTCCTGACCGCGCGCGTGCTGCGGCTGCTGCTCAACGACGCGCCGCCCGAGACGATTCTGTGCCTGACCTTCACCAAAGCGGGCGCCGCCGAAATGGCCGAGCGCATCCAGGCGCGGCTGGCGGCGTGGGTGCGTCTGGGCGATGCCGATCTGCGCAAGGAACTGACCGCGCTCGACGAGTCCTGTGACGACCAGGCCGTGCGCAAGGCGCGCCGCTTGTTCGCGCGCGTGCTCGACGCCCCCGGTGGCGGCCTGCGCATCCAGACAATTCATGCCTTCTGCCAGACCCTGCTTGCTGCCTTTCCGACCGAAGCGGGTCTCGCGCCCGGATTCCGACCGCTCGAAGGGCGCGCCGAAGCGGCGCTGGCACGGGCGACGCTGGCGGAAATGCTCGTCGGGGCGGAGCGTGGTGGCGATCTTGGCCTGATCGACGACATTCAGAAGCTCAGCCGGCGCCTGGGCGAGGAGAAAGCCGAACGTTATTTGTCGCTCTGCGCCCGCGCACCGGATGCTCTGGCCGCACTTGGCCCACGCATTGGCATCGAGGCGCGCGTCCGCGCCGCGCTCGAAGTGCCGCTCGGCGATGTCGAGGATGCGATTGAAGCCTTGCTGACCGATGATGTCTTCGATCGCGACCTGTTGCGCCGGATCGTGGACGCCAATCGCACCTGGGGCACCAAGACCGGTCTCGATCATGCCGGGACCGGGGCAGCTTTCCTTGCCGCGGACGCAAAGGTGCGGGCGGCAATGTTGCAGGATCTGATCGGCATCGCGCGCACCAAGGCGGGCGAGCCGCGCTCCTTTACCGCCAGGCTGCTCGATTGCGATCCCTCGCACGATACCAATTGCGCGGACCTGGCCGAGGCGATCGACATATTGCTCGGCATGCGCCGCCGCGCCGAACTGTCCGCGCTTCTCGCCGCCGGGTTGCGCGCCGGGCAGGCCTATGCCGCAGCTTACTCCGCCGCCAAGCGCGCGCAGGGGGCGGTCGATTTCGACGACCTGATCCGGCTCGCGACACGGCTTCTGCAACGCCCCGGGATCGGTGCCTGGATCCGTTACAAGCTCGACCGCCGCACCGATCACATCCTTGTCGACGAAGGGCAGGACACAAACTTGCGCCAGTGGGAGATAGTTCTGGCGCTGGCTGAAGAATTCTACGCCGAGCAACCTGCGCGTGAGTTGCCCGAGCGAACGATATTTGCGGTTGGTGATTTCAAGCAGGCGATATTCGGCTTCCAAGGCACTGACCCGCTATACTTCGCCTGGGCCCGTAGAAAGTTCGCGCAAGCGGCTGAAGCCAGCGAGCGCCGTCTTCGCTTCCTCTCACTGGATCGTTCCTATCGCTCGACCAGGACCGTGCTGGCTCTCGTGGATCGCCTGATCGAACATGTGGGCGCGGAAAGGCTGGGCCTTTTCGATCCCGCAGAGCCGCACGAAACCGCCCGCGGCGATCTTCCCGGTGTTGTCACCTTGTGGAAACCCATCTCGCTCGACGGCGATGTCGCCGCCGAAGATGAAGGCGAGGAAAGCTGGATCGACGATGCGGCGCGCGATTTTGCGACTCGGCTCGCGCGGCAGGTGCGCGATTGGTTGCGCGAGCCCTTGTGGCTGGCCGGGCGGGGCAGGGCGCTTCGCCCCGAGGATGTGCTGATCCTGGTGCGCAAGCGCGGCGATCTCGCGTCGCTGATCGTCGCGCGCCTCCACGCCGAAGGCGTACCCGTCGCGGGCGTCGACCGGCTGCGGCTCGATGCGCCGCTGGCGGTGCGCGATCTGATGGCGGCGATCCGCTTCGTACTGCAGCCGGAGGACGATCTCAATCTCGCGAGCCTGCTCGTCTCGCCCTTGTTCGGCCTGTCGCAGGACGCGCTCTATCAGCTCGGTTTCGGGCGCGGCGGCAGCCTGTGGCAGGCGGTCGCGGATCATCCCGTTTCCGCTGGCCTGCGCCTCCTGCTCGCACGCGCGGACCTTACCAGCCCGTATCAATTCCTTGAGGAGATATTGTCGGGTCCGCTGGACGGACGCCGCAAGCTGATGCGCCGCCTGGGCACCGAAGCGCGCGATCCAATCGAGGAATTGCTCAACGCCGCGCTCGCTTTCGAAAGCGAGGCGACGCCCACGCTCCAGCTCTTCCTCGACTGGTTCGACCGCGACGAGGTAGAGGTGACGCGCGATCCCTCCGCGCCAATCGACGCGGTGCGCGTGATGACCGTGCATGGTGCCAAGGGTTTGCAGGCGCCCCTTGTCATCCTCGCCGATGCGACCGGCGATCCCGATACGTCGCGCACCGGTACGATCGACTGGCAAATCGCGGCGGAGAGTGATGCGCTTCCCGTCTTCCGGCCGCGTAAGGCAGAGCTTGCCGGCTCGCTCGCCGACGCGCTCGCCCGCGTCGAGAAACGCGAGCGCGAGGAACATTGGCGCCTGCTTTATGTCGCGGTCACGCGCGCGGAGGAGTATCTGGTGATTGGCGGCGCGCTTGGGCCGCGCGCCAGGGGGCAGGCGCCCGCGGAAAGCTGGTATACCGCGCTGGATGCAGCTCTGGCATCGCTGGGCGCAGACGAAATCGCGGACGTCCGTTGGGGCGGAATGCGTATTCTCGCGGATGGTGGCGATCAAAGCACGCGTCATACCGCGCGCGCGCACGCCCAGGCTGATGCTGCCGTGCCTGCCTGGCTGCGCCTGCCAGCACCCGCCGAAAGCCGCCCGCCGCGCCCGCTCGCGCCCTCCGCTCTGGGTGAGGATCGCGTCGCCGATCCGCCGCCCGGGCCCGCTTTGCTCGCCGCCGCGCGGCGCGGGCGCCTGCTTCATGCGCTGTTCGAACGCTTGCCCACCGTGCCGCCTGAAACGCGCATCGCGACAGGGGAATGCTGGCTCGAACATTCGGGCGGGGTGGAGGATGCGGACGAACGCGCGGCGCTGGTGCGCGACGTCTGCGCGATCATCGCCGATCCGGCGCATGCCGCGATTTTCGCCGCCGACGCGCTGGCGGAGGCGCCGATCGCGGCTGTGCTCCCCAATGGGCAAGTGATCGCGGGAACCGTCGACCGTTTGCTGGTCGAGCCTGATCGTATCGTTCTGATCGACTTCAAGACCGGCCGCCGCGCGCCCGCAAATCTCGACCAGGTGCCCGGACATCACCTCGACCAGATGGGCGCCTATGCCGCCGCGCTGAGGGTGATCTTTCCGGATCGACCGATCGAGGCGGCCTTGCTCTACACGTCGGGCCCGACCCTGATCCCGCTGCCGGCCGCGACGCTGGAGGCGCACAAGCCAGGCTTGGGCGGGGCGGAGCAAATGCTTGAGCTGGACGGTTGAGTGAAACCAGTCTCCTGCCTACATCCCGAACGTAACGAGTTTCATGGAGATTCCCTCATGGCCACCAAGAAGATCACCGACGCCTCCTGGGAAAATGACGTGCTCCAGGCCGATGGTCCGGTGCTGGTCGATTTCTGGGCGGAATGGTGCGGCCCGTGCCGGATGATCGGCCCCGCGCTCGAGGAGATTTCGGACGAGCTGGGCGGGAAGGTCACGATCGCCAAGATCAATATCGACGAAAATCCCGATGCACCGGGACGCTATGGCGTGCGCGGTATCCCCACGATGATCCTGTTCAAGGGCGGTGCGCCGGCCGCAACCAAGGTCGGCGCCGCGCCGAAGAGCCAGCTCAAGGGATGGCTCGAAGCAGAACTGTGATCGCGCGTTTCGGCGAAGCGCGCTAAATTCGGGGCCGGCGGTTGGATATACCGCCGACTTCCTCATTTTTATTATTGACAAGCGGCGATTGACGGATCGCCCGATCGATCTCGGGCGTTATCCCTGACGAGCTCAGGGAGCGTGCCTTCATGCGTATCGGTGGCAATCATAAGCTCGGCCTGCTCGCCGCCATCGCTATGGCTTTGCTCATCCCGGCATCGACGAGTTTTGCCCAGTCACCCGCCGCGAGTTCGACTCCCGCCCCGGCGCATTGGGCGGTGAGCGACGTGCGTGAGCTGATCACACTCATCGAGGAATCGCGCGACCAAGGGCTACGCCCTGCCGATTATGGCCTGGCCGAACTCAAGCGCGCGGTCGGAGACAAGGACGCGCTCGATGCCCTCGCCACCGCCTCTGCGCTCTCGCTCGCGCATGATTATTATTTCGGCCGGGTATCCCACCGGTCCGATATGCAGTGGCTGATCGAGCGCTCGCCTTATGAGGCGGCGCAGCTTCCCGCCCGACTGCAATCCGCGATCGAGGCTGGCAGGCTGCGGCCATTTTTCGAAAGCCTCCTGCCGTCGGATCCGCGTTATGCCGTGCTGCGCGAACGGCTCGCGCAAACCAAGGCAGATCCCGAGCGGGACCGGCTGCGCGTCAATATGGAACGTTGGCGCTGGATGCCCCGCAAGATCGCGGTCGATTATCTCTACGTGAACGTGCCCAGCTATACGCTGCGCGTCGTGCGGGACGGCGTGCAACTATCCTCTTACGACATCGTCGTCGGCGCCAGCGATACGCCCACGCCGCAAATGGTGAGCCCCACCAGTTCGTTCGTCGTCAACCCGGCCTGGTACGTACCTGTCAGCATTGCGCGCAAATCCGGCCTGCGCGCCGGGCGCGGCGGCTTCGTCGCGCGGCGTCTCGCCGACGGCAGCAGCGTTCTGGTGCAACCTCCGGGGCCGCGTAATGCGCTGGGGAGGATCAAATTCAACCTCGATAATGATCAGGCGATCTACCTGCACGACACCAACGCAAAGACGGTCTTCGACCGGGAGGAGCGCGCGCTCAGCCACGGCTGCGTGCGCGTCAAGGATATCGACCGGCTCGCAACCGAGTTGATGGAGCAGGGCGGAGCCGATGCCGCGCTGGAAGAGGCACTTGCAAGCAATCGGACCGCGACGCTGCATCTGCCCCAGACCTGGCCGGTCTATATCGTCTATTTCACCATGGATACGGACGAGAATGGCGACCTCGTCACCTATCGCGATCCCTATGGATATGACGCCAAGGTGCTGGCGGCGCTGGACGGAAAACCGCTCGAAATCGCTTCGACCTGACCAGTGATCGTCTCTACCGCAGGGGGCGGCGACGACGGGAGAAGCCAGGCATGAAAAAGGGCCGCCCAGGTTTCCCCGGGCGGCCCTTTTCCTAATTCGACGCCAGCGCGCTTATTCGGCGTTGGTCGTGTTGCCGCCCATCATGCTGTCGGAGGCGTTGCTGCTGTTCATGTCAGTGGCCGACATGTCGTTCATGCTGCCTTCCGCGTTCATGTCGGTCATCGACACGTTCTCGGTGGTATTCGTCGTCTCGCTCTTGCAGGCCGCGAGGCTCAGGGCGGCGGCAGCGACCATCGCAACGGCGGTGGTCTTCTTGATGATGTCTCGCATGTCAGACTCCCTAGAATTTCGATTTGGACCGGGCTTTGTCGACCATTACCCAAATCAAAACCGACCTTACCATAATGTGCCGACGCCTCAAGGGTGAATGACGTCCCGGTCAAGCGACTGAAGAAATTGGGGAAATCCAGCGACAAGCGCATCGTCGAGCATTTCCGGCGCGGGGTCACGCCGCAAGGCAGCGAGGCTGGTAACTGGATATCCGGCGATTCCGCATGGCACAATCGCGTCGAAATGTGTCAAATCCGGATCCAGATTGATCGCGAAACCATGCAGCGTGACCCACCGCCGCACGCGCACCCCGATCGCGCCGATCTTGGCTTCATGCCCCGTCAGATCGTCGGTCCAGATGCCGATCCGGCCAGGCGCCTTACGCGCAGGCACGCCCAGCCGGCCGAGCGCCCCAATCAGCCAATCCTCCAGACTCGCGACGTAACGGCGCACATCGCGCCCACGCGCGTCGAGATCGAGCAGGACATAGCCGACCCGCTGCCCCGGCCCATGATAGGTATAGCGCCCGCCGCGACCCGCGCGATGGACCGGAAAGCGCCCGGGTTCGAGCAGCTCGCCCTCCGCCGCGCTGGTGCCGCCGGTGATAACGGGCGGATGCTCCAGCAGCCATACCAATTCGGGTGCGTTGCCGTCCCGAATCGCCGCGGCGCGCGCCTCCATTTCGGCAAGCGCCTGCGTATAATCGGTGAGGCCGGGCGAAACGCGCCATTCGATCTGTTCGAGGGGGGCAGGCATAGGAGCTGCCCATGTGGCGGCGGACTGGTCCGCATGCAAGCAACGCCTCGATTGCCTTTGCCTCTGGGCCCGACGATAAGCTGCGCCAGCAGGGAGGAATTTGCTTGGTGAAGTCGCTTTCGATCGAAGAAGCCTTTCAATGGACGCAGCGCCTCGTCGCGCGCGAATGGAAGCTGTTGCTGCCCGTCGCCTTCGCCTTCCTGGCGGTGCCTCAGCTTGCCTTCAACCTGTTGATGCCGGTCGCGATCACCGAATCCTTTGGCAAGGGCGATCCGCAACTGGTCATGCAGTTGCTGGAAAAGGCGCCGTGGGTGATGCCAAGCGCGATCGCGGTACAAGTGATCGCGCTGGCCGGCGCATTGGCCATTGCGGCGCTCGCGCTGGTGCCGCGGATCAGCGTGCGCGAAGCAATCGGCCTCGGCCTGCAGCGTCTTGTCGTGCTGGTCGGGGCGATGCTGCTTCTGTTCGTGGCGATGGCCCTTTCGGTCTTCCTGATCGCGGCGCTTCTGCAATTGCTGCGGCTTAATCCCGCCGGGCAGAAGCTGCTTCTGGTCGGGGTCATCTTCGGCATAGCGTTCGGAGTCTGGATACGGCTGGTCATGCTGGCAGCGATTATCGTGGTCTCGCGCGCCGGGCCGGTCGCCGCGATCCGGTTGGCGTGGGAACTCAGCGCCGGCGCCTTCTGGCGCATCCTGGCCAGCGTGCTGATTTATACGATCGGGGCGCAGGTCGTGGTGCTCGCCTCAACCTTCGCTCTCGGCGCAATCTTCATCCTGATCTGCTCCGCCATCGGCGCGCCCGCGCTTGGACCGGTCCTGTCGATCACCTATGCCTCGCTTGCCAGCGCCGCGTTCTGGGCGGGCTTCCATGTCCTCGCGGCATCCTTCTATCGTCAGCTCGGCGGGCCGATCAGGGGCGTCTGAGGCGCCGCGTCGCGCGGCAGGATTCCGATCAGTCGTGGGTCGGCGAAGGTTTCGATCGCGCGCGCGAACGGCGTGAAGCCGTTGCGGCGATAGAAAGGAAGCGCCCCCGGATGGTCGAGCGTGCAGGTATGCACCCACATACGGTGCACGCCCTTGCGCCAGCCGAGCGCCAGCGCCTGGGCCATCAGCCAGGCGCCATGGCCCTTGCCGGTCAGTTCGGGCACCAGCCCGAAAAAGCCGATCTCGCACTCGCCCGCCACGCGGAAATCGAGCTCGAGCATTCCGATCTCGATTCCGCCGCGATCGACCACAGCATGGACCGCAACCGCCGGGTCGCGGATGATTGCCGATAGGGCGTCATCGCTCAGCGTCAGCCGCGAGAACCAGAGCCAGGGCGTGCCCACGCGCCGGAACAGGGCGCGATAGCCGTCAGGCGTGGGCTCCGGCCACCGGGTCAGCCGCAGCGGAGAGGCGGGGAGCGGGCGGGGCTTGGGCCGTTCACGCATTTCGAGCGAGGTGACCACCGCCGCCAGTTCGCCCGCTATGACTGGCGTCAGCACAGGCTCACTGCCAGATCGCGACCGGCGGCAGGCTCATCAGGATCGCATCGACGTCGCCGCCGGTCTTGAGCCCGAACAAGGTGCCGCGGTCATAGACCAGGTTGAATTCGGCGTAGCGCCCGCGGAAGACCAGCATCGCCTCGCGGTCAGCCTCGGTCGCGGACAGCCCCATTCGGCGTCTTACGATACGCGGGAAGATGTCGAGGAAGGTTTCGCCTACCGCGCGTACGAACGCGAAATTGGCATCGAAATCGCCTTCGAGATGATCGAAGAAGATGCCGCCCACGCCGCGATGCGTCTTGCGATGCGGAATGTAGAAATAATCGTCCGCCCATTTCTTGTAGCGCGGATAGTCGCCTGGCCCCGGATGCGCCTCGCATGCGGCGCGGAAGGCGGCGTGGAACTCCTCGGTATCCTCCGCGACCGGCAAAGGCGGATTAAGATCGGCGCCCCCCCCGAACCAGCGCTTGGTGGTCGCCAGGAATCGGCAATTCATGTGCACCGCGGGCACGTGCGGATTGGCCATATGTGCGACCAGGCTGATTCCGGTCGCGAAGAATCGGGGATCTTCGCCCGCGCCATGGATCGTCTTGGCGAATTCGGGCGCGAAGCTTCCGGCCACCGTCGAGACATTGACCCCCGCTTTCTCGAACACTTGCCCCTTGATCAGCCCGCGCACGCCGCCGCCGCCGCCCTCGCGCTCCCATGGCGTGAAAGAGAATCGGGCACCGCCGCCGGCCTCGCGCTCGATATCCTCAAACGCCGAACAGATTCGATCGCGCAGGCTTTCGAACCAGTCGCGAGCCTGTTGCTGTTCGGTATCAAGCGTGATTCCAGCGGGCGTGTCCATAGGCGCAGCCGATGCCCGCACCGGGGCCATATGACAAGCTGGACAGGGCATGAATAAAGGATGCTTGGCAAAGGCCGGGAACCGCGTCTATCAGCGCCGCGTGTCGCCGCTCGTCCGGCGGGCTTTGTGGTATGCGCCTGCATCCGCAAACAGGGTTCAAAACGCAAAGGGTCTCTCGCGAAATGGCGACGTCCGAATATGTCGACGATCCCAATCAGCGTCCGCCGGTGATCGGCGACGAAGTGGAAGGGGGCGTCGGCGCGCGTCGCCGTGACTTCCTCAATATCGCCGCGGTCAGCTTCGCGGGCGTCGGCGCCGCCGCCGTGGTGGTTCCGCTGGTCAACCAGATGAATCCCTCGGCCGACGTGCTCGCGCTCGCCTCGATCGAGGTGGACATCTCGAAGATCGCCGAAGGCTCGGGCATCAAGGTCGCCTGGCGCAAGCAGCCCGTGTTCGTGCGCCGCCTGACGGCCAAGGAAGTGTCCGAAGCCAATGCGGTGCCGGTCGGCGAGTTGCGCGATCCGCAGACGCTCGCCCAGCGCACCAAGCCGGGCAAGGAAAATTGGCTGATCACGATGGCGGTCTGCACGCATCTGGGTTGCGTGCCGCTCGGCATCAATCCGGGCGAGAGCCGCGGCGATTTCGGCGGCTATTTCTGCCCGTGCCACGGCTCGCAATACGATACGGCGGGCCGTATCCGTAAGGGGCCGGCGCCGAAGAACCTGCAGGTTCCCGAGTACAGCTTCAAGTCCAACACCGTCGTCCAGATCGGCTGAGGTAAAGATAGATGAGCTTCCCCTGGGCTGAGAATTACGCACCCAAGAACCCGCTGATGAAGTGGCTCGACGCGAAGCTTCCGCTGCCGCGCCTGGTCTACAATGCCGTCGGCGCGGGCTATCCGGTGCCGCGCAATCTCAATTATTTCTGGAACTTCGGCGTCTTGGCGGGCCTTGCGCTCACCGTGCAGATCGTGACGGGCATCATCCTCGCGATGCACTATGCATCGAACTCGGACATGGCCTTCACTTCGGTCGAAGGCATCATGCGCGATGTGAATGCGGGCTGGTTGCTCCGCTACATGCACATGAACGGCGCGAGCATGTTCTTCATCGTGGTCTACATCCACATTTTCCGCGGCCTTTATTACGGGTCATACAAAGCCCCGCGCGAGATGGTGTGGCTGCTCGGCGTGGTGATTTTCCTGCTGATGATGGCGACCGCCTTCATGGGCTATGTGCTGCCGTGGGGCCAGATGAGCTTCTGGGGCGCGCAGGTGATCACGGGCTTCTTCTCGGCGATCCCGATCGTCGGCGACCCGATCCACACTTGGCTCCTAGGCGGCTTCGCGCCCGACAATGCCGCGCTCAACCGCTTCTTCTCGCTTCACTATCTGCTGCCGTTCGTGATCGCGGGCGTGATCGTGCTGCACATCTGGGCGCTGCATATTCCAGGTTCGAACAATCCGACCGGCGTCGAGGTGAAGGGCCCGCAGGATACGGTGCCGTTCCACCCTTATTACACCGCCAAGGACGGCATGGGCGTGGGCGTGTTCCTGATCGTGTTCGCGGTGCTGATATTCTTCTACCCGAACATGCTCGGCCACCCCGACAATTACATCCAGGCCAACCCGCTCTCGACGCCGGCGCACATCGTGCCCGAATGGTATTTCTGGCCCTTCTACGCGATCCTGCGCGCCTTCACCGTCAATTGGCTGTGGATCCCGGCGAAGCTGTGGGGCGTGTTGGCGATGTTCTCGTCGATCTTGCTGCTCTTCTTCCTGCCTTGGCTCGACAATTCGCCCGTCCGTTCGGCCAATTACCGTCCGGCCTACCGCATCGCTTTCTTCGTGCTGGTGCTGGATGTGCTGATCCTCGGCTGGATCGGCAAGAGCCCCGCGGAGGAGCCTTATGTCCGCATCGGCCAGCTCGCCGCGGCTTATTATTTCGCTCATTTCCTGCTGATCGTTCCGATCATCGCGGCGGTGGAAAAGACCAAGCCATTGCCCAACTCGATCTCTGAATCGGTGCTGCACGGCGAGGCCGAAGAAGCCGCGCCGATCGGCGTCGGCAGCGCGCATTGATCGGCCAAGGGGGACTATAGAAAATGCTTCGTTTCCTGGCTGGTCTGGTCGGTGTCGGTTTCGTCTCGGCGCTGCTCATCGCTTTCCTGATGCCGCGCGAAAAGGTCGAACCGACCGCGGCTTCGGTCTATCATCTGCCCGAGAAGGAGGTGAAATTCTCCTTCGACGGCCCGTTCGGCAAATATGACAATGAGCAGCTTCAGCGTGGCTTCCAAGTTTACAAGGAAGTTTGCTCCGCCTGCCATTCGATGAAGTTGGTCGCGTTCCGCGATCTCGAGGGCATTGGTTTCACCAAGCCCGAGGTCAAGGCCATCGCCAAGCAGTGGGCGGTCGAGGTTCCCTCGATCAACCCCGACACGGGCGAGGCGACGACGCGCAAGGCCATCCCGAGCGATTATTTCCCGTCGCCTTATGCGAACGAGACCGCCGCGCGCGCCGCCAACAACAATGCGCTGCCGCCGGACATGTCCCTGCTCGCCAAGGCGCGCGAAGGCGGGGCGCATTATATCTATTCGATCGTGACGGGCTATCAGGCCCAGCCGCGGGGTTTGCTGAAGCAGTTCCCGGATTCGAAGACGCCGACCGGCCTGCATTACAATCCCTACTTCGCGAACCTGAACATCGCGATGCCGCCGCCTTTGGTGGCGGATGGCCAGGTGACCTATTCGGACGGTACCAAGGCGACCGTCGACCAGATGGCGCAGGATGCCGCGGCGTTCCTGATGTGGGCGGCCGAGCCGAAGCTCGAGAATCGCCACCGTTGGGGCTTCGTGGTGATCATCTATCTGCTGATCGCGACCGGTCTGGCCTATGGCGCCTATCGCAACATCTGGCGCGACAAGAAGCACTGAGGATCAAACGGATAGCGCGTGATGCGAGCGCCGGCCGATGACCGAGCCGGCGCTCCTTTCCATTTCGATGCTTGCCGTCCTGGCGCTCGTGCTGGGCGGCGGCTGGATGATCTTCAAGCGACGCGAAAAGAAGCAGGGCGTACTGATGCTGATCGCCGCGCTCGTCCTGCTCGGTAACGTACTGATCTGGGCCTGGCCGGCGAAATAACTCTCCCTCCTGCTTGCGGGAGGGGGCGGGGGAGGGCATTTTGGGCAACCCCTTCCCCCCTCCCCAAACCCCCACCGCAAGCGGGAGGGGCTTAAGAGAGCAGCTATGCATGATATCGACGACGCCACCGCTGCCGCCGCCTTCCGCCGGTTGGTCGCGCACCTCCAGCATCGCACCGACGCGCAGAATGTCGATCTGATGGGGCTGGCGGGCTTTTGCCGCAATTGCCTGGGCGATTGGCTGGCCGAAGCCTCGGGCGGCGCCCTGACGAACGCGGAGGGCCGCGAATTTGTCTACGGCTTGCCCTATGCCGAATGGAAAGCGCGCCACCAGCAGCCCGCGACGCCCGAACAGCTTCAGCGGATGGAAGAAAGTCTCAAGCGCAATCCGTCCGCTTGACCGTCAGACGATGTCGCGCCCGGTCGCGAAGGTCGGCAGCACGGTGGAAGGATGCTTATCCTCCGCGCCGAGCCGGCCGATCACCAACTGGCACACCGCTTCCTCGCGCGTCGGTTTGGGATCGCCGTGGCGCGCGATCCAGGCGTCGATCGCCCGGATCTGGTCCGGCCCGAACTCGACCGTGAGCGATGTCTTGGGGTGCGACTCCGACATATCCACAAGTTGGTGCGCTAATGCGGGCCGGTCAAGCGTATCGCCCCTTCCGTTCGGGTAGCCGCCGCCGCTAAGCCTGTCCCGGTGAGCGGCGAACCGACCCCGATGATGGCGCAATATCTGGCGCTCAAGGCGCAGGCGCCCGATTGCCTGCTCTTCTATCGTATGGGCGACTTCTTCGAATTGTTCTTCGAAGACGCCAGGGCAGCGTCCGCCACGCTCGATATCGCGCTCACAGCGCGTGGCGAACATGATGGCGAGCCCATACCAATGTGCGGCGTGCCCGCGCACAGCCACGAGGCTTATCTCGCGCGGCTGATCAAGGGCGGTCACCGCGTTGCCATTGCCGAGCAGACCGAAACGCCCGAGCAGGCGAAGAAGCGCGGCGGCAGCAAGGCCTTGGTCGCGCGCGGTATCGTCCGCATCGTCACGCCCGGCACATTGACCGAGGAGGTGCTGCTCGACGCGCGCGCCGCCAATTGGCTGGTCGCGGTCGCCAAAGTGGGCGGCGCTTTGGGCCTGGCGGCGGCGGACATCTCGACCGGCCGCTTCGAGATATCGGCGGTCGCCCCCAATATGCTTGATGCCGAGCTCGCGCGGCTTGGCCCGGCCGAGCTGGTCGCGCCCGAGAATTTCGATGTCCAGACCAGCTATCCGGTGACGATCGCGGGCGGATTCGACAGCAATGCCGCCGAACGCCGGCTCAAGGCCCAGTTCAATGTCGCCACGCTCGACGGCTGGGGCGAGTTCAGCCGGGCAGAATTGTGCGCGGCGGGCGGCTTGCTCGCTTATCTCGAACGGGCGGGGCAGGGGACGCTGCCCTTCCTGCAGCCGCCGATCCGCCGCGCGGTCAGTGATCATATGATGATCGACGCGGCGACACGCGAAAGCCTGGAGATCGTCTGCACAACCGGTGGCAGCCGCAAGGGCAGCCTGCTCGACGCGATCGACCGAACCGTCACCGGTGGCGGCGCGCGCCTGCTCGGCAGCGATCTGGCGGCGCCGCTGACCGATCGGCCCGCGATCGACGCGCGGCTCGATCTGGTCGGCTTCTTCCATGACGATGGCGATTTGCGCGCACGCCTGCGCGCCGCGCTGCGCGCGCTTCCCGATATCGGCCGCGCGCTCGGCCGGCTGGCGGCGGGACGGGGATCCCCGCGCGATCTCGCGCAGCTCCGTGACGGGCTCGATCAGGGCTATCGCCTGCACGACATGCTCAAGGTGACGCCGCGTCCCGCGCTTCTGGATGCACTGCTGCCCGCCTTCCTCGGCCATGGCGAGCTTGTCGATCGGCTCCAGCGTGCGATCGTGGCCTCCCCGCCGATCGATACCAGCCAGGGTGGCTATATCGCGGAAGGGTATGACGCCGCGCTCGACGCGCTGCGGATGCGCGGCGGCGAGGGGCGGCGGGCGATAGCGGCGCTCGAGGCCTCCTATCGCGACAAGACCGGGATCAGCCAGCTCAAGATCCGGCACAACAATGTGCTCGGCTACCATATCGAGGTTCCGGCCAAGGTCGCCGACCCGCTGATGCGTGCCGAGTCGGGCTTCACCCATCGCCAGACTCTGGCGGGCGTGGTCCGCTTCAACGCGCCCGAACTGCACGATCATGCGAGCGAGGTCGGGCAGGCGGGCAGCCATGCGCTCGCCGCCGAGGCCGCGCATCTCGAGGAACTGACCGGCTTCACGCTCGCCCGCGTGCGCGAGATCGCGGCCACCGCCGATGCGCTCGCCCGGCTGGACGTCGCCGCAGGCCTCGCCGAGCGCGCTGCGGAAGGGGGGTGGAGCCGTCCGGCATTGGTTGAGCAAGCGTGCCTCGAGGTGCGCGAGGGGCGCCATCCGGTGGTCGAAAATGCGGTGTCCGCCGCTGGCGGGCGCTTCGTTGCCAATGATTGCAATCTGGGCCCGCACGACCGGTTATGGCTGGTTACCGGGCCCAACATGGGCGGCAAATCGACCTTCCTGCGCCAGAATGCCGCGATCCTGATCCTTGCCCAGGCGGGAAGTTTCGTACCCGCTGCCAGCGCCACGCTCGGCCTGTGCGACCGCTTGTTCAGCCGCGTCGGCGCATCGGACAATCTCGCGCGCGGGCGCTCGACCTTCATGGTCGAGATGGTCGAGACCGCCGCCATCCTGGCCCAAGCGACCGAGAACAGCTTCGTCATCCTCGATGAGGTCGGTCGCGGCACCTCGACCTATGACGGCCTCGCCATCGCCTGGGCGGTGGTCGAAGCGGTGCATGACATCAACAAATGCCGCTGTCTGTTCGCGACGCATTACCATGAGCTGACACGGCTGGCGGAGCGGCTCGATAGTTTGAGCCTGCACCATGTCCGCGCGCGTGAATGGAAGGGCGATCTGGTCTTGCTCCATGAGCTCGCCGCTGGCCCCGCCGACCGTTCCTACGGTCTCGCCGTTGCGCGGCTCGCCGGCCTCTCGCCGGCTGTCGTCGGCCGAGCCAAGGACGTCCTCAAGCGACTCGAGGCCGGGCGCGCCGCCACCGGCGGTCTCGCCGCCGGCCTTGATGACCTGCCGCTCTTTGCCGCCGCCGCCGCGACCGAACAGGCCACGCCGGATCCCTTGCGCGAGGCGATTGCCGCGGTCGATGCGGACGTGCTCACCCCGCGCGAGGCGCTGGACCTGGTCTATCGGCTCAAGGGGTTGCTTGCCGACGGTTCATGACGCCGCAATCGGTCGGGGCGCAGGGCGTGGGGATGCAGCGGCCCACCCACATCCTCAACGCGGCATCGAACCTGCTCGGAATCGCCCTGCTGATCATCGCCGGGCTCAATGTCAGCCACATCGCCGATAAGAGCTTCGCGGACGAGATCGCCTGGCTCGCGGCGGTCTGCCTCGCCAGTTCCTGCCTGCTTTCCTATTTATCGCTCCGGCATAGCCAGCCTGGCGAGCGCTTCGAGGATTGGGCCGACCGGATATTTCTGATCGGCCTGATCATGCTGATCGGCTCGATCGTCGTGCTCGCGATCGGCAATCGCTAAAGCCTGATCGCGGCGCGTGATGTGTTCCGTCAGTGACGGCGGCGGCTTCTGTCCCTATTTGGGGAAAATGATGGCCAACCGGTTCGACAATCTCCCCAATCGCCGCGCAATCATCGACCGGCGCGGGCTTGCAGACTTGTTATCCGGGTTGGAAGGCGGCGATCCCGCGACGCTCCGCACCGCCGCCACGCCGGCACTGCGCGAAGCGCTCGACCGTGGCCGTGCGGAGATTGCGCGCCGGCTCGCGGAAAAGCCCAGCCATGGCGGTGAAATCGCGGCCTCCTACGCCTTCCTGACCGATCAGCTGCTGCGGCTCTGCTTCGATTTCACGCTCCAGCGCCTCTACCGCAACAACCACCCGACCGCGGGCGAGCGCATCACGCTGATCGCGGTCGGCGGCTATGGCCGGGGCGAGATGGCGCTCCATTCGGATATCGACATCGCCTTCATCACGCCCTGGAAGCAGACCGGCTGGGCTGAGCAGGTGATCGAATCGATCCTATACATGCTGTGGGATCTGGGCCTGAAGGTCGGCCATTCGAGCCGTTCGCTCGACGACATGGTGCGCATGGCGAAGAGCGACCTCACCATCTGCACCGCCTTGCTGGAATCGCGATATGTGTGGGGCGATCAGGCGCTTTATGACGAGGCCGCGGCGCGCTTCGACCGCGACGTCCGCGCCGGCAATGCGCGCAGCTTCGTTGCCGCCAAGCTGGCCGAGCGCAACGAGCGGCACGCGCGGATGGGCGACAGCCGCTATGTGGTTGAGCCCAACCTCAAGGAAGGGAAGGGCGGCCTGCGCGACCTCCACACGCTCTTCTGGATCGGCAAATATGTCCATAAGGTCGGCACCGTTGCCGAACTGGTGGAAAAAGGCCTGTTCACCGCGGACGAATATCGCCGCTTCCGCCGCGCCGAGAACTTCTTGTGGGCGGTGCGCTGCCACCTCCACATCTATGCCAAGCGCGCCGAGGATCGGCTGACCTTCGACGTCCAGTCGGAGATTGCGGCGCGCATGCATTATGCCGATCGGCCTGGGCGGAGCGCGGTCGAACGCTTCATGCGCCATTATTTCCTGACCGCGAAGGAGGTAGGCGACCTCACCGGCGTTTTCCTCGCGCATATCGACGAGGAATTTGCCGGGCGCGGTCGGCGCTTCGGCTTCCCGACATTGCGCCGCAGGCCACGCAAGCTCGACGGCTTCCTGCTCGACCGCGGCCGGCTCAAGGCGCCCGAGGACGATTTCTTCGCGCAGGATCCGGTTCGATTGATCGAGCTGTTCTGGTTGGCGGACAAATATGAACTGGAAATCCATCCGCTGACGATGCGTCAGGCGGGCCGCGATTGTCGGCTGATCGACGGCCGCGTGCGCGAGGATCGCCGTGCCAATACGCTGTTCCTCGACGTGCTGACCTCACCCCGCAATCCCGAAATGGTGCTGCGCTGGATGAACGAGGCAGGTGTGTTCGGCCGCTTCATGCCCGATTTCGGCCGCGTCGTCGCGCAGATGCAATTCGACATGTACCACCATTATACGGTGGACGAGCATTCGCTGCGCGCGATCGGCCTCTTGTCGCGGATCGAAAAAGGCGACCTGGAGGAGGACCATCCGCTCGCCTCCAAGATCTTCAAGCAGATCGTGTCGCGCCGCGCGCTCTATGTCTCGGTGCTGCTCCACGATATCGCCAAGGGGCGCGGCGGCGACCATTCGGTGCTGGGCGCGGAAGTGGCGGAGCGGCTCTGCCCGCGCCTCGGCATGACCGCCGCCGAGACCGAGACGGTCGCATGGCTGGTCCGCTATCACCTGATCATGTCGGCGACCGCGTTCAAGCGCGACCTGGCTGATTTCAAGACGATCCTCGACTTCGCCGCCGTGGTGCAAAGCCCCGAGCGGCTGCGCCTGCTGCTGATGCTGACCATCGTCGATATCCGCGCGGTCGGCCCGGGCGTGTGGAACGGCTGGAAACGCCAGTTGCTCGCCGATCTCTACGATGCCGCCGAAGAGGTGTTGCGCCTCGGCCACAAGCAACGCGGGCGCAGCGAACGGATCGAGGTCAAGCGTGCCGAACTCGGCGTCGCGCTCGGCTGGAGCCGTCAGCCGTTCGACGAATATGCCAAACGTTTTCCCGATTCCTATTGGGTCGCGGAGAGTGTCGATGTGCTCGAACGCAACGCCCGTCAGATCGCGGCGGCGGATGCGGCCGAGAAGAACCTTTCGATCGTGGCGCAGGCCGATCCGCAGCGCGGCGCAACGCTCGTCACCATCTACGCGGGCGACCATCCCGGCCTGTTCTACCGCATCGCGGGCGCGATCCACCTCGCGGGTGGCAACATCATCGACGCGCGCATCTACACGACGCGCGACGGCATGGCGGTCGATAATTTCCTTGTGCAGGATCCCTTCGGTCAGGCGTTCGACGATCCGCATCGTCTCAAGCGGCTCGCCCAGTCGATCGAGGACGCGCTGATGGCGCGCAACCAGCTCGCGAGCAAGCTCGCCGCCAAGCCCGCGCCGCGCACCCGCGCGCACGCCTTCGATACCGTGCCCAACGTGCTGATCGATAACAATGCCTCGAACCGCTACACCGTGGTCGAGGTCAATGCCGGCGACCGGCCGGCGCTGCTCTATGCGCTCGCGCGCGCCATGTTCCAGGCCAAGGTCACGATCCACTCCGCGCATATCGCCACCTATGGCGAGCGCGCGATCGACGTTTTCTACATAACCGACCTGATCGGCGACAAGATCGAGACGCCGGTGCGGATGCGCACGCTCGAACGGCTTCTGCTTGAAGCGGCGGGAGGCGAGTCCGAGGAGGAGGACGGCGGCAACAAGGGCAAGGATAAGAAAGCGGTGGCCTGACCCGACGACAGGGCGCGCAAGCGGGCTATCTTATCGCCCCTGCATATCTCGCGCTTCCGCCGGAATCCGCACGGTCAGGCTGCCCCAGCTCTCGTCCAGCCAGATTTGGCAGGAGAGGCGGCTGGTGCGCGTAACCGATCCGGCAAGATCGAGCAGGTCGTCCTCGTCCGCGCTCGCCGGTGGCAATTTGTCGAAGTCCTTGGGATCGACAATGACGTGACACGTCGAACAGGCCATCTGGCCTTCGCATGTGCCCTCCAGCGGCTGGCCATTCGCCTGGCCGAGATCGAGCAGCCGGTCGCCGGCCTTGCCCTCGACCTCGCGCACGCTGTCGCCGTCGGCCGAAACGAAACTGACCTTCATGCCCACTCCAATTGCCGTGCGGCCGCCTGGTTGATCAGCGCGGCCGCCTCTCGCAATTCCTCTTGGGTCGTATAGCGCCCGAAGCCAAGCCGGATCGCGCTGCGCGCTTGCGCTTCGCTCAATCCCAGCGCGCGCAGCACATGGCTCGGTCGTCCCGATCCGCTCGCGCACGCCGATCCCGCGGAGAAGGCGATTTCACGCAATTCGGAGATCAGACGGCTCGCATCCACGCCATCGCGACGCAGATTGCGGTTGCCGCCGTAGCGCCGGTCGCGGTCGCCATTCAAAGTCCAATCTTCAAATAGGTCATCAGCAAGATCGGATAAGCGATTAATATGTAACATATCCTGTTCGCGCCTTTGTTCCGCAAGCATCGCCGCGGCGCCGAAACCCGCGGCCAGCATCGGGCTCAATGTGCCCGAGCGCAGGCCGTGCTGCTGACCGCCGCCATGGATCATCGCCGGCCAGTCGAGCCCGTCGCGCAGCCAGAGCGCGCCAATTCCCTTGGGACCATGGATCTTATGCGCGGAGATCGCGACCAGGTCACAGGCATCGAGCGGCAGGTCGATCCGGCCGAATCCCTGCACCGCATCGCAGAAGAAAAGCGCGCCCGCATGATGCGCATATTGCGCGAGGTCGGCGACCGGCTGGATCACGCCGATCTCGTTATTGACGAGCATCGCCGCGACCAGCGCCGTCCGCTCGTCGATCGCGCGGGCGGCTGCATCCAGATCGACCAGGCCATTCGCGAGCACCGGCAGGACGACAAGCTCGACATTCTGATGCGCCAGCCACGCCGCTGTATCGAGCACGCAGGCATGTTCGGTCGCGATCGTCACGATCTTGCGGCGCGTCCCCGCGACGGCGCCCTGCAGCGCCCAATTGGCGGCCTCGGTCGCGCCCGAGGTGAGAATCAGCCGGCCCTTGCTGTCCGGATCGCCCACCGCCGAGGCAATGCGCGCGGTCGCGGCCTCGATCGCGGCGCCGGCCTCGCGGCCGAGTCGATGCGGCGAATGCGGATTGCCGAACTTGTCGAGCCAGGGAAGCATCGCGTCGCGCACCTCGGGCGCAAGCGGCGTGGTCGCCTGATAATCGAGATAGATCATGCCGCGCGCCTCCGCGCGGCAAGCGCGGTCCAAGCGTCTAGGAAGCGCTCCACCTCCTCCAGCGTGGTGGAAGGCGCCAGGCTGACCCTTATCACCTCGCGTGCCTGCTCCTCGCTCCAGCCCATCGCGGTCAGCACCGCGCTCGGCTTCAGCGTGCCCGACGAGCAGGCGCTGCCCGCCGAAACCGCGATCCCGGCCATATCGAGTTCGATCAATTGCGCCGCTGCCGCGGTGCCCGGCAGGCGATAAGAGGCGATTTCGGGCAGGCGCGCGCCGCTTTCGGCAACGATCTGCCCTCCCGCAGCGCGCACGCCTTCGTCCAGCCGCCGCCGCAGATCGGCGAGATGCCCGCGCGATCCGCGTGCTTCCAGCGCGGCGGCGAAACCGATCGCGCCCGGCAGGTTTTCGGTGCCTCCGCGATAGCCTTTTTCCTGACCACCCGTGGGAACAAGCGATGCCAAGTCCCTGACAAGCAAAGCCCCGATTCCTGGAGGGCCGCCCAGTTTATGCGCGGAGACGATGATCAGATCGGCGTCAGGCAAGGGCAATTTGGCCGCGGTCTGCGCCGCATCGGCCAGCCACAGCCCGCCTTGATCGCGGATCGCGGCGCCGATCGCGTTAAGCGGCTGGACCACCCCGGTCTCGCTATTGGCGGTCTGGATCGCGACCAGCGATTCCCTGGGGATCGCCGCGAGGTCGACCATGCCCTCGGCATTTACGCCGATCGTCATGGCGCCCGGCGCGGCGCGGCGGACGGAATCATGCTCGACCGCCGCGAGCGCGCGCGCGCCGATCCGCGCCTGTGCGAGCGCCAGAGTGGCGGCCTCCGTCGCGCCGCTGGTCAGGATCAGCTCATAGTCCCAGTCCAGCGACGCCCTGATCCGCGCGCGCGCCTCTTCCAGCGCCGCCTTGGCCGCACGCCCTTCGGCATGGGGCGAGGAGGGGTTCGCCCAGCGCGCATAGGCCTCCGCCACCGCCGTGCGCGCCTCGGGCAGCACCGGCGTGGTCGCGGCATGGTCGAGATAGATTCGATCGGACACGAGGCGGTGAAGTCTCCGTGATTGCACCTTGGCGGACCTTTTCTATATAGGCGCGGCCTGCGCTGGCGCCCAAGCCCGCTCTGTCAGATCAAGCGAGACCGATGCCCGACGTCATTTTCCCCGGCCCCGAGGGCCGCCTCGAAGGCCGTTTCAGCCCGCCGCCGCGTCCGCGCGCGCCCGTCGCGATGATCCTGCATCCGCATCCGCAAGCCGGTGGCACGATGAACAATCGTATCGTCCAGGCGCTGTATCAAACCTTCGTCCGGCGCGGATTCGCGACCTTGCGCTTCAATTTCCGGGGCGTCGGCAAGAGCCAGGGCGTGTTCGACAATGGCATCGGCGAATTGTCCGACGCCGCGAGCGCGCTCGATTGGGTCCAGTCGATCCATCCCGAGGCGCAGACCACCTGGATCGCGGGCGTCAGCTTCGGCGCCTGGATCGGCATGCAGCTCTTGATGCGCCGGCCCGAGATCAAGGGCTTCATCTCGATCGCGCCGCCCGCCAACCTCTACGACTTCACCTTCCTCGCGCCGTGCCCGTCGTCGGGTATCATCATCCAAGGCGAGAATGACGAAGTGGCGACGCCGGGCGCGACCCAGAAGCTGGTCGACAAGCTGCGCACCCAGCGCCACATCACGATCCACCACGACACGATTCCGGGTGCGAACCATTTCTTCGAACATGAAATGCCGCAGCTGATGAAGTCGGTGGACGATTATCTGGACATGCGGCTCAAGGCTTAATTGCGCGAGGCGGGCATCAAAGGCTCGCTTTCCGGGGAACCGGTGGTTAGGGACGCGCCGAGTCCGTTCGACGAAGCGAGAGGTATCTTTGACCAAATTTGCGCCGCGTAGCCGTAAGGTCCGGGTCTTGGCCACGCTGGGCCCCGCGTCCAGCTCGCCGGAAATGATCCGCAACCTGTTCCTGGCGGGTGCGGATGCGTTCCGCATCAACATGAGCCATGGCGCGCATGCGGACAAAATCCCGCTGGTCAAGGCGATCCGCGCGCTCGAACATGAGCTTAATCGCCCGACCACGATCCTGTTCGACCTGCAGGGCCCCAAATTGCGCGTCGGCAAGTTCGCCGAGGGCAAGATACTGCTCGAAACCGGCCAGACGTTCGTCCTCGATCGCGACAAGACACCCGGCGATGCCGACCGCGTCGAATTGCCGCACAAGGAGATTTTCGCCGCGCTCGAAGTCGGCGCGCGCCTCCTGCTCGACGACGGCAAGCTGATCCTGCGCGTGTCGAGTGTCGAGCCTGACAGGATCGAGACCTTGGTCGAGGTCGGTGGTCCGCTGTCCAACTCCAAGGGTCTGAACGTGCCCGACGTGGTCGTGCCGATGGCGGCGCTGACCGAGAAGGATCGCGCCGACCTCGCTTTCGCGGTGGAGCAGGACGCCGACTGGATCGCTCTCTCCTTCGTGCAGCGGCCCGAGGACGTCGCCGAGGCACGCCGCCTCATCGGCGGCAAGGCTTCGGTGCTCGCCAAGATCGAGAAGCCTGCCGCGGTCGACAGGCTCGAGGAAATACTCGAACTCGCCGATGCGGTGATGGTGGCGCGTGGCGATCTCGGCGTCGAATTGCCGCCAGAGCGCGTCCCGCTCGTCCAGAAGCATATCGTCGCCACCGCGCGCCGCATGGGCCGCCCCGTTGTCGTCGCGACGCAGATGCTCGAATCGATGATCGTCTCGCCATCGCCGACGCGTGCCGAAGTGTCCGACGTCGCCACCGCCATCTATGACGGCGCGGACGCGATCATGCTTTCGGCCGAGAGCGCCGCGGGCGCCTGGCCCGAGGAATCGGTGTCGATGATGGATCGCATCGCGATCGCGGTCGAGAACGACCCGGGATACAAGGCGCGTCTCCATTTCACCGAGACCTTTCCCGACCCCACAACCGCCGACGCCTTGTCGGAAGCGGCGAAGGAGATTGCCGAGACGATCTCTGCTTCGGCGATCATCTGCTTCACCAATTCGGGCGCGTCAGCGCGCCGCATCGCGCGCGACCGGCCGTCGGTGCCGATGCTGGTCCTCACACCCAACGAGGCCACCGCGCGCCGCGTTGGCCTACTGTGGGGCGCGCATGCGGTGATCACCAAGGATGTCTCCAATTTCGAGGAGATGGTCGCCAAGTCCAAGCGCATGGCGATGCGCCACGGGCTTGCCGATTCGGGCGACAAGATCATCATCATGGCCGGTGTCCCCTTCGGCACGCCGGGCTCGACCAACATGCTTCACGTCCAGCGCCTGACGGGCAAGGAGCTGGAAGGCTTCGACGACTGACCTCGAGCCGTCATGCCGGACTTGTTCCGGCATCCACGGCGAGGCAGGAATCAAGCCGCTGGGTGGGCTCCGGAACTAGTCCGGGGTGACGCTGGAAATCAATCCGCCGGATATACCGTGAACTGCTCGATCCGCCCTTTGGGGCCCGGCTCGGCGCGGAGCACGATCGTCAGCTTCTTGGTGTCATAGTCCACCGTATAGGATTCGGCGGTGAAGCCGCCGCGCAGGCTCGATCGGTTGCGCACGAAGCTCCGCGGCTCGCCCAACGCCGTTAGGCTGGTGCGATAGTCGGCGATCGCTTGCGGCGTGAAATAATGATTGCCGTTGGCGGTGAACTGCGCGCGATTGATTCTCCCGGCGCGCAGGCCTTCGAACACCGCTTTGGCGCGGCTGATGTCGCCCGCATCGGCGAACAGGATCTTCTCGATCGAATCCGCGATGCTTGTCTGCGCATTCCCGAAATCGGCATTGTCGAGCACCACGATCGCGGCGCGATCGTCGGGATAGATGCGGTTCTCGGACAGATAGCCCACCGCCTCGCCGCCATGGCTGATGCGGCGATGGCCCTTCGTGATATCCACTTCGACCCCAAGGCCATAGTCGGTGCCCGCGCCGCTGGTCAGCAACACTTCGGTCTGCTGCTCATGGTAGCTGGCGGGCTTCATCACGCTTTGGTCGATCACGGAGATGTCCCAGCGTGCCAGATCCGACGCGCTCATCGCGAGCTCGCCCGCGGCGTAGAGCCAGCCTGGCGCGGGCTGCTGCTCAATGCGCACCGGTCCGGCGGCATAGCGATGATAGCCGAGCGGGTCGGCATCGGTCAGGCCGGTGTCGAGGTCGACCGGATGCATCCCCAGCCGGTCGAAGATCCGGCTTTTCAGGAAATCGAGCAATTTCATGCCGGAGACCTGCTCGACGATCCTGCCGGCCGCAACATAGCCCGTATTGGAATATTGCCAGCGAGTGCCAGGGTCGAAGTCGAGCGGCGCCTTCGCCCATTTGTCGAGGATATGTTCGGGCGTGGTCGGCGTCTCCATGTCGATGAAGGCGAAATCCTGCGGCCAGTAATCGCGATAACCCGACGTATGCGACAGCAATTGCCGCACCTTCACCTCATTCGCGCGCGTCAGGTCGGGCAGATATTTGGAAACGGGGTCGTCGAGCGTGAGCTTGCCGTCCTCGGCCAACAGCAGCAGCGCCGCCGCGGTGAACTGCTTGGAGATCGACGCGATCTTGTAGCGCGCCTCGGCTCGCGCCGGCACGCCTTCGCGCTGAAGGCCATAAGCATGCGCGTAGACGATCTTGCCGTCCTGCACGACCGCGACCGACGCTGCGGGCACGCCGGTCGTGGCGAGCGCCTCGGTCGCCGCGGCATCGATTGCATTGATCTGGGCAGGCGTGAGGGGGCCGGCGAAGGCGCCGGTCGAGAGGAAGGTGGCGGCGCACAGGATAGCGAGGCGCATCGGAATCTCCTTTGACGGAGACGTGGCCCAGCCGAATCGCGCCGGCAAACAAAAACCCTCCAACGTCACCCTAGCGAACGCTGGGGTCCATCTCCTGCCGATATGCGAAGATCCACGTTAGGAGATGGATGCCAGCTTTCGCTGGCATGACGGCGGTTTGTTGGGAAAGGGACAAACGAAAAGGGCCGCGCTTGCGCGCGGCCCTCCGAAAGGTCCCCAGGGGAGGAGATTAACCCTGGCGGGCCTTGAACCGGCGGTTGGTCTTGTTGATGACATAGGTGCGGCCGCGACGGCGGATCACGCGATTGTCCCGGTGACGGTCCTTGAGCGACTTCAAAGAATTACGGATCTTCACGGGGAAACCCTGCCTATCTATCCAAAAGCTGCGGAAAAGTTGGCGCTCCCTATGGCGCGAGGCGCTCCAAGTCAACCCGCGGGGTGCGTTCAGCGTCGATGCAGCCTAATCGTTGCTCTAGCGTTGCGATATTACGGATTTCGGAGGGAGATGAAGATGCGCAAGCTGGTCGTCGCGACGCTGGGCACCCTGGCGCTCGCTGGCTGCAGCACGGGGCCGGGCGTGCAGGTCACGCGCTTCCACTTGAACCAGCCGATCGCCACCGGTCAGATCAGCGTTGAGCCGATGATGGCGGCGGATCATGGCAGCCCCGAATTCCAGACCTACGCCAATATCGTCGGAGCCGAGCTCGCCCGGATCGGTTTCACCGAGGCGCCGGGCCTCGCCAAGTCGGAGCAGGTTGCCGTGATCCAGGTCGATCGCATGTTTTTCGACGGACCGCCGCGCTCGTCCTTCTCGATCGGCATCGGCGGGGGCAATTATGGTTGGCACGGTGGCGCAGGGGGCAGCGTCGGCACAACCTTTGCCGGCAAGCCCACCCAGAATGTCGCGACGCGGCTGATCGTGCAGATCAAGCGGCGTTCGGACGGTACCACCATCTGGGAGGGCCGCGCCGAGACGCATGCGCGCTTCGGCACGCCCGAGTCGCAGCCGGCCGCCGCGGTCCAGCACCTTGCATCCGCTGTTTTCCAGGGCTTCCCCGGGGTTTCCGGTCGCACTATCAGCGTGAAATGACTGCCCATATCTCGGCCGCTTTCGACAGCGGCAATATCCGCGTCCTCAGGCAGGACGGCGACCGCTTCGATCTGGAGATCGTCCACGATCACCAATCGGATTTCTATCAATGGTTCCATTTCCGGCTGCTGGGCGCGAAGGGACGCACGGTCGAGCTGCGCATCCTCAACGCCGGCGGATCAGCCTACCCGTTGGGCTGGCCGGGCTACAAGGCGCGCTGGTCGGAGGATCGCGAGGACTGGCGGCTGGCGGAGACCAGCTATGATGGCAGGGTCCTCACGATCCGCCATGAAACCGAGAGCGACAGCCTCTGGTTCGCCTATTTCGCGCCTTATTCGATGGAGCGGCACCACGATCTGATCGCAGCCATCGCAACCCTGCCGGGGGTAACCTACGAATCGCTCGGGCGGACGCTCGACGGGCAGGAGATGGACTGCCTGCATATCGGCGGCGGCCCGCTCCAGGTCTGGCTCTATGCGCGCCAGCATCCCGGCGAGAGCATGGCGGAATGGTGGATGGAAGGCGCGTTGGACCGCCTGACCGATCCCTCCGATCCGGTCGCGCGCGTGCTGCGGCGCGAAGCAAGCTTCCATATCGTGCCCAATATGAACCCCGACGGCTCGCGTCGCGGCCATCTTCGTACCAATTCCGTCGGCGTGAACCTCAATCGCGAATGGCACGAGCCCTCGGCCGAGCGCAGCCCGGAAGTGCTGTGCGTGCGCAACCGGATGGACCAGACCGGCGTCGATTTCGCGATGGACGTGCATGGCGATGAAGCCATACCCTATGTCTTCCTTGCGGGTTTCGAGGGCATTCCCAAGTGGACCGATCGCCAAGGGGAGCTTTACGCCCGTTTCCGCGAGACGCTCGCGCGCCGCTCGCCCGATTTCCAGGTCGAGCATGGCTATGCGGTGGCTGGGCCTGGCAGCGCCAACCTCACCATGTCCACCAACCAGCTCGCCAACCGCTATGGCGCGGTCGCGATGACGCTGGAAATGCCCTTCAAGGACAATGAGGCGCTCGCCGATCCTGAATACGGCTGGTCGCCCGAACGCTGCATGCGGATGGGCGAGGATTGCCTGGGCGCGCTCCACGAAATGCTGGGCGAACTCAAAGCGGCCAGAAAAGAACGCTGAACCAATCCTCCGTTCGCCCTGAGCTTGTCGAAGGGCTGTTCTTCTGCTTCGATGAAGGGAAGGACAGTGCTTCGACAGGCTCAGCACGAACGGAATCACGACAGCTTCCTGAGGGGACGCGCTGATGCCCTGGTTCAACCGCAAAGCTCCCCCGCTGAGTGCCGAGGCGAAGGCGCGCGACCGCGATTGGGAAAGCGCGCTGGAGCAAGGGATCCTGCCGCAGCCGGTGCTCGAACGCTTGGCCGATGCACGCGCCGGCCGCGCGCCGTGGGTCGCGACGATGACGCCGGCCGAACTGCTCACCGCCCGCAGTCATGGTTGCCGGCCGGTCGCGACCGTCTCTGGCACCTGCTGGTATAATTTCGGCTTCAGCTGGACCGAAGGTCATGCGGAGGGCTGGGCCTATGCGCTCGACCGGATACGGCAGGAGGCGTTCGCGGCGGGCGCCAATGCGGTGGTCGACGTGCAGATGCGCACCATCCGCCACCGGATCGGCCAGAGCATGGACTTCACCTTGCTCGGCACCGCGATTCGCGTCGACGGCCTGCCGCCGAGCAGGGATCCGGTGATCGCGACCGTGCCCGCGCTCGAATTCGTGCAGTTGCTCGAAATGGGCATTGTGCCCACCGGCATCGCGGTCGGGGCGCGCTATGAATGGCTTGGAGCCAATGCCTGGGGCTATGGCGGCAATCGCTGGGGCGGCCGGACGACGCAGATGCAATCCAGCGTCTTCGCCGGCAATCAACCTCTGACCGAGCTTGGCCAATTCTGGGAGGGCATCCGCCGCGATGCGCATGCCGATCTGCGCAGGCATGCCGCGACGATGGGTAATGGCGTGCTCGCCCACACCCAGTTCGGCCAGATCATCCGCCGCGAGCAGGACAAGCAACCACCTGCCTATCTTGGCCGCCATATCGTGATCGGCACGGTGGTCGATACGCCGTTCGGTGCGGACATTCCGCACGCGATCGAGCCCGTGATCGACATGCGCGACGGCGACACGCTGAGCGCATCGCGCGGCCACCGTCACAGCGTCTATTCGCACCAAATTGGGGAAGGGGAGGGCCCGATCTGATGGCCGAACAACAGATACCACAGCACGCGCTCGAACGCCTGAAAGGCCTGCGCAGCCAGGGTCATGCCGGGGGCGTCTTCACCTCCGATTTCTCGGTCAACGAATTCCTGCTCGTCCGGAAAGCAGGGTTCGAGCCGGTCGGGCTGTGCGTCGGCTCGTGCATCTATCATCTCGGCTTCCAGCTCGCGGGCTGGAGCTCCAATGTCGAGTTGGAGCAGCTCAGCCTTGCTATGTACGAGGCACGCGCGCTGGCGATGGAGCGGATGCGGCTCGAGGCGCAGAATATGGGTGCCGACGGCATCGTCGGCGTGCGTCTGACGGTCAAGCGCCTCGAATGGGACAAGAATATCCTCGAATTCGTGGCGATCGGGACGGGCATCGTCCACGCCAAGGGGCATCCGGGGTTCAAGGGCCCCAAGGGTGAGCCTTTCACCTCGGCGCTTTCGGGCCAGGATTTCTGGACCTTGCTCTCGGCCGGTTACCGCCCGCTGGAAATGGTGATGGGGAGCTGCGTCTACCATGTCGCGCGGCGCGGGCCCTTCGCGACGTTGGGGTCGATCGGCCAGAATGTGGAGCTCGGCAATTTCAGCCTCGCTTTGTACGAGGCGCGCGAGATCGCGATGGAGCGGATGCAGCTCGAAGCGAGCAAGGCCGGCGCGGAGGGCGTGGTCGGTGCCGATCTGCACGAGGGCAGCCATAATTGGTCGACCCATGTGATCGAATTCTTCGCGATCGGCACCGCGGTCCTGCCGATCGAAGGCCATCAGGCGGACGACATCCCCGATCCGACGCTGGTTTTGTCGGTCAATAGCTAGGGTCCGGACCTCAGGCATATCCCTTCGTCACCCCGGGCTTGTCCCGGGGTCCACCACGAGGCAAGGGGATCGTGCGCGGCCCGGTGGATGCCGGAACGGGTCCGGCATGACGGGAAGTGATTGATGCGCCTGGTTTCGTTCGCTGCCCTGATCGCTTTGGCGGCGCCGGTCATCGCCCAGCCTTTGCCCTCGCCGCAGGAGCATGTCCGCCTGTTCGCGCTGTTCCAGGCGAGCGACGAGGCCGAACTCAGGCGTAACCCGATCGAGGCGCTGAGCCGAGGCGACCTGCGCTATGCCGACCAGCTCGGCGATCCGTTCAGCGACGCGCATTACGCTGCCGAGCGCGCGGCGGCGGCAAGCGATCTGGTCGCGCTGCGCGCGATTGATCGCTCCCGGCTCGATGCGGTCGACCAGCTCGCTTATGACAGTTTCGAATGGCAGACACGCGCGAGCCTGCGCCTGCTGACCGACAAGCCGCTCCTGCTCTCGCTCGAAGTGCGCCCGATCGACCATTTTTCGGGCATCCACCTCTGGTATCCCGACATTGCTTCGGGGAAGGGCGCGGCGCCGTTCAACACGCTTGCGGACTATGAGAATAATCTCAAGCGCAACGTCCAATATGCCGCTCTGCTCGACGAAAGCATTGACCGCTTCCGTCAGGGCATGCGCGAGAAGATCGTCCAGCCCCGCCTCACGATCCGCAACGTCATTGATCAATTGAATGCGCAGATCGGGCAGGGGATTGAGAATTCGACCTTCTACGGTCCCGTGCGCCAGTTTCCCGCAGGCATTTCCGCCAGGGATCAGCAGCGCCTGCGCGCCGCCTACGCGACGCAGATCAGAACCGTGCTGATCCCCGCCGAAACGCGGCTGATGAATTTCCTCAAATCCGAATATCTGCCCGCCGCGCGTCCGACGATCGGCCTTTCAAAGATGAAAGGCGGTATGAGGGTTTACGAATATCTGATTGAAGCAAATACGACATTGCCTCTCACTGCGGACGAGGTTCACCAGCTCGGCCTGCACGAGGTCGACCGTATCAAGCGCGAGCTTGCCGAGCAGCAGAAGATCGTCGGCTTCCAGGGCAGCCCAAGGCAATTCTACGCCTTCCTGCGGTCGAGCCCGCGTTTCCAGCCCAAGAGCGCGGTCGCGCTGCGCGACGGCTATCTGGCGATCAAAGCCCGGGTCGAGCAACGCCTGCCCGAACAGTTCGCGCTCTTTCCCCGCACCCCGCTCGAGATCCGTCCCGTGCCCGCGTACCAGGAAAAGACCGCGGCCGGAGGCTCCTATAATCCCGGCACCGCCGACGGCACACGCCCCGGCGTCTTCTATTACAACAGCTACGATCTTCCTTCGCGGCTGACCTGGGAAATGGAGACGCTCTTTCTCCACGAGGGCGAGCCCGGCCACCATTTCCAGATCAGCCTCGCGCAGGAGAATGCGCGTCTGCCCAATTTCATGCGCTACGGCGGCAACACCGCCTTCCAGGAAGGGTGGGCGCTCTATTCAGAGAGCCTGTGGCGCCAATTGGGCATGGAGACCGACCCCTGGCAGCGGATCGGCGGTCTCAATGACGAGATGCTGCGCGCGATGCGCCTCGTCGTCGACAGCGGCATCCATGCTTATGGTTGGAGCCGCGAAAAGGCGATCCAGTACATGCTCGACAATTCGCCCGAGAGCGTGACCGACGCCACCGCCGAGGTCGACCGCTATATCGCGATCCCCGGCCAGGCGCTCGCCTACAAGATCGGCCAGATCACGATCACCAACTGCAAGATCCGCGCGATGCAGGCGCTCGGGCCCAAATTCGACCCCAAGGCCTTCCACGCGCAGGTACTCAACACGGGCGCATTGCCGATGACTGTGCTGGAAAGGAAGATCGACGCCTGGATCGCCAGCCAGAAGGGCGCTGCAGCGGGTTAGGCGGCGGGTCCGTACGGGACCGTTAGGCCTGGATTGCTTCGCCGCTACGCGGCTCGCAATGACGGATGAAGGTTAAATTCCGTCATCGCGAGCCGTAGGCGAAGCAATCCAGGTCTTGATGCCGCCCCACGGTAAGGTTCGAGCCGCACTGGATCGGGCTCAGATTGAATCCGGCGACGGAACCAACACGCAGATCGCGCTGCCTTGGCCATTGGGCAGGATGATCGGCTCGCCCTGCTTGATCGTGGCAATGTCGTGTATCAACCGTGCGGGCGCGCTCGTCAGCGTGAGCACGCGCAGCCCGCGCTCATACTTGACGCGGTGGCGCTGGAGCACGGCCGCCGCCTCGTCGAGCGAATGCGCGGGTCCCAGGTCGCGACGCGTCGCGCGGTCGAGCGGCGAATCGATCTGGAGCGCGTCGCAATCGAACTGCGCGGATTGCATCGCGGGCAGTTTTTGCCGGGCCGCCGACGACGAGGTCGCAACCATGACGAGCAGGACGAAGGGGGCGAGATGCTTATTCACGGACTGAGAAAACGCCCAAAATCAACTTCCTTTCCCCGCCGCGCTTCATTTTGCCGGCGCGATCCCTGCTTCCTTGCTGATCGCGTCGAACGCCGAACTGTCCATTCCCTTATCAAGGGAAGACATTTCCGCCTGCACCGCCGGATCGGTCATCAGATCGCGCGCGGCGACATTGCCCAGCGTGTTGAATCCGAACTCCATCGCGGCTGCGCCCTCATATTTGAGCGCGGCCACCGTCTCGGCATGGCAATCCTGTGTGACAAGCCGAACGAACATGCGTCCGGCGGTCTGCGAAATCGCCGCGCGCTGTTCGGGCGTGGCCTTGGCGATATCATGCACCGCTGGCCCAGCCGCGAGCGCCGCGAACATCCACCGTACCAGCGCTTCATGATCCGCCGTCGACGCATGCTTGACGAGGCATTTGGCGAGATCATCGGAATAAGGCCCAGCCGCCGCCGGCGCGGTCAGCCCGATCGCCATGAAGGGCAAAACAGCAGCGTGGCGAAGGCGCATCTTGATCATTTTCCGCGGTTTTTGCGGTGCTCGGCCATGTCGAGCACGATCGTGTCACCCTCGGGCAAAAGGCCCAGCCGGCGCGCAATCTCCTGATAGGCTTCGGCCTCGCCGCCCAGATCCTGGCGGAAGCGGTCCTTGTCGAGCTTCTCGCCGCTCGCCATGTCCCACAAACGGCAGCCGTCGGGGCTGATCTCGTCGGCTAGGATGATGCGGGCATAATCATTGTCCCACACCCGCCCGAATTCGAGCTTGAAGTCGACCAGGCGGATGCCGACGCCCGCGAACAGGCCGGTCATGAAGTCGTTCACGCGGATCGCCATGTCGGCGATGTCGTGCATCTCCTCCTGGCTCGCCCAGCCGAAGCAGGCGATATGTTCCTCGCTCACCAGCGGATCGCCGAGCGCGTCGTCTTTGTAATAATATTCGATGATCGTGCGCGGCAGCTGCGTGCCTTCTTCGATCCCGAGTCTTTTGGCGAGGCTGCCCGCGGCGACGTTGCGGATCACCACCTCGATCGGCACGATCTCGACCTGACGGATCAATTGCTCGCGCATGTTGAGCCGGCGGATGAAGTGGGTCGGCACGCCGATATTCGCGAGCAAGGTGAAGACATGCTCGGAAATGCGGTTGTTCAGCACGCCCTTGCCGCTGATCGTGCCGCGTTTCTGCGCGTTGAACGCGGTGGCGTCATCCTTGAAATATTGGATGAGCGTACCGGGTTCGGGACCCTCATAAAGGATCTTGGCTTTGCCTTCGTAAATCTGGCGGCGGCGGGACATGCAGTCTCCCAAGGACCAAAACGAGAAGCGCCCCGGACGCGGCCGGAGAGTCGGCGCGGGCGGGGCGGGTGCGAGCGATATAACGCAGGTCACCTGTAACCGCAACGCGAAGGGCGCGCGTTAAGCGATTACATTTCTCGAAGGTCCGGCAGGGGGGGCTTTATCGGCAGCGGCCGACCTTGGGCGACTCATTGGCGGGCCAGGCGCGATGCGCCCCCCACCAGGTGACGAAACGGTCGGTGGCGGCAAGCATTTCGGCCATGCGCGCGATGAAGCTCGCGGGCTGCCGGGATTTGTCGGACTTGGTCATGACGAACCTCCTTTCGCGGATGGTGCTGCGTTTTCGCGGCCTGCCCCATTTGGTGGAAAATATGCTTCGGAGCCAATCGAAGCTTGCATCGAACCGATAAGTTGAGCTTATGATATCGCACCATGCGCCGTATCCCGCCTCTCTCTGCCGTTCGCGTATTTGAGGCCGCGTCGCGCCATATGAATTTCACCGCCGCCGCGAATGAGCTGGGCATGACGCAGGCGGCTGTCAGCTATCAGGTCAAGTTATTGGAAGAACGACTTGGCATCGCCTTGTTCCGGCGCGACGGACGCGGCGTGCAGCTCACGCCCGCCGGCGAGCGGATCCAGCCGCAGCTCGAACGCGCGTTCGACGCGCTCGACGGCGCCTTCGCGCGGCTGCGCGCCGAGAGCGAATCCACGATGACCGTTTCGACCACGCAGACCTTCGCCAACACCTGGCTTGCGTGGAAGCTGGGCGGGTTCCAGATGGAAAATCCCGGCATGGCGGTTCGGCTGATCGCGCTCGACACGATCACCGATTTTGCCAGGGACGAGGTCGACGTCGCGATCCGCGCCGGGCGCGGGCCTTGGCCGGGACTGGCGCGGCACCTGCTGTTCCAGGTCTATTTCACGCCGATGTGCAGCCCGGATTTCCTCGCGCGCCATGGGGGGAGGATCGCGCCCGCGGATATCCTCAAACTGCCGATGATCACCCCCAACGACATCTGGTGGTCGCACTGGCTGCGCGAGGCGGGGGTCGAGGTGGACGAGAATGAGCTCCGTCCCGGCGTGCGGCTCGATGTGCAGGCACATGAGGGGCATGCGGCGATGGCGGGGCAGGGGGTGGCAATGCTCACGCCGTTCCTGTGGCGCAACGATATTGCGCGGGGCCGGCTGGTGCGCCTGTCGGATCAACTTTCGACGCGTGGCTACGGCTATTGGCTGGTCTACCCCGAGGAACGGCGCATGGTCCCCAAGATCAAGCGCTTCCGCGAATGGCTGCTGCAGGAGATCGGCAGCGAGGATTCGGACGGCCCGCGCACCATCGCGCCGGATTGAGTCGGCCCCTTTGCGCGGGCGCGCTGCTCGGCTAGTCCGCATGCGATGACAACCGATACCGCCGATCCGTTCAACCAGATCCTCGACGCCCCGTTCGATAGCGCGCTCAGCGAGCGTTATCTGGTCTATGCGCTCTCGACGATCACCGCGCGCTCGCTGCCCGACGTGCGCGATGGGCTGAAGCCCGTCCACCGCCGCCTGCTGTGGGCGATGCGGCTGCTCAAGATGGACCCCGGCGCTGCCTACAAGAAATCGGCGCGCGTGGTTGGCGACGTGATCGGCAAATATCATCCGCATGGCGACCAGTCGGTCTATGACGCGATGGTCCGCCTCGCGCAGAGTTTCGCGCTCCGGTACCCGCTCGTCGATGGGCAGGGGAATTTCGGCAATATCGACGGGGATAATGCCGCCGCCTATCGCTACACCGAAGCGCGCCTGACCCAGGTCGCGATCGACCTGATGAGCGGCCTCGACGAGGACGCGGTCGGCTTTCGCCCCACCTACAATAACGAGGATGAAGAGCCCGAGCTGATGCCCGGGCTGTTCCCCAACCTGCTTGCGAACGGCGCTTCGGGCATCGCGGTCGGCATGGCGACCTCGATCCCGCCGCACAATGCCGCCGAGCTGATCGACGCGGCGGTCCATCTGATCGACCAGCCCGAAGGCGATCCGCGCGAGCTGATGCGCTTCGTGAAGGGGCCCGATTTCCCGACCGGGGGAATCGTGATCGATAGCGAGACCGCGATTGCCGAGGCCTATGCCACCGGCCGGGGCGGCTTCCGCGTCCGCGCCAAATGGGCGATCGAGGATCAGGGACGCGGCACCTGGGTCGCGGTCGTGAGCGAGATTCCGTATCAGGTGCCCAAGGGCAAGCTGATCGAGCAGATCGCGGCGCTGATCAACGACAAGAAGCTGCCGATCCTTGCCGACGTGCGCGACGAGAGCGACGAGAATATCCGCATCGTGATCGAGCCGCGCGCGCGCACGGTCGACGCGCAGACCTTGATGGACAGCCTGTTCCGGCTGACCGATCTCGAAACGCGCATCCCGCTCAACCTGAACGTGCTCGATCGCGAGCGTACGCCGCGCGTCATGTCGCTGAAACAGGTACTTGCGGCCTGGATTGACCATCAATTCGAGGTTCTGGTCCGCCGCTCCAACCACCGGCTCGCCAAGATCGCCGACCGGATCGAGCTGCTCGACGGCTACATCATCACCTATCTCAACCTTGACCGGGTGATCCAGATCATCCGCGAGCATGACGAGCCCAAGCCGCTTCTGATGGCCGAGTTCGAGCTGAGCGACCGCCAAGCCGAAGCCATCCTCAACATGCGCCTGCGGTCCTTGCGTAAGCTCGAGGAAATGGAGCTTCGCAAGGAACGCGAGGCGCTCGACAAGGAAGCGCAGGATTTGACCGCGCTGGTGGAAAGCCCGGCGCGCCAGCGCACGCGGCTCAAGCGCGATCTCGCCAAGTTGCGCGAGCGTTATTCTGAAGAGACCGAACTCGGCCGCCGCCGCACCTTGATCGAGGAGCAGGGGCCGGCGCGCGAAATCCCGCTGGAGGCGATGATCGAGCGCGAGCCGATCTCGGTGATCCTGTCGCAGCGCGGCTGGGTGCGCGCGATGCGCGGGCATATCGATTTGGCCTCGGCCGAAGCGCTCAAATTCAAGGAAGGCGACGGGCCCGCTTTCGCCTTTCATGCGCAGACCACGGACAAATTGCTGCTCGTGGCGGCGACCGGCCGCGTCTACACGCTCGCGGCGGACAAATTGCCGGGCGGCCGCGGCTTCGGCGAGCCAGTGCGCCTGATGATCGATCTGGAAGGCGAAGCGGGGATCACGGCTTTGTTCCCTTATCGCGCCAATGAGAAGCTGCTGTTCGCCGCCAGCGACGGCAAGGGCTTCGTCTGCCGGACCGAGGATGCGATCGGCGAGACGCGCAAGGGGCGTCAGGTCGTCAATGTCCGCGCCGGCGCCACGCTCAGGATCGCGCGTCCGATCGGGCAGGAAGACGACTATGTCGCCGCGATCGGTGATAATCGTAAACTGGTCGTCTTTCCGCTGAGCGAAGTGCCCGAATTGGCGCGCGGACAGGGCGCGCAGCTTCAGCGCTATCGCGACGGCGGCCTGTCGGACGCGACCACCTTTCGCTTCGAGGAGGGCCTGTCCTGGCCGATGGGCGGAGAAAGCGGCCGCTACAGGACCGAAACCGATCTTGCGCCGTGGCGCGCGGCGCGGGGCGCGGCCGGACGGATGCCGCCGACGGGGTTCCCGCGCGACAACCGTTTCGGAAACGGTTCCAACAAGATACAGTCGACGAAATCTTAACGCTTTTTCCCTTATTCGCATCCTAATGCAGGTTGCGAGCATCAGCCGCGGCAAGAGGCGTCCCGCAACCCCAGGGAATGCGGGCGCGCTCGCGTCGGCGGAAATCCCGGATTCGGACCCGGTCTTCGCCGACGCGCGACAGCTCTATCTCGATGCGATCCACATTCCCGCGGCGTTGATCGTGCTCGAACAGGGGCAGCCCCGGATCGCCGCCTGCAACACGCCTTTTCAACGGATTGGCGGCAAGGATGCCGACAGCGACAAGGCACATGGCCTGGTCAATGCCGTGCAGTCGTTTCTCGAAGGCGCCGAAGATCGTCACGACCTGGATTGGCATCAGCCCGGCATCGGCGGGCGCACTTTCCGCGTGCACCTTTCCCGCATGCCGCTGCACGGCGAGCATGAGCAGCGCGCGCTCGTTACCTTGGTCGATCGCACCGCCGAGGTCGAAACTGCGCGGTCGCTTCGCGCCGAGATGCTGCACGACAGCCTGACCGGCCTGCCCAATCGTCTCGCTTTCGGCGAAGCGATCGAGGAATCGATCGAGGCCGACGATCTCGACAATGGCTTCGCCATCCTCGCGGTCGATCTCAGCCGTTTCAGCCGGATCAATGAATGCGTCGGCGCGCTCGCCGGCGATGAACTGATCATCACCGTCGCGCGCCGTCTGGTCTCCGCATTGCGCCAGGGCGACATGCTCGCGCGCATGGCGGGCGACGAATTCGGCGTGCTGATGCGCGGAACCGAGGGCGGCGAAGACGTGGTTGCCGCCGCGGCGCGGTTGCAGGCGGCCTTGTCGACCCCCATTCGCCTGTCCGAGCTCGAGATACGCGTCGACTGCTCGATCGGCGGCGCGATGTGGGACAAGCGCGTCCACACGTCGGGCGATCTGCTGCGCAACGCCCAGGTCGCGCTCAAGCGCGCCAAATATTCCGGTCAGATCGAACTCTACCGACAGGGCGAAGCCAATCATGCCCGCCGCCGTTTCAGCCTCGAAACCGAGCTTCGGCGCGCGATCGATCAGGATCAGCTGAGCCTGGCCTTTCAGCCGCTGATCCATCTTCAGACGGGCACCGTATCCGGCTTCGAGGCGCTCGCGCGCTGGGATCACGCGGAGCAGGGTCAGATTTCACCCACCGAATTCATCTCGGTCGCCGAGGAATCCGGTCTGATCGTTCCGCTTGGCCGCTGGGCGCTCGACGCGACCGCGCGCACGCTCGCCGAATGGGATCGCCAGCATGGGGGGCAGCTTCCGCTCAAGCTCTGCGTCAACGTCTCGCCCGTCCAGCTGGCCCGCGACACCGTGGTCGCGGCGGTCAAGTCCACGCTCGATCACAATCATATCGGCGGCCAGCGCCTGACGCTCGAACTGACCGAAAGCTCGATCGTTGCCGACCCCGAACGCGCCAACCATGTGCTGAACGCGCTTCACGACCTTGGCTGCCGCGTCGCGATGGACGATTTCGGCACGGGCTATTCGAGCCTAGCTTATCTCCAGAAGTTGCCGATCGATATCCTCAAGATCGACCGTAGCTTCGTCACCAACATGCACGAGAATAGCGATTCAGTCGCAATCATCCGCGCAATTCTCAGCCTTGCGCGAACGCTCGGCATGTCGACCGTCGCCGAAGGTATCGAGACCGCCGAGGCCGAGCGCACGCTCGCCAATCTTGGTTGCGACACGGGGCAGGGCTATCATTTTGCCCGGCCGTTGCTCGCCAGCGACGCGCTCGACTTCTACCGCGCGCGCAAGGCCTGAGCGACCAGCTCTTTCGCGATCTCGCGCACGCGGGCCTCGTCAGGAAAGCTCTCCTTCACCCACTGACGTTCAACCGCCTGCATCGTCGCGGCGACGACCGGCCCGGCGCTCAGCCCCATTTTCAACAGCTCGCCGCCGGTCAGCGGGAAGCGGGGGACTTTCCAATCCGCCAGCGCCGCCATTCCCTCGTCCGGGCTGACGGCGTGCAGCAGCAACCGGTCACGCGCGGCTTCCACCCCGATCGCGTGCGCGAGAGCCCGGGCTGGGCTCGGTTCACCACCCTGCGCCGCGAGCGTGAGCCGCTTGCGCTGCGCTTTGGAGAGCTTGAGACGCGCCCCTACCAGATCGGCCAATGCCGGATCGGCGGGCAGCAACGCCGCCAGCCGCCGCAGCGGATCCGCGCCATAAGCCCGCTCGCGCGTGACGAGGCGCGCAAGCCTTTCCACGCTCGCCGCATCGATTTCGGGAATGACCGCCGTGAAGATCCGGCGTTCCACCATTAGCGCGACGGTCGGCACCGGCGCGGCCACGCTCAGCAATTTCAGCAATTCCTGCGCGATTCGCTCGCGTGACAATGCCATCAGGTCGTTGGCGCGCGCCGCGCACGCCTCCAGTCCGGCGGGATCGGGCGCCCCCCGGCCGAATCGAGCATGGAAGCGGAAGAAGCGCAGGATGCGCAGATGATCCTCGGCGATGCGCGCGAGTGGATCGCCGATGAAGCGGACCAAGCCGGCCAGGACATCGTCCAGCCCGCCGAAATAATCATGGACTTCGCCGCTCACCGGATCGGCCGAGAGCGCGTTGATCGTGAAGTCGCGCCGCGCCGCATCCTCGCGCCAGTCGTCCGTGAAGGCTACGGTCGCGCGCCGCCCGTCGGTGCTGACGTCGCGTCGCAGCGTGGTGACCTCGACCGGCCCGCTCGGCAGCACCGCGGTGATCGTGCCATGCGCAATTCCCGTCGGCACCGCCTTGAACCCCGCCGCTTTCACACGCCGCGACACCTCGTCAGGCAACAAGGCGGTGGCGAGATCGAGATCGGATACGGGCAGGCCCAGCAGGGCGTCGCGCACCGCGCCGCCGACATAGCGCACCAGCCCTTCGCGGCTGCCCAGCGCCTCGGTCAGGCGGATAAGATCGGGGCGCGTCCGCCAGCCGGTTTCAGGCAGGATCATGCGATCGCGCCCCGCAGCCGGGCGGCCAGATTGACGATCATTCCCGCGGTCGCGCCCCAGATGCGCCGATCCTCCCAGACTATTTCGTGAAAGCGGCGCTCGCGCCCCTCCCAATTGGTGCTTCGGCGCATATGATTGCCCGACGCAAGCAGGAAGGCCAGCGGCGTCTCGAACACCGCCGCCACCTCGCCCTCGTGCGGTGCGAGCGGAAGGTCGGGCGGCACCACGCCCACCACCGGCGTGACCGCAAAGCCGGAGCCGACGCGATAGACGTCGCTCATTCCCACCACCTCGACCAGCGCCGGGGCAAGCCCGATCTCCTCCTCCGCCTCGCGCAGTGCCGCCGCGATCACGTCCTTGTCCTCCGGATCGACGCGCCCGCCGGGAAAGGCGATCTGCCCCGCATGCCGCCGCAGATGCGGCTGGCGCAGCGTCAGCAGTACGCCCGGCTCGGGTCGGTCGGTGATCGCGACCAGCACCGCGGCGGGCGCATAAAACCCATGCGCGCGGTCATAATCGTCGCCTTCGATCGGGACATGGTCGTCCATGGGCGCGGCCAGCGCGGCGCGCAGCCGGTCGGCGAGGCTCATGAGTCCGCGCTCAACGGGAAGAATAGCCCGTCCGACCAGAGGCCAGGCGGGTCCGCATTTTCCTCCAGCGCCAACTCCGCCAATTCATAATAAACCGGGCGTGCAATCGCCGCCTCAAGGCCCGCGCGCACGGTCAGATAGGGCCGGCCCGTGATCAGGTGCAGCCTGTGGTCCGGCCCCGCGATCACCGGCTCGTCGGTATTGAGGCGAAACGCGATACGGCGGTCTTGCCCGGCCCCCTCGCTGCGCGCCTCGACCGCGACGAACGGTGCATCCTCGATTTCTATGTCCAGCTTCTCGACCGGTGTGACCAGCACATAGCGCCCGTCCTCCTCGCGCCGCAGCAGGCTCGCGAACAGCCGCACCATCGCCGGCCGCCGGATTGGCGTGCCTTCGTGGAACCAGGTGCCGTCGCGCGCGATCCGCATCGCGCTGTCGCCGCAATGCGGCGGGTTCCACTGCTCGACCGGCGGCCGCCGCCGCCCGGCCGCTGCGCGTGCGATTTCGGCAAGCGACAGGCCCGCAAGCTCGGCAGGAGGGGGCGCGCTTTCCGGCATGACCCACGCCGTTAGAGCGGGAACGAGAGGCGGGGAAGGGGAGACCTTCAGCCCCGCCGCGGACCTAACATCCCGCGATAAGGCAGATCGCGCCCGCCGGTCCGCGCGAGCAGGCGGCGGCGCTCGAAAGGCCCCGGCAAGTCCCAGTTGGCCGTGGCATCCGCGATGAAGCCGAAGTGGCGGCCATAATATTCGGGATCGCCGATCAGCACGAGCGGCTCGCGGCCCGCGATATGCGTCAGCACCTCACGCATCATCGCGCGGCCGATTCCCTGCTGCTGCCGCTCGGGATCGACCGCGACCGGGCCGACCAGGATCAGCGGCGTCTCTCCCGCATCATGATGGAGCGCGATCGGCCAGCATTGCAGCGCGCCGACCAGCCTTTCCTCTTCCCATGCGGCCAGCGACAGGTCCGGAATGACATTCATCCCGTCGCGCAGCTTGTAGGCGGTGCGCCCGCGGCGGTCCGCACCAAAGGCCGCGTCGAACAGCAGCTCGACGGCGTTCGGATCGGCATCGGCAAGCGGCGACAGCGTGATCAACAAGGCAAGCTCCGGAAGGGGAAAGGGTGCGGCCCATAACGCAAGACGTGCGAAAGGAAACCCGGCTGGCCGCGCTTCTTATGCCCTGCTAGGGGCGGCTCGTTACAGAAGCGAGACCAAGCATGACCGCGATCGACCACCCCAAGCCGCTGGTGCTCGTGCCCGAAACGGGCTCGCCGAACGATTTCGTGCGGCTGGAAGTCAGCGATCTCGTTATCGACGTGCTGACCGGCATCTATTCCGAAGAAACGCACATGCCGCAGCCGCTCAAAGTCTCCGTCACAGCGGACATCGCCGCCCCGCGCCGCTTCAACCATGACACGCCGCTGAGCGCGTCCAAGAATTACCTCGATCTGCGCCGCGCGGTCGAGGAGGGGCTGCCGCGCGACGTCCACTTCACCTTGGTCGAGGCGGTCGCCGATCATATCGTCGATACGATCTTCGGCGGCGACGCCCGCGTGCGGCGGGTCGAGGTCCGGATCGTGAAGCTAGCCTTGTCGCAAGCGGGCGAATCGATCGGCATGACGCTGGTGCGCGAGCGCGCCTGATGCTCGTGCTCGTCACCGGCGGGCTCCATCGCGTCGGCGCGGCGATCGCGGCGCGGCTCGCCGCGGGCGGCTACGACCTCGCGCTCCACGCGCATCGCGCGGGCGGTCCCGATCCGGCGCTGGCCGATGCGATTGCCGCGCATGACGCCGAATCGGCGATATTTCCCGCCGATCTGGCGATACCCGGCGAGGTCGAATCGCTCGTCGGAAAGGTGAAGGCTCATTTCGGCTGTGCGCCCGACGCGCTGGTCAACTGCGCATCGATCATCGGCGAGGGCCAATGGCCGGAATTGTCGCGTGCCGAGCTCACGCGTCATCTCGACGTCAATTTCATCGCGCCGATGCTGCTCGTGCAGAGCTTCGCCGCGGCATTGGCAAGCGACCGACCGGGCGCGGTGGTCAACATCATCGATCAGCGCGTGGCCAATCCGCCGGTCGATCAGGCGGCCTATACCGTGTCGAAACTCGCGCTCGCCTCGGTCACGCGCGTGATGGCGCGCGCCTTCGCGCCCGCCGTGCGGGTCAATGCGGTCGCGCCTGGAAACACGCTGCCGGGCGACGCCTATCAGGAAAGGCAATGGCAACGCCTCGCCGACGCAATGCCGCTTGAACGCAATTCGGCGCCCGAGGATATCGCCGAGGCGGTCGCCTATCTGCTCGCCGCGCCCTCCGTCACCGGGCAGACCCTGTTCGTCGACGGCGGCGCGAATCTCGAAAGCTACAGGCGCGATTTCCTGCACATGATGCGCGACTAAGGCTGGTTCGGCCCCAAACTACGACTAAAGTCTAGTTCAGCGTTTGCAGGGGCCGAGGCCGGTCAGGACCACCTGATAATCGTCGCGCGCGGCCTGCGCGTCGGGCGCGGCCAGGCTTGCGACCGCGTCGTCGGGCAATGCCGGGGGGAGGCCGCAGGCGAGGCGGTACCAGAGCAGGCTATCGGGCTTAGGTGGCGCAGCGCTGTCGTCGACCAGTTCGGACAAGGCTACTGCCCAGCGCGGATCCTCGTGCGGCCGCCGCAGGATCGACAGCGAGATCGGCCGTTTGTCGGCCGTGCGCAGGAAAATCTGCGTCTCGCTCTCGCCGGGAAGCGTGCCGGCGACATGGAAGGCGCGGGTGATTCCCGTGATCGCGGGGGGCGCGTCCGGGCTTACCGCGGCGGTCAGGATCGCGCGCAGCCGGCTCTCATTTTCGGGCGTGCGCGGCACCTGCGCGCGCGGGCCGACCAGGCGTAATTCGCCCGGATTTCCGGTGGTTGCGGCGAGCAACAGGACGGGAACGCCCTTCAGCTTGAGCTTGCCTTTGGGCGGATTGGGCAGGTCGACCAGATAGGTGACGTGCGACGGCACGCCGGTTCCGCTGATCAGCGCGGTCACGTCCGCCTGCACATAATAACGCGTCATACCCGGCGCGAGGCCCGCCGCCGTGTTTCCCTTCAGCGGTATCGCTTCCGTTATGGTCGCGCCGATGGTCTGCGGCGCAGCGAATGCCATGTCGGCAAGTTCCACATAACTATAATCGGTGGTCAGCCCACCATATGGGACAGGTGTCGCTGCGTGGCCGACAGAAGATGCCGAAAGCAGGACAAGGCTCGAATAGGCTGTGAAACGCATCATTTTGCGGCCTTGCCACGCCACGAGCGAAAGATTCAAGCCGTGGAGGGGGCTAAACGTTACCATAAAGCGTTTGCAAGGCTCGAACCGTCGCGATAGGAACACCGCTCGTGCGGCAGGACCAAGACACAGAGCTTGGCGCGCCCGTATCATTCGAGCACCGGAAAGGGCGGTGTTCTAACTCACGGATCGGAGGGAGTGTCATTCTTTAATGGCTTACGCTGACCAACCAACAATGACCCCTCGCAAGGCGGTCTCCATCGGGCTGGTTGTTCTGCTCCACATTGCACTCGGATATGCGTTCGTCACCGGACTTGCCTTCAATGTGATCAAGAAGGCAGCGCAGGATCTGAAGGTCGTGGACATCAAGGACCAACCGCCGCCACCCGAACAGAAGCCGCCGCCACCGCCGCCGCAGCAGACGAACGTGCCGCCGCCGCCGATCGTGGCGCCGCCGCCGCTCGTGCAGACGCCGACGATCGCTCCGCCGATCATGACGGTGCCGACGCCGCCGCCGGTCGCGCCGCCGATCACGGTTTCAGCGCCACCTGCGCCTCCTCCCCCCGTGATCTCGCAGGCCGCCCAGGCCAAGGGCGATCCGCATTCGTGGATCACCAATGACGATTATCCGCCCGAGGCGGTTCGTCAGGAACAGCAGGGCACCAGCGGCATCGCCTGGACGATCAACGAGCAGGGCCGCGTGGAAAATTGCCACGTCGTCTCCTCGAGCGGATCACAGGTGCTGGATGATACGGCTTGCCGTCTGATGACACGCCGGGGCCGCTACACGCCGGCCAAGGATGCCGCAGGCAATCCGATCAGGCAGACGCAGTCGCTGCGCTTCAAGTGGGTTCTGCCCTCTGAGTGATTTTTCGAACAAGACGTCGCGGGATGCCGCGCCGCGCCGTTTAACCTAATTAGAAGGACCGTTGAGACCATGACTACTCCCGCCGCTGGCGCTCACGCCGCCGCCGCTTCCAACCCTTATGGCCTTGCAGGCGCGCTCCACCAGGGCGGCCTCATCACCTGGGCCGTGTTCATCGTGCTCGTGATCATGTCGTTGTCGACCTGGTACATTATGTTCACCAAGCTGTTCGAGCAGCAGAAGGTGCTCAACCAGTATAAGCGCGTCCGCACTAATTTCTGGGGCACCCCGACGCTCCGCGACGGCGCCAACAAGCTCGAGCGCAACTCCGCCTATCGCCAGATCGTCGACGACGGCCTGCTCGCGCAGGACCAGCACACCAAGCTGATCGACCCGGTCGACCAGCATGAATGGCTCGGTGCTTCGCTCCATCGTTCGACCGCCGCGATCAATTCGCGCCTCGGCAACGGCATGGCGGTGCTCGCCACCGTCGGTTCGACCGCGCCGTTCGTCGGCCTGTTCGGCACCGTGATCGGCATTTACGGCGCGCTCATCAAGATCGGCGCGGCCGGGCAGGCCTCGATCGACGCCGTCGCCGGCCCGGTCGGTGAAGCTCTGATCATGACCGCGCTCGGCCTGATCGTCGCCGTTCCGGCCGTGCTCAGCTATAACTGGCTGATCCGCCGCAACAAGGTCGTCGCCGAACAGCTCGACACCTTCGCGACCGATCTGCACGCTTACATGGTGTCGAACGGCGCCCTGAAGCCGGCGATCGGCACGGTGAAGGCCGCTCCGGCTGCCGCCATCAAGGCGCCGACCGCGACCAAGGCATAATGTTAGGGCTCGGGCGGGGTTTCGGCTCCGCCCGCGGCTTTGACGGCAGGCGCGCTTTCGCACCTGTGTAAAGGATAGGAATTTCGCCCATGGCGATGAGTGTCGGCCCCGCCGAATCAGACTCCCCGATGTCGGACATCAACACGACGCCCCTCGTGGACGTCATGCTCGTTCTGCTCATCATCTTCCTGATCACCGTGCCGGTCGTGATCCAGACCGTGCCGGTCCGCCTGCCGAAGGTCGCCTATGAGCCGACCACCAGCAAGCCGGAGAATGTCGTCCTTTCGGTCAAGACCGGCAAGGACGGCAAATGCGAGGTTTACTGGGGGCTGACTAAGGTCTCCGCGCAGGAATTGCTCGACAGGTCGGTCAAGAAGCTCAAGGCCGAGATCGACAAGCTCGGCGGGCCGCAGAACATGACCGCGGACAATATGCCCGAGGTTCATATCCGCAGCGATATCGATACCCGCTGGGAATGTGTCGGCGGGGCGATGACCAACGTGTCTCGCGCCGGCTTCACCCGCATCGGCTTCATCTCGCAGCCCGACCCCGGCCAGTATCACGCCGCGGTCGAATAAGCGCCGAAACTAGGAGTTAACGAATATGGCCATGAGCTCCGGCGGCGCCGAAGGCGAGCCGATGATGGACATCAACACGACGCCGCTTATCGACGTCATGCTGGTGCTCCTCATCATGTTCATCATCACCATCCCCGTGCAGACCCATGCCGTGAAGCTGGACCTGCCGGCACCGACCAACACGCCGCCGCCGCCGATCCTTCCGACCAAGAACGAGGTCGCGATCACCAACACCGATCAGGTGTTGTGGAACGGTACGCCGGTCGATCTGATCACGCTGCGTCAGTATCTTGATCAGTCGCAGACGCTGAGCCCGATTCCCGAGCTGCACATCCGCCCCGCGCAGGATGCGCGGTACGAGGTGGTCGATCAGGTGCTGGCGCAGACCAAGCGCGCCAACATCACCAAGATGGGCTTCGTCGGCAACGAGGCATACGCCAACGATTTCTGATCGGTTGGCGGATCTCAATATTAAGAGGCGGGCCTTTGGCCCGCCTTTTTTTTATGCTTGGCGCCCGGCCGGCGGTGAAGCCGGGCGCTTCGCCGAGCGATCAAGAGGCCGATTGTCACCCGTGGTGATACTGTATATCATCACGCCCCGCACATGCGGAGATGAAGGAGTGGTTAGACATGGCCATCAAATCTCAAAACGCAGCCGCCGCACCGATAATGGATGTCAACACGACGCCGCTTATCGACGTCATGCTGGTCTTGCTCATCATGTTCATACTGACCATCCCCGTGCAAAATCATGCGGTAAAGCTGGATACGCCCGCAGGTGCGAAGCCGCTGAAAATACCGCTCCCGGACAAGAATGAAGTCACGGTCACCAGGGCCGATCGCGTGCTGTGGAACGGCGCGCCTGTCGATCTGGGCACATTGCGTGCCTATCTCGATCAATCGCAGACGCTTGATCCAATTCCGGAACTACGCATCCGCCCGGCCGCGGATGCGCGCTACGAGCAGGTCGACAGGGTGCTGGCGGTGATCAAGCGCGCGAACGTCGCCAAAATGGGTTTTGTCGGCAACGAGGCGTATGCCAACGATTTTTGATAGCCTAACCGGGAATTAATTGAGTAAGGGGCGGACCCGTTGGTCGGCCCCTTCTTTTTTTGCAGGGGCCCGGCGCTTTTCGAGCCGATTCGGATAGGAAAAGGATAGCCCTTCGCCTGTTTGATCAAGATCAATTGCCCTGGCAAGGCGATTGCGTAATCCTTTGCCGAATAGGGGGAATTTCGGTGGACGGCTGGGCGTTGCCCGCACTTATCCTGATCGGTAGCTACCTGCTTGGCGCGATCCCTTTCGGGGTGATCGTGACCCGGATTTTTGGCGCGCAGGATCCGCGCTCGATCGGCTCGGGCAATATCGGCGCGACCAACGTGCTTCGCACCGGACGCAAAGGCTTGGCGGGGCTGACGCTCTTGCTTGACGGCGGCAAGGGCGCGGTGGCGGTTCTGATCGCGGAGGTGGTCAGTCCGGGGTCGGGGCCGCTCGCCGCGGTCGGCTCATTCTTCGGCCATGTCTTCCCTGTCTGGCTTAGGTTCAAAGGCGGCAAGGGCGTCGCGACCTTGCTCGGAATCACGCTCGCATTGCATTGGCCGACCGGGCTGGTCGCCGTCGCGGCCTGGCTGCTGGCGTTGCTGATCTCGCGCCGGTCGTCGATCGGCGGCATGGCGGCGGCGGCGGTCACGCCGGTGGCGTCCGCTTATTTCTTCAAGGTCGATCTCACGCTCATGTTTCTCGCGCTGGCGCTCGTGGTGGTGTGGCGTCATCGCGCCAATATCGAGCGGCTGATCGAAGGCACCGAGCCGCGCATCGGCGGGCGTGGCCAGGGCTGAGCCGGTGATCGACGCCGATGGGCTGGCGCGGCTCCGCCTGATTCGAACCTCGTCGATCGGCCCGGTCACCTTCACCCAATTGCTCGCGCGCTTCGGCACCGCGCAGGCCGCGCTTGACGCAATTCCCGATCTTGCCCGCCGGGGCGGCGGATCGGCGCCGCGTATTCCCAGTCTCGCCGATGCGGAGCGCGAGGCCTTGGCCGTTCAGCGCGCCGGCGGGACCTATCTCTTTGTGGGCCGGCCCGGCTACCCGGCGCTGTTGGCCGAGGCCGAGGGCGCGCCGCCCGTGCTGAGCGCCGCGGGCGATGTCGCCTTGCTCGCCCGGCCGACGGTGGCGATGGTCGGCGCGCGTAATGCCTCCGCCGCCGCGGTGCGCTTCGCGCGCCAGCTCGCGGTCGAGCTGAGCAATCTCGGCTTCGTCGTCGTATCGGGCCTCGCGCGCGGCATCGACACCGCCGCGCATCGCGGTGCGCTCGACCGCGGCACGATCGGCGTGGTCGCGAGCGGCCTCGACATCTTCTATCCGCCCGAAAATGAGGCACTGCAGCGCGAGATGCAGGCGCGCGGCCTCGTGCTTTCGGAACAGCCGCCGGGGACCGAGCCCCATGCGCGCCACTTCCCCGCGCGCAACCGCATCATCGCGGGCCTCGCGCTTGGCACGCTGGTGGTCGAGGCGGCACCCAAATCGGGTTCGCTGATCACCGCGCGGCTGGCGGCCGATTATGGGCGCGAAGTGATGGCGGTCCCCGGGTCGCCGCTCGATCCCCGCGCACAGGGTTGCAACCAATTGATCCGGGATGGAGCAATCCTGATCCAGTCCGCGGCCGACGTGGTCGAGGCGGTGAGCCCCTTCGGTTTGGGCCGGGTCGCGGCGCCTGTGGACGTCTTCACCCCCGGCGGCGCCATCGACATTGCCGACCGCGACCGCCAGTCCGTCCTGACCCTGCTGAGCCCGATCCCGGTCGCGCTCGACGAATTGCTGCGCCAGTCGGGTCTTGCGCCGGCGGCATTGCACCTGATCCTGCTCGAGCTTGAACTGGCCGGGCGGCTCGCCCGCCACGCCGGTGGGCGCGTCGCTCTCGATTAGCGATTCCGAGCCGGAGGCTCTCATCCGGCGATTGGAAATCGTGATCGTTCTAACCGATATGTTCGCGCTCGCGGATCCAGCGCGTCGCGATATATTTTACGCCCTCCAGCACGGGGAGGCCGGCATGTTCGGATACCCTGTCGACCTTGCCGTCTTCGAGCATATTGCGGAACAGCAGGACATCCCCGATCCGGCCCTTGACCGTCAGCCCCGCGCTCGGAAAAGCGGTCTCGCCGCCGCCATAATCCTGGTTGAGATAGAGGAGGGCGGTTTTCACCCGCTGGTTGGCCGCACCCTGGATATAATCGACATGCGGGCGATATTGCTGGCCAGGCCGGTAGCGCAGGATCTGGAGCGGCTCACCCTGATTGACGTCGGTTCCGCTCATTGACGCCAGCCGCCGGTTGAAGACATGGATCAGCGGATCCTCGATCAGCCAGTGGATGTGCGATTCCTCGGACGTGCGGATCGGATCGGGCCGCTCGCTTCCATCCCGTTCGTCGACCACGGTGGCGCGCTTGAAATCGGGTTTCTCGACCTCGAACAAATAGGCGCACTCGGCCAGGCTGAACGCGCCTCTGAACAGGATGATGTGCGGACTTTCGCGCAACAGGTCGCCGCGCGGCGGCGCTACGGGATCGCCGGCGGCGGTCAATGCGAGCGGGGCCAGCATAGCCAGGATTCGGGCGCGATCAGGGTTCCGCGCCGCCTCCCGCCGCAGGCGGCGCAGCGCCTCCGGCCAGTCGCGCGGCCCGGCTCGGCCGCTTGCGAGCAGATTCGTCGCATAGACGGCCGAAGCCTCATGTCCGGCTTCGCCTGCGCGGCGATAATATTCGCGGCCAAGCGGCAAGCTTTTTGGCACCAGGTCGCCCGACCAGGTTAATTGTGCGAGCGTCGCCAGCGCGCCGGGATCGTTGCATGCCGCCAATTGCCGGAAAATCGCGAGTGCCTGCTGCGGATGTCCGCCCTGGAGCAATGAAAAGCCATGGAGAAGCAATGGATCAGGCGGCTGCATGCCGCCAATTTATGGCAAGCTTCCCTTGCAGCCGCCAGCGCCCATATTAAAGCCGGGTCGCAGGGGGTGGTCCAAGGTCTCTTGACGCACCCATGTGCGGCTCTCCACCCTCGCGCGTACACGTAAGGACATAAAAAGCGCTCATGAAGCTCGTCGTCGTCGAATCCCCCGCCAAGGCCAAAACCATCGAGAAGTATCTCGGACCCGGCCATCGGGTCCTGGCTTCCTATGGCCATGTCCGCGATCTGCCGCCCAAGGACGGTTCGGTCGATCCCGACAACGGCTTCGCGATGGAATGGGAGCCTTATGCCGACAAGGCCAGGCAGCTCAAAGCCATCGCCGATGAGGCCAAGGGCGCGGACACGTTGATCCTCGCCACCGACCCCGATCGGGAGGGCGAGGCCATCTCCTGGCACGTCCAGGAAGTGCTCAGGAAGAAGAAGGCGCTGCCCGCCAAGGTCGAACGCGTCACCTTCAATGCGATCACTAAGTCGGCCGTGCTCGATGCGATGGCGCACCCGCGTGCGCTCGACGAGGATCTGATTGACGCCTACCGCGCCCGGCGCGCGCTCGATTATCTGGTCGGCTTCACGCTCTCGCCCGTGCTGTGGCGCAAATTGCCCGGCGCCAAGTCGGCGGGCCGCGTCCAGTCGGTCTCGCTGCGCCTGATCGTAGATCGCGAGCGCGAGATCGAATTGTTCCGAGCGCAGGAATATTGGTCGGTAGCCGCCGACATGGAGCAGGACGGCGTGCCTTTCATCGCGCGGCTGGTGCGCTGGAAGGGGCAGAAGCTCGATCGCCTGTCGATCGGCAATGGCGGCGATGCCGCCGCGGCCAAGGCCGATGTCGAGGCCGGCCGCTTCTCGGTCACCAGCGTCGAGACCAAACCGCTCACGCGCAACCCGCCGCCGCCCTTCACCACCTCAACCTTGCAGCAGGAGGCCGCGCGCAAGCTCGGCTTCTCCGCCAGCCATACGATGCGCGTCGCGCAGGATCTCTACGAGCAGGGCGCGATCACCTATATGCGTACCGACGGCGTGCAGATGGACGGCAGCGCCATCTCGGCCGCGCGTCACGCCATCGCCGATCGCTATGACGGCAGCTACGTGCCCGATCATCCGCGCCAATATACGACCAAGGCCAAGAATGCGCAGGAAGCGCATGAGGCGATCCGCCCGACCGATTTCATGCGCAACAGCACGGGGTCGGGCGATCATGCCCGCCTGTACGAGCTGGTGTGGAAGCGCGCGCTCGCCAGCCAGATGGCGTCCGCCCGGCTCGAGCGCACCACGATCGAATTGTCCGACGGCACCGGCCAGAACGGCCTGCGCGCGACCGGTCAGGTCGTGCTCTTCCCCGGCTATCTCGCGCTCTACGAGGAAGGCCGCGATGACGCGGAGGACGAGGATTCGAAGCGCCTGCCGCGCATGAACGAGGGCGATGCCCCCGCCAAGAAGGCGGTGAATGCGGAGCAGCATTTCACCCAGCCGCCGCCGCGTTACTCCGAAGCCTCGCTGGTCAAGAAGATGGAGGAGCTCGGCATCGGCCGCCCGTCCACCTATGCCGCCACGCTCCAGACGCTCAAGGACCGCGAATATGTGGTGCTGGAGAAGAACCGCTTCATTCCGCAGGAGAGCGGACGGCTGCTGACCAGCTTCCTTGAACGCTTCTTCGAGAAATATGTCAGCTACGACTTCACGGCCGACATGGAGGAGGAGCTGGACGAGGTGTCCGGCGGGCGCGCCGATTGGCAAAAGGTGCTCGCGGACTTCTGGAAGGACTTCAAGCCCAAGACCGCCGAGGTGATGGAGCAGAAGCCGAGCGACATCACCGCCGCGCTCGATGAATTCCTCGCGCCCTATCTCTTCCCCGACAGGGCCGACGGCACCGACCCACGGCTCTGCCCCAATTGCGGCAATGGCCGGCTGGCGTTGCGCGGCGGCAAATATGGCGCCTTCGTCGCCTGCTCCAATTACCCCGACTGCAAATATACGCGCCGCTTCGCGCAGGGCGGGAGCGAGGAAGCCGCCAACGATACCGGGCCGAGCGAACTCGGCGCCGATCCGGTAAGCGGCGAAATGGTCACGCGCCGGGCGGGGCGCTTCGGCCCCTATATCCAGCTCGGCGAGGGCAAGGAGGCCAAGCGCGCCTCGATCCCCAAGGACGTGCCCGAACTCGATTTCGACATGGCGCTCAAATTGCTGTCGCTGCCGCGCGAAGTGGGGCCGCACCCCGAAACGGGCAAGCCGATCACCGCCAGCATCGGCCGCTATGGGCCGTATCTGGCGCATGACGGCAAATATGCCCGGCTCCAGTCCACTGCCGAAGTCTTCGAGACCGGCATGAACGCGGCGGTGTCCAAGCTCGCCGACGCGGAAAAGGGCGCCGGCGCGCGCAACGGTTCGCGCGAGCCGATCGCGACCTTCGGCGACAGCCCCGTCACGGGCAAGCCGGTCAAGGTGATGGAAGGGCGGTTCGGCCCCTATGTCACCGACGGCGTGACCAACGCGACCTTGCCCAAGGGCACCGATCCCGCGACGCTCGACCAGGACCAGGCGCTCGTCCTGCTGGCCGAACGCGCCGCCAAGGGGCCCGCCAAGGGCAAGAAGAAGCCGGCGCGCCGGGCGACCAAGCGCTGAACCATGGCCGACCTCGCCCAGGACGAAGCAACACGCGCCGCGGCGACGGAGCGTTCGCGCGCGCTGACGGAAAAAGCCAATGCGTTGCGTGCCGAGAGCAAGTGGGAAGAGGCCCTCCCGGTATGCATTGAGGCCCACCGTGCCGACCCCAACAACCCCGCGGCGGCTTTCAATCTGGGCGTTATGCTGGCGAAGGTGGGGCGGCTGGAGGAAGGCGAGAGGCTGATCCGCCACACGCGCACGCTGGCCCCCCGCGAGGCGCGCGTGGTCCATTCGCTTGCGCATATCCTGATGGGGCAGGGGCGCTATCGGGAAGCCTGGCCGCTCTACGAGATCCGGCAGGTCATGCCCGAGCTCAATATCGGCTTTCCCAAGGGCTTCGATTTTCCCCGTTGGCATGGCGAACCGCTGGCGGGAAAGCGCCTCGCCATCTTCCCGGAGCAGGGGCTGGGCGATCAGCTTCAGCTTGCGCGCTTCCTGCCGCGGCTCATCGCCGAGGCCGCGGAGGTCATCCTGCTGGCCGTGCCGCCGCTGGTGCGGCTGTTCCAGCACAATTTTCCCGGCGCGACGATCGTCGAGGCGGCGGGCAATACCGAATTTCCCGATCCCGATTATTGGGTGACGTTCCAGGGCATTCCGGCGGCGATCGATCTCGCGCTGGAGGATGTGCCGGTCGCGCCCTATCTCCGTGCGCCGTTTGCCGGGGCGCCGCTGGGCGATGGCTTCAAGATCGGCCTCAAGACCATCGGCAATCCCAGCCATGCCAACGACAAGGCCCGCTCGCTGTCGCCGGAACTGGCCGATCGTCTGCGCAAGGAGCTGCCCGGCAAGGTCATCAGCCTGGAGCCCCAGGACCTCCGCCCGCGCGACATGGCCGAAACGGCGGCGGTGATCGATCAGCTCGACCTGGTCGTGTCGGTCGACACCTCGATCGGGCATCTCGCGGGCGCGATGGGCAAGCGCTGCCTGTTGCTGGTCCCGGGCTTCGGCACCGATTGGCGCTGGATGGTGGATCGCGCCGATTCGCCCTGGTATTCCAACCATAGTCTCTATCGCAGCACCATCGGCGGCGACTGGACGGCCGCAATCGATCGATTGATCGCGGACGCCGATCCGGCACATGCGCGGGCCGTTTACCAGTCAGGGCATGCCGGCATGGCCGAGGCGGAGGCCTTGCTGGCCCGCCTGTTCCCCCATCATCCGAACCCCCAGCTGGAGCCGGCCTTGCGGCGGCAGGCCGGCAAGAAGCTGATGATGGACGCCCAGGCCCTCCGCGCGGAGGGCAAGCCGCTGGAGGCGCTGGCGACGATCGAGCAGGCGGTCGCGGTCGATCCGGACAGCGTCGATGCCGCTTATATGCATGGCGTCTACCTGACCAATTGCGGCCGGCTCGAAGAAAGCGAGGCCATAATGCGCCGCGTGATCGCGGCGGCGCCCGGCCTCCCCAATCCGCGCGACGCGCTCGGCAATATTCTGCTGGCACAGGGGCGCTACCGCGAGGCCTGGCCGCTTTACGAGGCGCGAGTCGAGCGTGAGGGGCTCAACGACGGTTATCCCAGGACTTTCCCCTATCCGCGCTGGCAGGGGCAGGATCTCGACGGCAAGCATATCGTCATCTTTCCCGAACAGGGATTTGGCGACCAGATCCAGTTCGTGCGCTTCGTCCCCCGGCTGGAGAAGCTCGGGGCCAAGGTGACGCTGCTCGCGCCGCCGCCGCTGGCCGCGCTGTTTCGCCACAATCTGCCCCAGATCGAGGTGCTGACCGCCGAAGGCTCGGTCGATTTCCCCGATCCCGATTATTGGGCGACTTTGGCGGATCTGCCCGTGCGTATGGACGTGCAGCCCTCCAGTCTCTGGGACGGCGCTTATCTGAAACCGCCCCGGCTCAGCGGCGAGCCCACCGGCGGCGCGTTCCGGATCGGCCTGATGGCGCAGGGCAACCCCGGCTTCGCCAACGATCTCTATCGCTCGCTCCCGCCCGAGCTGGCCGCGCGCCTGCAACGCGAGCTGCCGGGCGAGATCATCGACCTGTCGCCCGAGAGCACCGGGGCCAAGGACTTCGCCGATACCGCGGCGATCATCGACACGCTCGATCTGATCGTATCGGTCGATACCGCGGTCGCGCACCTGGCCGGTGCGATGGGCAAGTCCTGCCTGCTCATGCTGCCGGGTTACGGTACCGACTGGCGCTGGATGCGCGGCCGCAAGGATTCGCCCTGGTATGGCGATCATGTGCTGTATCGGACCGAGGTCGGCGGCGGCTGGGAGCCCGTCGTCGATCAGGTGGTGCGCGACGTGCGCAACGCCTCCAAATCCGCTTTCCGCTACCTGCGGCAGGCGAGCGCATTGCGCGCCGAAGGCCGTTATTCGGAATCGCTCGCCGCGGGGCGCAAGGCCATTGCCGCCGATCCGGACAATAAGGGCGCGCTTCACAATGTGGGGCGCCTGCTCGCCGATCTCGGGCGCCTCAAGGAAGCCGAGAAACTCCAGCGGCGCGTGCTCGCGCTGTCGCAGGACGACATGTACCAATATGGGCTCAGCCTCAATCTGCTGACCCAGGGGCGCTATCACGAGGCGTGGCCGCTCTATGAATCGCGCACCCGTATCGCTTTGTTGCGGACCGGCTTCCCGCAGGGCCTGAAATTCCCGCGCTGGCGCGGCGAGGACATTGCCGGAAAGCGCATCGCGATCTTTCCGGAACAGGGTTTCGGCGATCAGATGCAGTTCGCCCGTTTCCTGCCGCACTTGCAGGAACGCTGCGGGGAAATCGTCTTGCTCGCGCCGCCCGCCTTGGTCCGCCTGTTCGAGACCGCTTTCCCCCACGCGCAGGTGATCAAGGCCGCCGGTGCCGCCGAATTCCCGCGCTCCGACGTCTGGACCTCGATCGTCGAGCTGGCCCATCTGTTCGATGCCCGGCTCGAGGCGCTGCCGCCTCCCGAATTGCTCCATATTGAGCGCACGCGCGCTGCCGACGGCCGCTTCCGCATCGGCTTCATGGGCAAGGGCAATCCCGGCTTCGTCCACGACGTGCATCGCTCGCTGCCCCAGGAGGCGGCGGAAAGGCTGCGTGCGGCCTTGCCCGGCGAGGTGGTCGATCTCGATCCGAAGGTCTCGGGCGCGAAGGATTTCCTCGATACCGCGCGGATCGTCGCCGATCTCGATCTGGTGGTTTCGGTCGATACCTCGGTCGGGCATCTCGCCGGCATCATGGGCAAGCCGTGCGCGCTGCTGGTCAACGGTTTCGCGACCGACTGGCGCTGGCTGCGCGATCGGTCCGATTCGCCCTGGTATCCCCGACATCGGATCTTCCGCGGCGGTATGGACGGCAATTGGGACGCCGCGATCGCGGACCTGCTGGCGCATGCCGAAGCGCTCGCCGCGCACGCAGCCGCATTGCCCTCTTGACCGGGCCCGCCTAAGCAGCGCGCGTCCTTAGCCAGAGCGGAGCCCGATGCGCCTTTCCCGTTTCTTCCTGCCCGTGATGAAGGAATCGCCCGCCGACGCGCAGATCGTCAGCCATAAGCTGATGCTGCGCGCGGGCCTCGTGCGCCAGACCGCCGCCGGCATCTATGCCTGGCTGCCGTTGGGCCTGCGCGTGCTCAAGCGGATCGAGCAGATTGTACGCGAGGAGCAGGATCGGTCGGGGGCGATTGAACTGCTGATGCCCACCGTCCAGTCCGCCGATCTGTGGCGCCAGTCGGGCCGCTATGACGATTACGGGCTGGAGATGCTGCGCATCAAGGACCGCCACGATCGCGAGATGCTGTTCGGGCCGACCGCCGAAGAGGTCATCACCGCCATCTTCCGCGACGCCGCGCGCTCCTATCGCGACCTGCCGCGCACGCTCTACAACATCCAGTGGAAGTTCCGCGACGAGGTCCGCCCGCGCTTCGGCGTGATGCGGGGGCGCGAATTCCTGATGAAGGACGCCTATTCGTTCGACCTGGACGAGGCCGGCGCGCACCACAGCTACAACCGTATGTTCGTGGCGTATCTGAACACCTTCGCGCGGATGGGGCTGCGTGCCATACCGATGCAGGCCGATACCGGCCCGATCGGCGGCGACCTTAGCCACGAATTCATCGTGCTCGCGCCCACCGGCGAGAGCGAGGTCTTCTATCATGCGAACTGGGAGAAGCCCGCTGAACTCTCGACCGTCGATTTCGACGATGTCGCGGGCCTGCAGCAGATCGTCGCCGGCTACACCGCCGACTATGCCGCGACCGACGAGAAGCGCGACCAGGCACGCGAGGCGGAGGCGGGCGATGCGCTCCGCCAGTCGCGCGGCGTCGAGGTCGGCCACATCTTCTATTTCGGCACCAAATATTCGACGCCGATGGGCCTCAAGATCCAGGGCCAGGACGGGGCCGAGATCGTGCCGCACATGGGCAGCTACGGCATCGGTGTCAGCCGCCTGATGGGCGCGATCATCGAGGCGAGCCACGATGACAAGGGCATCATCTGGCCCGACGCGGTCGCGCCGTACCAGGTCGGCTTGATCAACATGCGCGCCGACGACCAAGCCTGCGCGAAGGCCGCCGACGATCTCTACGCGCAGTTGCAAGCGGCGGGCGTCGAAGTGCTCTACGACGACCGCGACGAGCGCGGCGGCGCGAAGTTCGCGACGATGGACCTGATCGGCCTGCCCTGGCAGATCGTGGTCGGCCCCAAGGGCCTCGCCAACGGCGTGGTCGAAGTGAAGCGCCGCGCCACCGACGACCGCCTCGAACTCTCCCCCGCCGACGCGGTGGCGAGGGTCAAGGGGTGAGGATGCGAACACTCCCTCCCCCCTTGTGGAGGAGGGTTGGGGAGAGGGGATCGGGCGACGGGGCTCGATGCCCCGACGCACAAATTCGAAGCGCCGGACGCTCGCCGATGCTCGCAACCCCTCTCCCAACCCTCTCCCACAAGGGGAGAGGGCTTAGAGTTTTCCTCCCATGATCACGCGCTACGAACGCACCATCGCCCGCCGCTATCTCTGGCCCGGCAAAGGCGAGGGGATCATCGCGGTGGTCGCGGGTTTCTCGCTGCTCGGGGTGATACTGGGCGTCGCGGCGCTGGTGATCGTCACCAGCGTGATGAACGGCTTCCGCGCCGACCTGTTCGACAAGATCACCCAGCAGACCGGCCATGCTGTGATCCAGGGCTATGACGGCCGGCTGAACGATTGGCGGCGCGTGCTCGCCGAGGCCCGAGCAACCCCCGGCGTGACCGAAGCCACGCCGCTGATCGAACAGCCCCTGATGGGCTCGACCCAGGGCCGGGTCGAGGCGGTGCTCGCGCGCGGCATGACCATGGCGGACATCCGCGGTCCCCAAATCGGCGGCAATGTCGTCCAGGGCAACATCAGGGACGTCACGCCCGGATCGGGCAATGTCGCGATCGGTTCGGAACTGGCGCAGGCGCTGGGCGTCGCGGTCGGCGGCCAGATCAGCCTGATCAGCCCGATCGGCCAGACCACGCCGTTCGGCACCGTGCCACGCATCGTCTCCTACCGCGTCGCCGCGATCTTCGAGGTCGGGGTCTACGCCTATGACAACACTTACGTCGTGATGCCGATGGCCGACGCGCAGACCTTGCTCATGCTGGGCGACGCGGTCGGCATGATCCGCGTCCAGACCACCGATGCCAACCATGTCGAGCGCATCCTCGCGCCGCTTGCGCCCAAGGTCCACGACGTCGGCCTGATCCAGGATTGGAAGCAGATGAATTCGTCGCTGTTCCAGACGATCGAGATTGAGCGCGTTATGATGTTCATCATCCTGTCGATCATCATCGTCGTTGCGGCGTTCAACATCCTGTCCTCGCTGATCATGCTCGTGCGCGCCAAGACGCGCGATATCGCGATCCTGCGCACGATGGGCGCGACGCGGGGGGCGCTGATCCGCATCTTCGTGACAATCGGCCTGTCGATCGGCGTGCTCGGCACGGTCATCGGTCTGATCCTCGCTGCCTTGTTCCTGATCTACCGCCAACCGATCGTGAACCTGATCCAGCGCCTCACCGGACAGAATTTGTGGGATCCGTCGGTCCGCTTCCTGAGCGAGCTCCCCGCACGCACCGATCCGTTCGAGGTCGGGCTGGTCATACTAATGACGCTCGCGCTCGCTTTCCTCTTCACGCTCTACCCGGCGCTGCGCGCAGCGCGCACCGATCCGGTCGAAGTGTTGCGCTATGAATGAGCCGCTGCGCGTCGAGGGGCTGAGCCGCGCCTTCATCCAGGGCGACCGCACGATCACGGTGCTGCGCGGCGTCGATCTCGTGCTCGCGCCGGGCGAGATTGTCGCTTTGGTCGGTCCCTCGGGCTCGGGCAAATCGACCCTGTTGCAGGCGGTCGGCCTGCTCGAAGGTGGCTTTTCGGGCTCGATCCGCATCCTTGGCGAGGAAGCGAGCCGGCTCGACGACAATGACCGCACCCGGCTTCGGCGCGAGGCGATCGGCTTCGTCTATCAATTCCACCATCTGCTCCCCGATTTCAGCGCCGAGGAGAATGTCGTCCTGCCCCAGCTGATCCGCGGCCAGGAGCCCAGGCCCGCGCTCGAACGCGCGCACACCCTGCTGGACGCGCTCGGCCTCGCCGAACGGCGCGACCACCGGCCGTCGCAGCTATCGGGCGGCGAGCAGCAGCGCGTCGCCGTCGCCCGCGCGCTCGCCAACCGCCCGGCCCTGGTGCTTGCCGACGAACCCACCGGCAATCTCGACGAAGCCACCGCCGATCGCGTGCTCGATCAATTCCTGCGGCTGGTGCGCGGCGAGGGCGCCGCCGCTTTGGTCGCGACGCACAACGAACGCCTCGCCGAACGGATGGATCGTGTCGTGCGGCTGCACGAGGGCGTGCTGAGCTGAGCCATACATGGTTGCCGGCACGCCAAGCGTCGACTGTAGAAGTTTCTTTACCTTAGTCCGGTAGGCTACGCGCCATGAACTGGCTCCGGCGCCTCTTCGCTGCGGAAAGCGGCTCTATCCTCGTGCTCGCCGCACTGTCGCTGTCGGCACTGATGGGCATGTCCGGAATCGCGGTTGAACTCGGCAATGGATATGCCGCGAAAGTGCGTGACCAGCGCGTCGCCGACATGGCCGCGTTGGGCGCAGCGGCGGCATTCGCGAACAGCGGCCAGTCGATCGCGGCGACCCGCGCGGTGGCCGCCGACATCGTGAACGCAAATGGTTTGGCCGCCCCTAAAGCCACCGTGCAGGTTGTGGCGCCGATAGTGGTCGGGGGTAATCAGGCTATTCAGGTTCAGATTACCACCTCCGTGCCGATCAAACTGGCTTCCTTTCTGGCCAGCGCGGCAAGCTATAACGTTACCGCGTCGGCAACCGCGACGCTTCCCCAGCCGAACGTCGTCAACACCGCTCAGAGCTGCATCACCGCGCTCGGCGCAGGGTCGACAGCCATTTCGGCGAGCGGCGGCGCGGCCATTTCCGCGACCGGCTGCAGCCTCAGCACGAATGGGACAATCTATTCGAGTAACGGCAGCGCCAAGATCACCGCCAGCGCCATCACCGCCCAGGCAATCAACGATACCGCGGCAGCCTATCATCAGAATGCGGTGACGCTGAACGACGGCAGCTCCAGCAGTTTTACCCTGATGTCCGGTGGCGCGAGCGATTTCCTAAAGAGCAATACGAACGTTCAGCAGGCCCTGTGCTACGTCAACAAACTGACGGGCTATAGCGATCCCGATTATCCAGGCGGCAATACCAACTGCACGACCCAGCTGGTCCTCCCGGCCACGCCGGCGAGCGTCAACGCCGCCGACTGGAATCTGGGTTATCAGCCGAAGAGCGCGGGCGGCGTCTATGCCTATCAAAAGACCGATTATTCGTGCGACTATGTCATCCCGGACGGCAATTATACGATCGGCAAATTGACGGTCGGCGGCGGCTGCAAGATCACGTTCGGCAAAGGCACGCTGAAGTTCAGCTCGATCGACATGAGCGGCAGCGCGATGGTGATCGGCGACGGCGCCGTAACCGTTGCTGGCACATTCAGCGTGAACGGTGGCGACAATAACGCCAACCCCGTGACACTCGGCGACGGCGATCACAGTTTCGGCTCGCTTGCCATCACCGGCGGCAAGGCGCTCAAGCTAGGCAGCGGCAATCTCAACATCACCGGCGGCGTCAGCGTTTCCGGCGGCGCTTGGCTGAAGGCGAATGTCTCGACGGGTGAAACCGTAACGATCGGCAACACCTCAGGCACGGCGATCAATATCGGCAGCGGAAGCCAAGTGTGTTTCACCTCGGACTGCGGTTCGCCGACCGCCGCCGCGGGAACGTTCAGCGCCAACGGCACCATCACCAATGGCGGCGGCAGCACGATCGTCTTCCCGAACTCGGCCATGCACGTGATCAACGGCGATCTCACGCTCGCGGGCGCAGCAACGCTTGGCTCCGGCCTTTATATCGTCAAGGGCAATTGGACCAACGGCACGGGCTGCAGCAGCTGCGTGATGAGCGGCGTGGACATCACCGTGGCGCTGGGGGGGACCTTCAATTTCGGCGGCGGCACCAAATTCGATCTCGCGGCGCCCACGGCCTCCAGCACCTACGGAATCACCGACGTGCTGATCGTTACCAAATCCACGTCCGCGACCAGCATCAATGCCGGCAGCAACGGCAAGGCTTCCGGCGTCATCTACGCACCCAATTCGGCGTTCAGCTCCTCCGGCGGCACGGCTATATCATCCAAAGGCTCGGCCTGCATGATGCTGCTCGTCAACACGATCGCGGTGAGTGGATCGGGCACAATCAATACCGCCAATTGTACGAGCCAGAACTCCACCAGCACCAGCACTAGTGGCGGAACGGCGAAACTGGTCCAATGAGCAAGCTTCCCTCTTTGCTGAGCAATTCACGCGGCACTGCGGCGATCGAATTCGCGTTGGCGTCGGTGTTCCTGTTCGCAATCATCATGGTCGCGCTCGATTTCGGCTTCTACGCGCAGCAGAATATGCGGCTTGGCTATGCGATCGAGCAGGGGGCGGTGTTGGCCTATGACAGGCAGACCGGCGCCGACACCTCGATGATACGCACCTACGTCGCGGCCGCGGCGGGCACGAATACGCAGCCCACGGTTACGGTCGGCTGCAATGGCACGGGCGCCTGCGGTGACGGGAAGTGCAGCTGCATCAATGCCGACGGCACAGGATTCACCGTGGTTGCGAACTGCAACGCGGCCTGCGCTGGCTCGAGCGCGGTCTCGGGCAATTACATGAAGATTCAGGCCACGGTGCCCTACAATTCGGTAATCGTGCCGGACAAATGGTTGGGCGGAACGAATATCACCTCGGCGGTCGTGGTGCGATTGCAATGAGACTGGTTTTGTCGCGGGGTTTCGGCGGCGAGAGGGGCGCTGCGGCGGTCGAATTCGCCCTCGTTGCGCCGACCTTTCTGATGTTCATCTTCCTGATCCTCGACGGCGGCCGCATGCTCTTCACTCGGCAGTCGGTGAGCGAGGTGGCGACAGCGACAGCGCGCTGCTTCGCGCTGGGCGCATCGGGTTGCACCACCACCACCGATGCGCAGGGTTGGGCGGTCAGCCGGGCACGTGCGCGCGACAATCTCGCGCTGGCGGCCGGCGACGTAACTGTCACCACTGCCAGCTGCAGCGGGATCGCCAATATGGCGCGGGTAACGGTATCGACCACCTGGAGGAGGGGCGCGATGGGCTTGCTGCCCCAATCGGTCGCGCCCGCCCAGCTGACTTCCGTCGCCTGCTTCCCGATCGCGGGCTGACCCGCTGGCGGGGAGCGCCCGCGCCTGATATGCATACCGCAGGAACATGACCGGGGGCCTGTCATCCGTCGTGAGCGACCCCAGCCTCAATGGCTGGGCGACCTTCCTCGTCTATCTCGCGGCCGCCTGGTTGTGCATGCGCAACGCGCGGTCCAGCGCGGCTCTGGCCGAGGCGGGCGGGCGACATATTGCCGAGGCCCGGTCGCGGCGGCGCTTCTGGCTGGTGCTTGCCGCGCTCCTGCTGCTCCTCGGCCTGACGCGCCAGCTCGATCTTCAGCAGCTCGCGGCGAACATGATGCGCGCCCTGCTGCGGAGCGACGGCGTTTATGGCGAGCGAAGCGGGCTTCAGCTCGGCCTGATCGTCGCGATCGGCATATTCGGCACCATGGGTTTGCTGATCGCGCTCATGAGCTTGCGCCGCGCCGAGCCATCGGTGCTGGTCGCGTTGCTCGGCGCCGCGTTCCTGATTATCTTCACCGTGATCCGCACCATCTCGCTGCACGATATCGACCGCATTCTGAACCACGGCGTCGGTCTTCCCCGCCTCAGGGTCAACACGCTGATCGAGATTGGCCTGCTCGCCTTGATCGTGATCGCGGGTTTCGCTTTTGGCCGCGGCCTCAAGCGCGAGGGCGAAAGCGCACGCCTGCGCGCGCTCTCGATCCAGGAGCGGCAGCGCATCCTCGCCGAAAAACGGCGATCGGCTCGATCTTAGCTGTGGATAGGTTGGTCGCGGCGCTTCCCCTCCGCTAGGGCGCTGCATACATAAGGGGGATGGCCGCTCCCATCTTCGTGCCGCTTCGCATCTTCTCGGCCTACACCATGCTGGAAGGCGCGATCGATCCCAAGACGATCGCCACGCGCGCGCGGGCTTTGGGCTTTCCCGCCGCCGCAATCACCGATCGCAACGGCCTTTATGGTGCGATGGCCTATAGCGAGGCCGCCAAGAAAGCCGGCGTGCAGCCGATCATTGGCGCGCTGCTGGGGATTGCCCGGCCCGGCGGTGCGGAAGGCAAGGCTCCGACGATCGATTGGCTGCCGCTCTATGCGCAGGACGAGACCGGCTATCACAATCTATGCGCGCTCGTCTCGGCCGCGCATCTCGACCGTCCGCAGCACGAGGAAGCGCATGTCCTCCTTGAGGCTCTGGTCGGCCGCAGCGAGGGGCTGATCGCGCTGACCGGAAGTGGGGAAGGGGCGATCGCGCGCCTGCTCGCCGAAGGCCAGCAGGATGCCGCCGAACGCTATCTCGCCCGGCTCGAACAGCTCTTCCCCGGCCGCCTCTATATCGAGCTCGCGCGGCGCAACGACGCGATCGAGGAGGCCGCCGAAGGCGCGCTGATCGACCTCGCTTATGCGTGCGATCTGCCGCTGGTGGCGACCAACCCCGCCTGCTTTGCCGAGCCCGATTTCCATGCCGCGCACGACGCGATGCTGTGCATCGCCAACAGTTCCTATCTCGAATCCGCGGATCGGCCGCGTTCGTCGCCCGATAGCTGGATCAAGCCGGCCGAGACGATGCAGGCCTTGTTCGACGATTTGCCCGAAGCGCTCGCCAACACGCTCGTGGTGGCGCAGCGCTGCGCGGTGATGGCGCCCTCGCGCAAGCCGATCCTGCCCAGCCTCGCGGGCGACCGCGATGCCGAATCCGAACTGCTCCGCCGCGACGCCATTTCCGGCCTTGAGGCGCGTCTCGACAAGCTCGGCCTCCCGGAGGCGGAACGCGAGCCCTATCGGGAGCGGCTCCGGTTCGAAGTCGAGATCATCATCCAGATGGGCTTCCCCGGCTACTTCCTGATCGTCGCCGATTTCATCAAATGGGCGAAGGAACAGGGGATTCCGGTGGGGCCGGGCCGTGGTTCGGGCGCGGGCTCGGTCGTCGCCTGGGCGCTCACCATCACCGATCTCGATCCGCTTCAATTGGGCCTGCTGTTCGAACGCTTCCTCAACCCCGAACGCGTCTCGATGCCCGACTTCGACATCGATTTCTGCGAAACGCGGCGCGGCGAGGTCATCTCCTACGTCCAGAACAAATATGGCGCGGACCATGTCGCGCAGATCATCACCTTCGGACGACTGAAGGCGCGCGCCGTGCTCAAGGATACGGGGCGTGTGCTCCAGATGAGCTATGGCCAGGTCGACCGACTCGCCAAGCTTGTCCCCAACCACCCGACCGATCCCTGGACGCTCGATCGTGCGCTCAATGGCGTGTCAGAGCTGGCGGCGGAATATAAATCCGACAAGCAGGTCAAGCATCTGCTCGATCTCGCGATGAAGCTCGAAGGCTTGCCGCGCCACAGCTCGACCCATGCGGCGGGCGTCGTGATCGGCGACCGGCCGCTCGACCAGCTCGTCCCGCTCTACCGCGATCCGCGTTCGGACTTCCCCGTGACCCAGTTCGACATGAAATATGTCGAAGGCGCCGGGCTGGTGAAGTTCGACTTCCTGGGCCTCAAGACGCTGTCGGTGCTGCAGAAAGCGGTCGACATGCTCGGCAATCGCGGCATCAGCCTCGATCTGCTCAGCCTCCAGCTTGATGACCCTGCCGTCTACGCGCTGCTCCAGAAGGGCGACACGGTCGGCGTGTTCCAGCTCGAATCGGAAGGCATGCGCCGCACGCTCGCCGCCGTGCGCCCGACCAATTTCGGCGACATCATCGCGCTCGTTTCGCTCTATCGGCCAGGCCCGATGGATAATATCCCGATGTTCGGCGACCGCAAGAACGGTCGCACCCACATCGAATATCCGCATCCCCTGCTCGAAGGCATCCTCGCCGAAACCTACGGCATCTTCGTCTATCAGGAACAGGTGATGCAGGCCGCGCAGATCCTCGCCGGCTACAGCCTCGGCGAGGCCGACCTGCTGCGCCGCGCGATGGGCAAGAAGATCAAGGCGGAGATGGACGCGCAGCGCCAGCGCTTCGTCGAAGGCTGCGCCAATCAGCAGATCGGATCGCAGAAGGCCAACGAGCTGTTCGACTTGATCGACAAGTTCGCGGGCTACGGCTTCAACAAGAGCCATGCCGCGGCTTACGCCTTGCTCGCCTACCAGACCGCCTGGCTCAAGGCGCATTACAAGGCGGAATTCTTCGCGGCCTCGATGTGTTACGACATCAGCCTGACCGACAAGCTCGCTATCTGGGCGGACGATATGCGCCGTTCGGGCGTGGCGTTGCTACCCCCCGACGTCAACGCGTCGGAGGCCGAGTTCAGTGTCGAAACAACCGAAAGCCCCTCCCCTGAGGGGGAGGGGCTCAAAGCCAATACAGATCCCGGCGCTGTCCGTTACGCGCTCGGCGCGCTCAAGGGCGTGGGCGAGAAAGCGATGGAGCAATTGGTCGAGGAGCGGCGCGCGAATGGCCCGTTCAAATCGCTCGACGACCTCGCCAACCGCATCGACCCGCGCCTGATCAATCGCCGCCAGCTCGAAAGCCTCGCCGGGGCGGGGGCGTTCGATGCGATCGTGTCCGATCGCGCGAGCGTGTTCGCCGCTGCCGAGACGATCCTCGCGCACGCCGCGAGCGCGCATGACGCGCGCATCAGCGGGCAGGGCGGGTTGTTCGGCGGCGAGGGCAGTTCGGGCGCCGCACCGATCCGCATGCCCAGGGACGCGCGCTGGTCCGTGGCCGAGCGCATGACCGCCGAGAAGGAATCATTTGGCTTTTATTTCTCGGCGCATCCGACAGACCGTTACCGCCATGTCGCAAGAAGCGAGAATGCGCGGACCTTTGAACAATTAAGCCAAATGGGCGCATCGTCGGAGCCTGACCGCGACGAACGCGGTCGCCCGCAGCCGCGCAAGACGATGCGGATGACCGCATTGGTGGAGGAGGCACGCTGGCGCACCTCGGCGCGCGGCAATCGCTATCTGCTCGCGACCTGCTCGGATGCGTCGGGTCAGTTCATCGCCAGTTCGTTCGACGATGCGGCGTCGGAGGCGATGGAGGCAGCGGCACGTTCCGGCGCCTGTCTGCTGCTCGATGTCGAGGCCGACAAACGCCCAGGCGAGGAGACGCCGCGCATCACCGTGCGCGCCGCCAAGCCGCTGGACGGCCTGTCCTCGAATGCCCGCCTGCACGCGGAAATCGAAATTGCGGATGCGACGCCGCTCGCGGCGTTGGCGCAATTGCTCGGCGAGGCGAAGGAAGGGAAAGGCGAAGTCATCCTCTCGGTATCGACCGAGCGAGGCCCGGCCCGTCTGCGGATCGGCCGCGATTATCGCCTCGATGCCGAGACGGTCGAGCAGATCGAGCGTGTGCCGGGTGTCCTCGCGGTCCATATTCAGCCGCTCGGCCCGCGATTAGCCCAAGCGGGCTGATCGCCCGGCGTGCCCGCCGAAAACGTCTACCTCGAGGCGCATTATCCACGCACGTCGCTGCGATTCCTGATCCCCTCCTCATTGCTGTTCGCTACGCTGACGATCGCGGGCGCGCTGACGCTCTGGCCTGTCGCGATCCCGTTCGCGCTGGTGACCCTTTATCTCCTCCGCTTCACCCTTAGGCAGGCGCGCGGCCCTGATCTCGCGATCCGCGTCACCGACCGCGCAATCTATTATCGCGGCTGGGAGCGCGGCTGGTTCGGCGGCGGGCTTCCGGGGGGTGAAATCCCGCTCCACGCGATCGCAAACGTCGAGAAAGCAAAACTGCGCTCCGCCGCCTCGGTCGGCCCGGTCGTCGCGCTCTGGCTCAGCGACCCCGAAGCCTGGCGCCCAACAAATGGCCTCTCCCGCTGGGCCAAGGAACTCGCCGCCGCCGGCGACCTCACCATCGCCTGCGACGAAACCGACCGCACCGCTGACGACATCATGCTGGCGATAGAGGCGGCGCTGGACATTGTTTCGCGCTGAGTTGGATCGCTTCGCTCCGCTCGCGACGACGAGGCAAATGTGCGGTTGTCATTCCGGCTTTTGCCAGGGGGATGGGAAGCAAAAAGCCGATGTCAAAGCGCGACCTTCCAGTCCCAGCGAAGCGGGTCGCCGTCCATCACGTCGATTCCGATCGCGGTCAGTTCGGCGCGGATCGCGTCCGACCGCGCGAAGTCCTTGGCGGCGCGCGCTTGCTCGCGCTGGTCGAGCTTGGCTTCGATCGCGCGTTCGTCGAACGTCGCCGCGAGCGGTCGCACGCGCAGTTCGGCGCGCGAAAGCGTAGTTAGATTAAGGCCCAAAGCCGCATCGAACCGGGCGAGCGTGGCGCGCCGGTCGGCAGGTGAGAGCGCCTTGTCGGCCAGCATCTCGTCCAATGCGACCAGCACCTGAGGCGTGTTCAGGTCGTCCGACAAAGCCGCGTCAAGCCGATCGAGATAGGCTTGGGAGGCGGTGCCGCTGTCCGTTCCCAGCTTCTCCGCCGCCATCACCAGCCGCTTGAGCCGCGTAAGCGCCGCGCCGACCGCCTCGCCGCTGAATTCCAGCTCGGACCGGTAATGCGCGGTAAGGCACAGCAGTCGGTAGGCGAGCGGCGGCACTCCCGCATCGATCAAGGACTGCAACGTGGTGAATCCGCCGCCGGATTTTGACATCTTCCCAGTGCGATCGACCAGGAAGTTGTTATGCAGCCAGAAACGGGCGCCGGTGAATCCTGGCTGCTCGGCGGTGCAACCGCAATAAGCCTGGTTCTGCGCGATCTCGTTGGGATGGTGGATCTCGCGATGATCGATGCCGCCGGTGTGGATGTCGAACGGTTCGGGACCCAGATATTTGAGGCTCATCACCGAGCATTCGAGGTGCCACCCCGGCGCGCCGCGGCCCCAGGGCGAATCCCACTCCATCTGGCGCTGCTCGCCGGGCGGAGATTTGCGCCAGATCGCGAAATCCTGCGGATTGCGCTTGCCCGAGACCGGATCGAGCCGGCTTTCGCCTTCATCCGAAACGCTGCGCGCCAGCCGCCCATAATCAGGCACCGTCGTGACGTCGAAATAGAGACCGCTCTCGATTTCGTAACAATGCCGCTCCGCAATCCTGGCCGCGAACGTGATCATCTCGGGGATGTGGTCGGTGGCGACCGACCAGATGCTGGGGTCAAGGATGTTGAGGTCCTTGAGGTTCGCCCTGAAGGCCGCGGTGTAGAAAGCGGCGACCTCCCAGATGTCCTTGCCCAGGCCGGCGGCGGCGAGCTCCATCTTGTCTTCGCCCGCGTCCGCGTCGCTGGTGAGATGGCCGACATCGGTGATGTTGATCACATGGCGGACATTCCAGCCCTTGAAGAGCAGGGTACGCCGCAACGTATCGGTGAAGACGTACGCGCGTAAGTTTCCGAGATGCGCGAAATTGTAGACGGTCGGGCCGCAGCTGTAGACGCGCGCGGTCCTTCCGTCCGATGGCGCGAAGGCTTCGCGGGTGCGGGTCAGGCTGTTGAACAGGGTCAGCGACGTCATGGCGCGCTCGTTAGCCCGCAACTCCCCTCCCTGCCAAGGGAGGGTTAGGGGAGGGCGCGCGCGTCCGCGCGCCAAAGCTTCTTAGCGGACTCATCCACCTCACGCCCTCCGCTGGAAGGGAGAGGCTATGGCACAAAAGAAAACGGGCGCCCGTATCCGGACGCCCGCTTCTTAACCGGAAACCGCCTGAACAGCGGGTGCGATTACTGCTTGTTGGCTTCGACAGCGTCGGCGGCGCCATGAGCATTGTCCGCAGCGTTGTTCAGCGCGGCAGCCGCCTGGTCGTTCGAGGTGTTCTCGGCCATATCCTCGAGGTTCTCACCAGCGTTGTCGAGCGCGTTCGCGGTCGCATCGGTGGCGTTTTCCGCCGGGGTCTGCTTGCTGCAAGCGGCCAGAGACATCAGGCCGGCAGCGGCGAGAACAAAGACTACCTTCTTCATTCGTGCTGCTCCACGTAATCATTCCGGGC